>Ga0187817_10001468_pt1 | contig 11572 bp, 7 predicted proteins | sample NC_wetland_sal_i_17_FD_132431 | JGI IMG/M metagenome (GOLD analysis project Ga0187817, IMG submission 132431) | Wetland sediment microbial communities from Neuse River Estuary, North Carolina, USA - SO4_2 | ecosystem: Environmental > Aquatic > Freshwater > Wetlands > Sediment | place: USA: North... | reverse complement strand
GAGTGTGGCTCCCTTACCGCGGGAGATTCGAAGCCCGAGGTGAGGGAGCCACACTCCAATTCTTCCGTTTCCGGGTTCGACTCGCTGCTCTCGGTGCGCCAGTACTCCGTATCAATGGGTGGGATGACGGCCAGCGGCGCGGCATCCATCGCAGCGGGTTCGGCGGAAGGCGCGGCGAGCGCAGCGATCTGAGCGGAGGCGACGGGGGACAGGCGCGCTGTCTCTTCGTCGTCCTCTATCCTCAGGGACAGTTCCTCGGCATCCGCATGCACTTCGAGCGTTGCGGAGTCGGCCAGCACGACGGCAGGCTCCGCCGCCATGGGCAGCGCGGCCGGGACGGTTTGTGCCTCTGCGGGGGCTTGCTCGATATCTCTCTCCGTCGATTCCACGGCAGCGGCGAAGGAGTGTTCGGAGAGCGATGCCGCCAGGTCGGTTTCGTCCGGCGCGTAGACGCGCTGGACGTTACTTACGGCGCTCGTCGCGGCAGCCTGCTCGGTTCCGACGGAGCTTGCTGCGACGCTTGCGGCGGCCATCGTTTCGGGGGCGGGAGCTGCTGCCTGCGCAGGTGCGTGGGTTTCGACCGGCGCGTCGATGGAAGGCGCTGCGGCGGCGGGCGCCGCATTCAATTCTTCTGCTTGTTCCTGGGTATCGGTTTTCGAATGGACGCGAAACCCGAGGATCGATTGGTTAGTGGTCCCGGCTTGGCGGGACTGGCGCGCGCGGCGGTTGCGGTAGGTTTCCAGCCGCTCGGTGACTTCGCGGCGCCATTCGGGCACTTCCGCGGGCGGCGCCTCCGCCTGCTCGGGTCCCGCACCTGCGGCGCGCATGGCCGCAGTGGACTCGGATGCGCTGGCCCCGGCGCCGGCAGCGGCGGCGCGGGCGCGTCCCTGGCGGCGCGACTCGATGGGGACGGCGGCGAGCACGGCGCGGATGCGCTGGGCGGCCTGTTTCCGGGTGTCTCCGGCAGTTTCGTCGGGATCAATGCCGGCGTAGCCGTCACAGATAGCGGTGGGCTCGTCGTGAATCAGTCCGCACTTCAGGCACGGTGTTTTCACAGTCCAGTTTTTGCGCCGCGGAGTGGCCTCAAAGCCAGGACCAGCGACGCAAGTTAGCACGGGGCGGGGCGGGTGGAGTTGCGGAGTGACGGCGGTGTTGTCAATCGGTGACTGGCCCCGAGGGAATCGGGATCTCCGCCACGCGGCGGGGCTCCGATGATTCGTGACCCGCCAACAATCCGGCGGGCAGGCTCGTGACTGGTGGGGGACTGGAGAGAGGTGACTCGTGACTGGTGAGTGGAGAGAAGTGACTGGTGGCGAGTGGCTGGAGAGTGGTGACTTGTGGGGTGATGTCGCCCTTCGCCCGCCCCGCCACGGTGGGCAGGCACGGCAGCCTCAGGGTCAGCATCCTGGTCGGATGCTGACGAGTGGCGAGCGAGGAAAGGCGGGGGGATTTCACCACGGAGACACCCGCCAAACTGCTGCCGGGTAAACTCCGGCAGGGAGGCCGGAGGAGCGAAGAGGAGGCGGGTGAGTTCACCACGGAGTTCCGGCAGGTTGCTGACAAATCCGAGACCGTGCTTCAGAGGCTAAAATCCCGCCTTCCTTTTTTCAGCACGCGGCTCAAAGGTCGAGGCGGAACACTGCGCGGGGACCCAATCGCAAGAACGTGCCAGGGGATCAAACTCTCGCACGGGGTAGCCGCATCTAAGCTGGAGCCCAGCGCAACATCTTTCGGAGCCTCGGAATCCGAGGATGCAGGGGACAGCACCCTCCGGCGATCAGGGAAATGGGACGCAATGAGGGAATTCATCATGGGGAAGGCGTGGTTTCTGCTGGTCGTGTGGCTGCTGCTGGCGATTCCAGCGGGGGCGCAGGAGGACTCACCGGCTCGGAAGCCAGCGGAGTGCTTGCAGGCGGAACACCTGTGCACCGCTTGGCAGATGCCGATGCCCCCTCCTGGCTCTGCCGCTCCAGCTACAGCGATCGAAGGAGAACAGGATCTGAACTCGCAGGACCAGCCGGGGGCGACTGGCCGTTCCGGCGGGACGTTGAAGCCTTTGCCCGCCCGTTTGGCCGCGGAAGATGGTGGCGGGGAAACAGGAGTGATTCCGGGGCAGGAGTGCGAGGCCGCCCTCCCGGGCACTTGCGACCCTCTGGCATGGCTGCTCTCCGGAGATCTACCCGGCGGGAGCCCGGCGGAGGACAACGAGCCTGGACCGGATCAGGCTGGGCAGAGCCAGGAGAAGCGGCCGGGCGCAGCGCCGGGCACCGCCGGCGATGCGAAGCAACCGGACGTAAAGCCCGAGGACAAAACGATTGTCCCTTCCCAGCAGCAACCCAAAAGGATTCTGGGCGTCATGCCGAATTTCCGTGCAGTCAGCGCCGGAGCGCTGCCTCCACCCCCCACGCCGAAACAAGCCTTCCTCATGGCCACGCAAAACACCTTCGACTACTCGTCGTTCATTTTCGTGGCCTTCACCTCCGCCGATGCCGAGTGGACGCGCGCACATCCGCCACTCGGCCAGGGGATGCCCGGCTTCGGCAGATACTACTGGCGCGGGTTCGTGGACAAGACCGACGGCAACTACCTGGTCCAGTTCGTCCTGCCCACCGTGTTTCATGAAGATGAGCGCTACTACGCGCGGGGCAAGGGCGGCTTTTGGAAGCGATTCGTTTACTCGACCTCTCGCGTGCTGATTACTCCCGACTACCAGGGACATAACACTCTCAACATTTCCGAACTGCTGGGACGCGGGATGGCCGCGGGCATCTCGACTGCCTACTACCCGAACCAGACGCGCACGGTGGGAGGCATCTTGAGCAAGTACGGATATTCCATCATGCGGGATGCTCTCACCAATGCCTTTCGAGAATTCTGGCCCGACATCGCCACTCACGTACTCCACCGCCATCCTTGATCTCTCGAGACCACGCTGGCCCGCGAAGCGCCCGATGACCCTGGCGCCGGGAGCGCGGATGCGAACGCCCGCCCCGCCACGGCGGGCAGGCGCGGCGGGTAAACTCCGGCACAGAGACCGGAGGTTGGAAGGAAACGGCAGATCCCTTCCGACAGGGTCGCAATCTTCGATCACCGGGCTCGGAATGACAGGGGGTTGACGGGCGGGGACTAAAGGCCGGCGAGACGCCGGCGCTACCTGGGGAACTCTTACCCGGCCTGATGAGCCAGGCGTTGCCCCGGCACTGGAGTGATTCGCGCCACGGCATTGCGCAGGGTTTCGGCGCTGCGCTCGAGCCCCTGTCGTTCCTCGGGAGACATTTCCGGCTCGAGGACCTGGCTCACGCCGGTCCGGCCGAGGACGCTGGGCAGGGAAAGGGTGACTCCGTATTTCGGATTGTAGGAGCCAATAGGAATGACCGCGTGCTCGTCGCGCAGAATGGCTTCCGCGATGCGCGCGGTGACCATGCCGATGCCGAGCTGGCTCGCGCCGGTTCCTTCGATGATGGTGATGTTCGCGTAACGGACGTCCTGCTCCACGTGCCGCTGGAATTCGCCGGGGGTCTGGCCGGTCCGCTGGAGCAAGTCGGGAATGGGCGTTCCCGCGACCCGCGCCGAAGACCACAGGAACACCTGGGAGGTGCCGTGCTCTCCCACCACCTGCGCCTCCACGTACATCGGGTTCACTTTCAGTTGTCGCCCGAGATGCAAACGGAAACGCAGAGAGTCCAGGAACGTGCCGGTGCTCAGCACGCGCTCGTGGCCGGCGAGATGGCGAGCCAGATCGGCTAGGGGATCGGGCGGATCGGTGACGACGAGGATCACCGCCTGCGGCGCTACCGCAACGACGCTGCTCACAATCTCGCGGTAGATGCCTGCGTTGATTTCGAGAAGCTTGAGTCTGCCGGCGGGGTCGCTGCGGTCGGTGGCGCCGCCCGTTTTTTCGTTGATGCCCGCGGTGATGATGACGAGCACGGCGTCGGCCAGGTCGGGATAGTCGCCGGCGCGGAGCTCGACTGCGGGAGAGAGCGTCGCGCCGTACTGGAGGTCGGCCACGACACCCTTGGCGCGCTCGCGATTCTTGTCCAGCACAACCACCTGGCAGGCCACTCCGCGCATGACCAGAGACAGCAGACACGCGGAGCCCACGCCGCCCGCGCCGATGATGCCGACTTTCATGGTAGGAACTCCTCGGCATGCTACGCGCGGGAGTATAAGACGTATCCGTCCAACGTCACAAGGCGCGGCGGTTTAGGGCTGAGGGACGGGCTGCTGCTTGGCGGGCGGGGAGGAAGCCGCAGGGTGAGGAGCAGCGGATGCGTCGGAGTTGGCTTCAAATTTGTCGTCGGTCGCGCCGGCGTTCTTGGGCGGCAGGATTTGCTGCTTGTCGTCCACGGAGAAGAGGACGTAGTTGCTGAAGGAATGGCGGCGGTGGACGCGCAGGCCGCGCCAGTCGAAATAGATTTCGGCGTTCTGCGGGAGCCACAGGCTGACTTTCTTGTTTGGGAAGCGCACCGGGCCGTATTGGATGTCGGTATGCTCGGCGGCCAGGCGAATTTGCGGAATGGGGGTGGCCAGGTCGCTCTCGAGACGTACCACCTGGAAGGAATCAGCGGCGATCCAGGCACGGCCCTTCAAGGCAACGGGGTAGGAATGATCGGCCATCCGGTAGACCCGCATGGTCGCAGGCTTGTTCGGATTCTGGCGAAAATGAACGAGCCAGGCGAGGCCGCCCGCGGAACGCGTCAAACCCTCGCAGACAAAATCGAAGTTGGGGGCTTGCGAGGGGTGGAAGAGCAACACCAGGGAAGGTAGGCCGCGGGTAACAACCCTGTCCGGAAAGTCATCGAAGGCGGGGTCCCCGTTGCGATATTCCTCCACGTTCAAGTAGCCCGGGAGCGACTCTGCCATGGTGACCAGATAATTGAAAGTGCGCGACTCCTGGCCGGCGGGCAGGCCATAGCCGTTAAAGCGATCGTGGGTGAGCGACTCGGTGGCGGTAAAGCGATCCAGATTGCTGATGAGCTGCTGCATGCGGAGGCTGGTGCGATGCAGCACGTTGTCGAGCCGGCAGGGAACGCCGGGCTCGACCGGGGGAACTTTTTCGTCCACGTCGGGCGGCATCCAAGCCAGGGGCACCAGCGGAGAGGTGAGCGGAGGCGGAGCAGAAGCGGGCTCCGCGGGCTTGGCTTTCGCCGGAGGGGCGTCCGCGGGCGCCGGGGTCGCGGGGGTGCGCAAGGAATCCAGCATCTTCTGCGCGGCGGAATCGGCGGGCCGGTCGTGCAAATAGTTTTGAAGCACGGTGATGGCCTGCTCCTTATGGCCTTGTGCGGCGAGGATGCGGGCCTGCAGGGGCTGGACGCTAACAGCTTGCGCTTTGCCCAGTTCGAGGGCGCGAGCGGCCTCGGGGGCAGCATCGTCGTACTTTTGCTGCTTCAAGAGGGCCTGAGCCAGTATGGCATGAGGCCGCCAGGCCGTTGGCGCTGCTTCGACGGCGCGATGGAGATAGGGGAGGGCGTCGGCGGCGCGGTTGTCGCGGACCATGGCATCGCCCAGGTAGAGGAGAGGGTCAACATACTTGGGAAAGACGCTGATGGCCTTCTCCCAACACTTCTCCGCCTCGAGCTTGTCATTCATCCGCGAGAAATAGATGCCGTACAAGAAATTGACGTAGGGATGGTTCGGAGCGCGGCGAAAGGCCTCCTCGAGAGGCTGGCGAGCGTCGGCCGTCTTGCCGGTGCGAAGAGCTTCGATGGCTTTGGCCACCAGCTTCTGCACTTTGGGGGCAAGAACCGGCATAGCGGGCGGCCCCGATGCCCCGGGGGCCCCGTTCGGATCGGGCCGGAGGACGACTTGGAGGATGGTGCCCAGGGAGATGGCGTTGACGGTCTCTTGGACCGTTTGATAACCAGCAGAAATCACTTGGACGGAGTATTCACCGGGAGCGAGGTTGTCGAATTCCACTTGACCGACTTCGGTGGTGGCCTGCTGCAACATCCCGCCGGTGGTCATGTTGAGAGTGACGAGCGCCATCTCGGCCGGTTCACCGTTCGGCTCCGTCACCATGACTCGCAAGGAGGCAGAGATGGCATCGCTGGTATTTGCGCTTGATCCGGCAGGAGCCGGAATTCCGCGCTGCGGGCTGGCCGGAGTTCGCCCGGCGCCGAACAGGGGTGTCAGGCAGATGGCGGCAAGGAGGCCGAGTCCGAGATAAACCCGTGAGTTCCGACCACCCATCGAGCGCCTCAATTCCGTTCGGAGAAGCCGGAGACGTGCGCAGAGGATACACCTACGGGGAAAGGATGGCCAGAGGCGGGTCGAGCAGAGACGGATCGTAGTGGAAGCGGGGAGGGAACGGCCGAGCCCTCGCCGTCGTCGGCGGAATCCGTGCGACCCTGCGACGCGTCCGGCGCTGCGCAATCGGAATTCCTCTGCAATGCGTGCGGCGCGAGCATGCTTCCCGACCGAGCCGGGATCTTCCAGGCCGGATGCTGAAATGTGGTACCGTACACGACCCATGGGACTGGAACTGAACAGCAAAATGATCGGAAGAGTGGTGGCGTTGAGCTGCCGGGGGCGGATCACGGCTGGGGAAGAAGGGCGTGCGCTGCAACAGGAAGTGACGAAGCTCACGCTGGGAACGAAAAATGTGGTGATGAATCTGGCCGAAGTGGGCTTTGTCGACAGCGGCGGCCTGGGCGTGCTGGTGCGCCTTTTCCGGTCGTTGCGGACGCACGGGGGAGACTTGAAGTTTTGCCAGGTGCCGGCCGACCTGTTGAGGGTCTTCCGGATCACCAACCTGCATACCGTGTTCGAAATGCACGAATCGGAAGCGCAGGCAGTGGAGGCGTTTCGACGGCGTGCTAGCGGGGTGGACGAAGTGGAGCAGGGTGCGAGAAGGAAGCTGCTGTGCGTAGACGACTCCACGGATGTGCTTGCCTATCTCGGGGTGCTGTTGCGGCGGTCGGGCTATGAGGTGATGACGACGCAGAGCGTGTCCGATTTCGCGCGCTTCCTTTTGGCCACGAAGCCGGATGGCGTGGTTGCCGGGCAGGGAATGAAGGCGAACGAAAGAGTCGCGGAGGCGCTGCGGCGGGCCGGGCCGCAGATGCGCGTGCTTTTTCTTCCGGCTGAATTTTCGACCGCGGAGGCGAGCCAGGCGGGACGGGAGCTTGTGGAGCATGTCGCGGAGCTGTTCCGGGAAGGGAATGAGTGAGGGGTGGGCCGGCCGGGAGCTCGAGAGAGAACGGCAGGAGAATGTGCCGCAGAGCCCCACGGTCAGAAGAGCACTGGCCGTAGCTTGTTTCTTCCTACCTTTGCCTAGGCGGTGCGGAATCGCTGGTCTGCTGGGCGGCGCAGGCGGTAGAGCACGTGACGACGCAGCGGGTGACTCTGAGGCAGATGGGGGTGATCGAAGTCCTCGGCGGGATCGCGAGTCATGCCCAGCTTTTCCATCACGCGACGCGACCGCATGTTCGCGGGCACGGTGAAGGAGACGAGCGCGTCCAGGTTCAGGACTTCAAATGCGTAGCGGATGATCTCGCGGGCTCCCTCGGTGGCGAGCCCGCGGCCCCAATGATCCGCGGACAGGCGCCACCCGACCTCAATACAGGGTGTGAAGTTTGCCTGGAAGGACGGGACCGCCAGCCCGATAAAGCCGATGAAGGAATGATCCTGGCGCAGCTCCGCCGCGCGCAGGCCGAAACCCCGATTTTGGATGTGACGCTGAATTTGATCCACAAACAGGTCACTTTCCTGCGGGGAAAGAGGGGTGGGCAGGAACTCCATGACTCTGGGGTCCGCGTTGATCTGAGAAAAGGGCTGGCGGTCGGATTGGCGCCACTCCCTCAGAATGAGTCTTTGCGTCTCGAGGGCGATCATATCGGTTGTCGAAGAATATCAGCCTCGGGCTGTGCGGGAGAAACGCGTTGCCCGGAATTTCAACTTGCGGCGTGCCGCCTTTAGACGGATGGAAAACGTCAACGAACGCTCGGCACGCTGCCTAAGCCCGGCTGACTTGCCGGCAGGTTTCCTGTAACGTATGCCGAGGATTTTTGCTTAGCCTGCGGTGTGAGCCGCGGGGCGTGCCCGGGAGCCGGGAGGGTGCGACGGCCATGGCAGGCACAAAGCTTTTGGTTCTGTTATCCGCTCTCGGCCTGCTGCTGCCCGCCGGGCGCGAATCTTCCGACGTGATCAGCGCCCCGACGATCATTGCGCGTTCCGTGGAAGCCAACGAACGCGATTGGGAGGCCGCTCCCCAGTACGACTATTCCGAACGGGATCTAGCCAGGGGAGGATCGCGAACCTACAGAGAAATCATGATCCTGGGATCGCCTTACGCGCGCCTGATTGCGGTGAACGGCGCCACCCTCAGTCCGGAGCAGCAGGCGGAAGAGCAGGAAAAGCTGGACGCTGTGGTGGCCGAGCGGCAAGCAGAATCGGAGCAGCAACGAGCGGAACGGATCGCGCATTATGAGCGGGATAGAAAACGTGACCATCTGTTGCTGGAGCAACTGACAGCGGCCTTCGACTTCACGCTTACGGGCGAGGAAAAGCTGGGCGGGTGCGAGGTGTACGTGCTGAAAGCCACGCCTCGAGCGGGCTACCAGCCACCCAACATGGATACGGAGGTGCTGAGGGGAATGGAAGGAAAGCTGTGGATTGATGAGAGCACCTTCCAATGGGTGAAGGTGGAGGCGCGGGTGATCCGTCCCGTTGCGATCGGGGGATTCCTGGCCCGCGTGGAACCTGGAACGCAATTTGCCCTGGAGAAAATGCCCGTGGAGGACGGGGTGTGGCTGCCGAAACACTTCAGCATGAAGTCCCGCGCGAGGATCCTGTTCCTGTTCTCGCGCCGGACGGTGCAGGACGAAAGCTACTTTGATTACCGCAAGGCAGCCACAGCGCAGCCCCAGTGAGGCGCGCGAGCCTCGCGATTCGCTCCCGAGCTGGACCAGGGAAAGCATCCAGTGCGGCACAATCACGGGAGGTGAAAGGCCGCACCGGATGCAAATTGTAGCTCACGCCAGGGGCACACGACCGGGAGTCAGATAGATTTCACCAGCTACCCGAGAGGCCGGCGCGCAATGCTCCCGCAGACGCATCCGCCATCTCCACCTTCTTCAGGCTCGGCCGGGCGGGTTGCCACAGGATGCGGGCGTCGGCGGCATTGTTGGGGGTAGAGCTGCTCGGAGTCCGTTCCCGCGGGCTCCAGATGGCGCGCGGCCGCGGACATAATATACGCGGGACCAGCAGGCTGTTGTGCCCGCGTGCGGGCGTGGAGTAGGGTGGCGAACCCCGAAGGGCGCTGGTCGCATCTGAGCTAGAGCCATGCGACATTGGTCTGCGTTGGCGCGGATTGGGTCAGGGGAAAACCAAAGCGATGCGGAAATTGAGGAAAGGGAAACTGCGTTTTCTCCTGGCTGTTTTCGGGCTGGTGATGGCGATTTCGCTCTCTACGACCGGGCAGCAGGGTGCGCAAACGGAGAATGCGGCTCCGCAAAAGCCCGAAGAGCAAACCACTGGACAGGAGCAAGCGGGCGGGTCGGGCGGACAGCAGACGCCCGCGAGCGCGCCCAGGCAGGGTCAGACGAAGCCCGGAGCGCCGGATAACAAACCCCAGGACCAGCAACCAGGAGATCAGAAACAGCCGGAGGGGGAGAATCAGCCCCCGCAGAGCGGAATTTCCAAAGACCGTCTGTTCTGGACGCTGCCCAATTTCCTCACCCTGGAGAACGCCAGTCAGATGCCGCCGCTGACGCCGGGGCAGAAGTTCAAGGCCGTGGCGAAGGGCACGTTCGACCCCGTCCAATTCTCTTATTACTTTGTTCTCGCCGGCATCAGCCAGGCGGAAGACAGCGAGCCGGGCTACGGACAAGGGTGGCTGGGCTACGGGAAACGCTTCGGGGCGATCTTTGGCGACACCACGATCGAGAATTTCATGGTGGGAGCAGTCTTTCCGTCCATCCTCAGGCAGGACCCGCGGTACTTCCAGAAGGGGAAAGGCGGCTTCGCTCACCGGATGGGGTATGCATTGTCGCGGATCCTGGTGACCCGCGGGGATTCGGGACGGGAGCAGTTCAATGCCTCGGAAATTTTCGGGAGCGCGCTTGCCGCCGGAATCTCCACGTATTCCTATCACCCCCGAGGGGACAAGACTGTCGACAATGCGCTGAGCGTGTGGGGAACCCAAGTGGGATTGGACGCACTGGGGAACACGGTGAAGGAGTTCTGGCCGGACATCCGGCGGAAGTTCAGCAGAAAAAAGGGAACAGTCGAGGCGGGGACGGGGAAGTAATGAGTGACAGGTGACGGGTGGTGCGTGAAAAGTGCCGAGGGGAAACCGGCGTTTGCAGGCTGGAATCAGCGGGTAGCACGTGCTAGGCTGGCGTTTCTTTCTTCATGACCTTCCGTGGGGACACCTTCGCGAGGCATCGTCTTTCATTTCTCCGATTGCCGTTGTTCCTTCCCGTCCTGATTTTCCTGAACACCTCACCGGCCTTCAGCAGCCCCGCGCAGCAGGTGCGTGTGCCGGCGCGCGGTGGTCGGCAGGGGATGGTGCAGCTCGAGGCGCAGCAACAGCGGAAGCAGGGAAGCACCTTTTACGCCGACGGGGACGTGGACATCCATTACGGGCCGGTGCGGCTGCGAGCGGACCACGCGCAATACAACTCGGAGACGGGCGAAGCGCGGGTGACCGGCCACGTGCGCTACGACACCGACACGCAAAGCCTGGAGTCGACGGACGGCGTCTACAATTTCCGCACGGGGCAGGGAACATTCCACAAGGTGCACGGGACGGTGCGGGCCGTGCGCCTGTCGAACCGCAACGTGCTGGTGAGCCAGAACCCGTTCCTCTTTTCGGCGCGCGAGGTGCGGCGAACCGGCGAGCAAACCTACCAGATTTACAACGCCTGGGTGACGGTGTGCCCGGCGGACCGTCCCACCTGGAAGTTCTACACGCGGCGGGCCACCATCCGCATCGAGAAGAGCGCGCGGATGAACGACGCGAATTTCCGGCTGATGGGCGTGCCGATTCTGTACCTGCCGTTCGCCAGCGTTCCGGTGGGGCAGCACCTGCGGCAGTCGGGATTCTTGATCCCCGAGATTGGGCAGTCCACGCTGAAAGGGTTCATCTTCGGCGACGCGTTCTACTGGGCGCCGGTGAGCTGGTTCGACAGCATGATCAATACGGAATTGTTCAGCCGGCGCGGGCCGGAGCTGATTGTGGATCTGCGGGCCAAACCGGCGGACAATTTTTCCGCCACTTACCACTTTTTCGGAGTGGACGACCGCGGGCTGCCGGGCGCGAACGGAGTGCTCCAGCCGCAGGGCGGGCACGAGCAGCGCTTCACGATGGATGCGGAGCTGCCGCAGGGCTGGCGGGCGGTGGCGGACGTGAACACGCTGAGCTCGCTGACCTTCCGCCTGGCGTTTGCCTCCACGTACGCCGATGCCGTGAACTCCGAAGTCATCAGCACCGCATTTGTGACTAAGAACTTCGACGGGTTCAGCGTGAACTTTGCCGCTGGCTCGTATAAGAACTATTTCGGCACGCCTCCGACGACCACAGAAAATGCCCCTCCCCAACCTTCCGTCTCCCTACGCACGGCGCCGG
>Ga0187817_10001466_pt1 | contig 11575 bp, 12 predicted proteins | sample NC_wetland_sal_i_17_FD_132431 | JGI IMG/M metagenome (GOLD analysis project Ga0187817, IMG submission 132431) | Wetland sediment microbial communities from Neuse River Estuary, North Carolina, USA - SO4_2 | ecosystem: Environmental > Aquatic > Freshwater > Wetlands > Sediment | place: USA... | reverse complement strand
GGTAATCGCAAGGCGCGCATTGGCTACAGTTGGATCACTCTTCGGAAAAATCCGAAACTCCGGCCAGTGCGTGGATTCCAACATTAGAAAACTCATGCTCCCGAAGGCTCCTTGCGCCCACCGTCAAACGGTTGCCTTTGCGTTTTGCCCAAATGACTACAAACAGCCTGGAAAATTCATCTTGGAGATCCTGGCCCTCCGCGCCCAGAGGTTTGATGGCCAGGACGCTGCCCTGATGAACGGCGCCTAAGATGGAGAGGCGGCAGCCCGAATCCCCAATGTCCTCCAAGCGCGACCGCTCCGCAAACTGCAGTCCCAATTCATCGACTCCCGTGATTTTCACCCACGAGTGCAGCAAAAATCGTTTGTTTGCCCGTCGTTCGTCGGTCATTTCGGATGGCGCTCCTGCTTGCCGTTTCCCGGCGGGAACTTGGCATTGGCAAGCTTTTCACCTTGGAGCAGCCGCGCACCGACCGTAAAACGTTGATCCTTCGGCGCGACCCACATGATTTCATAAAGACGCGAGTCCTCATCCGGCAAGTTATTTCCATAGCGCCCGAGTATCTTTAACGCGATGGTGTCCCCTTGCATAACCGGCCCGCTGGTGGTGAAGCGGCAACCAAAATCGCTTACATCTTCTATGAAGGTTCGCTCCGTGATTGGGTGCCCCTCGCCGTCGATTTCAGTGACCTCAACCGGAACATGCACCAAAATGCGCCGCTCCGTCCTTCTTTCGATCACATGCAAGATCGACGTGCTTTTCTCTTCGGACACGTTGCTTCCTCACCCGTTCCACACTTACAGGGCACGCGCGATGCCAAAAAAAAGGTCGATACGGACCAGGAAATAAGCAATTTACTCTCAATATTGCTCCTGCTGAGTTCCAATAAGAGAACCCTGTACCAAACAGGGACGCGAGCGCTTCATATTTCACTGGCTGCCCTTCATATCTTGGCGCTGCGCTTTGAGTTTGAGGTGAGGTGCGGCGCGCGAGTTCCAACCTCGGAACCAGCGCGCCACTTGTGGAGTCTGGGCAGGCTATTTGGCGGGACGACGGCTTGGAGAACAGGTGGCGGGAGCGAATCCTGAATTTGAAAATTTTTCGCCACGCGATTTCATTATGCAGGTATCATTGACTTCAGGCATGGCACCGGTGGAGAAGCAAACGCCTTGCCAATGAGGACTATCCCTCCCTGCACAAAATAAATGGCTTACTAGTGGCGAAACATTCCAAGGTGTGCCGAATAGCCGGACCTGTTCGAGTCTAAAACAGCAGGTTCGATCCCGCCGGGCAACGTGGACTGTTTGGGTTTTCACAAAGCAGCTGAATTCGCCGATTTCTTCTCAGCCCTTTTCAGGAATCGATACAAGCTCGTTCGCCCGATTCCCAGCATTTGAGCCGCCCGGACGCGATTGCCTTCACACGCTTCGAGCACACGGCGGATATGCTGCCGGCGGACCTCCTCCAATGGGATCGGTCGCCAGGATTCTGCCCCGCGGCCGATTTGCCCGGCGGGTTTCTGCAAGTTTTCAGGCAAATCGGCGACGTCGATGAATTCATTTACCGAAGTGAGGCAGGCGCAGGAAATCACATTTTCGAGCTCGCGCACGTTGCCGGGCCAGGCATGCTGATACAGGACTGTTTGGGCCCTTCTGGTGAGACCTTTAATCTGCTTGCTGTAGGCCTCGTTGTATTTCTTTAGGAAAAACTGGATGAGCAAGGGAATGTCGTCCAAGCGTTCCGCCAGGTTGGGCACGCGGATCTGGATCGTGCTGAGGCGGTAGAACAAGTCCTCGCGAAAGCGGCCGGCCAGGACCTCGGCGCGTAAGTCCCGGTTGGTGGCGGCAATGAGACGCACATCCACGTGGCGCACCTCGGGCGAGCCCACGCGCTGGATTTCCCGGTTCTGGATGACTCGCAGCAGCTTGGCTTGCATTGCCAGCGAGGTTTCGCCCACCTCGTCCAGAAAGACGGTGCCGCCGTTTGCGTATTCGAACAGGCCCGGGCGGGTGTCGGTTGCGCCTGTGAAAGAACCGCGCATGTGCCCGAAGAGCTGGCTTTCAAGCAGGGTATCGACCATCGCGGAGCAGTTGCACACCGCGAAGCGCTGCTGCGACACGGGGCTCATCTGGTGAATAGATTTGGCGATCAACTCCTTGCCGGCGCCGGTCGCTCCGATCAGCAGGATGTTGGTGTAATGCCGCGCCACCTTTCGAACCATCTCAAAAACGTCCACCATGGCCGGACTTCTGCCCACGATTCCGTGAAATTCCAGGTCGCTCAAAAGCTGCTGCTCCAGGCTGCGGATTCGCTTCCGCTTGTGGAAGGACTCGGCCAGTTCGTCCAGGGATTTCTTCAGTCGCGACCGGTCAACGGGTTTGGGCACGTAGTCGTAGGCGCCGCGCTTGACGGCAGCGATGGCGTTGTCCAGCGAGTAGTAGCCGGTCATGAGCAGGACATAAATGCCCGGGTCGCGCAGCATGGCCTGCTCGAGGAACTGCAGGCCGTCCATGCCCGGCATTTTGATATCCGACATCACCACGCGCACGCGGCCCTCGTCGATCAATTCGAGCGCATACTCCTGGTCGCTCGTGCCGATCGAGCTGTAGCCGAGGCACCGCAGCGATTCTTGGAGCATTTCAACCATGCCCGGCTCGTCGTCCAATACACAAATGGTCATGGATTCGTCTGAGCTTCCGCTAACAAAGTGGCCAGCCTTGGGGGATGCGGTTAGTGTGTTGATGCTGAATCACTGGCACGGCCAATGCCAAAATCACATTGCGAATGGACCGGTGCAGCAATTCACATTTTGGGTTTCAAACTCGGATGGACTTTCTTTTAAGTCTACTGCGCGCAATTAATTAGGATGGAAGAACGAGAAACCACTTTTTGCCGCCGGCGCGGAGCCGCTCAAATTGAGTTCTTATCGGCGGATCGCTTCAAAAATTGCGTTCCAATTTGGACAAAATTGGCCATAACTTGTGCCAAAGGCGAATTGTCTTTGGCTTAAGACCTCTCTAGTTTGCAACGCTTTCGTCCATATCACTCAAATACGCGAAAAACTCAAATTCTTCCGCCGGATACCGGATGGTTCCTCCGAGGTCCGAATCCATCTCGCAGTAGTCTCCTTGCGTGCGGCAGAATTCCAGCACGCGGTCCTCGGTGGAAGAAGTCGCCCGGCGAACTTCGTCGAACGTGGCGAGCCGGTCATGAGTCGTTGTCTTCATCGTCTCTGTTTTCATTGGAGGATCTCCTCGTGTTGCAACTCGCCTTCGAATTCCTGCACGTTGCATACCCTTTGTGAATCCTCTGCAAGTTTAGATGCAGTTTTCCGTGCGAGAGATTCCTTCAAGCGCGGACGCAACTGCGCCAATCTCATCTGGCAACGCCCGCTGCAATCCATCGGCAGAACACCCTCCACCCGATAGGCCACGGGAACGGATCCACTGGTCGGCTCTGAAGCCAGCAAGCGAAGGAAAACGATTGCTCCCTCGGGCAAGGCGCGATGCAATTGCACATGTTTTTCACCGTCAGTGGTCCACCGCAATTCCGTTCTTTCCGCGAAAAAGCCGTTATCGAGGCCCCAACCGGAAATCTCAATCCGGAATTCGCCGGGGCAATTGATTGCGTCACTCATCGAAATCACACTCCTGCCCCTCTCTATTGCAGACCACGGGCCAGATTGCAATATCAGCCATCTATTGAAAGGGAAGGGTTTACTTCCTTGCGTTCAACGTGAGTAGCAGCCGAAAGTGGGCATATTGAGGCACCTGTGTACTTGTGGCACAGGGCGATTGCCAGGCTACCTAATTTCAAGGGCTGGATATCAACCGGCGCGAACTAGCCGTTGTGTACCCCGGCTAAGAGCGTGTGCAGCGCAAAGAAAAAAACCGGTTGGAAAATTCGATCAAACAGCGACCAAGCGATGATTATGCCGAGCAGGGCGAAGTTCCTGGAATGCTGCACCCAGTCGAGGTAACGTTGGGCAGCCCCTTCTGGCATTAGGACCATGATCCCAGCGTGCCCATCGAGCGGGGGCACCGGCAGCAGATTGAACGTGCCCAAAAGCAGATTCAGAATGAATAGGATGCTTAGCGCCGAGGTGAGAAATGTCGGGTCCGCGGAATTCGCGGGCATCACCAAACCGGCGTAGCCATGAATGATCTCAGGCGACCGAAAATAGCCCGCCATCAAACCGATCCGTATGGCAATCCCAGCCAGTAGCATGAGTGAGAAATTGGCCGCAGGCCCGGCCAGCGCCATCCATCCTGAACGGCGCGGATATTGCCGCTGCCATGCGGGGTTGAACGGGGCGCTCGCCCAGCCGATCATCCACCCGCCGACCAGGAAGGAAAGGATAGGCACAACCACCATCCCAAAAGGCGACCGGCGAATGTGCGGGATCGGATTGAGCGACACCTGTCCGCCTTCGGCCGCAGTCGTGTCTCCGCCGAGCTTGGCGACGAGGGCGTGCGCGGCTTCATGGCACGTCGTCGAAAAAAGAAACACGATGTACCAGATCGCGCCAAGAGCCAGATCGGGTGTGTTCATAATGGCGGCAAATGCAAAAGGTTTGGCTCCGGGGCCTGGACTCGAACCAGGATAACCAGCTCCAAAGGCTGGCGTGCTACCAATTGCACTACCCCGGAATAATTTAGAGCCATGACAGATTAGCGTAACTGAATGGTTCCGTCCAATAGGCAGCTTGGGGGCGTTTCGGCCTGGGGCCAGGAAGCCACTTATGGCGCCGGCGATGGCCTGTGCAACGGATCGCCATTGGTTTGAATCGAAGAGATTTGATGCGTACGGCATTCTTGAGATTGCGATCTCGAGTAGGTCATACACTTTCAATGTCGCGCAACTCCATGCGATCCGCAGCGTGTTCGCCTTTGTATCTGCCCCGGCTCGCGGGCCAAGCGCGCGGAACAGAAACTCCAATAAATTGAAACAGCATCGGGGGGCCCTTTTTGCGTTCATATCTGCTGATAGCGCTGATCTCAATCGCGACGAGCGCATCCGCCCAGCAGATGAGCGGCCAAGCATCATCGGTCGCATCGACGGACTCGATTGGCCAGGAGACCAACGACTCGCAGAGCTTGCCGGAGAAACCGCAGCCGGTTCAGTCCGGAACCTCAAGCGCCGCCGATGATCCGAATCTCTCAGCTGCGAAGTCGGCGGACGTTGTCGGGCAGCCGGGGGAACAACAACCCAAGCGCATCCTTGGTGTGATGCCCAATTTCCGTGCCGTCAGCGCTGGGGCCATTCCGCCTCCACCGACTCCGAAACAGGCTTTGTGGATCGCTACACAGAACAGCTTTGACTACTCGTCTTTTGTGTTTGTGGGGATCACTTCGCTCTTGGCCGAAGGAACCGACGCCCACTCGCAACTCGGCAAAGGCGTAGCGGGCTTTGGGAGATATTACTGGCGGGGATTTGTCGATAAGACGGACGGGAATTATCTGGTCATCTTCGCCATGCCCACAATTTTTCATCAGGATGAGCGTTACTACGCAATGGGCCATGGCAATTTCTGGAAGCGGGTAGCGTACTCGTCGACGCGCATCTTCATCACGCCCAACTATCAGGGACACAATAGCTTCAATTTCTCTGAATTGCTGGGCCGCGGCGCGGCGCAGGGAATATCGATCGCCTATTATCCGAGCGACGCGCGAACCGCGGGAGCCCTCGCTTCCAAATTCGGGTTCGCCCTGGGGCGTGACACTCTCACGAACGTCTTCCGCGAATTCTGGCCGGACATCGCAACCCACGTCCTGCACCGCCATCCATAAGCGAAAAAAACTCGGAACCAAACCAACAGTTTGCGCAAATTTGCTGCGCAAAAAGGGCGCCGGAGAATGCAGCTTCAAGGCGCGGGATCATATGCGGCGATCGACCCGAAGTAGGCCACGTAGACGCGATGGGTGGCTGGGTCCACGACGAGGGAATGTCCGCCAAAATGCGTTGGCGCGTTTTCGAGGACACGATACTGATCGGCGGAGTCTTGCTGGATCACGGTCATGGTGCCGACGCCGTTTGCCGAGTAAACGCGGCGCAGGGCGGGATCGTAGCCAGCGCCATCGACCCCCGCTCCGATGGGCAGGACTGCGACAATCGCTCCGGTATCCGCGTTGAGGACGATCAGCTTTCTGTTCCTTGTGGTGCTGAAAAGGCGATGGTCGGCAGCATCCAGGGAGAGGCCCGTGGGCCCTTCGCCGGGATCGAGCTTATAGCGTTTGACGACAGCTTGTTTCAAAGGATCGATCACCACCAGTTCGCTCGTGTCCTCGAGGTTCTGATAGATCAGGCCTGTCTCAGGATCGGCCTGCGGATATTCGGGCTCTCCACCCAGCGCAATTGTGGCCACCACTTTCTGCGCCGCGGGATCGATCAACATGCCGGTCTTGCCGTTGTGATTGCCGACGTAGACCAGATGCGCCTGCTCATCGTAAATAATTGCGTCGGGGTCATCGCCGGCAGGAATTTTTTGCAGGAGTTTATTGATATTCAAGTCGAAGACGCCCACCACGTTGTCTCCGCTCGAAGATGCGAAGCCCAGATCGCGGTCCCCGACAACGGCTATTCCGTGCACCCTGGTGAGGCCATCGACCGTGGCGACGACCCCATTCGTGGCCGTGTCCACCACGCCGACGAGGCCTTTGCTCGCGTAGCCCGCATAGAGGCGCGAGCCGTTAATCGTCATGTAATCGATGAATGGCCGGCCCAACCGAAAAGGCGTGGAGATCGAGATGATGCCCGCGGCCTTCATAGTCTTGGCTGTGGGACGCGTGGAGAGATAAATGTTGAGCGCGACGATCGCCAGGAAAATCAGCACGACAAGCGCGCCGACCGCCTTCAGAAGTATCATGACAAGTTTTTTCATACGAGTCTCCGAACTGCCGCGATTCAACCCTCGCGCACAGCTCAACCGTGACTGGCATGCGCGTCGCTTGCCAAAGGTTACGTTTGCAAAAGGGCCTTTGTTTCACTAAAAGGCGGGCGGGGCAAGTTTAAATCTGACTGCTGTCTGAAGAAGCATCGCCACGAGCTACGGCGCACCTGCATCCACCCGGAAAAAACAGGAGCCATCCCGCATCTGCCCCGACCTTCTACTTTTCTGCCTCAATGGAGAGGACGTGAATGACGCTGTCCTTAGCGTTTACGACGCCCGTTACTTTGGCCCTCTTTCCCTCGAAGGGGAGCGCTGCACGCGCGTCGTCGAGTTCATAGTTGGCATGGGTGGCATCGTCGTACAAGGCGAAATGGTCACAATTCGGGACATCGCAGTCCCATGACAGAGGCTTATATTCCCATTCCACGGTACCTGTGAGCGTCTGAGTTTGCGCCTCTTGCTTGGCGTGCTTCTGGGAGTGCTTTGACTGCTTTTGCGCGTTGTTTTCCTGGTCCGCGGTTTGTTCGTCGGGAGTCATCTTGGTGGCTCCGGGTTCGTCCACGCGGAGCACCACCAAACGGAATTGATCGAGCGCCGCCGTGCTCGTTGTCCCGCTGGCCAGAAGGAGAAGTAGCATTGCGAGGAAAGACATGGAGCTCACCTCCCGCATCATAAATCAAGGTACGCCGGAGGCGTCACGGCCGTCAACGGGAGCGGCCTCGCTCGACCACTTTGCGTTCCTGGCTTGACCAGTGATGGCAACGCTTGCCGGTCTCGGCACAGGTGCGCGGAGCCTGTGTGGCATCCAATCAGCGCTGTGAGAAAATAAAGCGATGAATAACCTGGTCGGACTGGTCATCGCCGCGATCGTTACGCTGCTTTTTGTGCGCAGGTACCTCAAGCAGCAGGAGGAGCGGGAGGCCCGCGCCCATGAGGCCGCGAAGAAGGGAACCCTGCGCTCTGACGGGCCCCAATCCCAGCATCCGCATATCGACACTCAGAATTGCATCGGCTGCGCGACCTGCACGACCGTCTGCCCGGAAGGCGATGTGCTCGCCATGCTCGGAGGGCAAGCGGTTATCGTCAACGGTTACAAGTGCATCGGACACAGTTTGTGCGCGGAGGCTTGCCCCGTCGGCGCCATTACGATGGTCATGGCCAGCCCCAGCATGGGTGCGGATCTGCCTCAGCTGACCCCCGAATTTGAAACGAGCGTTCCGAATTTGTTTATTGTCGGGGAACTGGGCGGCCTTGCATTGATCAAGAACGCCGTCAATCAGGGACGAAACTGCGCCGACACGATTGCCGCCAGAATCCCCGGACTACGAAAAGGGAAATCGAGCTCGGACGTGCTGGACGCCCTGATTGTAGGCGCTGGGCCCGCTGGAATCAGCGCGTCCTTGCGTGCCATCGAGCGAAAGCTGAACTATCTGACCGTGGACGAAGGCGAAATTGGCGGCACGGTTTCAAAGTATCCGCGCCAGAAATTGGTGCTGACCAGCCCCGTGGAACTCCCCGTCTATGGAAAATTTAAGAAGACGGAACTATCCAAGGAAGACTTGCTCGCGATCTGGAGCGAGATCTTGCAGAAAGTGGAATTCAAGTTTCGCAAGGGCGAGAAAGTGGAAGATATCAAGAAGGGTGAGGACGGCGTTTTCACGGTCAGTACCACGAAAGGCCAGCACCGGGCGCATTCGGTGGTCCTCGCACTCGGCAAGGGCGGAATTCCGCGAAAGCTGGGCGTCAAGGGAGAGGAATTGCCGAAGGTGATGTATCGCCTGATCGAGGCGGATCATTACGTGAACAAGAAAATTCTTGTGGTGGGCGGCGGAGATAGCGCCATCGAGGCGGCCATGGGGCTTTCCCACCAGGTGGGGAACCAGGTGACGCTCTCGTACCGGAAAGAAGCCTTCACGCGACTGAAAGACCGCAACGAAAAGAGAATCCAGGAGAGCATGCAGAAGGGAAAGGTCAACGTCGTCTTCAATTCCATGCCGGTGGAATTCAAGCAGAACTCCGTGATCCTCGAGGTCAACGGGAAAACGCAGGAGATTCCCAACGATTTTGTGTGGATCTTTGCGGGCGGCGAGCCGCCCACGGCGTTTCTAAAGAAGATCGGGGTGCGCGTCGGATTGCGCGACATGACGGCCGAAGGCAGCAGCGAAGCGAAAAAATCAGTTTTGGTTCAGGTGTAGAAGAAGAGGAGTAGAACCGTTCTCGGGCCAGCAGATGGGATTGTCATTTTGTCATTCCGAGCGAAGCGAGGAATCTCTCTTTGATTTAAACACTGAAAAGGAGAGATTCCTCGCTTCGCTCGGAATGACAAAAAGAAGGCACTTTCCGCAAGTTATCCTATCGAATCAACCAGAAAACCAACAAGATATTACTGAGGCTGCGAACCTCCGTGACCATTTATAGGAGGGTGCCCGGGCGGAAGGGTGCCGCTGCTTCCTCCTCCGGGGACGAGTTCGCGAAAATTAGGCAATGAGCCTGACGATGGGGAAGTGGAATTCATCGGAGGATTCTCGCCTGGCCCGGGATGCTGAATCGATCCTCCGGCGGGCGTCGTGCTTTGCACGACCCACAGACCGTTCTGTTTTTCCAAAGAGTAGGCGACTTGCATCCCGGCGCCCTGGGGCGCTCCCGTCTTTGGCTTGAACTCCACTTGCGCCTGGGCCTGGTTGCCCTGAACGGAAAAACTTGTGATGTTCATGTCCATGGCGCTGAGGTTAATCGTCTTCAAGGAAGCGAGATGCTGATTGATGCCGGAACGGATGGCGTCGGCATCGCTTTCCTGTTTCTTGCATCCGGCGAAGAGGACCAGAAGGCCGATAGCAGTTAGCAAGCAGGCTGCGCGCTTCATGCGAGTCTCCTCTTCCTTACCTATAACCCATCCCCAGCACCACGACAATGTGCAGAATGGCGAGGATTGCAAAGGAATAACTAAACGGCCGGTGGATGACGTGCCAAAGATTGAAGACCTGTTTAGTGCGCGACAGAAACAAAATTCTTTTGGAGAGGGACGCCTGTTTTCGCGCGGTTTGAATGGCAACTTCCAATTCGTGGTTCCGCGTCGGGAAAATTCCGAAAAATGAAACGAGCCACGCGAGGAATCCGCCCGCACGCAAGCGAAGCCAGGAAACCTGGAAGGGCCGCTTGATGTCCAGCCACATCATCCAGCACAGCGCCGCCATCATGGGAGTGCTGGCCACTTCTGCGGGACTCGGCAGCGCGAATAAATCGACGAGGCTCGTGCCAATTTTTTCGTGCTTTTCCTCCGCGTTCCAGCGGAGATGTACTTCCGCGTCCTGAATTTCCTTGATGGTCAGCTCGGCAGCATTCAGCGTCCTCGGAATCTGCGAATACAAATAGCGGCCGACGAAGCCGCTGGCCGTGACGGCGGTCATGATCCAGAACGCCATGCCCGCGATCCCTCCGAACTTAAACGAAGAATGCAGCGCGATCACGAGCGGCGCAGCGGTGCCCAGGACGACGTGGAAATCCAGCCAGTGTCTCGAATTGCCCTGCCTCCCGAGCCACCCCCACCGTTTGCGAAGCGGATAAAGATAGATCAAGAAAAACAGGAGCACGCCGAACACTCCGAGGTTGACCCCAATCGGGCCGCTCGGCCGCAACATCATGTGCTTCGGCGAAAACGGGCGGTCCTTCCAGGGCAGCGTGTAGTAATCGAACCCGTAGACCGCGAATGCGCCGACGAATATTGTGGACACAATCCAGGCGATCAGAATCCGGAAGCGGTGCTTTTTCTCCGACTCTTCCTTGCTGAACATCATGCTTTCTACGGCTGCGGATTGGCTCATGGCAGTGTTCCTATCTCCTCATGGATGTTGACGTTGAATCTCTTATAGTCGGTGAAATGGTGCTGGTTGCGCCAATGCTGGTGCGGCGTATCGACATCGATGACGGCAGAATCGGCGACCCAAATGGATTCCGCGGGATCGCGGAACGTGTGCAGCGCGTAATGGACTTCGCTGCGCATGCCCGCCAGTCCCAGATCGCTCAAACTGGAATCCACTTTAGCCTCCAGCTTCACGATCGCGCCGGATTGCGGCTCGATCCAAAGCGTGCCGGACATGGGCAGGGGATAATTTTTTCCGCGCAGGCGAAGCGACGCTGGCGAGGATGCGCCCGGCACCGGCGAAAAATGAACCATGGCGTAGGAAACGCCGTCAATCGATTCGGAGCCGGCCGGCTCAAACACATAGCTGGCTTCATACATCGGATGCGCGATGAGCAGCAGGCTGGCGAAACCGGTGGTCACGAGCAACGTCCGGCCCGGATCGCGGAAGGCGGGATTGCGGACTTCCCGCGTCTCGTTGAATTTCAAGGCTCCGCTCGCGCTGGTGGCTTGAAACTGATAATCGTAGGCGGAGTTCTCGCGGTAGATGGCGTGCCCGCTGCCATTCAATACGTACTGCGTGACCGATTCTTTGCAAGTCAGATCGGAAAATTTGTCGAAATATCCCTGAACATTTCTTCGCGCGAGGGCCAAGGCGTCGATCGAAGTTCGAGCTTCCACAGCAATCTCGCCCGGCGGGGCTTGAGCCGCGCAAGGCCCGCTCACGAATGCAAATGCCACAACAAGCGCCGCGAGACACCACGCATTTGGCCGAATCAAAATTCGGACTTGGTCCGCGCAATAGTGGATGGTCCCGCTCATTTGC
>Ga0187817_10001465_pt1 | contig 11575 bp, 7 predicted proteins | sample NC_wetland_sal_i_17_FD_132431 | JGI IMG/M metagenome (GOLD analysis project Ga0187817, IMG submission 132431) | Wetland sediment microbial communities from Neuse River Estuary, North Carolina, USA - SO4_2 | ecosystem: Environmental > Aquatic > Freshwater > Wetlands > Sediment | place: USA: North... | reverse complement strand
TCTATATCGCCGACAGCGGGAACGGCCGAATTCGCAAAGTGGCCGGCGGAGTCATCACGACGCTGCTGGGTCCGGATGCCGCCGGCGACAGCCCGCTGTATCTGCCCACCTCGGTGGTCGTGGACGGCGCAGGCGATCTGTACATAGCCGATTATGGCAACGACCGCATTCAGCTCATCACTGCGCTTGGCTCCGTGCGCACCGTGCCGGGCGCCGGCCGCGACTTGGCCCTCGATCCTGCGGGCGATCTCTTCATCGCCAGTTGGTCGCACCTGCTGGAACTGACACCGGGGCTCACGCTGCAGACCATTGCGGGCGACGGTTCGTATTGGTTTCGCGGCGATGGAGGCGACGCGGCTTCGGCCCGGATGTGGGGGCCGGTGGCGGTGGCGCTGGATTCGACCGGCGCTTTGTACCTTGCGGACCGCAATAATTGTCGCATCCGTCTCGTCAGCCCGTCGGGGATTATCTCCACGCTCGCAGGCGATGGAAGCTCCGGTCCGGCGAACACCCAATTGAGCTTTCCGGCCGGCGTAGCCGTGGATAACGCAGGCAACGTGGATGTTGCGGACCAGGACAACGACCGCATCCAGCAGGTCACGGCGGGAGGAACGATCATCACCCTGGCGGGAACCGAAACGCCGGGATTCAATGGCGATGGCCTCGCAGCAACCGCGACGCAGCTCTTTTCACCGGCAGCGCTGGCGCTGGCCAGCGATCAGACGCTCTATTTTGTCGACGCCGGCAACCAGCGTGTCCGCAAGATCGCTCTGAGCGGAACGATTTCTACGGTGATCCAAGCGAAAGCGGCGGGAGTGGCCGTGGATCCATCGGGCAACGTCTACGTCTCGGACACCAATCTTCACAGCATCGACCGCATCAATCCACAAGGCCAGGTGACCATCCTTGCGGGCACCGGCACACCGGGTTTCGGCGGAGACGGAGGACCGGCAGCATCGGCGCAGCTCAACTCGCCTTCGGGCCTGGTGGTCGATGCGCAGAGCAATCTCTATATAGCCGATACCGGGAACAGCCGCATCCGTATGATCGGAGCCGATGGCGTGATCCGAACCATCGCCGGCAACGGCGCTGCGGATTTCGATGGAGACGGCGGCCCCGCGCTCTCAGCCGCGCTGAACACGCCGATGGGCCTGGCGGTAGACTCGAGTGGAAATCTCTTCATCGCCGACTTCGGGAACAATCGCATCCGCAAGCTCACGCCCGCGCCCACTGCCGCCGAGCAAACCACGCCGCTGGCGATTGTCAATGGTGCGAGCATGCTCGCCGGACCGATCGCGCCGGGCGAAATTGTCTCGCTGTTTGGACTGGGTATCGGTCCGGTCACTCCGCAAGGAGGCACGCTGGATGCTACGGGCGTAATGGCTTCCGAGGTAGCCGCTACTCAGGTGATGTTCGACGGCATTGCCGCGCCGCTTTACTACGTGCAGGACAGCCAGATCAACGCGCAAGCTCCCTACGAGATTGCGGGCAAGGCGACGGTCGATGTTGAGGTATTCTTCCAAGGGCAATCGTGCGGAAAAGTGACAGCACAAGTCGCGGCCTCGGCACCAGCAATTTTCACCGTGAGCGCCGGAACCGGCCTGGCGGTCGCACTGAATGAGGACGGCAGCTTGAATTCGCCGATTCAGCCGGCGCCACGCGGATCCATCGTGACGCTCTACGCCACAGGCGATGGCGTCGAAGATCCAGCCGCCACCGACGGCACACCGGCGGCAGAGCCGCTTCCGAAGCCCACGCTCCCGGTCACCATGACCGTCGGCGGATACCCGGCGGATATTGTCTTCGCCGGAGCCGCCCCGGGTTTTGCCGGGCTGCTGCAGATCAATGCGCGCCTGCCGGGCGCTGCGCCAACGGGGAATCTGCCCGTCGTGCTGCGTATCGGTGCAGCGTCGAGCCAGTCGGGCGTCACCCTCGCGGTACGATAGTGAGCAGGGAAGTGCCCGTGCTGCCGTGGACACCCTGTTCGACGAGCCCTCCACATTCGATCGCGACGCGTTTGCTGCGCGCCTGAAAGATCTTGCCGCCCGCCACATCTACATCGGCGGCAGCTCCTGGAAGTACGAAGGGTGGCTGGGCCAGATCTACAGCCGCGGAAACTATCTGGTCCGCGGCCGATTCTCGCAAAAGCTGTTCAACGACACCTGTCTCAAGGAATATGCGCTGACTTTCCCCACCGTCTGCGGCGATTTCGCGTTTTACCAGTTCCCCAGCGACGAGTTCTGGCGACGCCTGTTCTTCCAGACTCCGCCGGGCTTCCACTTCGCCTTCAAAGTGCCGGAGCAGATCACCTGCAAGGTGTTTCCGGCGCACGCGCGGTCTGCGGGCCAGGCGGGGGCCGAGAACGAATCGTTCCTGGACGCCGATCTGCTCAAGGAATCGTTCCTGCGGCCGCTCGCGCCGTACCGTGACCGGACCGCGCTCTTGATTTTCGAATTCGGCGGATTTGCCAAGAAGACCTTTTCGAATGTCAGTGAATTGCTGGAGCGGCTCGACCCGTTTCTCGGCAAGCTGCCGCCCGAGTTCCGTTACGCTGTCGAGATCCGCAACTCTGATTTTCTCGAACGCGATTATTTCCGCAGCCTGCGCAGCCACAACGTGGCGCACGTCTTCAACGCCTGGTCGCGCATGCCGGAATTGCGCCACCAGATGGCCATTCCGGAATCCTTCACGGCCGACTTCCTGGTGACCCGCGCGCTGCTCCGCCAGGGCCGGAGCTACGAGGAAGCCGTGCAGTTATTCTCGCCGTACACCGAAGTTAAGGATCCAAATCCGGAGGTGCGCCGCTCGTTGCGCGACATGATCCGCATCGCCCAGGACAAGCAGACAACGGCGTTCTTATTTGTAAACAACCGCCTGGAAGGAAACGCGCCGGCCACCATTCTGGCGATTACGGAGCCCTGATTCAGCGCAGCTTCCAGTGATCGTCGGCGAACTCCGCGATCTGTTCGTTCCAGGTTCCAAACTTGGCCGCCATCTGGCCGCCATCGACGACGAGAGCCGCGCCAGTGATGTAAGACGCCAGATCCGACGCCAGAAACGCGATCGCATTGCCGACCTCTTCCGGCGCTCCGCCGCGCCCGAGCGGGATATCGCGGAAGTAATCCTTGAGAGTGGCTGGATCGGAGAAGATTTCCCGCGTGAGCCGCGTCCGGATCAAGCCAGGGCACACGGCATTGATGCGAATCTGCCAGGGACCCAGCTCGTTGGCCGCCGTGTGCAGAATGCCGAGCAGGCCGGCTTTGCTGGCGTTGTAGGCCACGAGCGTGGCTTCGCCGTCGTAGGAGTTGGTGGATGCCGTGATGACGATGGCGCCACGCCGCCGCGGTTTCATGCGGATCGCCGCGGCTTGCACGGTATGAAACATGCCGCTGAGATTGACCGCGAGAATGCGATTCCAGTTCTCGGCGGTCGTTTCCTCGAGCGGCGCCCACGCCCCCATGCCGGCATTGGCGACCACGATATCCGGCGGGCCACTGCGTTCGAAGGCGGCGTCGATGGAAGCGCGATCCGTCACATCCACGATGCATCCGTGGCCGCCCAACGTTGCGGCGACTTTCTCCGGCTGCTCCCGCTCCAGGTCGAAAATCCAGACGCTGGCGCCGCCTGCAGCCAGCGCCCGCGCCGTCGAAAAGCCGATCCCGTTGGCGCCGCCGGTAACTACCGCCAGTTTTCCGATGAAATCGAGGGGCATCTGTTTTTTCTACCATGGCCAGCGCCGAGCGCGACTGCTGGTCCGCCTCCGTTATATACTAACCCCCTGAGGAAAGGCGGCATCCATGTGGATTCGTAAAGGACACCGTGATCGTTTGAAGGGCGTGGACTCGCCCATGCCTACGCAAGTGGTCTCCAACGAGGAGTTCATTCCCCGTCCACAGAGCCAGCAGCAGAAAGAAGTGGAGTATTGGATCGGCCAGATGGCTGAGGAGAAGTCGAAGAAGCTCGGCATGGACCGCCGCAAGTTCATGGTGAGTTCCATGGGCCTGGCCACCTGCTTCCTCGCCGCGAACAAGGTGTGGGGCAAGGTGTTCGACGTGGAGGAAGCCGAGGCTTCCGAAGAGGCTGCGCACCACGAGAAATGGCCCAAGGGCGACTACTTCGTCCTTGACGTGCAATCGCATTTCACCAATGGGATTCCTATCGGGTTGCGCGGCGAGATCGGCAAGATGGAATTCTTCCGCAACATGGGTTTCAAGCTCGGCGAAAGCAAGGATGAGTACAGCTTCCACAATTTCATCAAGGAGATGTTCTTCGACAGCGAGACCGACATGATCGTCATCTCGGGCGTGCCGGGCCGCGAAGAGCAGCGCGACAAAGACGGCAAAGTGCTGGAAGGCGCGGCGCGGAGCCCGGGATTAAACATCCTGCCGAGCTGGCTGATGGCCCAGGCGCGCGATGAGATCAACAGCCTGGCGCAATCCAGGCGCGCCCTCAGCCAGGGCAACCTCGCTCCCAATCATTACTGGGATCATGCCGCGAACAAAGTCGACAAGGCCGCGGTCCTCGAGCAAATGGACCGCGAGCTGAACCTTTACAAGATCAATTCCTGGAAGTGGTATTGCCATACCGATCCCGGCAAGAGCGGCCACGGGTTCCAGTGCGATGACGACAACGCGCAATGGTTCATCGAGGAATCACGCAAGCGAGGTATGAAGACCTTCAGCGTGCACAAAGGGTATTCGTACCAGTCTCGGATTCTGGGCCATCTCGCCAATCCCAAGGACATCGAAAAGGCCGCGCTCCGAAATCCGGATATCACGTGGGTGATTTACCATTCCGCCATCCAGCACGGGCCGAACGAGCCCAACTGGAAAGAATCCGACAAGTACGATCCCGCTACCGGCGATTTCGCCTGGCACAACGTGCTCATGGACATCAAGCGGCGCAACCCGCAGATCACCAACGTCTATCCGGAGGTCGGCAGCTTCTTCAACGCACTGGTGATTGCTGATCCCATCCTGGCCATGCACGGCATGGGAAAGAACATCAAAACGTACGGCGTGGATCACGTGATTTGGGGCACGGATTGCCTGTGGTGGGGCTCACCGCAATGGGCCATCGACGCCTTCAAGCGGTTCCAGATCTCCGATGAGCTGTGCGAAAAGTTCGGTTACAGCAAGATCACCAAGGAAGACAAGCAGAAGATTTTCGGGCTGAACGCCGCCAAGATCTACGGCATCGACGTGAATGCAAAGCGCAACCCGCTGCCTTCCGACGCGCTCTCACGGCTGAAAACCGCGTATCTCGATCACGGTGGCCAGCGCTCGAACGAAGCGTTTGGCTGGGTGCGGGCGGACGTTTAGTTCGTCCATGCGGTTCTCGCACCGCGTTGTTGTTTTTGCGATTGGCCTGCGGCTGGCCGCGCAGGATCATGTGGGCCAGCCGGTTCCAAAATACGTAACCGGCGACGAATGCCTGTTCTGCCATCGCGTGAAAGTCGCGGATAGCTGGCAGCAGAACCCTCACGCGCGAACCGTCCGTCCCAAAGATGATGATGATGCCGCAACGAAGGATTTTCCCGCCGAGGCTACTTACATCCTGGGCGCCCATGCCCCGTTTCGCGGCCTGAAAGAGGACGGCTACGGCAAGTTCGACCTGCTTTCCACCGATCACAAGACCTGGGACACCGAGGCTTTTGCCCTGCGCTGCGCGGGCTGCCACGCGACAGCCATCGATCCGAAGGCGCATACGTTTTCCACCTCGTCGCTTGATTGCTATACCTGTCACGGAGTCGCGCCGCAGGAGCATCCGAACAACATCGCGCTCGTCTGGTTTTCCACCAAGCACAGCCGCGATCCGAAGCAGATCGTCTCCATCTGCGGGCAGTGCCATCTGCGCGAGGGCAAGTCGAAATCGAGCGGGCTGCCGTATCCCAACAACTTCGTCGCCGGCGACGACCTGTTTCATGATTTCCAGGTGGATTTTGCGAAGGCTGACGACAACAACCCGGCCGACCGCCATATCTATCGCAACGCCCGCGAGGTGATTACGAACGGCGGCGCCGTCACCTGCCTGGATTGTCACCGCGTGCACGGCGACAGCACCCGCAAGCACCGGCTGGTGCTAACCAGCGAGATCTGCCTGGATTGCCACTACTCGGAAGGGCCGAAGAAGAATGTGCGGAAATACGTTGTGCACAGCTCGGTTTGCGAGTACTGAAGGGTGACGCTCAGAACTGCAGCAGGCTGCACTCGATCAGGTTGAGTTCGGCGAGGACCTTCTCCATTAAGTGATCGAGTGGCGGCGGAGCTCCCTTACCCGCGTCCGGCAGCAGACCGGCAATGATTTCCGGTTCCCACTTTCGTTCGCATCCAACCGCGTGGAAGCCGCTCATGCTCGCCGCGGTGCAGGAGGCCCGAATGAGCGCCTGGTACCGTGGGGTCGCCGGCGTAACTTCATCATGATGATTTGCGATCACATCGCCCAGAGCGGGCTGGAAATTCCACACCTTGGCGAGATACTGGCCAATCTGGCAGTGATCGTAATCAAAGAGTTCGCGCTCCAGTTCCCGCGAGTCCGCTTCGCTCGCGGAAGCTTCCTCGAGAAACGAAGCATAGTTTTTCGGCAACATCATGATCAATGCGATCCGGCCGAGATCGTGGAGAATGCCGGCGGTGTAGCTCAGGGGCTTGTCGAGTTTATAGTATTGCGACAGCATTTCGGCCCAGAGCGCCGATGCCAGGCTATGCCGCCAGCAATCGCGCAAAAGAACATTGTCGCCACGGCTCATGTAATTCCTGAGCGAAACCGTAACCACTATGTCCCGCACGCGGTTCGTGCCCACTAAGCACAGGGCCTTCAGGATGGTGGTCACTTCCTGCCGGAAGCCAAACACGGCGGAATTCGCAAGCCGCAGGACCTCGCTCGAAAGGGCGGTGTCGGTCATGAGCCATCGCGACACGTCGCGAAAGCCCGAGTCGTCGTCATTGATCAACCCAAGCAACTTGGCAGCCACGGCCGGGAAAGGCGGCAGCGACTTGATCCCGGATAACCGCCCGAGTTTAACGCCCGGCTTGAGAGGAATGACGCACGCGCTCACGATGGATCTCCCCAGACCTCGTCTGAACCCAACACACGAACTATGTGCTCTCTTAGACCTTATCGTCCGCTGCCGTTAGCCTTCTAGTTCTCTAATGGCTGGTCTCTTTCGTTAACTTTGCGCCGTTGGGTGGAAACCTTAGGTCGTCAGATCGGATGGGCGATTGTCTCGGGGCCACAAAAGAGGCATACTCGATGTGGGCGTGAGCCTAAATCCCAGGAGTATGACCAAAGAATCTGAGCGCTCTCCGCTCAGTTTGCGTTTCCGAGCCGCGACCCGAGGAGCGGTTCTTAGGCTTTTTCAGTGGCAGGAGGGCTTCATGCAAAGAGACGACCAAAATCAACTGAGCCGGCGCGGCTTTGTCCAAACCGCGGCGCTCGCGGCCGGTGGCCTGGGTGCGGCGGACCTGGCGCGTGCCGCCGCAACGGCGGCTGATGTGAAAATCGGCCTGTACAGTATCACCTACGGAGGCGTCTGGTATCGCGGCGATGCCCTGACCGTCGAGCAGGTGATCGAGCGAGCTAGAAAATTCGGGTATCAGGGCGTCGAGGTCGACGGCAAGCGTCCTCACGGTAACCCGCTCGACATGCCCAAGGCCCGGTGCCAGCAACTCCGCAAGATGGCCCAGGATCAGGGGGTCCCGATCTACGCCGTAGCCGGCAACAACGATTTCAGCAGCCCCATTCCGGAGCACCGCGAATCCCAGTTGGTCTACTTCCGCGAGTTGATGCGCATGACCTCCGATCTGGGCGCGAAAGTGGTGCGCGTGTTCCTGGGCTGGCCGGGGGTTACGCTCCGTCCCGAGGGCGGCGGCCGCTATGACATCGCTCAAGCCGTGTGGAAAGCCGAGCATCAGGACTTCTCCGCCGAACAGACCTGGGCGTGGTGCCGCCAGAGCCTCGAGGAAGCGGCCAAACTCGCCGGCGATTTCGGCGTCACGCTGGCGCTGCAAAATCACCCGCCGGTCATCAACAAAGGCTACGTCGACTGCCTCCGCATGGTGAAGGAAGTGGCGTCGCCGCACTTGAAAATCTGCTTCGACGCCCGCTTGGAGCACACGCTCGACGAGGCCGGCGTACGCAAGGCAGTGAACGAGGTTGGTGCTCTTCAAACGCTGTGGCACTACGGCGGCGAGTTTGACCGCGGCCCCGGTGGCATCACCGTGAAGGGCGACGAGAAAGCCATGGCGGAAATGCTGGGTCTTCTCGACATCGGCTACAAAGGCTACGCGGGATTCGAACTTTGCCATCCGCTGCCCGTGGTAAACGGCCAGACGGTGGGTCTGGAATTCGTCGACAAAAACGCCCAGCTTGCTGCCGAGTACATGCGCGGCGTCCTGGCGGAAGCCAAGAGACAACACGCAGCTTAGCAGTTTGTTGAACACGGGGCCGACCGGGGACTGGCTCCACTGTCCCTAATCCAAACACTCGCGGTTGACCGGACTGGGCGTCGTGGACAGTGGTGCCTGTCCCCCTTCGCTTCGGCATCTGTGGCGAGTGGACGGCGCTGCCTGGAAGCTGTCCACAATGGACGGAAAATGAGTTTCCTGTAGCGCAGGCCTACGGCGTTTTTTGCCGGAGACCTGCGGCTCTTTCTTCGATCCCGGCAAAAAACCGCGGGTCCCCGCCAAAATCAGGCGTGGGCATGTGCTACAAATTCAAGCGCACGCGGTCGCCCATGCGCTGTGCGCAACTTCTCAATTCGCCGATTTTTTTCTCAGCTGCCTGGCCCCGTTTTTCAACAAATTCCAGGGCTACTAAGTGCGTGAGACTTGCGGTTCGCTCGCCGGCGGCAGCATTGCGCCTTGCTTCCAGAACTCCTCTATCTCCTCGAGCGTTCTGTTCTTGGTTTCCGGAACGAAGAACCAGGTGAAGACGGCTTGCGCCAGAGCCATCGCTGCCAGGAAACCGAACGTTACAGCCTTGCCCGCCTGATGGAACGCCACAGGGAAGAAGAGCACGACCGCGGCGTTGGCAATCCATTGCGTGAGCACCGGCACCGTCATGGCCGTGCCGCGGATGTGGTTTGGAAAAATCTCTGCCACCAGCGTCCAGAACACCGGTCCGATCGCCGAAGCAAAAAAAGCCAGGTAAGCCAGAATGAGCACCAGCACGAGAGAGCCTTGGAAGCGGCCCGTTAGCGCCGCGCCCGTGAGCAACACCAGAGCAGCCGACATGCCGAGCGAACCCGTGATATACAGCGGCTTGCGGCCCCAGCGATCGATGGCCCAGAACGAAACCAAAGTGAAGGCAAAGTTCGTCAGGCCGATGACGAACGTCGAGAACAGCGCCGCATCGATCTTCCAGCCCGCCGATTTAAAGATGGCCGGCGCGTAATCAATGATCGTGTTGATGCCGGAAACGTGAATCAGAATGGCCAGCCAAAAGCCCACTAGCACCGCGCGCCGGATTCCCGGCCCTAGCAGATCGCGCCATGCGGGGCTCTTTTCAGTAAGGCTGGCGCGAATCTCGGTTGCTTCGAACTGCGCGCTCTCCGGTCCGGCGATGCGCTCGACAATTGAAAGCGCCTGCTGCTCTTTCCCGGCCAGAAACAGATAGCGGGGGCTCTCGGGCGCCCGAATGAGCAGCACGAAAAACACAACCGACGGAATCACGCCGGTAAGAAACATCCAGCGCCAATTCTCAGGGCCGGCGCCGCGTAGCAGGTAGTTGATGCCATACGACACCAGAATTCCGGTGACGATCGACAACTGATAAAGCGTGCAGAGCCGTCCCCTCAACGAAGCGGGTGAGACTTCGGCGATGTACATCGGCGAGAGAATAGATGCGGCGCCCACTGCCAGGCCTCCCAAGAAGCGCGCCGTGACGAACACGGTGAAACTCGACGCAAGGCCCGTCCCCACCGAAGTCATCGCGAACAGCACCGCAACCCACAGCAGGATCTTCCTGCGCCCGTAGAAGTCGGTGAAGCGCCCGGCAAGAGTCGAACCGATGACGCAGCCGAACAGCAACGAACTGAATGCCCAGCCGAGACTCAGGTCGCTGAGCTGGAAGTGCTGTGTGAGGAAGGGGCCTGCTCCCGTGATGATGGCGATGTCAAACCCAAAAAGCAGGCCGCCGAGCGAGGCCGTGGCAGCCAGAAAGATCACGTAGGCGAGATTGATCATTAACTTCGGCGCTTGATCTTACCACGCTGCGCGGCACGCCTCGCCCGGGCTCACTAATACGCCCGAAGAGCCACCATCGGATCGATGCGCGACGCGCGCCGGGCCGGGAGGTAACCGGCGATGGTGGCGACCGCGGTGAGGACCGCCAGCATGCCGAGGAACGTTACCGGGTCGGTGGGGGTGACTCCGTAGAGAAGCCCGCTGAGCGATCTCGCAAGGGCCCAGGAAACAGCGGCGCCCACCAGCATGCCTATCCCTGCGAGGCCGAGTGTCTGCATGATGATGCCCGCCTGCAGATCACCGGCCGATGCGCCCAGCGCCATGCGAATCCCGATTTCCTGCGTCCGCTGGTTGACCGAATACGAAATCACGCCGTAGATTCCGAGCGAAGCGAGCACCAGCGCGAACAAGGCGAAACCGCCGAGCAGCAACACGACAAAGCGCCGGGGTGAGACGGCTTTATCGACGAGCTGCTGTAAGGTTCGGAAGTCGTTCGCCGGCAAGTTCGGTTCGATGGGCTTTAGCGCGGCGCGGACCGCCCGGGCAAGCTCCGACGGGGGCAACGCTGTGCGGACTACCAGGTCCACGGAAGCATAGTCTCCGGTTTGCCGGATGGGCAGGTACATTTCCATGCCCGCGCCCTGTTCCAGAGCCAGGTGCCGCACGTCGCCAACGATGCCCGCGACGCGCCGCTCTTTGTCCACCTGGACGATCTGGCCGATGGCATCCTGACCGGGCCAGAGCGTGCGCGCCATGGTTTGATTGATCAGTATCACTGGCTCGCTCGACGGCGTGTCACGTTCGGACAAATCGCGGCCCGCGAGTAACGGGATACCCATCGTGCCTACGTACCCGTCGCTGACAACGCGCACAAACACATCGGGATATTCCCCCGGCGCGTAAACATGGCCTTTGGCGCGAACGCCCCAACTGCGGTTGCGGCCGAGCGGCAACGCATCCGTCAGTCCCGCTGCTTCAATGCCGGGCACGTCTCTGGCGCGGCGCAGCACTTCGTCGAAATAGGCATTTTGCTCAGCCGCTGTCGAATACCGCTGGCTTGGATCCACGCGCACCGCCGCCGCGCGTTCGGGCCGGAAGCCCAGATTCACATCGAGCACGCGCAGGAAGCTGCGGATGAGCAGGCCCGCGCCGACCAGCAGCACACACGCAAACGCGATCTCCGACACCACCAGCGTGCTGCGGATCCAGGCGTGTCTTTTTCCTTCGGTGGTACCGCGGCCGGTGTCTTTCAGCGAGTCGTGCACCGCGGCGGCCGGTACTTGAAGCGCAGGGACCAGCCCGAACACCAGGCCGGTGAGCACAGCCATCAGCAGTGTCAGGCCGAGGGCGCTCGCATCCGTTCTGACGTTTTGCAGAAGCGGGATGCTGAT
>Ga0187817_10001464_pt1 | contig 11577 bp, 11 predicted proteins | sample NC_wetland_sal_i_17_FD_132431 | JGI IMG/M metagenome (GOLD analysis project Ga0187817, IMG submission 132431) | Wetland sediment microbial communities from Neuse River Estuary, North Carolina, USA - SO4_2 | ecosystem: Environmental > Aquatic > Freshwater > Wetlands > Sediment | place: USA... | reverse complement strand
TGCAACTGGCGCCGACGATCGTGGAGCTGGTTTTGATCGTCGCCGTTTTGCTCCTGCATTTCGATTGGCGCTACGTCCTCGTCATCGGTATCACGGTCGCGCTCTATATGCTCTTCACCTATTACGCGACCGAATGGCGGATCAACATTCGCCGCAAGATGAATGAGAGCGACAGCGACGCCAACGCCAAGGCGATCGATTCGCTTCTGAACTACGAAACCGTCAAATATTTCTCTGCCGAGGAGCGCGAGGCGAAGCGCTACGATCGCTCGATGGCGCGCTATGAGGATGCCAGCGTGCAGGCCTATGTGTCGCTGGCCGTGCTCAATGCCGGACAGGCTGTCATTTTCACGATCGGCCTCGTCGCCGCGATGGTGCTGTGCGCCTATGGCATCGAGCGCGGCACGAACACCGTCGGCGATTTCGTGATGATCAATGCGATGATGATCCAGCTCTACACGCCGTTGAATTTCATGGGCATGGTGTATCGCGAGATCAAACAGGCGATGATCGACATCGAGATCATGTTTTCGCTTTTGGCGCGCAAGCCGGAGATCGAGGACAGCCCCGGGGCGCCGGCGCTGCAGGTGCGCACCGGCACCATTCGTTTCGAGAACGTATCGTTCGCCTACGAACCGGCACGGCCCATTCTGTGCGATCTAAGCTTCGAGGTCGCCGCCGGCCACACCGTCGCCATTGTCGGGCCTTCCGGAGCCGGCAAATCGACCATTTCGCGGCTGCTGTTCCGTTTTTACGATGTCACCGGCGGCCGCATCCTTATCGACGGCCAGGACATCCGCGGCGTCACTCAGGTCTCCTTGCGCGCGGCCATCGGCATGGTGCCGCAGGACACCGTGCTCTTTAACGACACCATCCGGTACAACATCCGCTACGGGCGCTGCGATGCGAGCGACGCCGATGTGGAAGAAGCGGCGCGCCAGGCGCAGATCGACGGCTTCATTCGCCGCGCCCCGAAGGGTTACGATACCGAGGTCGGCGAACGCGGGCTGAAGCTCTCGGGAGGCGAGAAGCAGCGTGTCGCGATCGCCCGCACGATCCTCAAAGCGCCGCCGATTTTGTTGCTCGACGAAGCGACTTCGGCTCTCGACAGCCACACCGAAAAGGACATCCAGGACGAGCTCGATCGCGTGTCGAAGAATCGCACCACGCTTGTCATCGCCCATCGGCTTTCCACAATCGTCAACGCCGACGAGATTCTGGTGCTCGATCGCGGCGCGATCATCGAACGCGGCACGCACCGCGAGCTGCTCGCGCGCGGCGGCCTTTATGCCGGCATGTGGAACCGGCAGCGCGAAGCTCAATTTGCGCGCGATATCCTGGCCGAGGTCGGTGACGACAGCGCCGCGCCCAATCGCAATCCGCCGCAATTGCCCGACGAGGAGCATGACGCGCCGGCGGACTTCCTTCCCACCGCGGACGCCGCCGAGTGAGCGCGCTTGCGTTCCTCGCCATGCGGTGACAAGGAAGCGCGAAAGCAAAGGCCGCCATGTCCATTGTGGATTCCATCAGCCGGCAGTTAACGCCCCTCCACCCGGAGGGTTATCCATTCGTGGGCACCCTTGCGGTGGCGGCGGTTGTTCTATTCTGGCTGGCCCCTCCTCTCGGCTGGCTCGCGGCCATCGCCACGGTATGGTGCGCTTATTTCTTCCGCGATCCGCCGCGTGTCACTCCGATGCGCGATGGCATCGTTGTGGCGCCGGCGGACGGCCGCGTCAGCCAGATTGTGAACGCCGTGCCGCCCAAGGAACTCGAACTCGGCGAGCGGCCGCTACCGCGCATTTCCATATTCATGAGCGTGTTCGATTGCCATATCAATCGCAGCCCGGTCGCGGGGCGGATCGAACGCATCGTGTACCATCCCGGCCAATTCATCAGCGCCGATCTCAACAAGGCGAGCGAGGTCAATGAACGAAACGCGACCGTGATCGCCACCAAAAGCGGCCAACGCGTCGCGGTCATTCAGATTGCCGGCCTCGTCGCCAGACGGATTGTTTCTTTCGTGCGCGAGCGGGAGACTCTTAGAACGGGTCAGCGCATCGGCATGATCCGCTTTGGCTCGCGCGTCGATGTTTATCTTCCCGAGGGAACGCGCGCGTTGACCGATGAAGGTCAAACCGCCGTCGCCGGCGAAACGGTGCTCGCGGACTTTGCCGCCGACAACGCCCAGCGAACATTTCGTCGCGATTGATGCGGTCGCATCGAAGCAAATTTGCCGTCGAACCGTGGCGCATGAATCGGGGAACGCGGCGGCGGGCATGGCCGTTATATGAGGTAGTCACTTCCCCCGGTTTTGTTTCTTTACGGAGCTTCTTCTCATATGACTCTTGCAGGAGGCGTCGATCGACGCCACATTCGTTCATTCAATGAGAATCAATCCATGACCGAAATCAACGCGGTCTGCGTCTATTGCGGATCGAGCGCGGGGAGAGATCCAGTTTTCAGCGAAGCGGCGGCCGAATTCGGCAAAATCCTTGCCGAGAACGGCGTGCGGCTTGTTTATGGCGGCGGCTCGGTCGGCTTGATGGGCGCGCTCGCACAAGCCGTGATTTCTCATGGCGGCACCGCAACGGGAATTATCCCTGAATTTCTCACCACGCGCGAACGCCCGCGCCGGCTGAGCCAAGACCTGATCATCACGCGCGATATGCATGAACGCAAACGCGCGATGTTCGATCACGCCGACGCTTTCGTGGCGCTGCCGGGCGGGATCGGCACGCTGGAAGAGCTCGTCGAGCAACTCACCTGGGCGCAGCTGGGCCGGCATCGCAAGCCGATCCTCATCGCCAATATCAGCCGATATTGGGACCCGCTGCTGACACTCCTCACCCATATGCGCGAACGCGCGTTCTTGCCGGCATCGCTCCCCGTCGATTTTCTGGTGGCGGACCGCGTCGAGGATATTCTGCCCATGCTAAGGCAGGCGGCGAGCGGCGTCACCGAAGCGGAAAAAGCGATGGCGATCCCGACCGAACGGCTGTGACGTCCGGGCTTGCGCAGAGCATATCGCGCTAACGGCTGTTACCATCGTTCTGAAGGAAGGTGACCGCCTCGATGCGGTTGCCGTCCGGATCGCGAACGAAAGCGGCATAATAACCGTCGTGATATTGCTTGCGCGGCCCAGGCGCACCGTCGGAAGCGCCGCCGGATTTGACGGCGGCGGCATGGAACGCATCGACGGCGTTTGTGTCGGGCGCGCGTAGGCAAACGTGCACGCCGCTGTCTTGCGGAATACGGTCCATCGCGTCGCGACGGTTGATCCAGAATTCCGGATATCTCTTGCCGAACCCAATCGCCGTCCCCGGCCATTCCCGCAGTTTCGCCATGCCAAGCGGCGCAAGCAGCGCTGCATAGAAGGCTTCCGCTCTGGCGAGATCGCGCACCGCCAAGGACACATGATCGATCATGCGACGCCTTTAATCTTTTGCCGGTCCGCAGCGTGGGCAAAATCCTTCACGCCGGCGCGCCGGATTTCATGAGCTTATACACGATCGAATCCATCAAGGCCTGGAACGAAGCATCGATGATATTGGCCGAAACGCCGACCGTCCGCCAATGATCGCCGGTCTCGTCGGTGCTTTCGATTAATACGCGCGTGACGGCTTGCGTACCGCCATTGAGGATGCGCACCCGATAGTCGGTCAATTCGAGACCGGTGATGAAGCTTTGATACTTGCCAAGATCTTTGCGCAAGGCGAGATCGAGCGCATTGACCGGCCCCATTCCTTCGGCAACCGAGATGAGCTCCTCGCTGCCGACTTTCAGCTTCACCACCGCTTGGCTCACAGTCACCCGCTCACCCTTTGCGTTGATGCGCTGCTCGACATTGACGTCGAACCTCTCGACGTCGAAATAATGCGGAACCTGCCCAAACGTGCGCCGCGCCAAGAGCTCGAACGAGGCGTCCGCCGCTTCATAGGCGTAGCCGATGGCTTCACGTTCCTTGACTTCGTCGAGCAGCCGCGCGACACGCGCGTCGTCCTTGGGGAGCGAAAGACCGATTCGCTCGAGTTCCGCCAAAACATTCGATCGGCCGGCCTGATCGGACACCAAGAGCTTGCGCTTATTGCCGACTCGCTCGGGCGCGACATGCTCATAGGTTTTGGGCTCTTTCACGATCGCGGAAGCGTGGATGCCGGCCTTGGTGGCGAATGCGCTTTCGCCGACATAGGGCGCATGCCGGTCGGGCGCGCGATTAAGCAATTCGTCGAGCCGGTGCGAAAGTGGCAGCAGGCGGCTGAGCGCCTCATCGCTCACGCCGATATCGAACCGCGCGGCATATTCCGGTTTGAGCTTCAGCGTCGCGATGATGGAAACCAGATTGGCGTTGCCGCACCGTTCGCCAAGCCCGTTGAGCGTTCCCTGAATCTGGCGTGCGCCGGCGCGCACCGCGGCAAAGCTGTTGGCGACGGCCTGTTCGGTGTCATTGTGAGCATGGATGCCGACGCAATCGCCGGGGATTAGTTTGCAAACCTCGCCGACGATGCGCTCGATCTCATGCGGCAGTGTGCCCCCATTGGTATCGCACAGCACCACCCACCGCGCGCCCTCCTCATGGGCCACCTTGGCGCAGGCGAGCGCATAAGCGGGATTTGCCTTGTAGCCATCAAAAAAGTGCTCGCAATCGAGCAGGACTTCGCGACCCTTGGCCTTTGCAGCCCGCACGCTGTCGCGGATCGAGGCCAGGTTTTCCTCCTCGGTCGTCTCGAGCGCGACGCGCACGTGGTAATCCCAGGACTTGGCGACGAAACAAATCGCGTCAGCCTCGGCATCGAGCAACGCCACGAGGCCTGGATCGTTGGAAGCCGAACGGCCCGGCCGGCGTGTCATGCCGAAGGCGGTTAACCGTCCGCGCATCGGCCGCCGTTCGGCAAAGAAGTTCGTGTCGGTCGGATTGGCGCCGGGATAACCGCCTTCGACATAGTCGACGCCAAGCTCGTCGAGCATGCGCGCGATCTCGATCTTGTCGGCAAGCGTGAAATCAACGCCGTTGGTCTGCGCGCCGTCGCGCAGCGTCGTGTCGAACAAATAAAGCCGCTCCCGTGCCGATGTCTCGGCTGCTGAGTTCGACTTTTCACTCTTTGTCATGGCGCTAACCGCGATAGAGTCGATAGACGGTATAAAGTGATAAAACGGCCGCCGCCGCGATCACCGCGTATTTCAAGATGAGGTAATAGAGCCAGTGCCGCGGAAACGGTGAATCGCTGCGTTTCATGGCTTTCCTCCCGTCGCAACAAGCGGCTTCTTCATGGTCGTGTTGGCAAGCCACTCGCCACCGAGCGACACGGTGTTGCGGCTTTGCGCCGAAAACCCGCGCTTTTCGAAAAAGCCGCGCGCGGAGTCGCTGGCATCGACCGTCAGTTCCTTGCTGCCGCGCGCGGCGGCGAGCTTTTCCAGCGCCTCGCACAGCATGGCTCCCGCCCCCTGCCCCGACGCGGCCGGATGCACGTAAAGCATGTCGATGCGGGTATTGTCGGCGAGCGAGGCGAAGCCGATCGCGGCGCCGCCGAAGGTCGCCACCAATGTAAGCTCGCTCGCAAGCTTCGCGCCGAACTCTTCCTCATCACCGACCGCCGAAGCCCAGGCTTCCTGCTGCGCCTCGCTGTAATCTTCGGCGGTCAATTCCTCGATCGCCGCGCGAAAAATCCCCGCAAGCAACGGCACGTCGTCCGGGAGCATCGGCCGCATCGCGAGTTTCGGCTGAGGACGGGTGTTCATCGCGCGATCTCCGGGCCGGTCCTTCCCTCTCCCCTCGCGGGAGAGGGCGGACGCGAGCGAAGCGAGCGGCCGGGTGAGGGGTTTCTCACGCCCGCCCCCTCACCCGCCTCGCTCACGCTTCGCGTTCGCTCGGCACCCTCTCCCGCGAGGGGAGAGGGATTTACCTTGCGATGGGAGGAGCTCATCGGGCGATCTCCCACGTGGTGCCGTCCTTGGTGTCTTTCAGAACGACGCCCATTCGGGCGAGCTCGTCGCGGATGCGGTCCGATTCCTGAAAGTCCCCCACCTGCCGCGCGGCATTGCGCGCTGCGATGAGCTTGGCCACTTCGGCTTCATCGACAATGACCGATGCCGGACGGAAGTTGCTCCAGTCGGCGGCGGCTTCCTGCAACAGTCCGATCAGTTGCGCGCTTGCCTTTAGGCACGCGCTGGCCGGCTTGCTGCCCTTCGCCGCCTCGGTGCGCAAATCATGCAAGGCGCTGACGGCCTTCGGGGTGTTCAAATCGTCCGCCAGCGCATCGAGCGCATCGGCGCACAAGAGTCCAGGCGTCACATCGGCGGTCAGCGCGTACCAATGGTCAAGCACTTTCTGCGCCTCGCGCAGGCCTTTCACGGTCCAGTTCAGTGGCTGACGGTAATGCGTCTGAAGCATTGCCAGCCGCACAACCTCACCCGGCCAATCTTTCAGCAGCTCGTTGATGGTCACGAAATTGCCGAGCGACTTCGACATTTTCTCGCCTTCGACTTGGAGAAAGCCGTTGTGCATCCAGTAATTCGCCATCACCGGCGTGTGGAAGGCGCAGCGCGACTGCGCGATTTCGTTTTCGTGGTGCGGAAATACGAGATCGATGCCGCCGCCGTGGATGTCGAAAATCTCGCCGAGATATCTCCACGACATCGCCGAGCATTCGATATGCCAGCCGGGCCGCCCGGGCGCGGCAATGCCGCAAGGCGACGGCCACGCCGGCTCGCCGGGCTTTGAGGGCTTCCACAGCACGAAGTCCATGGGCGCGCGCTTATACGGTGCGACCTCGACACGGGCGCCGGCAATCATCTCGTCGAGCGAACGCCGCGCCAATTTGCCGTAATCGGGCATCGACGCGACACTAAACAGGACATGATCTTGCTCGACATAGGCATTGCCGGATTTTACCAGCCGCTCGATCATCGTACGCATCTCGGCGATGTGCTCGGTGGCGCGCGGCTCGAATGTCGGCGGCAGGCAACCCAACGCCGCAACATCTTCATGAAACTGCTGGTCGGTCGCCTCGGTGACCTTGCGGATCGCCTCGTTCAGCGCCAGCGCCGGATATTCCTCCGCGGCCCGCGCGTTGATCTTGTCGTCAACGTCGGTGATGTTGCGAACGTAGGTGATATGATCGGCGCCGTAGATGTGGCGCAACAGTCGGAACAGCACGTCGAAGACGATCACCGGCCGCGCATTGCCGATATGGGCGAAGTCGTAGACCGTCGGCCCGCACACATACATGCGCAAGTTCGTGGGATCGAGCGGCGTGAATACGCGCTTCTCGCGGCTGAGCGTATCGTAGAGCTTGAGCTCCATCATCCGATCACAACCCTGCTCGGTTGAGCGCAAGGACAAAAAACGTCACGACATAAGCCCTTGGCCTGCTGGCCGGGGCGTGTCTGGGTCTCGATGATGAGAAAAGACGGCCGCAGCCAGCGTTTGACGCTAGCGAATAATCTCCCGGCAAATGCCGCAGACATTCAGGCAACCGTTCATGGCGCGCACAATGGTCGAGGCGGGGCAGCGCGTCAAGGTCCCCGTTCTTCGGCGTTTTGGCCGATTCGCGCCGCACAAGGCGCTCCTCCCTAATGTGTTTGGATCGGGTTACTTAACGAAGGCTTAACTCTAGCGCCGCATTGTGACGTTCGAGGCCGGCAAACGACCCGGCCAATCTCGGCTGTGGCGGGGGAGCCATTGCGTATTGCGATCGTGGTAGCGGCTGTTGCGAGCCTTATCCTCGGTGGCGTTGCGGCGCATGCGGACAAGCGCATGTTCATCGTCGCCAACGATGCCGACGGCTACGGGGTCGATCGCTGTCTGATCTCCAACGCCTCCTGCGGCACGATGGTGGCAAATAGCTATTGTCACTCCCACGAATACGATCAGGCGCTGTCGTTCCAAAAGGTGGACCGCGGCGATATCACCGGCGCTACCCCGGCAAGCGGACCGGGCTCCTGCCAAGGACGCCAGTGCGACGAATTTGTCGCTATCGAGTGCACGCGATAATTGCCGTTGCGCCAAACCGAGTTGAAATCCATTCGCCTTTCACGCTTGCTTACGATAGCCATACGAGCAGACGCTGATCCGGAAGCAGGCTCACCGAGAGCCTTATCGGCCGCATCTCCGCATGACGCCTTGCAGCGCCGGCGCTCTAAAATAACTCGGAAAGAACATAAACACCGCAATGTGGAATTCTATTTCTTCGCGCATGGAACTTACACGATGCAGAATGCACCGGGATGCCGTTGCGTGGGCTTCTAAGTTCGGTCATGTTCGTACGATGACTGGGCAGAGTGCCATGGAAAGCCGCATCCGCATCGATGCGAATCCCGCGAGCAGCGGTGAGCGCGCGCCGTTGAAACTCGAACAATTTCTGCCTTATCAGCTCAATGTGGTAGCGACGTTGGTTTCCCAGGCGTTGTCACGGGTTTACTCCAGCCGTTACAGCATCGGCGTACCGGAATGGCGTGTGCTGGTCACGCTCGGGCAATTTGGCGTCATGACCGGCAAAGCCATCGGCACCCACACCCATATGCACAAGACCAAGGTCTCGCGGGCGGTGGCGATTCTGGAAAAACGCAAGCTTTTGGTCCGCCGCGCCAATCGGGCGGATATGCGCGAGTCTTTCATTTCGCTGACCCCCGCCGGACGGACGATCTATGAGGAGTTGGCGCCGCACGCGCTCGAATTTTCACGAAGGCTCACCGATATCTTGACGCCCAGCGATCGCGATGCATTCCACCGCGCTTTGCAACAGATCACCGACCGCACCGCGCAGCTTGTCGCCGAGGCGGACAAACTGGACCGCGGCATGGGGAAAATGTGAAGCTTTATTCGTATTTCCGATCCTCTGCCGCATACCGGGTACGTATCGCGCTCAACCTCAAAGGCATCGGCTACGAAACGCAGTCCATTCACCTTGTGAAGGATGGCGGGGGCAACAAGCGGCCGGAATTTCGCGCAGTCAATCCGCAGATGCGCGTGCCGGTTTTGGTCACAACGGCGGGTGACGTCCTGATCCAGTCGCTTGCCATCATCGAATATCTGGACGAAACGCACCCGCAACCGCCGCTTCTGCCCAAGGACCCGCTCGCTCGCGCCCGCGTGCGCGCGCTCGCCGAACTCATTGCCTGCGATATCCATCCGCTCAACAATACCAGCCCGTTGCGATACCTGAAAAACACCATGGCGCAGCAGCAAAGCGCGATCGACGAATGGTATCGTCACTGGGTCGTCACCGGCTTCGAAGCACTCGAAGAACTTATGACGCCCGGCCCATTCGCTTGCGGCAGTGAAATCACGATGGCCGATCTGTGCCTTGTCCCGCAAGTTGCCAATGCGAGGCGATTGAACGTACCGTTAGAACGATTTCCGAAAATCGTCGGTGTTGACCGCGCCTGTCTTGCCATTGCGGCATTTGACCGGGCGCGCCCAGAAAATCAGCCCGATGCCGAGTGATTGACTCCAGGAGCATTCACACTTTGGACACCATTTCGAGGCTTGATTCATTGCGCCGCAAGGTGGCTGGGACGATGAACGAAATATCGGACGGGATCAAAGCCGCCTTGAAACGCGGGCGGCTTGCCGCGCTGCTGGCAGGTTTAGCCGTGGCCGTTCCGGCTGCGGCCTTGGCGCAGGCCGTTGCGGCGCCGCCGCCCCCGCCTCCACCGGCGTCCAATCCACCGCTTTCGTCGAACCCGCCGCCCGGGGCAAATCCGGTCTGCGTCCGGCTCGAAGGTCAGCTCGCTTCGATCGACCAAGGCGCCGCCGATCCGGCCCGCGCCGATCAGATCAAACGTTCCGAGGACGCCATCGCCAAGCAACAGGCCGATCTCGACCGGTCGGTTGCGCAAGCGCACAAGGCCGGCTGCGCCGGTGAAGGGTTTTTCGCATTTTTCTCGGCGCTGTCCCCGCAGTGCGGTCCGATCACCTCGCAGATCCAGCAGATGCGCGGCAATCTCGACCGCATGATGAGCGAGCTTGAACAGCTCAAAGCCGGCGATACCGGCCAACAAGGGCAGCGCCGCGCGCTGATCGGACAGCTGGCGCAGAACAATTGCGGCGCGCAATACACCGCCGCCGCCAACGCGGTGAGCGGACCGCAAAGCTTTTTCGATGCGCTATTCGGCGGCGGCACGATCGTCAATTCCGGCGGCGACGGCGCACCGTCGGGCACTTATCACACGGTCTGCGTGCGCGCCTGCGACGGCTATTATTTCCCGATCTCGTACTCGACTGTGGCCAGCCGATTCGCCGACGACGAGCACGCCTGCCAGCGCCAATGCCCGGCGTCGCAAGCGGAATTATATTCGTTCCACAATCCCGGCGAGGATATGAATCAGGCGGTGTCGATCGGCGGTCAGGCCTATACGGCGCTGCCGAACGCTTTTCGCTATCGCAAGGAAGTCGTCGCCGGCTGCTCCTGCCGCGGGCCCGGCCAGAGCTGGGCGGACGCGCTTAAGAACGCCGACGATGCGACCACGATCGAGGGCGGCGACATTGTCGTCACCGACCGCAATGCGAAGATCCTCTCGCAGGCGCCGAAACAACCAGGCAAGCCGGCGACGGTCTCGGCCGCCGCTAAACCCGCCGCGACGACAAGCACGCCCTCGCCGGCGGCAAGCGATGTCTCGGGCGCCGCTAAGCCGGTACGCGTTGTCGGACCGCCGTTCCTGTCGCGGTCGGCATTGCAATCCGAGTCGGCGTTGCAATCTCAATCCGAGGCGCAGCCCGCGCCGGTCTCTCACTAGGATTCTCGTCCAAATTGATCCGGGCCAGTCGCTTAAAAATCCGAAGCGCCGGCTTTGGCCATGGCCACGCGCTTGGCGAGCCTCTCGTCGGGCTGCGGCAGCGCAGTGCCCGGATCGTGAAACCGGTTGACGATCGGATATCGCCGGTCGCGGCCAAAATTCCTCAGCGTCACTTTCACCCCCGGAGCCGCCTGGCGACGCTTATATTCGGCAAGATAAAGCATGCGTTCGACTTTAGTCACGACGTCGCGGTCAAAACCCGCCGCAATGATCGTGGCGGTGGGCTCCTCGCGCTCGACCAGCCGTTCGAGGATTGGATCGAGCACATCGTAGGGCGGCAGCGTATCCTGGTCGGTCTGATTTTCGCGTAGCTCCGCGCTCGGTGCGCGTGTTAGCACGCTTTGCGGGATGACCTCGCCGTTGGGTCCGCGCGCATCGTCCGGCTTCCACACATTGCGCAACTGCGCCAAGCGATAGACCTCGGTCTTGTAGAGGTCTTTGATCGGATTGAACCCGCCGTTCATGTCGCCGTAAAGGGTCGCGTAGCCGACCGACATTTCCGACTTGTTGCCCGTGGTGACCACCATCAGGCCGAATTTGTTCGACACCGCCATCAGGATGATGCCGCGGGCGCGCGCCTGAAGGTTCTCTTCGGTGACATCGCGCGGCTTGCCGGAAAATATTCCGGCGAGCACGGCCTCAAGACCGCGCACGGCGCTTTCGATCGGAACGACGTCGTAGCGCACGCCGAGTGCCGTGGCGAGCGCAGCGGCGTCGTCGAGTGAAACCTGCGACGTATAGCGGTAGGGGAGCATCAGGCAGCGCACGCGATCGCTGCCCAAT
>Ga0187817_10001461_pt1 | contig 11593 bp, 11 predicted proteins | sample NC_wetland_sal_i_17_FD_132431 | JGI IMG/M metagenome (GOLD analysis project Ga0187817, IMG submission 132431) | Wetland sediment microbial communities from Neuse River Estuary, North Carolina, USA - SO4_2 | ecosystem: Environmental > Aquatic > Freshwater > Wetlands > Sediment | place: USA... | reverse complement strand
GGACTTTCGCGCGTGCTCAGCGGAGAAGGTCCACTGCTGCGCGTAACCCATCTCATCAGCAAGCTTGCGGCGCTCCGACTCGATGTGCTCCCGACTTTCCCCAGACCGGAACTAATGCCTTCTGATACTGCTTTTAGCGATGTGGCGAACATGACCCACTGAGAGTGCGGCATATTCAGCGCGGTGGCTTGTGCCCTGTCGGCGCTATCTCAGCTTTCCCAAGACTTTTGCAGCATCGAAATCCCAGGTGGTAGTTCTCGTGGCTGTGCTTGTCCATCACCCGTGATCCGTGCCAAAACGGTGCCCGCCAACGGCACCAGTCCTCGTGGGCGTGGTAGGTGTCGAAGATAAACCAACTGCCCTTCATCTCCGTGTAGCCCAGAGTTTTGCTCCCTTGGCTGGCCATCTGTGACGTATTCAGAGGCAGATTCATATGCTCCGCGGCGTTGCCGTTAAGATCATAGACGCCCAGCGAACTACGGCAGGCTGGAAAATCGCCCGCCGGATACGTGTTGGAGCCACATCCAGACCATGAGCCGCCGTTGCAGCCCGGAGTCTTGTGGCTAGCCGTAGCACAGATGCCCTTCTGATAGGACGGTCCGTAACTCCAGGATTTGTCGGCCTCATGAGCTTGGTTGTGCGCCGCACGCATGCGGCTTACAGCCACGTTCGGACTGACGCCTTCCGCAAGGTCGAAGCGATAGTCAGGTTCCTCGAGACTTCCCGCGCAGGCTCCTTCCCATTCGTGTGCGTCACAGATCCGCTTTCCCTCTGCCTCGCAAATCTCGGCGGCTTCGCGGGCGCGGACCCACACGACCGGATAGGCGCAAGGAATGTCAGGATATTCGAATTGGTCGATGCACGCATTGGCCTGTTCGGGCTTCTCGGTCGCGCGATTGTAAAGCGGCGCCATGTACTTTGCGCCGCATATGCGCTCAAACTCGGGGTCGGCGTATTTCACTGAGTGCTGATCGAGTTTCGCTTGGCACTGTTGAGACGTCTCAGGATGCTGCGTGATGGCTGGATTGCCTTGTCCGATGAAACCCGAATCAGCGAAGATCGCTTTGATGGCCTCCATCTGGTCGTCAGTAAGGCCCCGAACCGATTGCATCTGACGAAACATCTGTTCGTTTTGCCGCTGCAGCGCCGTTTCGGCCACGGCCGAGGCGGAGACAGCAAACAACACCGAAAAGATGATCAATGAGGGCACGAACTTGATCATCGATTCGCCTCCCGCCGCATTAGGTAAAAGAAATCCCGATTGTCAGGGTAAAGCAGAAACCTCAAAAGCGGCCCGCTCTCTGTCTCCTTGTCGCTCTCGGACATGCCTCGAACCAGATACTCAACCTGCAATTGATTTCCTTGATGGAGGTACAACGCGAGATAGGTGAGTTCGAGCGCGTTCATGTCGAGGTGCATCGCATACCGACAGTTATACGCCTGGAACACTCGCGCCATCGCTGACGGCGTTGCGGTCGAGAAGTAGCCGTAAATCAGAAAGCGCCTGGTAGACGTTTCCTGAAGGCAGGCGCCGGCACGCAGAGAGCGCAGGTCCTCTTCCGCCGAACCCGACCAGTTGCCCGGCCCCCATCGACCGACGAGTGAACCCGGCGTCGAAGTACCGGTTGCCGAATCACGCTCGATCAGTGGCACGCCGTTTTGTCGGGCGAACTTGACGCGGGGAAGCAGAGTATTATCGGCGTCAGTCCAGGTTTTCATCTCAACTGTGCCATCGTCTAATACATACAACGTCGCGAGGCCCGGCAGGAGTTTGCTGAACACTACTCCCTGCTCGACGAAACCGTAGTGAGTGCCATGGTTTTGTTTCGCGTATGTGCCGTAACGGAAGGCGCCGTGTTCACGCTTGAAGCCGCCGGTGAAGGTCGCGATTGTGCGGCCGACGAGAGCAGGGCTGATCATCCCGTTGGTAACCAATGGAGCCACGGTGTTGATGCCATCAGGGCCTGGAAGGTTGTCCCGCACTTCTCTGGGCGGACGAGGGGACCAGCCCACACGCGGGTGGTCGGTGCCCAGTGCAAAACCAACATCAAAGTCCGCCAGATCGAATGCCACCAAATAGTCCAATGCGCTTGCTTCTATCGAGTCCAGCTTGTTGACGACACCGGGATAGCTACCGAGGATTTCCGAGGAGATCATCTGCGGCTGAATAAAGCTCACATACACTCCTGCTAAGCCGCTGGCTCCATACCATCGCCCGGGTATCACAGTATCTATCGGCTGGCCGAGGTAGATACTGAGATTCTGGGGCGCAACCTGACGGTAGGATTTACTGGCGTCCAGCGATGCCTCCAGAGGCCGGTTCGCCTCCGTTGAACCGGCGGGGGTGGGCGCGGACAGTGCGGCTGGCGTCCCCTTCTCTACGAACAAATCGCTGAAAAACTCCTTGCGAACGAGTCCGACGATCTCTTCGCCGCCCCACACGTGGGTTCGCAGAAACTCGCTTGTCCACTCCAATGCTGTATAGCGCCCGGCCTCGCGATTACGCAGGTAGAGATGGCTGTCGCAAAGTGGAGCGTAAGGCAGAGATGAACGGCGCGCTTCGTCCAGGGGACTGGCAGCGATACCGTACCACAACTCGCAGCTAGTGTTGTGATCTCCAGAAAAGATCTGGATGCCGTGTGGGTCGGCATCGCTTAGGTGAATGGTCTGCTCACGAGGTCTTGGATTTTCGAGATGATAGACTAAACGTCCATCGGGAGTCCCCCAATCCAGTATAAGCAGGAACCAGGCGTTGATCTGAGGATTGAGGTTGATGAGTGTGGCCTTGCCATGGAGGTTTCCAGATCCCTCCGCGACAATGCTTTCACTGCGCCGGAACTGCTGCAGTTCGATGATCGTTTTGGCGCGCTCCTCCCGGTATTCAGCAGCCTGACGGGCGAGGACGGCGTCCTGCACGGACCCCTCAACACCGAGCGCGTTCGGTACACTGCCAAGAGCGATCATAAGGACTGCTCCCACCAAGGAGATGCACAACTGCCGGCTTGCCCGTGCCATGACGTTCATGCGGCGGCCAGCACGGTTACAGCCATCAGCACGCTCACGATACGGCCTAACCGGCCGCTAAGAACGAAACTGACGGGATCGTTCCTTATCTCTCCGCGCTCCGCCGTCAGCCACACGTGCGTAATCCAATAGGCGAGCAGTAAGTAGAAGAGCCACATTAGCTCATACCTCACGTATCGATGATCGTCGCTGGCGAGATAGAAGCCGAACCCAAGCAGCGCCAAATAGCTTGCAATGACCTGTGGTGCGTTCACCATGTGCTTCGGCTCTCTAAATTTAGCCGGCTTGCCGCAGATCAAAAATTGCCTCATCAGTACCGATACGGTACAGCACCAACCTACCGCCGATAGATGGGCTACAATTTGGGTTCAGAAGGCGCATTTCACGAGCCGCAAGGCACCTTTACTCCACGCCACTCGATGAGAGGTCCCCGGCGTAAGCGGGATCTTGTCGCGGTGAGCTACGTACCAGTCGTAATTTCTGATCAGGGCATTTCGGTTTGAGTACTTAGGGACGAATCCCAGTTTTCTCTCGATGCGCTCGATCGATACAAAGCTTTCCCGCGCAGCAGTTTGATATATCCACTTGTAAAACGGCGAGAGATGCAGGAGTTCGAGAACCTTCAGCACCCAGACCGAGGCGCGGACAGGCAATGAGACGACTGTTTTGCCATGAGCGGCGCGATCAAGCACGGCCTGGAAATTCTCGCGCATGGTACCGAACTCCTTCGCAGCAACATTGAACGTATCATTGACCAGATTCCGGTCGCCCGTCGCGCACAGGTAGATCGCTTCGCACAGGTCCTCGACGTCCAGAAGCTGGTAACGATTGTTTCCCGATCCGAGAACGGGAAAGTTCCGTCCTTCATACGCCCAATTGTAAAGCAATTCGAACGCGCCGAGCCGCTCGGGACCGACGAAGCTTTTCGGACGAAGTACGGGCACGCAGAGGCCTTTCAACCGAAACTCTTCGCAGAGTTTCTCGGCAGCGATCTTCGATTCTCCATACGGACCTACACCTTGAAGGCGGTCCTGCTCGCGTATCGGATGGTGGTCAGGGATGCCGTAAACGGCGGTGGATGAAATATAAATGAAACGTGATACACCATTGCGCAGCCCGTTCTCGAGCAGAGTACGAGTGCCCGCTGCGTTAGTCGAGAAAATCTCTTCCCTTCCGCATAGCGGTAACGCTGCTGCGCAGTGGACGACGATCTCGACGCCCTCCATGGCTCGGCCTACGGCGGCGGGGTCGCGGATGTCACCTCGCATCGCCTCAATTGCGTTTCGTTCAGGGTATTCGAAAGGCGCGATATCGAGAGAGCGAACGATATGATGACGCGACAGCAAGAAGCGACAAAGATTGATGCCCAGGAATCCGGCGCCGCCAGTTACTAGATAAAACATGGTTGCGTCATCTTCACAATGCTCAATGTCTTGGTCGCCAACGGGCAAGATTCAGCAATCGAGCTTGCGGCTTCCAACGAACAGATGAGCGGTCCGAGAACGTCCATTTATTCAGTGGCGACGCGTGCACATAAAGGTTGCGGCCGCGTCATGGGAGCGAGCGGGCGATTTCGCGATACACCGAGGGATTGAAGACCAGGCCCGAATGAGTTCCACCGACCTCGACGTTGCGCGCTCCGGTGACGATGCACACCTCTGGGGGAGTGATGGTATCGTCGCGCGTATAGATCGACAGCACTACCGTCTCGGGCGCGAGTGCGCGGCGCATGTCGTTGATGAAACCGCATCCGCATTGCGGAAATTTGCAATCCGGATCGAGTATTCTGCGCGCGGTGTTACTTGCCCGCGCGACCGCGTTCATGGTGACGCCCGAGAGTTGTTGCTCTGCCCCCGTTTGCACAAGTCGCACTGCAGCCCCCACTGGCGATCCTAGCAGAATCAGATGCGAGACCCGGTTGGCGAGACGCGCGGCCAACGCCCGCGCAAGAACGCCCCCGCGGCTATGCCCAATCAGCACGATTTGTCGGTCGGAACGCTGGCCTTCGATCCATTTTTCCACTTCTGAGGTGAGTCGATCGGCGCATCCCGCGTTGACCCACAATCCCGATGTGCTGGGACGATAGCCGATGCGCGCGATCCATCGCCGCAGCGGCCACAGATAAAAGTCGGTGCCGAAAAGCCCCGGGATGATCGCCACGAGGCGGCCGTCGCCGCGCGGCACGTCTTCGCCGCGATAAACTGGATCCACTATCAATGAGGCGAATTCCGCGAATGCAAAGGTTTCGCGGGCCATCGTTTGCCATCGGGGCTGGTCGGATGGGGAACGATTTGCCACCAGAGTCTCCGCTATCGTTGCCACGCGCGCCGCATCATCATCTTTCCATTACTTCGGCGCCTTGCCGGTGCCCTTGAGCTCGACATCCTGACCGCCGCTTGGCTCGAGGTTATCCACTATCCTCATCGTGCCGGTGTACTTCCCCGGGGCGGTGGGCGCGAATTTCACCCAGACCTCGCACGAGCCGGGCGGCACGCCCTTGGATTTCGGGCCCAGGTCCTCATCGTTGCAGGTCCGAGTCAGGCTGAACGGACTCGGCACGCCGGATTCCGTCTCGATGAGTATCGGGAGCGGGGTGATCGTCTTCTTTTTCTTCTTGATGACCTTGCCCGCGTTGGTGATCTTTACCCACTTGGTCTTGTTCGCACCCGTTTCGATGGTGCCGAAGTTGAGGGCTTTGGGCGAGACCTTGAGCTTGCCGGTCACTGGCCTGGGAGTGGCTGTGGGGGTCGCCGTAGCAGTGGCGGTCGCCGTTGCGGTTGCAGTCGCAGTGGCGGTGGCGGTCGCGGTTGCAGTCGCGACTGGCGGCACGAAAACTATGAATCCCTTCGAGTCGCTGGATGGATTGTAATGCGACGTGCCCGCGAAATTGGCGCTCAGCGTCATGAGTCCGGTCCCGGAGGGGGTGATCTGACAGGTGGCGATGCCGTTGCTGTCGGTTGTGGCGCCGCATCCGGGCGCGCCAATCGTGAAGTTGACCGACTGGCCCGCAAGTGCGACCTGAGGATTGGCCGATACATCGGTCAGGTTCGCGGTCACGGTGACGGTCTGGCCCGGCGCCGTGCTGGTTGGGCTTTGGTTGAGAGTCAGCAAGGTCACATCAGTACCGGGACCCCAAGTGACCAGCGCCTGATTCGAGGTGATGGAAGAGCTTGACTGTCGCGGACGCAACGATCATGTCTGTGCCTTGACGCGCTCCGGTGTAAGTGAGGACGGCGTCGCCGTTGGAATCGGTATTGGCCAACTGACTCCGTGGGTTCGCTCCGGTGATTTGAAATCTGACCGGAGTTCCCGCCGGCACGGTCGCGTTGTGAACCGTCGCCGTAAGGCTGATCGGGCTGCCCTGCGCGGCATGGGAGCTGAACGTCGCGGGCGTTAACGAGAGCGCGGGGGGCGGATTTTGCGCCGTATAATTGCATTCGCCGCTGGTGTCCGTGATCCTCCACACGGCAACGCCCTGCGCCAGGTAGATGCATCCATCGGGACCGGTGATCATCCCGGCCCCTCCGCCGTTGGCGATGATCGGGGTGCTGACAGCAGGCGTGGCAGTAGTCAGGTCGTAAACGTTAACCGTGGGAGGCGAATTTGGAGTGATGCTCGTGTTCGCAGGGAAGTTGGCAATCAGGAATTGCGCGGCGCCATTGGACTGCGTCCCGTACGCCTGGATCCCGAGGTAGCTCTGTCCGAGGCCCGGCATTATGGTCACCACCGGTGGCGTAGGGCCGTTGGTACCGGTGACCATGAACAGCGTAGGGGCGAATCCGGAATCACCGATCAAAGGGCGCACCAAAAACGCAACGATGAGCGCGGCGAGCATCACAGTATGCCTGCGCGGCGCGAGATGAAGACGGATAGCTACGCGCAACTCCTTCAGGAGGCTGGCCTCGATCGACGTATGATCCGCGTGCGCCATCGCTTAAGACTTCTGCTCGGCCTGCGCGCGGATCGTGGCGGCTATGTCGGCGCTCACTCTGGCGATTGCGCGGCTGTGCGCCGCAGCAAGCGCCTCGAAGCCTTGACCCTGCACCGGCTCGCGCGCAACGGTGCGGCCTGATCGGATTTCCCCGCCCGCAGTCTTGCGCACCGTCCACACCGCCTCGACCACCGCCGCGTCGCCGCGAATCGATTCGAAGCGCTGCACATCGATCGTGACTCTGTAATCCGGAGCAAAGTTGGCAAGGTCTGCTGTAGCCACCTCCGGCGTGCCGAGCATCACGGTGAGATTTCCGGCGACGGCGCGCGCGATGGCGTCGTTCAGCGGCGCGACCCATTGATTGAACTCGTCAACCTCGACGCGGTTCGGTGCGACCTGGACGACGAACCCCGGCTGATCCACCGAAGCGGGTATCGTGACCGGGCCAACCATCACCGAGACTCGTGTCGCCTGCACACCGTCCGCAGTCGCCGTGGAGGCCAGCGAGTAAAACCGCGCCGGGGCAGTGCTGCATCCTGCCGCCAGCGATCCTGCCAACGCGATCGAGATCAATTGCGCGATACGCCGTGCCATCACTTCGCCTCCCCCTTCTTGCCGCGAACGAGCGCTTCGGGATGGCGCTCGAGATAGTCTGCAAGCACCCGCAGCGACCTGGCCGCGCGGCTCACCTCGCCCAGCGTGTTGTCGAGTCGCTGAAGCTGCGTGGAATTCGGCCCGGTGAGATTGCTGGTGTTATCGAGAGTGCTTTGCGCGCTCGACAAGGTGCCTTGTGCGGTCACGAGAGTCTTATCCAGCTGCGCGATAGCTTTGTGCAGGTCTTCGCCGATCTCCTGGAAAGGAACCTTGTCGAGCTTTTTGATGATGTTCTCCACCGTCGCCTCGGTCGCCTCGAACTGCCCCGGCTGAGTGGGAAGCTGCACCGGCTTCTGGGACCAGTCCACGGTCGCCGGCGGCGCGCCGGGGAAGAAGTCGAGCGACACGTATGCGGCGCCGGTCAACAGGTTGCCTGTCCGCAGTTGTGCGCGGACCCCGTGAGACACCAGGCTGTCGATCATCTTCCTGCGCATGGCTTCGAGGTCCATCCCGGACCTCATGTCAACCAGCCTGACCCCAAGCCTCGTCGGGTCCAGGCGGATGGTGACCGGCACCGAGAACTCGAAGGTCTTCAAGTCGATTTGAGCGCGAACGTCCGCAACCTCCCCAATGGGGATGCCGCGAAACTCCACCGGCGCCCCAGGTGATAGCCCGCGCACCGAGTCCTTGAAGATGAGCTGATAGGTCTGCGGATTGCGCGGGGGTGGGTTGAAGGCCTGGGTCCGGTTGGCGAACAAAGTAAAGACGGTGTTCGCCTCGGCCGGCGGCAGGACTGGATCGGTCGCGGCGGTCTCGAACGCGATGCCGCCTATAAGGATTGACAACACGGACTGGGTCTGCACGGTAAGGCCGCTCGCCGAGAGCGACAGATCAAACCCGCTCGCATGCCAGAAGCGCGTATCAGGGTTAACATACTGGTCGTAGGGAGCTTGCACGAAGGCCTTGATGGTAAGATTTTTGCCGTCCTGATCCAGCGCGTAGGACGCGACCTGGCCGACCTGTAGCCGGCGAAAATAGATTGGAGTGCCGGTGTCCAGCGAGCCTAGGTCGGGGGTCTTGAGAATGAAGAAGCGGCCCGGAATGTCGCCGGTTATGACCGGCGGCGTCTCGAGCGCCACGAAGTAGCGCCGGTCTTCCTTTGAAGAGCCTATCTCCATCCCGATGTAGGCCCCGGAGATGAGAGTGCCCAGTCCCGTGACGTTGGCGCCCGATACCCGGGGACGCACGACCCAGAACTTGGTGTCATCGACGAGAAATGTTTCGGTCTTGGGGGCCATCTGCGCGGTCATGATCACATGCTGATGATCTTTCGACAGTTCTATGGTGGTGACCGTGCCGATATCGACCCCGTTGTAGTGGATCTTGGTCTTGCCGGCCTCCAGTCCCTCGGCCGATTTCATGACTATGGTAATCTTCGGTCCCTCGCTCAGGACTCTAGTCACTGCCACCCATGCGCCGATAACTGCCGCTAAAATCGGGATGAACCAGACGAGCGAGAGCCGCGTGCGCTTCCTGGGCACACTCCTCGACTCGGGTACTGAAGAGCGTGGTGGATCGCGATCAGGCATATGCAACCTCTTTCGAATCTGCCTCTTTCTGACTTACCGAATCCCAGATTAGCCGCGGATCGAACGACTCAACCGCCAGCATCGTGAACACCACCACTGCCGCAAAGAAAATCAAGCCCGGCCCCGGCTCCACCGACATGAGCGGCTGTAGCTGAATCAGCGCCGCGGTGAAGGTGTCGACGAACACGTCTACCATCGACCAGCGTCCGATGAAGTCGACCATCCTGTACATCTGGATCCGCTGCTCATTGTTCGCGACTGAGCCGCGCTGCGCCGTGATGAGCAGGTAGGCGAGCGCCAGGATCTTCGCGCTCGGGATCATGATGCTCGCGAAGAGCACGATGAGCGACAACGGCCATCCCGTCGGCGACCACAGCAGTACTACTCCTTGCAGGATGGTGTCGGATTCGGTACCTGAAGGCGTCGTCGTCGTCAACACGGGGAGCACATTGGCCGGGATGTAACAGATCGCCGCGGCCGCCAGGTATGCCCACGTCCGCTGGTAGCTGGCGGGCTTGCGAAATGCGAGCTCCTCGTCGCAGCGCGGACAACGTCCTTCGTTCTCGCCCGGTGCGGGACGCGAGAGCAGGCCGCAGCCCTCGCAGCTTTGCAGGCCCTGCTGCATCGCGGTTATTCCCACCGTGCTCACGACGTTCTCTCGGCCAAACTATCACCCGTGTCGCGCTGAGCCTTGTCCACCCACTGGATTCTTTCCCACACTTCCCGCGAGTCGAAGCTGGCCGACATCCCGGCTAGGATGAAGACGAGCACCCAGAGCACGAACAGCGCCATCCCCGGAACTACAGTCGCGTAATCCGCAATTTTGACCAACGCGACCAGCACGCCGACCATCATGACCTCGATCATGCTCCAGATTCGCGTAGTCGGGTGACGCCGTAGTAGCGTTCCTACCCATCCGGGCGGCCGCGCGCGCATGGCTCCGAGCACGATCGCCAGCATCAAGCCTATTTGCAGCGCCGGCGCGACGACCGCCGTGAACATCACCAGCATCCCGACGATCTGCTGCCCGTTGTCCCACAGGTGCAGCGCCCCTCCGATCACCGTGGTCGAGGCCTCGCGCCCGACAATCGTCAGGCCGAGCATCGGAACCGTGTTCGCGACTACGTAAAGCACCGCGGCCGCAAGCGTCAGCGCGAGCGTTCGGTTGAGTGAGTCCACACGATGACGCCACAGCTCCTTGTTGCATCGCGGGCACCGCGCCGACGCGCCGGGCTTAAGCTCCGGCATGCGCTGCAGCAGGTCGCAGTGCAGGCACGCGATGAGCGAGGCATCGGCGACCGGCTGGTTATACGCTTCGTTATGCACCAAGGGACAGCTGCCTCGCTACGCGGTTCGTGTGCATCCGGGGAATTGCGGAAATTGTACTCAATTTAGAATTTCCAGATGAGATTGAGCGAGGCAAAGTTCAGATAGTTGGTCGAGTAATGTCCTTGCAACGTACCAGCGAGCGGTCCGCGGCTGGCACTGTAAGGACCGGGGCCTGCGTCCATGAACTCCCACGCTGCGCCGGCTGTGATGTTGCTGTTGATCTGATATTGGATGCCGGTGCCGTAGCGCAACTGGCGATCGAGTGGCAGAGTGGGAACGCGGTTTGCTCTTGAGACTGGCGAACTGTCATAGGCAAATCCTGCCGACCAAAGCCATTTTTCACCGATCCGAAATTGCTGTCCGATCGCGATCTGAGAGGTGTCCGAGAAATGCAGGTTGACGTCGACGGTCCTTTGCTTGGCGCTGGAGATTCCGATTGGGAACTCGCTGAACGCCGACCAGTTCTGCCATCCTATGTTACCCATCAGGCTGAAGTTGGGCGTGACATTGTAGAGCGAGCTCAACATCACCTGTTGCGGCACTTCCATCGGAATGTTGACCTTTGCTCCGCCGATTCTTTCGCGAAGTCGGGTAAGAAGCGGACCGAGATCAGTGAGATGCGGCCGAAAGCCGAATTTGTAATCGATCGGTGATTGATAGGTGAGTCCGATGCGAAGATTTTTGATCGGCGTGAGCAACGCCCCGACGTTGCCGCCGAATGCCTCGTCCCACGACTCGACCCCGAGCCCGCCGTCCGGTTTGTGCCCGAGCATAGTGAGGTTGTTGTTGATCTTCGATTGAAACAGGAGACGACAAAGCGAAAAACTGAAACCCGCTCCTACCGAGAGCCAGTCATTCACCATATAAGCTATAGAAGGGTTGACCTTGCCGGTGATCAGCGATTCCCGGGTTAAGTAATAGCGTCCAGCCCACCGTTTGCCGTAGTTCCCCGAAAGACCGAAATCTGAATCGGCAGCCACACCGAGCCGCACCCGCTCGGATAGCTTGTAGACATAGAAGAACCCACCGATGGGTGTAAACACTCCGGCATTGCCGCCGCCACCTCCCGAGGTGGTCGTTTCAGGAGCCACGTCGAAGTTAGTTAAGGGAAGGAGTGCGCCGGGTG
>Ga0187817_10001460_pt1 | contig 11595 bp, 14 predicted proteins | sample NC_wetland_sal_i_17_FD_132431 | JGI IMG/M metagenome (GOLD analysis project Ga0187817, IMG submission 132431) | Wetland sediment microbial communities from Neuse River Estuary, North Carolina, USA - SO4_2 | ecosystem: Environmental > Aquatic > Freshwater > Wetlands > Sediment | place: USA... | reverse complement strand
GGGCGCAGTCCTACGCCCGAAGCCTCCCACGAAGCCGCGCACTTGTGGTGGGATCTTGCGCAGCCGGAGCGCCGAGAGTTGCAGAAGCTCCTCGGCCCGTAGATCGATGCACACGTCCGTCGCCGCCCGTGTTTGCCCACACGATGAGGCGCACGTCATCAGCAACCAGCCAGAAGACCGCCTCCGCTTCCTCCGGCGATGTCGCGTAGTTCACGACCCAGGGCCGCAATAACTCCGCAAGCGCCAGGATGCCCGCGTTTCGCTGTCGGCACGCGTCCCGCATCCATGTCGGCGCGCCGGTCACAGTGACCACCCGTGACATTCACCAATGGTTAGAAATTGCCGAAGATACTTTTCCCTTCGGGGGAACGAATGACAAAGGCGCTTACAATTGTAGCTATCGCACTCGCGCTCGTAGCTTCCGGCTGTGGAAGTAAGCAGCAGACAATTAGTGATGCCAAGGTAGGTGGGGGAGCTGTCCCAAAACCCGTCTGATCATGGCAAGGCTCTATTAGCGCGGCGGGAGCTCGATGAAGGTTGTCGTCATTCCAGCGCGATCCAAATCCAATCAGCTACGCTAGCCGGAACCCAACACTGGGTTCGTGTGGATCCAAGAGCAGGCAGCTAGTGGCTTTCTCAATGAGCGTGGGAAGCCCTACGCCGCAAAGTCTGTTGCGAGCATGGTGCGGTAGCACGCGCTTGACCGAGTTCCGTTTAAGAATTGATCGCCCTTAACGGTGATTATCGGGCTGCGCGGGCGGCTTTCGAGGAAGCCGTGAAATGGCGGCCAGAGCGAATCGTGACGCTGAGACAGAAGATGAGAGTATTGGCAGATAGTCGGAGTGGCCCGGGCGAGGACTTTGCCATTCCAGCGTTTGCGGCACTATTCCTGATGATCGCACTCTCCGCTGTCGTCCTCACGCGTCGCGTTAGGGCAGAGATTTGACATGACCATGCTGGTCACTGCCTTCCGGATGTTGGTCGGATTGTTCGTCGATGACGACTCGCTGGCCCTGGCAATCATTGTGATCGTCCTACTCTCCTCGATCTTTGCAACCCTGATGCCCGATTTGCCGCTCGCCGCTGGTGCCGTGCTCTTGGTCGGTTCCCTTGGTGTGCTCTTCGCCAATGTCATGAAAGCGGCACAGCGGTAGTCACGCGAAGGGCGATGAAACAGGTTTGATCATTGGATTGGGTTCTGCGAGGCGAAATGTCCGCTTTGGGTCAGTTGCTGACGTTTAGCCGACAGCGTGACTTGGTCCGCTACGTGCCAGAAGCAGACCTCCATTTCTCAAATCGTCGGCGGCGATCAGGCCCCGCAGTGGCGTCGTCATAGCCGAATGGTCAGCAAGATGATGCATGTAGTGCATCTACTCACCTGGTAAGTATTCAGTTCATGCATGTTTTCCCACCGTCATAGCTTGTTGCGGCGATAGCAAGCGGGGGGTTTAAACTTGTTCACCATCACACTCATGGCGATGGCCCCTAGGCGGGCGTATGAGGTGGGGATTTCGGTCTTGCTTGTGCTTGCGTTTTCCGCACGGGCGAACGCCCATTGCGAGGTAGGCAACCGGGTGCTTACGGCAACGCTTACCATCGATGATCCCTGTGTAGAGGACGAGCTTTCGCTCCCCACGATCGCTTGGTTCAAGACCGGGAATGGTCCTTCCGCGGGAGAGCTGGATATTTCCGGAGAGTACTCCAAAACGATAACCGAGAACTTTGGCGTGTCGCTCGACGAGGCATGGATACGTCGTCAGGTTTCAGGCGAGGGTGCAACTTCGACGGCGGAGAGCGCACAACCGGTACGGTTAATCCCGGCGTTGTCTACATCGTCAATAAGTATCAGCCCAGCTTGGAATATCGCTGGCCGAATCGCAGAGGGCACCACAAGTGTGACCCCAACCTCCTAAACGGAAGGGACCAGGCGAACACGGCCCCTGCGAACGAAGCCTCGATCCCAACCGAATGCTGACATAGACCAAGATAACCACTTCAAAATTCCGAGACCATCGCCTAGTTGGTATCCGGGTCCAGAGTTTCTTCACCCTCCACCGAGGAGGGAGCCTGCGGCGTCGAATCGGGCGTCTCGTTTCCCTCCGGCGCGCTGGCGCTGCCATGTCCTTCGGAATCAAGCCCGCTCGTGATGGGATTGGTCAGGGTGCTGGGGAGGATGAGAGTGGGCGCCGCGCCGGAAGCCCCGGTGTCGGCAGGTGCTCCGTCCGATTGGGCAAATGCCTCGCTCCCAAATCCGCAGGCGATCATCGCAAGCGCCGCAAGGAGTGATCTCGGCATGTCCCTCCTCCCCCAGTAAATTGCAACAAACTACACGAGTGCGCCTCAGACGGGAACCTTCAAAACTGCTCTTAGCCCGCCGAGCCGAGACTGGCTCAAGGCGATGTCGCCGCCATGAATGCGGGCGATATCGCGGGCGATGGCAAGGCCGAGGCCAGTAGAGCCGGCATCCTGATTGCGGGCGTCGTCGAGCCGGTAGAAGGGCCGGAAGACCTGATCCCGCTCAACTTCGGGGATGCCCGGACCATCGTCCTCGACCTCGACGACGAGGGAGCCGTCCTCTCGTCCGGCGCTGACCGCGACATGGTCGGCGAAGCGCACGGCGTTGTTCACGAGATTGGCGACGGCACGCTTGAAGGCATGGCGCCGGAGCGGCACGACCAGAGGCGCGCCGTCAACGTCGATGCTGATGTCCGACTTGCCATGAGTCTGATTGCGCACCTCCGTCAGGATCTCCCTGATGTCGGTGCGCACGATCTCCTCGCCCGAGGCGCCCTTGGCAAAGGCCACATAGTCTTCTAGCATGGCCTGCATTTCGTCGACATCGGCGCGCATGGCGTCGAGCTCCGGCGACTCCTCGAACATCGCAAGCTGAAGCTTGAAGCGGGTGAGCACGGTGCGGAGATCGTGGCTCACGCCGGCGAGCATGGTGGTGCGCTGCTCGACATGACGCTCGATGCGGTCCCGCATCTCGATGAAGGCTTGCGCCGCCTGTCGCACTTCGCGCGCGCCGCGCGGGCGAAAATCGGGAGGCGTGGGACGTCCCTTGCCCAAGCTTTCGGCGGCTTCCGCCAAACGCAGGATCGGCTTGATCTGATTGCGAAGGAACAGGATCGCCACGGTGAGCAGCACGAGGGAGGTGCCGAGCATCCAAAAGAGGAAGATCTGCGAATTGGACGCATACGTCTGGCTGCGGCGCGCCAGCACATGCATCACCGCATTGTCGAGCTTGATGCGAATGTCGACGAGGTCGGACGCGCCCACGGTGTCGATCCAGAAGGGGCGCCCGATCTTGCGCGTGATCTCGTCGGACAGCGTGCGGTCAAGCAGATCGAAGAAGGGCTTCGAGCGCAGCTGCGGCAGCTCGTCATTGGGGACAATGGTGACGCCAAGTCCGAGGTCGTCATTGGCGAGCTTGACCAGCGTCGCGTTGCCCCGAGGGTAGGCCTTGTAGATGTCGATCAGCATGGCGATGTTTTGCACGGTGGCGATGGACAGCCGCCGCGTCACCGTTTCCCAGTGGCGCTCGAGGAACACGAAGGTAATCACCGACTGGAGCAGCACCATCGGCGCGATGATGATGATCAGGGCGCGGACGTAGAGTCCCTTCGGCACGCGCTCGCGGGTCCAAGCTGAGAGCTGACCATAAAGCGAGCGCCACCGTTCGAGAAGGGACTTGGCGTCTGGGATCGCGAGCCTCATTCCGGATACAGAATGTAACCTTTACCACGCACGGTCTGCAGATAAACTGGATTGGCGGGATCCTTCTCGATCTTGCGCCTGAGCCGGTTGATTTGCACGTCGATGGCGCGATCGCCGCCATTCTCGCCGTCCTTGGCGAGCTCGTGGCGCGACACCGGCATGCCCGGCCGCTGGGCGAAATAGCGCAACAGCTCACGCTCGCGCTCGGTTAGGCGGATCGTTTCACTTCCGCATTTGAGCTCGCCGCGGCCGATGTGAAAGATGAAGTTGCCCATGCGCACCTCGCCGGTGGCCGGTGCACCGCTGCCGCGGCGGAGCACGTTGCTCACTCGGAGCAAGAGCTCGCGAGGCTCGAATGGCTTGGTCAAATAGTCGTCGATGCCGGTCTCGAGTCCTTCGATCCGCTGCTCTGGCTCGGCGCGCGCCGTCAGCATCAGGATCGGCACCTGGGACTCGCGCCGGAGCGAGCGCGCGAAATCGAGGCCGGATTCGTGCGGCATCATCACGTCGAGGATGAGCAGATCGAAGGAGAGGCTGCGCATGGTCGCCCGCGCCGACGCGGCGTCGATGGCGGTGGTGACGCGGAAGCCATGTTCCTGCAGATAGCGGGCGAGCAGGTCGCGGATGCGGCTGTCGTCGTCGATGACCAGGATATGCGGACAATTGTCGTCAGGTGCCCGACTGCGATGCAGTTTGATCTGCGCTGGCATCGTCATGACACCTCCGCTTTCCCGTCGCCGTCGGGTGCCGGCGATGAGGACATGATGGAGGAGACTTTGGGCCGTTCTTCGGCATTGATCATGGCTTGCAGGAATCGGCGCACGATCACGTCGGCTCCAGGGCCAGCGGCCTTCAACGCCTCGGCAAGACGGACGAGCTGCGGGGCAGCGAGCCGCTTGGCAAGGGCGCGGCCGGAGGCGGTCGGATAGAGCAGGCGCTCCCGCCGGTCGACGCTTCCGGCTCGCTGCACGATATAGCCCTTGTCGACGAGTTGCTTCAGCACGCGCCCCAAGCTCTGCTTGGTGATCTTGAGCACGTCGAGCAGGTCGGCGACTCTCAGGCCCGAATGGCGGGTGACGAAGTGCAGGACCCGATGATGCGCCCGGCCGAAGCCGAAGTCTTTCAGAATCGCATCAGGGTCGCGGGTGAAGTCGCGATAGGCGAAAAAGAGCAATTCGGCGTATGCCAACAGCTCGGCATCGGACCGGCGCGCGAGCTTGCTAGACGCGGCGCCGTCGGCGCGTTTGGCGTCGAAAGGCTCCGACAGCGGGTCATTTATGTCAGTCATGTTGACTTAATTTTTGGCCTGCGTTAGAGCTTCATTTATGTCAGTCATGTTGACTTAATTCCGGCAATTGATACTCCGCGGAGCCCACTTGCGCAATTCTTGTGCAGGGCTCTTGGGGGGCATAATAAGGCCCGTGTTTTGGCCCGGCTCAACCGGAATACCCTTGGTCTAAGAGGGAGTTTTCGATGGCTACGGCCACGCAGCCTTACGATCAGCGCGACGGCGTCATTTGGATGAACGGCGAGTTCATCCCGTGGCGCGACGCGCGGGTGCACCTCCTCACCCATGCTCTGCATTACGGAAGCGCCGTGTTCGAAGGCGAGCGCATCTATGACGGCGAGATATTCAAGCTCACCGAGCACAGCCAGCGCCTGCACGAATCCGCCAAGGGCCTCGATTTCGAGATTCCCTATTCCGTCGCCGAGATCGACAAGGCCTGTCGCGAGGTGGTGCGGGCGAATGGGCTGATCGACGGTTATGTGCGGCCGATAGCGTGGCGCGGCAGTGAGCAGATGGGCGTCGCGGCGCAGGCAACGAAGATCAATCTCGCCATCGCCGCCTGGGATTGGGGCCCTTATTTCGATCCGTCGGCGCAGACCAAGGGCTTGCGCCTCACCGTCGCGCAATATCGGAGGCCCGATCCGCGCACGGCGCCGGCCAAGAGCAAGGCCACTGGTCTCTACATGATCTGCACCATCGAGAAGCACAGGGCCGAGCGGGCAGGTTATGCCGACGCGCTGATGCTCGATTGGCGCGGGCAGATCGCCGAGGCCACCGGCGCCAATATCTTCTTCGTCAAGGACGGCGTGCTGCACACGCCGCTTCCGGACTGCTTCCTCGACGGCATCACGCGACGCACCGTCATCGGGCTCGCCAAGAAGCGCGGACTCAAGGTCATTGAACGGGCGATCATGCCAGAGGAGATGGCGGACTTCTCCGAATGCTTCATCACGGGCACCGCCGCCGAGGTCACGCCGGTGTCGGAGATTGGGCCCTATCGCTTCACCATCGGCGACATCACGCGGACGCTGATGAACGACTATTCGGCGCTCGTGCATCCGGCCAAGGCCGTTGCGGCGGCAAGCTAGCAGCCTGAAGCCACCGGACAGGGGACGATCCGTGCTAGGATCGCCTCAATGGAAGCGAAACTAGACCAGCACGCGCAGCACCCGGATTTCGATCCGGCATTCCGAGGCCGTTTGCAGACTTTGCTCGCCTGGCGCCGTGACGTTAGGCGGTTTAGCCGGGATGCTCTTCCAGAAGGCACGATCGAGCGGCTGATCGGCATCGCCTGCCTTTCGCCGTCAGTGGGCTTGAGCGAGCCTTGGCGCTTCGTGATTGTCGAGGATCTCACGCGTCGCGCCGCCATCCGCGCCTGCTTCGAGCTCTGCAATCGAGAGGCGTTGCAGAAGCAAGACCCCCACCGCGCTGCCCTTTATGCGCGGCTGAAGCTCGCAGGCCTGGATGATGCTCCGTGCCATGTCGCCGTGTTCGCAGACCGAGCGACGGCCCAGGGTCACGGGCTCGGGCGCCTGACCATGCCGGCGACCCTCGACTATTCCGTGGCCATCGCCATTCACACGCTCTGGCTCGCGGCGCGGGCGGAAGGCATTGGGGTTGGATGGGTGTCGATCCTCGATCCGGTCAGGGTCGCCGAGATTTTGGAGGTGCCGAAAGATTGGACCTTCATCGGGCATCTTTGCATCGGCTACCCGGAGGAAGAACATGATACGCCGGCGTTGCAGCGGGCGCATTGGGAGCGACGCCACCCCGCGGCGGGCACGATTCTCTACCGATAAAAAGCCCCCGGCGAGGCTTGAATCGCCGCCGATCAAGCCGCACTCTGTTGGGCGATGGCACCGTTAGGGGAGGGGCGCATGCGAAAATTTTTGGTTTGGCTGGTCCTTACCTTTCTGCTTGTGGCCTTGCTCGGCGCGGTGGCGGTGAGCGATGCCAAGGCCGGTACGCAAATGTCCGGCGCCGTCGCGAGCGGCGTTGAGCATCAAAGCCTAGTGCAGCCGGTGATCGTCTGGCGCGATTGCCAGCGGATCGCCCGCTGCTATGGGTGTAGGCCCGTCTTTCACTGTCGCACGTGCACCTATCAGCGGCAGTGTCCGCGTCGCGGGCCTTGCCAATGGGGCGACGTTTGTGTCTGGGGTCCATTTCTCCCAGTCGCTCCGCGCGGCGTGCCGGTCTACTGACGAGAAGCTACTCCGCGGCGTCCTTGGCGTCGTCCCAGCGGGCGGTTGACGCATCGTCCCGGGCGTCAGCCTCGACCCAGCGGCTTCCTTGCGGGCCGCTTTCGCACTTCCAGAAGGGCGCGCGCGTCTTCAGATAGTCCATGAGGAACTCCGCCGCCCGGAAGGCTGCCTCGCGGTGCTCCGACGCGGTCACCACCAGCATGATGTTGTCGTTTGGCCGAAGCTTGCCATAGCGATGCACGATTAGGGAGGCTTGTAGCGGCCAGCGGGACGACGCTTCCGCCTCGATGCGCTGCAGCTCTGCTTCCGTCATGCCGGGATAATGCTCAAGGGTCATCTCCTCGACGGCGCCCGCTCGGTCGCGCACGACGCCCACAAAGGCGACGATGGCGCCGATGTCGCTGCGCCCCGCCCTCAGCCGCGCGACCTCGGCGCCAATGTCGAAGTCCTCTTGCTGGACCCTGATCATCGCTAGCCTCCGGTGATCGGGGGGAAAAAGGCAATCTCGCGCGCGGCGCCGATCCTCGTGTCATGGCGCACATGGGTCCGGTCGATCGCCGCCCTGATCACGTCCGAGCGCGCAAAGGCGTGGGCGAATTCGGGGCCACGGGTCTTGAGCCAGACGATCAGCTCGGCGACGGTGGTTACATCGCGAGGTAACTCCACCTCTTCGGCGGCGATGCCGGTCTTCTCCTTGACCCAGGCGAAATAGAGGAGCCGCGTGCTCATCACTCTTCCTCGGTGTTGACGTGGCGAATGGCGGCGCGGAGATAGTCGTAGCCCGTGTAGAGGGTGAGCAGTGCTGCTATCCAGAGCAGCGTCAGGCCAAACAGCGTCGTGTAGGGCCAGATCTTGTCGCCGGCGCTGCCCGCGAGCAGGAAGCCGATCGCCACCATTTGCACCACCGTCTTCCATTTGGCGAGCCGCGTTACCGGCACGCCGACGGCGAGCGACCCCAGAAATTCGCGCAAACCTGAAACGAGAATCTCGCGGCACAGGATGATCACGCCGGCCCATAGCGACCAGCCGGCGATGGTCTGATCGGCGGCGAGCATGAGCAGTGCGGCCGCCACGATGAGCTTGTCGGCAATAGGGTCGAGCATGCGGCCAACGGCGCTTTGCTGCTGCCAGGCGCGCGCGAGATAGCCGTCGAGGAAGTCGCTGACGCCCGCCGCAATAAAAATCCACATGGCGGTCCAGCGTCCCCAATCTCCGGTGGCGAAGAAGCAGGCGACAAGCGCCGGAATTGCGATGATGCGGCCATAGGTGAGGATGTTGGGCAGGCTCCAGAACCGGCTCGGCGCGGCATCGGGCGACATGCCTTGCCGCATCATGTCGGAACGCCCCTCCACGGTCAGCTGCCCCCCTCATGGAAGTGGTCGTAGACAGCTCGCGCGATCTGCACGCTGATGCCGCCGACCGCGGCGAGGTCGGCGATGCCGGCGCGGCTCACGGCTTTGGCCGAACCGAAATGCTGGAGCAGTGCGCGCTTGCGCGACTGCCCGATACCCGGCACCTCGTCAAGCGGCGAGGCGTGGAGCGCCTTCTTGCGCCGCGCGCGATGGGCACCGATGGCGAAGCGATGCGCTTCGTCGCGTAGCTTCTGGATGCAGTAGAGCACGGGATCGCGGGGCTCAAGCAGCAACGGCTCGCGGTCCTTCAAATAGATGCGTTCGCGCCCGGCATTGCGGTCAGGACCTTTGGACACGGCGGCGAGCTTGATCTCGGAAAGCCCGAGCTCGTTCAGCACGCCCGCGGCTACAGAAAGCTGCCCGGGGCCGCCGTCGATCAGCACAAGATCGGGCGCGACCCAACCATTGGCGGGATCCTTGTCCCGCGCAAGCTTGCTGAAACGCCGTGTCAGCATCTCCCGCATCATGGCGTAATCATCCCCGGGGGCAAGCTCTTCAGAGCGGATATTAAACTTCCGATATTGATTGCGGATGAAACCTTCAAGACCGGCGACGATCATGGCTCCGACGGGGTTGGTGCCGGAAATGTGGCTGTTGTCGAACACCTCGATGCGTTCGGGCGTGTCCTCGAGATCGAACAGCTCGGCGAGCCGCGCAAAAATCGCAGCTTGCGATGAGGACTCGGCCAAACGGCGCGCCAAGGCTTCGCGTGCGTTGACGAGGGCGTGGCTCACGAGCTCGCGCTTTTCGCCCCGCTGCGGCGCATCGACCCTGATCTTGTGCCCTGCGCGCAAGGACAAGGCCTCGCCGAGCAATCGCCGCCCGGCGATGTCATGGGACAGCAGCACGAGTTTCGGCGGCGGCTTGTCGTCATAGAACTGAGCTATGAAGGATTCGAGCACCTCCTCCACCGCAAGACTCTTGTCCGCGCGGGGAAAATAGGCGCGATTGCCCCAATTGTTGCCGGTGCGGAAGAAGAACACCTGAATAGCGGTTTGCCCCGCTTCCTGATGGGCGGCGAAGACGTCAGCCTCCTTCACGCTTTGCGGATTGATGCCCTGATGGGACTGCACGTTGCTGAGCGCGGTTAGCCGGTCGCGGAAGCTCGCGGCGCGCTCGTAGTCTTGGCGGAGGCTCGCATCATCCATGAGCTTGTGCATACGCCGCTTGACCTCGTCGCTCTGGCCAGTGAGGAAACGGAGCGCCTCATCGACCAGCGCGGCGTAGTCGGCTTCCGAAATCTCAGCAGTACAGGGCGCGCTGCAGCGTTTGATCTGATAGAGCAGGCACGGCCTGACGCGAGTCTCGAAATAAGCATCGGAGCAGGATCTGAGCAGGAAGGCGCGCTGCAACGTGTTGATGGTACGACCGACCGCGCCAGCCGAAGCGAACGGTCCGAAATAGTCGCCCTTGCGGCTTCGCGCCCCGCGATGCTTCAGGATCTGCGGAAACCGATGGTCGCGGGTGATGAGGATGAAGGGGAAGGACTTATCGTCCCGGAGCACCACATTGTAGCGAGGCTTGAGCCGCTTGATCAGATTGGCCTCGAGCAGCAGCGCCTCGGTCTCCGTGGGCGTGGTGACGAATTCCACGCTCGCCGTGTTGGCGATCATCGCGGCGATGCGATTGTTGCGGCCTTGCGCCCGCGCATAGCTCTGCACGCGCTTCTTTAGCCCGCGCGCCTTGCCGACATAGAGCACCTCCCCGGCCGCATCGATCATGCGATAGACGCCGGGGCCGCCGGGCGCGGTCTTGACGTGACGCGCGATGGCGGACGGCCCAGTTTCCACACCGTTCAACGCTTTACGGGAGCGGGAGATGAGCGAAGGGCTCGTGCTGTCTGGTTTCTCTTGGGGCATGGAATCCTGAGCACGGCGCGCCTGATCGACGCGCTGCAATAGGGTGAAGGTATGGCTTCTCAGCGGCCGGCTTCAAGGCCTTGGCGTTCCCGGCAGCCTTACCCGGTGGTCTTGCCGTCGGAGTGGCTTTGCCACAGGAGGTGTTGGCCGCCATCAAGGGCGATCATTTGTCCAGTCACCGAAGGCGTCTCCAGCAGGAAGCGTGCGGCACGGCACACCTCCTCCACCGTGGCGCCGCGGCCAAGCAAAGTCGAGTGGCACTCGCGCTCGAAATCGGTTTCGCTTTGCTGACGGCTAGGGAGTACGGGGCCAGGACCAAGCGCATTGACGCGGATACGGGGGGCGAGACCTTGGGCGAGCGTCCGCGTTGCCGTCCACAACGCCGACTTAGCGATGGTGTAGGAGAAGAATTCGGGGGTCAGGCGCCAGACGCGCTGATCGATCATGTTGATCACGCATCCCGACGCGTCCTCGGGCAGCGTCCGTGCGAAGGCCTGGGTAAGGAAGATTGGTGCGCGAAGATTGACGTCAAGCTCCGCTTGCCAGCCCGCCCAGTCGAGAGTGTGGGGCGAATCCCATTCGAACCGCGCAGCGTTGTTGATGAGGCAGGTGGGCGCTCCGAGCGCGTCGGCGCAACAATGAACGAGGCCCTGAAGCTGGTCCTCACAGGTGAGATCGGCTTTAAGGGCCACGGCTTTAAAGCCGAGACGTTCGATCTCATCGACGAGCGTATTAGCATCAGCAGTGGAAGTTTGGTAATGCACTCCGATTCGCCAACCCTGCTTCGCCAAGTCGAGCGCGATGGCGCGGCCGAGCCTCAGAGCTGCTCCGGTCACAAGCGCAGTCGCAGGGATTTGCTGTTCGGCCATGATGTGTTGCGCTGGGCTGACGGGCTGTTGCCCTCTGACGGCGACGAATTCGATTCGCTGCCGACTATACTTCCGGGGACGCGTTTCCCAAGCTGACGTAGATCCAGGATCAACTCCTTATCGCCCTGATGGCGAGAAGCAGGCTCCGTTTACAACCTATTGAAAAATCAATCATCATCCCTTATCGCCTGTTCGTGCATCAATTCTGAGTATTTGTGACGCTGAAGGTAATCAAAGCACCTGGACCTG
>Ga0187817_10001458_pt1 | contig 11605 bp, 13 predicted proteins | sample NC_wetland_sal_i_17_FD_132431 | JGI IMG/M metagenome (GOLD analysis project Ga0187817, IMG submission 132431) | Wetland sediment microbial communities from Neuse River Estuary, North Carolina, USA - SO4_2 | ecosystem: Environmental > Aquatic > Freshwater > Wetlands > Sediment | place: USA... | reverse complement strand
CGGTAGTGAGGCCGTAGTTCCCGAGGCAAGAAGCTGCCGGATGGTTTCGCCCGCCGCCGCTTTCTCCAACTCCTGCCGCGTATGCCGGGGCGAGTACCGGAAGGCGCGCCCCTCGCTGACCCGGTCAAGCAATTGCTTTTTGTAAAGACGATCCAGAGTAGTCATCACCGTAGTGTAGGCGAGCGGAATGCTGCCATCGGCAAGCAACTCACGCACGGTTGCGCTCCCCCGCGCCCACAAGGATTGCAGGAGTTCGAATTCGAGCGGCCCCAGCCGGGTCGCCGGCGAAGGCCGAAGCAAGCGGAAAACCTTTTTCATTTTCACCTAGCGCGGAAGATGATAATACACATCCTGCTTGGATGGAATTGGCACGCCGTCCCGTGTGGCCGGCCGGAAACGCCAGTTCTCCAAAGCCGCAAGCACTCTGGCGTCGATCGCCGGGCCCAGGCTGCGAACAACAATCTTCTGCACGATCTCGCCGCGTTCATTGATGGTTATCTCGATCACCACATCGCCATTCGAGATTCCCGCCAATTCGTCTGAGCCAAAGACCGGGTCAGGAGAAAAAATCGGCAGGGCAGGCCGAATCTCCTGCCCATAGAGCGTGCCCTGCGCCAGCGATCCGAACGGAGAGCCCACAGGCGGCAATTGTTTCGCAGCCAGCGACTCGCCCGCCTCGGCCTTGGCGTCGAGCGTTTCATGGCCGTCGCGCTGGTATGCTTCCTGCGCTCTATGATCCCGTTGCCAGGTGATGTGTGACGACGCGGCTCGTGGATGTGGAGAACGTTTGGTCCGCGCGGGGGCGCTGGCGGTGTCCTTGCCAAATTGGCTGTCGAAGTAAATCGGCGTCAGGGAACTTCCCTGCTCTCCTCTCTGCACCGATACTGGAGTAAGAAAAACTGCGCTGCGCGGAAAAACCAGCCACCCCAGCAAGAATAGGTGTATAAACACAGAACTCCATGGAACGGGGGCTGGCCGTCGAGGCGCACTGGCGTTCAGGTTCGAAAACATAAGCCAAAAAACTCTATCTATTAGACGCTATTCCGATCGTCCTGTCTCGCTTATTTTGCATCGCGATGACGTGCCTCAACCCGCTCTGCTTCGCCTCTTGCTCTGGGAAGACCCGATTCGCGTCTTCACCGTCTCTGCCTCCCCACCCACCACCTGCAGTCGCATGAAATTCGTGGACCCTGATGCCATCTGCGTTCCGGCCACGACTCCCAATACATCTCCCACTTTGATGCGGCCCTGACGCAGCAACTCTTTTTCTGCGGTCGAAACCATCTCTTCCGCGCTACGGGCCTGGTCACAGGGGACGGGGTGTACTCCCCACAGAAGATTCATGCGGTTGCAAACCGTGAGTGAGCGGCTGAAGGCATGAATGCCGGTCTGCGGCCGGTACTTTGAAATCAGACGCGCCGTATTCCCGCTCTCGGTGAAAACCGCGATCGCCCCCATGGGAAGGTCCTCAGCCGCGTGCGCAATCGCCTCGCAAATGGTTTCCGCAACGTCCAGCGCATGCCGCTCGCGCCGCCGCCGTGGATGGCCAACCATGTTGGCTTCCGCCTCCACCACAATCTTCGACATCATCGCCACAGCTTCCCGCGGATAACGCCCGCTGGCCGTCTCCGCCGAAAGCATGACCGCATCGCTGCCGTCGAAAATCGCATTCGCCACGTCGCTGGCCTCCGCCCGCGTGGGACGAGGATTCTCGATCATGGACTCCAGCATCTGGGTCGCGATGATCACCGGCTTGCGCCATTCCGCCGACCGTGCAATTACATGCTTCTGAATCACCGGAACTTTTTCCGGCGGCATCTCCACTCCCAGATCGCCTCGCGCCACCATCACCCCGTCGCAAGCCTCGAAGATTCCCTCCAGTTCATCCAAAGCCTGCGGCTTTTCCAGTTTGACGATGATGGGAGTATCGCAGCCGTGACCGGCAATGATCTGCCTGGCAACGTGGACATCCGCGGCTGAGCGCACGAACGAAAGCGCAACCGCATCAACGCCATGCTTCAAGCCGAATTCCAGGTCTACGCGGTCTTTCTCGGTGAGCGCGGGAACGGAAAGCGCAATCCCCGGCAAATTGATGCCTTGATGCTCGCCCAGCACGCCGCCGTTGACCACTTCGCACTCGACGTCGCCGCCATGCACCCGGCTCACTCGCAACTCAATCAAGCCGTCGGAAAGCAGAATCCGCGTGCCCGGCTGAACTTCCCGCGCCAGATCCTGAAATGTTGTCGCCACCAGTTCCGCCGAGCCCTCGATATCGCGCGGCGTAATCGTAACTCGCACTCCGGTTTTCAAAGTGACCGCGGCATGTTTCTTCAGCCGCCCGGTGCGAATTTTCGGTCCCTGGAGGTCTTGCAGGATGCAAATCGTGCGCCCCTCTTTTTCAGCCGCCCGCCGCAGCCGCTCAATGTGGCGCGTGTGTTCGGCATGCGATCCGTGGGAAAAATTCAGCCGGGCAACGTCCATGCCCATGCGCATCAGGTCGCGCAGCGCGCTTTCGGAGTCGCACGCCGGCCCCACGGTGCAGATAATCTTGGCACGCCGGACACCCGCATCCCGCACGGGTGCGCCCGATTCGGTCACGGAGGAAGCTGCAATCAGGTCATGTTTGCGCAATGAATCCTCGATCAGACTGGTAAGGTTGAAATTATTGTATATGGGGCACGGGGAGCGCATGACACGGAGGTCGCTGGCGTGTCCCCAGAGATTCTCTTGGGGGTGCGGGGTGTCCCGTCCTGTCGCGCTCTCTGCGAAGGGTGGGGCGGTTCAGTCGTCGGGAATGAAAATCCCGGCCTGCCTCTCCAAAAAGCGGAGAGACAAGGGCAGGGCACTCAAAGGCTGGGTCACTTTCTTGGACATTGACGGATCGCAGCTTGACGCTCTCTACGGCGACTACGAACCACCACACAAGTTTGTCCAATTTGCGTTATTGATACAGCTCCAGTTCTTCCGTGGCTTCGTCATAAACTTGCCGAACGATGGGGGCAAAGTTTCCTTGAAAGTTGGCGTTTTGATCCGGGTCGTCGTGAGTGAACTTCAGGCGGATAGGATCAAGGTTCGCGAACTTCTTGGTTTCCTCCAGTGTCATCCCGCGGCGCAGAGCTTCGTGCACCTGCTCCTCAACGGATTGCAATGACTCGATGACAAGGTTCAGGTAAGTCATGTCGTGCTGCGCCTGGCCATGGCCGGGAACAATCACTTTCGCATCGAGCCGCGAGAGCGCTTTTAAACTCTCGATCCAGGCTGCGGGGTGGGAGTCAGCGCAGTAGGGCACGGGATAGACGAGCAGGTCCCCAGTGAGCAAGACCTTCTCCTTCGGAAGATAAAGCGCAGAATCGCCCTCTGTGTTTCCGACGAAATGAATAATGCGAAACTCGCGACCGCCATGGTAAAGAGTGAGTTTATCGCCGTAGGCGAGAGTGGGCAGAACCGGGTGCAGCGAACGATATTCGGACATAAAGTCGCGTGACACGCGCTGTTGTTCCTGGAGATCCTTGCGATCTTTCTCTGAGAGCACGGTTCCGTCCGAGGTCTTGCCCGTCTTTAGGTCGTTGTCGATTTCCTGGTCGGCCTGCGCTGACTGGTGCTCGAGCGTTTTCACATAAACGTTCATGGTGTGTGCCATGAGCCGCCGGGTATCTTGATTAGCGATGATTTCCAGATCGGGAAATTCCCTGGCATACATTTCATTTCCATCCCAATGGTCGGGGTGCCAGTGAGAGTTCACCACGTAGCGCACGGGCTTGGGCGTAATTTTTCGAATCTCGGTTAAGACATTTCGCGCCGTGGCGGGCAAGACGTTGGAGTCGAATATCAAGATGTCATGGTCGGTTACGACCGCAATGGAGTTGCCGTCAACGTCAGCTCCGACGTCGGGCGATATGAACTGATAAATGCCTTCGGCGATCTCCACCTTTTGGGGGCCGGGCCAAGTGGTCGCAAACGCGCCGACACACAAGCCTCCAACCAAAATGATAAGAAAGCATATTGCAAGCACCAGAACAGACTTATCTCGCATGGATTTCATTCGTTCCTTTCAATGTCTTCTTTGTCCTTATTCACTCTGGAGTCGGCACACGGCAGCGAGTTGACACTCCCCCGCCCTGAACTTTGGTCGGGAGGTACACGCTTCCCCGGTTCTATAAAGACAGAGTTTAGAGGTGTCCGATAGCACCCTTCGGGACCAATAACAGCTTTCAGGGGATGATCCTTTTGTATTGGGGGATGGGAACTAGTTAGCATCAGCCCGGCTTGTCCACACAGCAAGCGCGATCAGTTTGGCGCTAGTCCCGTCTTGATGACCACTAGTCTCAAGGTCCGTGACCGCATCTGAGTCTTGGCGAGCAGGGCACCCTCGCGAGTCAGATCAGAAAGAAAGACTGGGCCAGCTCCCATTTTCGCAGTCCGCTAACTAAACTAGAAACTTCTCGTCTTTAGAATCTGGAGGTTCGACATTCAAATGATCAACGGAAGTCAAATTAGGACGGTTAGGATCGTTTGCGGGAGCGTTCCGGTGAGAGTTAAGGGGCGAATTCTGTTACTTGCCTGTGTGGTCTGTTTAAGCACCATGGGCAGGTCGGAAACCCAGGAAGGCGCTAACGCCGCAGCGCTCGCACAGCTTCGTGGGCTGGCTGGTGAGTGGGAAGGTCCGCTCGAATGGTCCGGCGGTCGCACGGACAAAGGTACTATGCACGCCACCTATTACGTGACCGGCAATGGCTCAGCCGTTGTCGAGAATCTAGGCACGGATGGAGTGCCGGCGATGACAAGCGTGTATCACCTGGATGGCGCGGACCTGCGGATGACACATTACTGCGGTGTCCAGAATCAACCGCGGTTAAAGGCTCGCCAAATCGACGTTGCGAAGGGCATCCTGGATTTCGATTTCGTGGATGCGACCAATCTCCGTTCACCGGACGCCCCTCACGTCTACGGACTTGAGATGCGATTGCTCGCTGCCGATCACATTACCCTGGCTTTCTTGTTCGAAGCGGGGGACAAGCGTATGAGAGAATTCATCGACCTCAAGCGCGTAGGCCAAAAGCCTTCCACGCAATAGCAGGTAGCCGGTAGGGCTGGGATCTTCATGGCGACGATGACCGAACCGCCACAGCCCGTCGTGCAGAACGCCAAAGGCCGGGTCCATTCTAACGGGCGCGGAGACTATCGATGGAAATGAAGCTGTCTGAAGCAACACAGATTCTGGAGCGTACTCCGGTAGTCCTCATTCATATGCTCCGAGATCTTCCGGAGGAATGGGTGCGGGCGACAGAAGGGGACAATACCTGGAGTTGCTACGACGTAGTTGGACATCTTATTCATGGGGAAGTTACGGACTGGCTGCCCAGGGTCCGAATGATTCTGGAATATGGCGAAAGCCGGAGTTTCGAACCATTCGACCGGCTGGCGCAGTTCAGAGAGGACCGAACCCAGCCAATTGAGCGCCTGCTGGATCGTTTCAAGGAGCTGCGTGAACGGAATCTCGCCGCCCTGAGCAGCCTGCGGTTAGGTGCTGCGGATTTTCCGCGCACCGGTATTCACCCCGCATTAGGAACCGTAACGCTGAAGCAACTGCTTTCCTCATGGGTGGTCCACGATTTGACTCACATATCCCAGATTAGCCGTGTTCTGGCGAAACAATACGCTGCCGAGGTGGGCCCGTGGAAAGCGTACATGGGCATTCTCAATATTTCGATCGATCGTTCCGGAGATCGTTCGGGAGTTGATCCGGTGATGCCCTAGAGGGACAGTGGCGATTCACACTTGAATCCGCCGCCGGCATTCACGAGGTTTGGCGACCCCATTCGGAAGAACAATGTCGGGTCACCGGACAGATGGTTTCGGCACTTTGTCCGCCCCGAAGATGCCAATTCAGCCCTCCGATCACGTCCAGGTAGAAGGCAAAGAACCTATTCGGCATCAACGGAGTACTGTTCTCGGCCGACTTGGTCGAAGGGAGAGAGACCTTGTTGCTATGCGTCTGTCCTCGATTCATGGTACTCCATCCTTCTCAAAGGGCATGATATCCCAGGTGCAGAGTCCTTTTCAGATCTGGTCGTCCAACGTATCGATGTGCCAGGGTGGACTCACTCCTGTGAAGTCGTAACTACCTTAGGTACCAAGAATTACGCTCAGCCCAGCCCGAAGGCACGGGCAAGCTGAGAGAAAACCCTTTGTAGGAGGAAGACGAGGATGAAGATGTTTCTTCTGGGAGTACTAGCTACATTGGCCGTATTACTTATCGGCACCGTTGCGTACCTCCGGCTGGGTTTGGCCGAAGTGAGCGCCGACCTTTCTCCATCTCAGTGGGAGAGCTATTTGATGAACACGGCGGTGCATGCCTCCGTAAGGCGAGAGGCGCCGAACCTACCGAACCCTGTCCCGCCGACGGACGAGAACCTGATTGCTGGAGCGAAGTTCTATCTCGCGGGTTGTGCTGGTTGCCACGGGACACCGGGGAAACCATTCGGTAGCAATGGTCCCGTTCTTTATCCGCCCATTCCGGAGCTGCCGGTCGTTGGGACGGATTACTCAGAAGCCCAGATTGTCTGGGTTGCGAAACACGGAATTCGCAGGTCTGGTATGTTCGCGAACGGAGCGCCGGTAACCGACGAGAAACTTTGGAGCGTTGCAGGGTACATCAAACGCATGAACTCTCTGCCTCCCGCAGTGCAGGGCGCGGTGGCGAAACTTGTGGAGGATCAGCATTAGAAGAAACGATATTAGATGACCTTAGCGGCCCCGAGATGCTCCCTATGACAGACGCTCTGAACTCCACACTTGACCACGACCGTGAGACCGAACACATTTTGACCGATGCCAACCGATACCTTGTTGAGCAAATCTTTCAGAACGCGATATTCATCGGCGCTCTGGGGATTGAGTTGACCGCTTTCGGGTTCGGTTGGTGCGAGACGAGGCTGAAAGCAACGTCAGTCCTCGAGCAGCAACATGGATTTGTTCATGCCGGGGTGCTGATGACAATGGCGGATCACACCTGCGGAGGCGCAGCCGCGTCCACCGTGCCCGAGAAGAAGGGTGTGATCACGGTGGAAAACAAGGTCTCGTTCTTGCGCCCGGCACTGGGCCCGATCCTGATTTGCCGAGCGGAGGTATTGCGAACAGGGAAGAATCTAGTGTTCGTCGAGGCTCAAGTGTCAGCCGAGCGCGACGGCGCGCGTGTCTTGATCGCCAAGGCCTCAAGCACGTTGGCCGTCATTCCCCTGCGTGCTCGTTAGGATTCGCTGCCGACCTGGAGGCTGGTTGACACGTTGACACGTTGTTCTCATTCAGCCCCGAACTCTCAGACTGGCGCATCCTTTAACGGACTACGGCCTAGTGAGGCTGCGAGTGCTAGCCGGCGTTCAGTGCATTCGGGGGAGAACCATTGTGCGAGGAACCCATCCATCCACCCACGGTCGCTTGAGTTCTCGGCATAGCCAAGGTCATGCTGGAGAGCATTTTTACTGAAACTGTAGACCCCAGCAGGTTTCTCGGCCAGCTTGTGCGCTCGCGCGATTGCCGTTGGCAAGACGTCCTGCTCGTGAACTACTTCATCAACGAGACCGATCTCCAAGGCCCGGCGTGGCCCTACGCTATCGCCGCTTAGGATCATCCGGGTGGCCTCGTGGGCACCCACGGCGTTGATCAACATCCGTCGAACGCCCGGAGGCAAAATAACCCCCAGATTGATTTCATTCAGCGCAAAGCCCCATTTACCTTCTGCCATGACTCGCACATCGAAAGCCAGCGCCAGGAACGCTCCGCCGGCAAAAACATGTCCGGACAGGGCGCCGATTACCGGCTTGGGGAATCGCAACACGTTTTCGTATAGGTCAACAAACCGTCCGAAGAAATGACGCATTTCGGCAACGTTGTAACTGAACACCTCACCGACGTCGAAGCCCGCTGAAAAGAAACCAGAGGTTGCGCTCCCGAGAACGACCGCCCGAACATCGTTCACACTGCCGGCGTACTGAACAGATTCGATCAGTTCTTCAACCATTTGCAGGTTTATGGCGTTCGCTTTGTCTCTCGACAATTTCAAGATACGAACTTCGTCGGTATCGGACACCTGAACGAATTGCATGTGATCTCCCAAGACTCGGTTTCGCGGCAAGGGCCTGGCTGTCTAGACCTTAAGCTAAGGCGATTTTCGACAGTTTAGACGGACGCTAAGCCGGGAGGTCACCTACTTTATCTAAGCGTTCGACTAGAACGAATCAACCTTGAAATTTCGACGACTAGGGATTGACCAGCCTCGTCACAGTAGGTTGCGCGGCTGTGGCTACGGAATCATGGGCTCGGCGTATCGTCCTTCTCAGTGTTTGCGCGGGCGACGATCCGCCATTGACCGTCTTTTTTCTGCCAAACGTCGATCCATGCCGCATCGAAGGCGAGCGGAGCCTCCCCGCCTTGCGCCTGATGTTGGGTCCCGCGCACCCGTACGTGTCCTAAGACCCATGCCATGGTTCCATCGTTGGAGATTTCAACGTGAGGAGGATCAAGCTCCGTAATTTCGGAGAACTTAACACTGTCGAAGTACTGCTGGATCCTGGGCTTCTCGGTCTCTTTCTCGCGCAAGGCGACTTTGCCGTCAGCCACAAGATACCAACGGACATCGTTATTGGCGAGAAAAGCAGCAGCATCGTGATGAAAATGTGCCGCCCCCGCCGAGGCATAGGCTTGGAGAATGTAACGGCGATCAGCTTCCCGATCTGCGGACAGTGCATGTACGTCCTTGTCGCTCACGGCTGGGAGGATACGGACGGCGAGAATCAGCACAGCTACCAGCCCAATTGCGAACCCGATCATTCTCGTTTGCATATCCACTCCTAACTTGGCCCAATTTTGTCATCGCCGATTGCAGGATTCACTTTGGGTCCGACGACCCGGTCGGAGTTTCAGGGATCTGGAATGCGTTCTTATCTGCCGTGTTCAAAGTGAGAACCTTGAAGTCGAAGACAAATTTCTCGGAGCCGTAAAGAATCGTGACATGGCTTACCAGATTGACCCCACCTGTCACCTTCCACCCGTCGAACAAAGTCGTGATGGCCGGTGGTCCGCCGGGGCGTGGGTTTGTGCCGGTGACCCCAACCGGCAAGTGCGAAGCCAGGGAAAAGTAGCCGTTGGCCGAATGTCCAAGTTCGTCCGTCATAGCAAGTTGAATTGTCGGCTGTCCCTCGAATTGAGTGCGGCCAACGGTTTTGAAATCATGGAAACGCTTCCTGAGATCAAGGGCCACAAGAGGAAACTCGTGGCTCCGAAGAACGAAAGTCTCAATGGCGTCGATCGATTCATAACGGGCGTTGTCACCCAGTTGCCAGCCTCGACCATCAAGGATTCCGGCGATGTTCTTGTGATCGGGAAAGAACTGTTGGAACGACAAGTCTCCGCTTCGTTCCGAAATCATGCGCGTCTCGTAGTCACCCTTCGGCCCGTGACAAGCGGCAACAGTCGAAATTGAAAGGATGCTTGCGCGGACAGCTTCTTCTCCCATGGCGTGTTCGGCGGCGTCAAGTATTTCGGCGGGCGTCGGCAGGGCATCTGCAGACTGGAACTGTGATGTTTGCGCTCCGACGCCAGATGAAAGGAGGAAAAGAAAAGCCGAGAGCAATAAAATCGTTCCTCGACTCGTCGTTTCAGTCTGGTGGATTGCAGGGTCCAAGAAAAGCAAAACCTCCAGGAGCTTCAGACGAGCAAACTGGCTAAAAGTGAGCAAACGAATCACTTCAGAAAATCTTCCATCGTCTTAATAAACTGCTGGTTTTCCTCAATAAAGGGATAGTGGCCACTATGCTCGAACATTACGAATTTGGCTTGCGGCGCATACTTTTTGAACTGGGTTGACAGTCGCGGGAGCACCACTCCGTCTCTGCGGCCAGCGATCACCAAGAAAGGAACCTTGATGGACGAAAGCTGTGGGCGAAAATCCAGTTTGCCGATGTCGCCGCCTACTGTGAAATCTCCATCAGGGCCAACCATCGTGTACCACTCCTCCGCGTTGAAATTATGTTCGTTGAATAGCGGCACCAGCAATTGAGCAGACTGGGGATTGTAGAAATAGAGCAGTTCCAGGGTTGGAACGAAGAATTCGGCCGAGGCTTGCTGAATCTCCGGCGCATTGGAGAGCAACCCGCGCGAGCGCAGCTCGACTATTCGCTGCCACAGCTCAGGGAAGAACTCCCTGGTTTGTTCGTTGTCGTGATCCTCGCTGGCCTGGTAATCGGCCGCGCAGGTGAATATGTTGGAAACGATAAGCTTGCTCACCGAGTCCGGATACCTCAGAGCATACCCTTGAGCCACGAACCCGCCGTAAGAGTGGCCGTAAACGATGATTTTTCCCAGGTGCAGAGCTTGGCGCAGGGCTTCAATCTCGTTCAAGTCATGTTGGAAGGAATACTCGGAAGGTGATTTGGCGCGCTCTGAATTGCCCCGGCCAAAACCATCGTAGTAGATCACGCGGAACGAATGTGAAAGCTGATCGAAGTAGGGATGGAAATAGTCATGAGATCCACCCGCGCCTGCGATCAGCAGGAGCGGAGGTCCAGTGCCGGCGCTCTCGTACCAGATCTTCTTGCCGAGAATGTTCAGGTACTCTCCGTGAGGGTGCTGCAAACCTTGTCCTGTCTGGGCGGCAAGCGCCACCGAGGACAAAATCAAGAGCAAAATCCATCCGATGAATAAGCGGATCTTCTGCGACATAGTAACTTTCCTTTTACTGCCTGGTATGGACAGGCGGCCTAGACTTGCAAATAGCCCCCATCTGGAAAGAGGACGGAACCTGTCGTGTAGGTGTTCTCGATGAGATAGCGAACGGTATGTGCGACTTCCTCCGCGGTACCGATCCTCTTGAGAGGTAATTTTGCGGCTGCGTCTTTGAAAAATGCCTGCTTCTGTTCCTCCCCCATAATGTCGAGCCACGCGGGAGTTTCAATTAGGCCGGGGGCGATGGTGTTAACCCGAATGGGCGCCAGTTCGACCGCGAGAGTCCGGCCCAGCGCCTCGAGAGCCGCATTAATCGCGCTCCCGGCTGACAATCCAGGCGTGCCGTGTTGACTGGCCGCTCCAGAAACAAATGTGATCGAACCGTCTTTCGCCAGGCGGGGCGCCCCGTAGCGCGCAACCCGGTATGCGCCCCAAAACTTGCTGTCGAAGAATTCCTGGGCAGCGCGTATCTCGACTTCGAGAAACGGGCCAAAAACAGCATCTGCTGCGGTAATCACAAGGTGGTCAAAGTCCCCGAGCGCCCGGAAGAATCCGGCAACTTCGGATTCATTTCTCACATCGAGCACGCGCGATTGGACTGGCCTTCCAATCAGGCGCTTGGCGCGCTCCAACTTTTCGGCCGAACGGCTGGCGATTACGACGTGGGCCCCTGCCTCCGCCAAATTCCTGGCAGTAGCTAAACCCATTCCCGAGCTTCCACCCACCACAACGATCTTCTTATTTTCAAGGTTCATGATTGACCCTTCGGTTCACGTAAAGCTTCGAGCAATGACACGAGCCTCCGTAAGTCGTCTTCCTTCAAATTCCGGAACTGGCGGTTTTGAATAGTCCGTACCGTCTTTTCCAGCGAAGCGAGCAGCCG
>Ga0187817_10001457_pt1 | contig 11606 bp, 9 predicted proteins | sample NC_wetland_sal_i_17_FD_132431 | JGI IMG/M metagenome (GOLD analysis project Ga0187817, IMG submission 132431) | Wetland sediment microbial communities from Neuse River Estuary, North Carolina, USA - SO4_2 | ecosystem: Environmental > Aquatic > Freshwater > Wetlands > Sediment | place: USA: North... | reverse complement strand
TCGACAAATCTGTCGCCCTGGTAACCCAGATAAGCGCCGACCGAAAACTTTTTTTCGAACGCAGTGGCGACCCGCCGCGGACGCAGGCGGCTCGGGCCGAATTTCGCGGTCATCGATTCGCGCGACAGGTACGTGATGTGCCCGAGCATCCGCGCCAGCGCCAGGCCCACCGCCGGCCCCTGCTGCCCGTAGTATCGCCCGCCGTGATAGTGCGGGTCGTGCATGATCGCGTTGCGCGCGACTACGTCGAATGCCAGCGCCTGGCTGGTTAGCCGCGGCGAGGTCGCAATCGCGACGCATCCACGGACCCGTTCGGGATAGCGGGTTGCCCAAGCGATCGCCTGATGACCGCCCATCGAGCCGCCGATCACCGCGCGCAGCCGCCCGACGCCGAGATGGTCCATCAGCCGTCGCTGCACTTCGACGCTGTCGGCAATGGTTACCGTGGGAAAGTCCGCCGCATACGGATGGCCGGTGAGCGGGTCGATGCTGTTGGGGCCGGTAGTGCCGCGGCATCCGCCGAGGATGTTGGCGCAGATGACGAAATAACGGTCGGTATCGATGAACCGGCCCGGTCCCACGACGATATCCCACCATCCGGGATAATCCGCGTCGTCGTGCCGGGCTACGTGCGAGTCGCCGCTGATGGCGTGGCAGATCAGGACGGCATTGTCGCCCGCCTCGTCGAGTTGGCCGTAGGTCTCGTAAGTGACGGTGACCGACGGCAGCTCGCCACCGAGTTCCAGCTTGAGCGGCGTATCGAAGGTGACCTGCCGGGCATGCAGCAGCGGCGCTGCGGAACGTACGGCGTCGCTGCTGTCGAAATCGCCCTGCCCCACTTTCGCCTGATGGGCGAGCGGCTGCGTAGCACGTCTATCCACTGGCTCGTCTACCGTTGCGAAGCTGCCAACGCCTGATCGAGATCCTCGATGATGTCCTCAATGTCCTCGATCCCCACTGACAGGCGAACGTACTCGGGCGTCACTCCGGTCTGCAACTGCTCCTCGTGCGTGAGCTGCGAGTGCGTCGTCGAAGCGGGATGGATAACCAGGGTCTTGGCGTCGCCGATATTGGCCAGGTGGCTCATCAGCTTGACGTTATTGATGAACTTGACGCCGGCCTCGCGGCCGCCCTTGATGCCGAAGCCGAGGATGGCGCCCTGGCCCTTGGGCAGGTACTTTCGGGCGTTCTCGTAGTCCTTGTGGCTTGGCAGACCGGGGTAGTTCACCCATTCCACGGATCGATGCTTCTCCAGATGCCGCGCGACCTTCAATGCGTTTTCGCAATGCCGGGGCATCCGCAGGTGCAGCGTCTCGAGCCCCTGGAGGAAAAGAAACGCCGCAAACGGGCTCATGCACGCGCCGGTATCGCGCAGCCAGTGGGTGCGAATGTGGAGGATGTAGGCAATGTTGCCGATGGGCCGCAGCGCCTCCTCGAACACCATCCCGTGATACGAGGGGCTGGGCGCGCAGAATTCGGGCCATTTCTTTGGATTGTCACCCCACTTGAACTTCGCGCTGTCGACAATCGCGCCGCCGATGTGCGTCCCGTGTCCGCCAATGAACTTGGTGGTGGAGTGAACGACGATGTCGGCGCCGTCTTCGATCGGCCGGTACAGGCACGGTGTCATCACCGTGTTGTCTATGACCACCGGGATGCCGTGACTGTGAGCCAGGTCCGAGATCTTGCGGAAGTCCGGGACATCGTTCTTTGGATTTCCCAGCGTCTCCAGGTAAACCAGGCGCGTCTTGTCGTCGACCAGCCGGCTGATTTCCTGCGGCTTGCTGGAATCGAAGAAACGCACCTCAACGCCGAGCTGCTTGAACGTCTGTGTAAACAGCGTCCACGTGCCGCCGTACAGGCTGGTGGCCGAGATGATATTTTGCCCGCTGTGAGCGATGGTGAGGATGGCGGCGTTGATGGCCGCCTGGCCCGAGGCAAAACTGAGTCCTGCCGCGCCGCCTTCGAGTGCCGCCAGTCGCTTCTCCAACACGTCGTTGGTCGGGTTCATCAGACGCGAATAGATGTTCCCGAACTCTTTGAGCGCGAACAGGTTCGACGCGTGCTCCGTGTCATTGAACAAATACGACGAGGTCGCATAAATCGGCACGGCCCGTGCGTTGGTGGCGGGATCCTTCTGCTGTCCGGCGTGAAGCGCCAAAGTGCCCAAACGATAGTTGGAATTGCTGTCTGCCATTACCTTCCCCAAGCGATGGATTCGATCATTCGAGCGATTTTATAGGATAAGTACGGTTTTTTGATAGCCTTGCGTCAAGCGCGCCCTGCGTTGTGCAGAGATAGCTTGCCACGTCCGAGGTTGGCGCTTAAGCGCGACGCATCCGCTTTGCACACCCGCAACGGAACGGCTAATCATCTCGGCGATAGACGACGCACAAAACGCTGCTAATGTAGCACTGCTATCCGTGCCAGCGCAGACACGAATTTCGCGCAACGGTAAGAGGATCGGACGTGTCATTTCGTCGGCAGAATTTAGGGATTTCAGCGATCGCGCTGGCGGTCGCCACAACGGCAGTCGCCGCCGCCTACTTTTGGCTTTGGCGGCACCCGAGCACCAACCAACTGGTGGTCTCCGGCAATATCGAGGCACATGAAAGCGTGCTCAGTTTCAAGACCGTACAGTCGCGGATCGTCGAGCTTCCGTTTGACGAGGGCCAGTGGGTAAAAACCGGCACTCTGCTGGCGCGGCTCGAGGACCGCGACTACCGGCAGCAGGTTTCGGTGGACGAGGCAACCCTGGTGGTCCAGCAACGGCAACTTGCTCTGGCTTTGCGCAATCTCGAAGCCGCCAAGCGCACGGTGGCCAGCGATCAGGCCGATCTTTGGCAGAAGACCGTCGACTATCAGCGCGACCAGGAGCTTTGGCAAAATCAGGTTATTCCGACCGAGACCCGTGACCTCGCTGAAACCGCGCTGAAGCAATCGCGCGCGGCGATTCTGCGCGACCAGGCTCTGCAAGCGGCGGCCGATGAAAGCGTCAGCGTCGCGCAGGCCAACATCAAGAACGCGCAAGAGAGCCTGACGCTGGCCAAGATCATCCTGGGGTACACGACCTTATACGCCCCCTTCTCGGGCGTAATCCTGGTGCGAAATGCGGAACTCGGCGAAGTCATGCAGCCGGGGACGCCGGTATTCACGCTGGCTGATCTCGACCACGTCTGGCTGCGCGCCTATGTCAACGAAACCGACATCGGCCGCGTTCGCTTCGGCCAGGCGGCGCTGATCACGACCGACAGCTATCCGGGGCACAAATACGTCGGCCGCATCTCGATGATCTCGGAAAACGCCGAATTCACCCCCAAGAGCGTCGAGACTCACGCCGAGCGTGTGACCCTGGTCTACCGAATCAGGATCGACATCGAGAATCAGAGCCACGAGCTCAAGCCCGGAATGCCGGCCGACGCCACGATGGAACTGACTGCGCCGGGCTCGCCATGAGTGACGAAATCGTACAGGTCAGCCGATTGACCAAGCGCTTCGCCGGCGTGGCCGCCCTCGACAATCTGAGCTTCAACGTGCGCAAAGGCGAAATCCTCGGATTGGTAGGCCCCGATAGCTCGGGCAAAACCACGGCCCTGCGCATTCTCGCGGGAATTCTCCCTGCCGACGCCGGCGCTGTCTTTGTCGCTGGACAGGATGTTCTGCACCAGCCCGAAGCGGTCAAGAGCCGAATCAGCTACATGCCCCAGCATTTCGGCCTCTACGAGGACCTCACCGTCGCCGAGAACATCCGCTTTTACGCTGATATCTTCGAGGTCAGCCGCGCCGAGCGCCGCCATCGAGAGCAGCAGTTGCTCGAAGCGTCCGGCATGAGCCGTTTTCGGGACCGTCTGGCCGGCCAGCTCTCCGGAGGTATGAAACGCAAGCTTGGCATTGCCTGTGCCCTGATCCACACGCCGCAAATCCTGCTCCTCGATGAGCCTACTACCGGCGTCGATCCCGTCTCGCGCCGCGAGCTTTGGAGCATCCTTTACTCGCTGGTCTTCGAGGGGGTGACGGTGCTGGTTTCGACCGCTTATCTCGACGAGGCCGAGCGCTGCCACCGGCTGCTGCTGATGTATCAAGGACGCCGTCTGTTCTTTGGCGTCCCCGACGAGCTTAAGAGCATGTTGCCCGGTGCGGTCTTGTCGGTAAGTTCGCCCGATCCCCAGGCGCTCCAAACCGCCGCCGCCGGCGAACCCGGTGTTTTGAGCGCAACGGCGATGGGCGACGGACTCCATGTCGTGGTGGATGATCCCAGCCGCCGCGTTCCCCAATTACGCGCCCGGTTCGAACACGCGGGAGTCCCGTTCGGCGAGCCGGCTAGCATACCGGCAAGCGTCGAGGACGTTTTTGTTTATGTGATCTCCCAGCAGCAGACGCGACAAGGCTCGTGAGCGATGAACCGCGCGCCATCAATCGTGGTCGACAAACTGCTCAAGCGGTTCGGCGCCTTCATCGCCGTTAACCAGGTGAGCTTTCAAGTCCACGCTGGTGAGATCTTCGGTCTGCTGGGGCCCAACGGATCGGGAAAATCCACCACGATTCGGATGCTCTGCGGTCTTCTCACTCCCACCTCGGGTTCCGCCACCGTGGTCGGATTTGATGTGGCGCACCAGGCGGAAGAGACTCGCCAGCACATCGGCTACATGTCGCAAAAATTTTCTCTCTACGACGATCTGACCGCGATCGAGAACTTGCAATTCTTCGGCGGCCTTTACGGCGTCAAGGGGCGCTTGCTCGACGAGCGCATCGCCTGGGCAATGAAAATGTCCGGGCTCGCCGGCAGCGAGCAATTGCTGACGGGCGAGCTGTCAGGCGGATGGAAACAGCGGCTCGCCCTGGGATGTGCCGTGCTGCACCGCCCGCAGGTGCTCTTTCTCGACGAACCCACCGCCGGAGTCGATCCGCTTTCGCGCCGACAGTTCTGGGAGCTGATTCACCAGATGTCGCGCGAAGGAGTCACCATCCTGGTCACCACCCACTACATGGACGAGGCGGAATACTGCAACCGGCTCGCCTTGATAGACGCGGGCCAAATAGTCGCGATGGGCGCCCCAAGCGAAATCAAGCAGACCGCCATCAGAGGCGATCTGTTATTGATCGAATGCAGCCCGCTCGGTGGCGGGCTCGCGGCCGTCAAGCAGGCACCCGGCGTGATCGACGCCTCGGTCTTCGGCGCCGCCCTGCATGTGGTAGTCAGCGCCGGACGGCAGCCGGTGACAGAACTCCCCGCCTTCCTGGCCGCTCACGATGTCCGGGTCGGCCGAATCGAGCCCATCAGCCCATCGCTTGAGGACGCTTTCGTCTCCCTGACCGGAGGCCGCGCGCTCGGCGCCGACTCATCGCGATGAACCTGCGGCGGACCGCGGCGATGAGCCGCAAGGAGTTCATCCAGATCCTGCGCGATCCGCGCAGCCTCGTCATTGCGGTCTTTCTGCCCCTGATTCAGATCCTGATGCTCGGCTACGGCGCGCGGCTCGATGCCAACCATATACCGGTGTACGTCTTCGACCAGGAAGGCAGCCAGGACAGCCAGGCGCTGCTCAAGGCATTTCAAGCCTCGCCCTACTTCGACGTCGTCACGACCGTCAATAACTATCGCGCGCTGGTCAGAGCCATCGATTCTGATCAGGCCAAGCTCGGGATTGTGATCCCCTGGAACTTCTCGCAGCGTCTTGATGATGCCGGCCGAACCAGTGTCCAAGCTTTGCTTGACGGAACCGACGACAACAGCGCGCAGCTCGCCGAGGGTTACGCCCAGGCGGTGGTGCAAACCTATGCCGGCAACATGCAGCTCGACTGGTTTGCACGTTATGGTCTCGCCCAGCAGGCAGCCAGCCCGCTCAGCGTCGACTACCGCACCTGGTTCAACGAGGACCTGGAAAGCAAGAATTTCATCATTCCCGGAACTGTCGCGCTGGTGATGGCGCTGATGGGCGCCTTGCTTTCATCGCTTACCATCGCGCGCGAGTGGGAACGCGGTACCATGGAGCAACTGATCGCCACTCCAGTTACCGCGATGGAGATAATGGTGGGAAAGCTGGGTCCCTACCTGGTTATAGGGTTGGCCGACGCCGCGCTGTGCGCGATGTTCTCGGTCGGCTGGTTTGGGGTGCCGTTTCGCGGCGGCTTGGGAGCGTTCTTTATCACCACAACTTTGTTCCTGATTGTGATTCTCGGCATCGGCTACATGATTTCGGTTGCGACCAGGAACCAGCTCGGCGCAAGTCAGTACGCGCTGCTGGTCACAATGCTGCCTACCGCGATGCTGTCCGGTTTCGCCTTTCCAATCGATCAGATGCCGGCGCCCATACGAGCTATCACTTATGTGGTCTATAGCCGCTACTATGTCAGCGCGCTCAAACGTATTTTTCTCAGCAGCGCGGGGCTTGGCGACCTTGTTCCGGAGATCGTGGCAATGAGCATCTACGCGGTGGTCATCGGTGTTTTTGCCACGCGCGCATTTCGCAAGAGCTTGCAGTAGAGCAAAGCCATGTACGACCGCATCTGGCGCATGATCATCAAGGAGTTTCTCCAGCTCAGACGCGACAAGCACGCGCGCTTTATCCTGGTCGTACCGCCAATTCTCCAGATGCTCATCTACGGCTATGCCGCCACATTTGAGGTTAACCGGGTCGAGATCGCCGTGATTGATTTCGATCACAGCCAGGAAAGCCGTGACCTCTTGAGCCGTTTCACCTTCACAGGCCGGTTCGAAGTCGCGAAGATCCTTTCGAACGAGGATGAGTTGAAATCGCTCATCGGCCGAAGCGACATCCCGATGGCGCTTAAGATCGAGCCGGGATTCGCAGAACTCCTGCTCAAAGGACAGACCGCCCATCTGCAAGTCATTGTCGACGGCACCAATTCCAACACCGCCCTTATCGCCGTCGGGTACGTCAACCAGATCGCAAATCAATTCGCTCAGGACTACGCGCTCAACCGGCTAAATCAGGTGATGCCGGCGATGGCGGTAAGCGTCCCGCAGATCGACCTGGAACAGCGGCCCTGGTACAACCCCGATCTCAACAGCCAATGGTTTTTCGTCCCGGGAGTTATCGGCAGCATAACACTCATTCTGGTAGTCAATCTAACCGCGTTCGCAATCGTTCGCGAACGCGAAATCGGCACGCTCGAACAGGTCATGGTCACACCCATCAGGCCTTTTGAGTTGATCCTCGGCAAGACCATCCCGTTTTTCATCGTGGGCCTGGCCGACGTAGTGCTGGTCGCAGTGGTTGGAACGCTGTGGTTTCAGGTGCCGTTTCGCGGCAACCTGCTGGTATTGCTGCTCGGAGTCGTGCTCTTCCTTCTGAGCACTCTGGGCGTGGGCCTGCTGATCTCGACGCTGTCCTCCACCCAGCAGCAGGCCTTCGCTTCCGGCTTCTTCTTCGTGAATCCGGCCTTCATCTTGTCGGGCTTCGCCTTCCCGATCACGAGCATGCCCAAGGCCATGCAGATGATCACCTACCTCGACCCGCTGCGGTATTTTCTGATTATCTTGCGCGGCACCTTCCTGAAGGGCGTGGGTTTCGATGTGCTGTGGCCGCAGATGCTGGCGCTCGCCATTCTGACCTCGGTTCTGCTGCTGGTCAGCGTGGCGCGCTTCCGTAAGTCCATCGACTAGGTATGCGTTATATATCGCGGCGAGCGTTGCGCAGGAGTCGGCGGCGCCGGCTCCTTTGACGCTCATCGGGTCCGGGCCGGCGCTCCAGCTCCGGCTATCGGCATCCTATGGTATTTCATCCGGAGTCGTCATTGCGTCGTTGATTTCGTACCACGAAACCGGCTCTCCGGTTTCAAGTTTTTTGATAACCCGCGTCGCTCGCCTCGCCTGAATATCGCATAGCAGAGTGAGCCAGGCTTCGTCTTCGCTTCCCAGGTTATTGCGCCACTTCTCATCGTCGAGCGCCCGCGCCTGCTTCAATTGCTCCACTAACTGTGCCCTCATCTGAGGTGAAAGATGCCTTGGCGGGACGAATAGCGCCTCGGATATTTCCGCTTTGGGAACATTCGAATGTTCTTTCAAATCTCTAATTGCGGAATCCGCCTTCTCGGCTTGCGCAATGTAGTCGCCTTGTGCGGTGGGACCCAAGGAGGTATCCCTCGCATCGTCGAGATCGGTTTGCCTCGCCTGTTCTAGCTGCTCAATCACTTGTGCTCGCTCTTGCGGTGTCAAGACTTCAGTTGAGCACGATGAGAGTCCAAACAACGAGAACGCGACCGCTATCGCTACGGGAACAAAATCGAAGCTGTGTGATTTCACGTCGCAAAAAAAATAATCATTGTTCCGCCTAACGCAAGCTCTGATCGGGCACGCGCGCATCCGGTTCAAGGCAGGCTTGCGCGCACGACGCATTCGCCATCAGCCCGGCCGAGCTTGCCCTCGGACCATACGCGATCCCAGTTCAGCGGACTCGTATCCCGGTTTGCGTAGGGCCTCACTCGCACGCATCGGCAGTTGGCATCTTTGAGCGGCACGTTCATCACCACGTATTCGGTGACCACCGACTGTTCGAGCGCCTGCGCTGCCGTCAGCGGAACGTTTCCTCCCTGGCTTATGAGGTAACTATTTTTGACTGAGTAGCCCAGGCCGGAAAACCCTGGTCCGATCCCGTACAAATCATAGAGAACGTTGGCCCCCGTGGTGCTGCCGGTGGCCAAAAAGGGAGTGCCGGTAAATTGAAAGACGATCGCGCCGGTATCGACAGCGTTTTGCAACGCGATTGGGACCTGTGTCTGTGCCGGGTCGGAAAAACTCCGGGAAGCGCAGTACACCCGCTGGTCCACCGGATAGCTCGGATCGAGATCGGGCGTGGGGCAGTCGGCTGGCGTGTATCCCATCAAGTTCGCCAGATCCGAAGTTGCGACCGTGAATATATTCGGCCAGCTCGCCATTCTCGGCTGCACCTCGCTTGGGTCCGAAGGTCGGCAGCGCATTGCCACCAGGTCGAAAGTACTCGGACCGGGATCGTCGCTGCCGACAAAATGCGCGTCGTCTATTGCCCGAAGTGGCGGCTGGTACAGCACCGTGGCGCTCATGAATGCGCGCGCCTGGACGAGTTTACCCTGGTAGACTTTGTCCGTCCTTCCGATATTGGTTACCGGGGCGGGTTTATTGGTGAAGATCACTCGCGTGAAATCGTTGTAAACAGCAAACCCGGTGCTGGGATCGGAGCCGCGCGTGCTGTCGACCACCGTCGCGGGTGCAGGCGACGGCCAAGCCTCGGCTTCGGCTGTGGAACCCGATACTAAACCAACCGCAACGGCGGCGATAAACGTGGCCAGGATCGCGGTCGCCACACTCCCCGTTTTGCCGTGCGCCCGACCGATTCGAGACTCGCGATCGCCACCGATCTCCCTTTTCGATGTCATGGGTTCCCCTCAAGCCGGATTTCCCATTCTAGAATCCGGATTCAGACTCGCAACGATACGCTGCGCTTGCAAACGCGGATTTCGAGCGCTGCGCGCCATTTGCTATCCACGTTGAAGCAAAGGAGCGGCGGGCCGAACCGGAAAATTACCTATGCTGCCGAGAAAAAGTAGCTAGCCGGAGGGAAAAAACTACCCGATGCAATACCCCGCCGCCCGGAAAGATCATGAAGTCGTAAGAGCCTGCTGAGCCGGTCCAGCCGATCATCGTCGAGCCATCGTATTCGAAATCCAGAGTGTTGCCCCCGAATCCGCCCACCGCAGAGACCTCTCGCCTAGTCACTTTAATCCTCACCAGCCGCGGCAGCGCAATCAAGCCGGTTTTCGCGTTCGCCGTCGTTTTGAACACGAAGCCGGCATACGCTAAGTTCGCGCTGGCGCACAGCAGCCGATTCTGAGAGGGTTGACGCGAGGATTGTCAGAATGAATACAGCAATTTGCAAAATGCTCGGCATCGATTTCCCGCTGCTGGCTTTCAGCCACTGCCGCGACGTTGTCGCCGCCGTCAGTCGAGCCGGCGGTTTCGGCGTACTGGGAGCGACCGGCTTCACCCCTGAGCAACTCGAACCCGAGCTGAAATGGATCGACGATCACATCGACGGCAAGCCGTACGGCATCGACGTCCTGATTCCGGAAAACCTCTCGATCAAGAACGAGAAGGGCGTGACGCACCGCTCGCTCGCCGAGCGCATCCCGCCGCAACACAAGGATTTCGTCCGCGAGCTTCTCTCCCGGCATGGCATCGAGCCCTCGCAAGCGATTGAAGAGGGGCGGGTCCAGCCCGATGCGCCCTTCTCTCTCCAGCAGGAACATGCGCTCAAGCTGCTCGAGATTTCGTTTCACCATCCGATCAAATTGATCGCCAACGCGCTCGGCGTGCCGCCGCAGGCGATGCTCGATATGGGCCATCAGCACGGCGTGCCGGTCGCGGCGCTGGTCGGAGCGCCGGAACACGCGGTGCGCCAGGTCAAGGCGGGAGTCGACATAATTGTCGCCCAGGGCGGCGAGGCCGGCGGCCATTGCGGCGAGGTCTCGACCATCGTGCTCATCCCCGAAGTGCTTCGCGCGATCAAACCAATCCGCGAGGTGCCGGTATTGGCCGCCGGCGGCATCATGACCGGCCGCCAGATGGCCGGATGCATGGCGATGGGCGCGGCCGGCGCGTGGACCGGCTCGGTGTGGCTGGCAACCACCGAATCGGAGACCTCGGAAATCTTTCGTCAGAAAATGATCGAAGCGCGTTCGCGCGACACCGTCCGTTCCAGGGGCCGAACGGGGAAACCGTCGCGCCAACTGCGTTCGGCATGGACCGATGCCTGGGAGGGACCGGGCAACCCCGGCGCGTTGCCGATGCCGCTGCAAAGTCTGATCAGCGAACCCGCTCTCCACGCCGCCGATCTGGCGGCCGAGCGCGGCAACCCCAAGGCCCGCGAACTGGTCACCTACTTCGTCGGCCAGGGAGTGGGCCTGGTGGAAAGCGTCAAGTCAACCCGCACGGTCGTGAAAGAGTTCATGGAAGATTTCGTCGAGGCGATCTCCGACCTGCATGCGCTAGTGCAAGAATAGGGACAAAATCAACCAGGATTTCGTCGCGCCTGCTCTAGCAGCGCGAAATGTTAAGGAACTTTCCGATCGCCGGCCGTGAAGCGCCGGACGCCGACCCGATGAAGCTGCTCGCTTCGCGGCTCAGCCAATCGGCCCAACGCTCGACGCCCTGGCCGGTCTTCGCCGAGATCTCGAAGATCTCCATGTGCGGGTTGAGCCTCAGCGCGCGTTCCCGCATCGCCGCCAAATTAAAATCCGAAAACGGCAGGTAGTCGATCTTGTTGACCAGCAGCACATCGCTCACGGTGAACATCAACGGGTACTTGAGCGGCTTGTCGTCTCCTTCCGGTACGCTCAGGATCATTGCATTCTTGATCGCGCCGGTGTCGAACTCTGCCGGGCAGACCAGGTTGCCCACATTCTCAATCAGCACGACGTCGAGAGCGTCGAGCTCCAGTGCGTCGAGGCCCTTGGCCACCATCGCGGCGTCCAGGTGACAGAAGCCCCCGGTCCGCAGCTGCACAGCGCTGATGCCTTGCGCGGCGATCAGTTCCGCATCGACCATCGAGTCGATATCGGCTTCGAGCACGCCGAAGCGGAAGCGGTCGCGGAGCGCGCCGATGGTTTTG
>Ga0187817_10001456_pt1 | contig 11607 bp, 9 predicted proteins | sample NC_wetland_sal_i_17_FD_132431 | JGI IMG/M metagenome (GOLD analysis project Ga0187817, IMG submission 132431) | Wetland sediment microbial communities from Neuse River Estuary, North Carolina, USA - SO4_2 | ecosystem: Environmental > Aquatic > Freshwater > Wetlands > Sediment | place: USA: North... | reverse complement strand
TCAATCTGCCGAAGCAGCGTCACGATCTGCTCGGGCTTGTACCTCTTGATAGGCATGACCGTTCTTCCTCCCAGGTGGATTCTCTCTCATTCCTCCTGGTACAAAAATCCCCGGTCAGGTCAGGCTTGCCGGTTTCGTTGAGACTGTTTCAGGAAAGGAGTGGGGTCACCGGACGGATACAATAGGTCTTCGAGAGTGGGGACCGCTGCAGGATCGTTGTTGGACGGTCGCCGAGCGTAAATCCGCTCGTCTGGAAACAAACGTCTTGCAGTTTTGCGCAGATTCCTCAACGCGAGCTTCTTCTGGACACCCGGCGTTCCAACGAATAAAACGTTCATGAAGGAAGCGCCCTCCTCGGGGCGGGCAGGCGCAAACACATCAGTCGCTTGTTCTGAAAACGGTTCGGTTCTGTTCCAAAGGTTGGTTGCTCCAGAAGTGAAGCAGATTGACTAATCCTCGTATTTCGGAGAGTCCGCGATAGAAGCCGCCGTGATAGATGACCAGCGGCTTTGTATCGAAAGGTCCAACGGCGCCGTCGGTTACGAAAGGTGATATCCCTACCGATTGAAGTAGTTCTTCGGCCTCACGGCTTTCGTTGCTCTCGTCTACGTAGAGAATCAGATGATCCTTTAGCGGTCGAATTCGGCCAGACGCTGAACCGCTTGGAGTCAACATTGTTCTCCCCCTGTTCGGATTGGACTCCTCCGCTGCTCCAGATTTTCCCCCGGGCCTACCCAGCAACCTAGCGGCTTCTTGTATCACAAAACGTACCCCTTCAGAAAGACTTCTTATAAATGACATATGCGGTCTCCTCCCATCTCTGCCCATATTCGCTTTGTGTTCGCCTTCTGTCAACAACTGTTCTTAAGGATAACCTCTCTTGCTGTGGAAAAAGACGGGTGTGCTCCGTAAAGATTCTGTGCGACTACGATTTCCAGTCGCAATCCAATCGAGGTTTCCGATTTGTCCAGGTGTCCATGAAGGGTCTGGCATTGGTCACTGACAAGCCTGGGGTTTCTGTGCCACAGCAAACGAGAGAGTTTATACCAGAGCTGTGGGCTCGACAGTAAAAAGGCCTCTGAATATTAGATTCTTGGCGCGGGGCGCGGCGAAAAGGAGCCCTGGTGGCGGATCGGAACCATCGCCTGCGGAGGCTATCTAATAAGGGGTACAATCAACCTGGACAAGGACAATCTGTGCGAGCGTAACCTGCACAAGGGTAACTCTGTGCAAGGGTAACCTCTACAATTACAATGGCAATGCCCATGGAATCAGCGGCCCAATCACCGCTCGGCGCGTACGCCCGGCAGAAGGTGGACCTGCGCTTCGCCGAGCTCGTTGACAAGGTGCGCCGGAACCGCCCCGGCGACGATTTCGAGCTGCTGCGCCGCGCCTACGATTTCGCCGCCGAGCAGCACAAGTCGCAGACCCGCCTTTCCGGCGAACCCTACCTCTCGCATCCGGTGGAAGTGGCGCATCTGCTCGCGGACATGAAGCTGGACGTGACCTCGCTGTGCGCGGCCCTGCTCCACGACGTGGTCGAGGACACCAAAATTCCCGTCGAGCAACTCGCCCAGCAGTTCGGCCCCGATGTCGCCGGCCTGGTCGAGGGCGTGACCAAAATCAGCCGCCTGGATTTGCTCGCGCCCGAGGCGCGCCAGGCCGAAAACGTCCGCAAGATGCTGCTGGCGATGGTCAACGACGTGCGCGTGGTGATGGTGAAGCTCGCCGACCGGGTCCACAACATGCGCACGCTGCAATTTCTCGAGCCCGAGCGCCAGCAGCGCATCGCCCGGGAGACGCTCGACATCTACGCGCCCGTCGCCAACCGCCTGGGCATGGGCTTGATTCGCGGCGAGCTGGAAGACATCGCCTTCCGCTATCTCGAGCCCGAAGCCTTCTTCGAGCTGCAGAAGAAAGTGGACACCAAGCAGAAAGTTTTCGACCGCTTCCTTTCGGACGTGCTGGACACGATTCGCACGAAGATGGTCGAAAACGGCATTCCGGCCGAAGTGCAGGCGCGCGTGAAGCGGCTCTATTCGCTGCACCTGAAAATTCAGAAGCAGCAGCGCACGCTCGACCAGGTTTACGATCTCCTGGCGGTCCGCGTGATCACGGACACGGTGAAAAACTGTTACGCGGCGCTCGGCGTGATCCACCAGATTTGGCGGCCCGTCCCCGGGCGGTTCAAGGATTACATCGCCATGCCGCGCGCGAACCTCTACCAATCGCTGCACACCAGCCTGATTCACTCCGGCCAGCCCTTTGAAGTGCAGATACGCACGCAGGAGATGCACCGCATCGCCGAGCAGGGCGTCGCCGCGCACTGGAAATACAAGGACGGCCTGCGCGAGGGCTCCTCCGCCGACGACCAGCGCATCGTCTGGATGCGGCAGTTGATCGAGTGGGTGCAGGAGATGCAGGAGCCCAGCGAATTTCTCTCCACGCTCCGCGTGGACCTGTATCCCGAGGAGGTCTACACCTTCACGCCCAAGGGGCGCGTGGTGGTGCTGCCGCGCGGCGCCACGCCCGTGGATTTTGCCTACGCCGTCCACACCGAGGTCGGGCATCAGTGCGCGGGCGCGAAGGTGAATGGCGAGATGGTTCCGCTGCGCCACGCGCTCTCCAACGGAGACGTGGTCGAGATCGTGACGCAAAAAGGGCACACGCCCTCGCGCGACTGGCTCTCGTTCGTCAACACCTCACGCGCGCGCTCGAAGATCCGGCAGTGGATTCACCTGCACGAGCGCGAGGAGGCCACCGAAGTCGGACGCCGCCTGCTCGAAAAGGAAGCGCGGCACGCCGGCTTGAGCCTGAAGCGCATCTCGAACGAGGATTTACAGCGCGTCGCTTCCGAATATGGCTGCGGGCGCGTGGATGATCTCTACGCCGAACTGGGCTACGGCAAATGGTCCGCGCGCCAGGTGCTGGCCAAAGCCTCCGGTCAGCCGCTGACCGAAACGACGCCGGAGGAAAAGCAGCCGAAGCTGGCCCCGTCGGTGAAGAACATGATGGGGATAGACGATGCGGCCATCGTGGTGCGCGGGCACGACGACCTGATGGTCTACCGCTCGAAGTGCTGCAATCCGATTCCGGGAGACGACATCGTCGGCTACGTGACGCGCGGCCGCGGCATCGCCGTGCACAGCAAGAATTGCCCCAACGTGGAAAATTTGATGTACGAATCCGAGCGGCGCATTCCGGTGGAATGGGCCGCCTCGACGCAAGCGACGTTCCCGGTGCGGCTGCGCATCTTCACCGAAGACCGCGCCGGCATGCTGGCCGCCATCACCAGCGTGATCAGCGATGCGGGCGCCAACATCCGCACGCTCGAAACCAGCGGCCAGGACATGCGCGCGCGCATTGACGCGGCGCTCGACGTGCGCGACCGCAAGCAGGTGGAGCAAATTCTGGCCGGCATCAAGCGCATCCCGGGCGTGTTCGACATCGAGCGCGTGTACAACGTGTGAATTTCATGGCGGACATCCCAGCAGCCCGCCGCATGCAGGCTCCGCGCCTTTTCGCGCCGCGGATCGTCGCTCTTTCTTCGCTAGCCGTGCTGGCGATTTGCGCCGCCGGTTGCCATCCAGCCGCCTTGCTCGATACCAAGCCGCTCGACGACGTCGGTATGAGCTACGACGCCATCCAGCAATTGAAGGCGCTCCAGATCACCCCCGCCGAACTTCCCGGAATCGCCCACGCGCGCGCGGCGGGTCTTTCCGATGCGGGTTGCGTCGAAGCGGTGCGCATCTATCGCAGCCGCGGCGTTCCATTCGATGGGGGCGATTCCATCGCGAGCCTGCTGCAAGCAGGAATGAGCGAGGAAAGCGTCCTCGATCTCGCCAGAATGGGCCAACTCGGCCTGGGAGTGGGCGAGTTTCAAGCCATGCGGCTCGCCGGGCTTTCCGACGCCATCGTGCTCGAGGTGGCGCGGCGTCGCGCCGCGGGCCAGCCCGTCCTCTCCGGAGGCTCGCTGGCCGACATGAGGAACGCGGGCCTCCGCGAAGCGACGATGCTCGAACTGCTGCGGCGCGGCGTGCCCGACTCCCAGGCGGACATCATCCTCTCCGCCCGCCATCATGGCGCCACCGACGCCCAAATCCTCCGCCACTTCTCCGGTTCCTGATGCCCCGGCTTTCCCGGTATTTTTCCGCCTTTCTTCTCGCGGCGGAGCCCGCTAGAATCTCTCCCGTCGTGAATCGCTCCGCCGCGCGCCCGCTTCTCGCTTCGATTTTGGCCGTGGTCCTCTTGCTGTGCACGCCCGCATGCGCGGTACCGCTGGCTCCGGGCTATCGCATCCTTCAGGAATCGCGCGACGTCCGCTTCGTTCCGGGGCCGCCCGCGGAGCTGCAGATTCGCGGCAGCTACAAGCTGCAAAATACCGGCAACAGCGATTTGGCGTTCGTGGACGTGGTCGTGCCGGATGAACATCTCTACGGCCGGAAGAATCTCCACGCGGAGGTGAACGGCCGCGAAACGGCTCTCCAGAATCTGGGAGAGGAAATTCCGCGGGAGGGCGCCAACAAACTGCGCATGACCTTCGATCCGCCGTGGAAGCGGAAGGAAGTCCGCGAGGTGGTGTTTGCTTATTCGCTGATTTCGCCCGAGGATTCGGGACGGCGAATCACGCTCGGCGAAGAGGATTTTCACCTCGGATCTCTCGGCTGGTCTCCCTTGCTCCAGCCGCCGAAGCATCTTCTCGCGCCTTATCCCAAGCGCCCGCCGCGCACGAGCTACACCGTCCGCGTTCCCGAGAATTTCCTGGTTCTTGCCAGAGGCAAAGCGGCGGGAAAGAAACAGGAGGGCGGCGAAATCGAGTATCGCTTCGAGCTGCACGCCGAGGATTTGGCGCCCTATATCGTCGCGGGGCGCTACGTCGAATCATCCGCCGGCCGCGATTCGATGGTTTTCTGGACGCACGAACCTCTGAAGGAAGGCGTGGGGCCGGCCGAAACTCAAATTACGTCGGCGTGGCGCGTCTTGCAGGCGGCTTTCGGCACATTCGATACGCGCATCCGCGAGCCGCACATCGTTGAATCGCCGGAGTTGCGCGGTTTCACCGGCGAGGGGAGACCCGCGGCCACATCTTTTCCTGGGGGAGCTTTGATAAATCCCGCGCTGCTGGCGCAGGGAATCGGCAACGAGGATTCGCTCCAGAGGATCACGCATGCGCTGGCGCACAATTGGTTCGGTGACGCGGTCTATCCCGATCCCGAGGCCGCGCTGGGGCTCGGGGAAGGGCTGCCGGAATTCGCCACGATTTTCGTCGAGGAAGCCACGAACGGCGAGTTAGCGCGGCGCGCCCGCATCCGCCACTACCTGCAAATCTACGATCAGGCCAGCCAGCAGGCCGCCGAACAGCCGCTGGGAATTACCTCGCTGACCGATCCGCCCGGCGTGCGCCGCATCGCGATGGCCAAGGCGCCGCTCTTTTTCGCCGCTCTGGAAGATGCGTGCGGGCCGGCGCAATTGGCGCAGGGGCTGAGCAAGTGGGTCACACTGTTGCGCGGCCAGGAAGTCAGCTACGATAGTTTGCGCGCGGTCCTCGAGCAGACGAGCGGCAGGCAGCTCGCGGAGCTGTTTCGCGCCTGGCTCAACGACAAGGGCATCCCACAGGACTTTCGAAACCGGTACGAACCGCCATTGAACCAAGAAACAGGAGATTGAGAACAAGCATTCCGGACGAGCTTTCGAGTCCCACCCGCAAGCTGCCGAAGCTGATTTTAGGAGGCGACGTGAAGAAAATCATCACGGCCGAACAAGCGCCCAAGGCCATCGGCCCGTATTCACAAGCCATCGAAGCGAACGGGTTGATTTTTACCGCCGGACAAATCCCGATTGACCCGGCCACCGGCCAGATGGTCGAGGGCGGCATCGCGGGGCAGACCGCGTGCGTGCTAGAAAACCTAAAAGCGGTGCTGGAGGCGGCGGGATCGTCGCTCGACCGAGCCGTGAAGGTCACCGTGTATTTGAAAGACATGAATGAGTTCGCGGCCATGAACGAAGTCTACGCGCGCTACTTCCCGCAGAACCCGCCTGCGCGCTCGACCATCGAGGCAGCGCGGCTTCCGCGCGACGCGCGCGTGGAAATGGATGTGATCGCCCTCTCGCAAAGGGAGCCATGAGCGAGCCATCCTTCGACTTGGTGGTGATCGGCAGCGGCCCGGCGGGACAAAAAGGCGCGATCTGCGCCGCGAAATTGCGCAAGCGTGTCGCGATCGTTGACCGCACGGTGATGATCGGGGGCGTGTGCGTCCACACCGGCACGATCCCGAGCAAGAGCGTGCGCGAGGCCATCTTTCAATTGATAGGGCCCGCGGTGCGGACTTTTTACGGCGAAAGCTATCGCGGCGACGGCGATATTTCCATGCAGGACCTTTCCTTTCGGGTGAAGGGCATCGTCGCGCGGGAAACGGAAGTGGTGCGCGCTCAGCTGAAGCGGAACGGCGTGGCCATTTATCAGGGAATGGCCCAGTTCGCCGACGCGCACACCGTCGAAGTACAGAGCGAGGGCGGGAAGATCCCGCTGCGCGGCGAAAATATACTGATCGCCTGCGGGACACGGCCCGCGCGCAACCCCGAAATCGCCTTCGACGGAAAACGCATTCTGGATACGGACGAGATCACCGGCCTCGGCAGCTTGCCCAAGCAGATGATCGTCGTGGGCGCGGGCGTCGTGGGCCTCGAATACGCTTCGTTCATGGCGGCGCTGGGAGTGGAAGTGACGCTCGTGGATCAGCGCCCGCAAGTGCTGGACTTCGCGGACCGCGAGATCGTCGAGGCGCTTATTTATCACTTGCGGCAGATGGGAACCATCTTCCGGCTCGGGGAAAAAGTGACCCGCGTGACCATGGATACCGAGCGCGACCGCGTGTGCGCCGAACTCGAAAGCGGGAAGCAGATTCACGGGGAGGTGCTGCTGTACGCCGTCGGCCGGCAAGCGAACGGCGATCAAATCCGGGCCGAGGCGGCGGGCTTGCATCCGGACCCGCGCGGAAAAATCAAGGTGAACGAGTGCTTCCAAACGGAAGTCCCGCACATTTACGCCGCGGGCGACGTGATCGGATTCCCCGCCCTCGCCAGCACCTCGATGGAGCAGGGCCGCCTGGCCAGCTCTTACATGTTCGGGGCCCGCTGCGAGCATATTCCGGCACTCTTTCCCTACGGGATTTACACCATTCCGGAAATCTCGATGGTCGGCAAAACAGAGGAACAACTGACCGCCGGGAAGATCCCCTACGAAACGGGAATCGCCAAATATGCCGAACTGGCCAAGAGCATGATGCTCGGCGACACGAGCGGCATGCTGAAGCTGCTCTTCGACCGCAATACGCTGAAACTGCTCGGCGTGCACGCCATCGGGCAGCGCGCCACGGAAATCATTCACATCGGCCAGGCGGTCCTCTGGTACAACGGCACGATCGAATACTTCCGCGACGCGGTTTTCAACTATCCGACCCTGGCCGAGGCTTACAAAGTGGCCGCTTTCGACGGCCTGAACAAACTCTGAGGCAAGACGGGCGATGGTATGGGCGAACACGACGCATTGATCGCGGCGGCGAAGCAGGCGCGAGAAAACGCCCATGCGCCGTTTTCGAACTTTCGCGTGGGCGCGGCGGTGCGGGCCAAATCCGGCCAAATCTACACCGGTTGCAACATCGAAAGCGCAAGCTATGGCCTGACATGCTGCGCCGAGCGCGTGGCCATTTTCAAGGCCGTTTCCGAAGGCGAGCGCGGATTCGAGGCCATCGCCGTGGTCGCGGATACGGAGACGCTGACGCCGCCGTGCGGCGCTTGCCGGCAACTGATCTGGGAATTTTGCGGCGATGCGCCGGTGATCCTGGCGAACCTTCACGGCAAAGTGGAATGCGAGCGGGCCGGGAAATTGCTGCCGCGCCCGTTCGATTCGTCCTCGCTGTAACAGGCGCCGCGCGCGGCTGACGCGGAGCGCGGAATGCGCTCTGCCTATGCGCCCTGCAGGCCCATCTTGCGCTTGCGGTAGAGCTTCATGGCCGCGGAGCGGAGCGTATCCGTCACGTTCTTGTTGCCTGTGAGTTTGGAGAGATCGGTCATGGTGAGCCGCGGGAAGAGGTGCAACGAAACGTCCAGCGGAGTCTTGGGATTGTTGACCAGGTTTTTCACGATGGCGTAATTCTTCATGAAGATGCGCGTCAGCGATATGGTCCGGAGGATTTCCCCCGAGAGCACGGACATCGAGGCGAACGTTTCGACCTCCATTTCCGTCAGCCGCGGCGATTGCAGCACGCAGCGCTGGACGAGCTTGTTCGGATCGCGGATCAGCAGCATCCGTTCCGTGCGGTTGCCTTTGAGCGCCAGCGTGAGCCGCTGGACCACATTCATGTGCGCGACGCGCTGAATCAAGCTCTCGCGTTTCACTTTGTCGGGTTCGATCTCCACCGCAGCTTCTTCGATCTCGTTCAGAGCCACCGCCCCCTTCTGCATTTCGTCGAGCATAGCCCGCTGCTCGGGATTCGCGGCTTCATTGCGGCACACGGCGATCACCAGCTGAGGATCGGAAGTAAAGCGCTCGAGGTTGTCAAGCAGCGCCTGGATCCCGGCGACAGTCAGGAACTGCGCCACGCGCGCGACGTGCGCCGTCGGGCAGGCGGCGTTGGCCGCGAGGGCGTCGGCGATGCCGGGCTTCTCCGCCAGTTGATTGGCGCAGTATGCGAACAAGCGCGGATCCGCATCCGCGCGCCCCAGCGCCGCCAGGAAGGAAGGGAGGGGCTGGGTCAACAGAACGTTCCCGGCGCGCTCCACGACGCTCGGGTCGGAATCTTCGGCCAGCACCGCGAGCAACTCCACCCGGTCCTCCGGACTGAGCGGGCCGCCGCCCGCGCACACGGCCAATTTCTGCTCCTGCCGGGCATGGCCGGCGCGGATTTCCTCGCGCAAGGTGGAACTAATGGGAGCCTCCCGCTTCGGGGGTTAAGTCCTTGGGCGTCAGCGTGATGCTCGCGGGCTGGCCCGGAACACCATTGAACGGGATGCTCCGGCCATTGAGCTCCAGAAGTACGGCGCTCGCATCGCTGGACGTGATCTCGATGGAGTCTTTCGCATCGAAGAATTTCAAGCTGTCCGAAGCTATCGGCCCATCCAATGCCGTTTTGCCGTCGGCGATCACCCTCACGTCAGCGGACCTCGTGGTTTCCATTTTCAGGTGGAGCGCGTCCACTTTGCCCGGCGCCGCGGACGCGGGCTGGCCATTGGACTGCGAAGAACCAGCAGCCTGATTCGCTTGGCCCGAGGGGGATGGTGCCACAGCGCTCGCACCATTCTCAACTTGTTGGCCCGGTGAAGAAGGGGCGCTCGCGGGCGCAGCGACAGACTGGTTGCGAGGCTGCAGCCCAATGCGGCTCCGATAGTGGCGGTAAGCAAACCAGCCGCCCGCGATCACCAAGACGAGCACAGCTACGGCGACGGCCAGAGGCCGCCACTGCCTCGGCATTTCCGCGGGCGGGTGGGCGACGGCTCGGACCTCGGGCTGCTGGCTCGTTTCCAGCTCGTATTCGGCGAGAAAACTGTCTTCGTCGAGCCCCAGGAAGCGCGCTACCGAGCGTATGAAGCCGCGATTGAAGACGCCGCCCGGCAGCTCGCTCCAATGCTCGTTCTCAAGGGCTTGGAGGAATCGGGTGCTGATGCGCGTAGCGGCGGAAATTTCTTCCAGGGAAACGCCGCGCATTTGGCGCTCGCGTCGCAAGTGTTCGCCGAAGGGCGCGGAAGACATTCGCGGAAACCAGGAAAAAATATAGGCGCGGGGCGCGAGAGTGTCAATCCCAGGCGGGCGCCGTTTCTTGATTCGTACTCGCTCTACCGCGAACAAGACGACGCGCGTCGCGAGGAGCGGCGCATCGTCTGCCGCCCATGAATTAATCTTAGTATGGCAAAGTGAGTAATCAAGTTTTCCCGGCAGACAGGAAGCGGCAACATAAATCGTCAACAAAAAGGGAGAGTTGATCTCCGACTGTTTCCCTCAGCGGGAAAGCGTTTTCTCTTTTCAGTCCTGAGCCCGTCATCAAGATTTCTTCAACCCCTCAAAATTCAGTAATTTACAGTATTGAACCTATGGCTATCCTATTGCATCTAATGAAGTGAAGGGCGAGGGCCATGACAAAGACGTGGGGTCAATTGAGGGGATCCATCAGCAACGCTGCGAAGCAACCGAAGGTGCGGAAGGGATTGATCTCCTTCCTGACCGTCTTCGTTGTTCTGCAGATTTATTTCGTGCGCGAATTGCTCGCGGCGGAGCTGTTGTTCGGATTGCTGTTCGCGGTGGTGCTTGCGCTGGGCGGGGTTTTCTACGTGGTTGGCGCCATCGGCGAGCGGGGCTTGGATTGGACGGAGGCGGGAGTGCGCGTGATTGCGCAATCGGCGCGCCGGGGCTATAGCGCTTTCGAAGAGTTCAGCCGGAAGCCTCTCAATCCAGGTTCGGAATCTGCTCAGTAAAGGCGCACGAGCCAGAGCCTCTCGAAAACACTGGGGGGATTTCAGCCTCAAAACGCTGTATTTCTCTCAGAACCAAATCCGCTGTTCGATTTGACTCCAGTTCAACAAATTGTCAGGTGCATGCGAGCACGCGGAGCGCCGCGCTTGGGCGCGCAGCGGCATCTAATGGGTTGTGATCGCCGCTAGTCCTGATAGGCGGGTAAGAGGGGCAATCAAAAGACGAAGAGGCCCACACACCCCCGGAATCAACACAAAACAGGCTACCTAGCTCTGACAAGAAACTTGCTTGCAATTTGATTGCCTGTTATGATACTTTTACCCGGTTTGAGCAGGGCTGGCGTAGCTCAGTTGGTAGAGCATCTGATTTGTAATCAGAGGGTCGGGGGTTCAAATCCCTCCGCCAGCTGAGTTTCGAGGGGCCGGAATTTTTGGCCAGGGATGCGGAGAGAATCCTCGCGATAGAAATGAAGGGGTTGGTGTCCGCGGGCACGAGCCCTTTCTGCATTGTGGTTTGCCCCGCACAGTGGTCCGGTTCAGATCTGCTCTGGTTTGTGGGAGACGATTTTTGTGTCCCGAATGTTTTCCGAGGGACGGGTGGGTGAGTGGCTAAAACCAGCAGACTGTAAATCTGCCGCTCCTTGCGGGCTACGGAGGTTCGAATCCTCCCCCGTCCACCATCGTGTCGCGCAATCCAGCAACGGTTCGGAGGATTTTACTGCGCCGGAGCGAAAGGAAGATTCGGGAACGGGAGGCCAGTTCGAGCCTGGGTAGCTCAGTTGGTAGAGCGCGTCCTTGGTAAGGACGAGGTCACCGGTTCAATCCCGGTCCCAGGCTCCAGATTGCGCAGCGTGTTCTGGAATGAGCGGGGGTAACTCAGGGGTAGAGTCTCTGCCTTCCAAGCAGATGGTCGCGGGTTCGAATCCCGTCCCCCGCTCCATCGCGCGGGCCAGGGAATTGGGCAGGCGTTGAAAGCACCGCGGCAGGGGTCGCGAAACCTTGATGCGAGGTTGAGAAGAGATGGCGAAGGAGAAATTCGAGAGGGTCAAGCCGCACGTGAACGTGGGGACGATTGGTCACATTGACCACGGGAAGACGACGCTGACGGCGGCGATCACCAAGGTGTTGAGTAAGAACAACCCC
>Ga0187817_10001455_pt1 | contig 11607 bp, 11 predicted proteins | sample NC_wetland_sal_i_17_FD_132431 | JGI IMG/M metagenome (GOLD analysis project Ga0187817, IMG submission 132431) | Wetland sediment microbial communities from Neuse River Estuary, North Carolina, USA - SO4_2 | ecosystem: Environmental > Aquatic > Freshwater > Wetlands > Sediment | place: USA... | reverse complement strand
CAGGCCGGTATCATACTTTGGGTTCTGATTTAGATTGAATGTCAGACTGCGTGGCTTCTCGGTTTCCATGACTTCACGCGCCGCTTGCCAGACTTCGGCCTCCACGCAACCGCCGCCGATGGTGCCCGCGATGGAGCCATCGTCCCGCACCAGCATCTTGGCAGTTTCAAAGGAAGGGATGGAGCCGCGCACGTTGACAATCGTGGCTACCGCGCCCCGACGCCCCTCCTGCCGCAGCTTGACGATTTCTTCGTAGATGTCCATCCAGGTTTGATTATCAGGCGGTTAACGGAGACGAGTCAACGGGAGTAACCCGTCCGTAAGGATTCGAGCGCCTTTCGCGTGTGACCTCGCAGGGCATCGAGTTGCGGGCACCCAATGGATTTCTCCATGAGACCGCGGCTAGCCGCGATCTCATGGGGTTGTGAACTGCCGAAACGCGGCTTAGAGCTGGTACAAAATCCGGTCCAACCTCGGCCGATACTAACCTCAACGATGTGGCTCAAGGAACCTAGAGATCATCGTCGAGTTCAGAAAAAGCGCCTCTTATCGCGGCGGCAAGCCCGCGTTCAGGCTGAATACCGTGCCGTCGCCGAAATGGTTCTTCGGGGCCTTACCGTACTGGTAGGTCGACCCCCACAGTATCCCGTTTGAGGCTTGGATTAGCTCGGCTGGATAAGCGCCAACCGCGGCCGTCGATGAAAAGGGAGAGAGTGTCTGAATCAGGCTCCCGTCGGTAGGCGAAAGTGTGATGATGTCTCCGTAGCCTTCACCGTTGCTGCCGTTAAAATTGGCGATCCAGAGGTTGCCATCACTGGCGGACAGGATCGTTTGCGGGCTGCCAGCCCCATCAGTGGTGGTGTAGAAGGGAAAAAGCTGCAGATTGCTGCCATCCGATTGAATCTCAAAAAGACCCGCGCCGGAGACCCCGTAAATGCCGTACACGCCGTAAAAGTTCCCGTTCGGGCCGAGAGTCAATAAACCTCCGGCAGACGGCAGGCCATTGACCAATGGGAAATTCATCGCAACCGCTGTCAAATCTCCAGTGGCTTCCGTGTAGTGGAACAACATCTCGCCCAGTGATCCAGAGGAAATACCGTAGAAAGTGCCGTCGGAGGCCACAACAAGGCCGGAGGGGTCTCCGCCAGTGGTCGAGAAATTGAAGCTGTAAACAACTTTGTATGCTCCGGAGGAGGGAGTAACCCTAAAAATAGCGCCTTCGTTCCCGGTCCCTCCGGCAAAGGTCGTGCCGTACAGATTACCGTCGGTTCCGACCTTCAGGCCGCTGACGGACTCGCCACCGTCGGCGCAGTTCGCTTGGGAGCAGAATTTGTGGAGCACTTGAAACCCGGATCCATTTGTGTTCACGCGATACAGGACGCCATAGCCACAGTAGCCATTGCAGCCATCGATCCCGCCATAGAGCGTCGTACCGTAGATCTTGCCGTCAGGACCCTCCGCAAGCAGGCCCGGGAGGTTGCCGTTCGGGTACGTCTTGGTCGCTCCCGCACCGAAAGTGTGCAGCAGTGTAAACTTCCCGGCAGGCGTGAGCGAATACACTGTTCCGCCGGTGGGTGCTGAGCTTCCTTCCATAGAATCCTGGGCGGCACCGTAAAAATTACCGTCGGACCCCAGGCTGAGCGCGCCCGCCCTGCCGCCGTCGGGACATGGCCCCGACCTGCCGAATTGGCTGCCGATGCAGGTGAAGGTATAAACAGCGGTGAATTGTGGGCCAGCAGCATAGGCGGAGCCAGCCAGCATCGCGAAAAGAACAACCAGCGAGATCTTGGCTTTCATGTGAGTACATTCCTCTTGACCGCAAGATTTGTCCAGAAGCAGCTAACCGCCGATTTGTATTCCAGGTGCGAAATGCAGTTGTCATAAAAATGTAAAATTTGGGAGGATGTCCGTTAATTCGTGAAAAGTAGCGACCCTCACACCCCGGTCACAATTGGCCGAGTAATTTCTGCCGAGAAATCCGCCCCTTCCCCCAGCAGTCAACCAAATCGTTGCGGACGGATTACGCTCAATGAGCGAGGCAAAAGCAAGCCTTGGCGTTGTGTTAGCTTAAATCGGCAGGGAGCACGCTCATGAAAGCTGTCCGCATCCACGAATTTGGTGGCCCTGAAGTTCTGCGCTACGAAGACGTCCCCGACCCACAGCTTAGGAAGGATCAAGTCCTTGTCCGAGTCAAAGCCTGCGCTATGAACCATCTTGACCTCTGGGTGCGCAAAGGGTTTCCGGGTGTGAAGCTACCGCACATCTTGGGTAGCGACATCGCTGGGGAGATCGTCGAGATTGGCGAATACGTCACCGGCTTCAAGCCTGGGCAGCGCGTGCTGCTGGCGCCGATGTATTTCTGCAACCACTGTGCCCAATGTGTTGCCGGTCTGCAGAACCAGTGCCGCGAGTTCACTGTGCTCGGCAATGGCGTGGACGGCGGCAATTGCGAATTAATTGCCGTGCCTGCGGTGAATGTCATCCCTATTCTCGACAGTCTGGATTTCAATCAGGCCGCAAGTGTTCCGCTGGTTTTCCTTACCGCTTGGCACATGCTGGTCGGACGCGCCGGGATTCGCATGGGTCAAACCGTGCTCGTCCTGGGCGCGAGTTCCGGCGTTGGCATTGCGGCAATTCAGATCGCAAAGCTATTCCATGCTCGCGTCATCACCACAGCGGGAGACGAGAACAAACTCGAGAAAGCGCGGGCGCTTGGCGCCGACTATGGAATCAACCACTACCAGCAGAAGATTTCTGAAGAGGTAAGAAGAATTACCAACAAAGAAGGTGTGGACATCGTCATTGAGCATGTGGGCGAAGCTACCTGGAATGAAAGCATGAAATCGCTCAAGCCCGGGGGGACGATCGTCACTTGCGGCGCAACCAGCGGGTTCAACGCGGCGTTCGATCTGCGCTTTCTCTTCTCGCGGCAGCTTTCAATGCTCGGCTCCTACATGGGAACAATGGGAGAGCTGTACCAAGTCCTGGGTCACGTTTTCGCCGGAAGACTAAAACCAGTCGTGGACCGGACCTTCCCTTTGCGGGAGATACGCTCGGCCCACGAACACATGGAGAGAAGCCAAATGTTCGGGAAGATTGTGCTGAATCCCTGAAGACTCCGGGAGGGCCAAAGGAGCCGAACACGGACTTTTCACACTTCGACCTCTGTGTCCTCTGTGCCTCCTGTGGTTTAGAATAGCAACATGGCTGGTGAAGTCAGCTTTGGCTCTTATGTCTCGCTGGAGAACGGCAAGCGGACAGTCAAAGAGCTCACCTTCGGCAATGCCGCGCCTGAGGGCGTAGTCCTCTCCACGATGGATTCCGCAGTCAACTGGATGCGCAAGAATTCCATTTGGCCGATGACGTTCGGTCTGGCCTGCTGCGCCATCGAAATGATGTCCATGGGCGCGTCTCGCTTTGACATCGCGCGCTTCGGCGCGGAGGTTTTCCGGCCGTCGCCGCGGCAATCGGATCTGATGATCATTGCGGGCCGCGTGTCCAACAAAATGGCACCGGTAATTCGCCAGCTTTGGGAGCAGATGCCGGAACCGAAGTGGGTGATTTCGATGGGCGCGTGCGCGACTTCGGGCGGCGTCTTCAATAATTACGCTTTGGTGCAGAGCGTGAACCAGGTAATTCCGGTGGACGTTTACGTGCCCGGCTGTCCTCCGCGGCCCGAGCAGTTGATTTACGCCATTACTTTGCTGCAAGAGAAGATTCAGAAAGAACGCGGCACCATGCGGCGCGCGTTGAATCTGTCCGAGTGATCAGTCACTCGTTTTCACGTTGAAACTCTCCCGCAACTCTCTAAGGCGCTTTGAAATCGAGTTCTCCGCTATCTTGGCCACGCGGACCGGTAGCTTTTCTGTGCGAGCCTTCTGCTACCGGGCGGCCTCAACAATTTCTGCCAATCGCGCGAGATAGTTTATGTGCTCCTCGTTAAAAGCGTACGGACGAGTCGAGAACACCTCAAGAATTCCCGCCGGTCCATTGCGGTCGCGCACCGGAACGACCACAATAGAGCGCAAACCCAGATGCCGGCAAACTTCGCGATCCACGCGGGAGTCGGTCTCCGTGTTGTTACAACGCAGAATCTTTCCGGTGCGCAAGCATTCACCGGAGATCCCAGAATCAACGTTGAGCCGCGCACCCAAGGCCGGAGCGGTCTGGCCGCTGCTGGCACAGCAGATGAACTCACCTTCGTGCCGGATGGCAAGTGCCGCGCCCGTGGCGCCGGTAAGCGCTTGTGCGGCCTCGGCGATGGCTCCATGAATTACGTCGGGCTCAATGGGCCCGTAAGCAACAGCTCTGGCCAACATGCCAAAGAGCGCTTCGGGATCGGGATCGTCGGATTGCATTTCCAACTGCATAGGGTCACGCTGCGGCGGCGCCGTCCGGGAACCTGGACCGGGACTAGAAAGAGGATGCCGAGGATACGACATGCAAACGAGCTCACTGAAAAAGTTGGGACCAGTATTGGCACTGCTGGCTGGAATGTCGCGAAACGACTTGGCTGAGTGTGCGGCAAACCAGCGCGCTTGTCAATGCAAAATTGCCAACCCTTTACACGACCTTCTTTACGTTGCATGACCAATTCTTTACGCAACCTTACTTTCTCGGAGTTGCATCTGAGACAGGGTACGTCGTTTCCCCAATTCTTACCGGCTGGTTTATATTTAGCCAACCGTTTGTGGAAGTCGGGCCAGCTTGCGGTTGCCGTTTTGGTTCGACCTGTGAACCGCACGAATTCAAGTTCTGGAAGGAAAACTGTGGTCAGGTTCAAATTTCTCCTGCTTATGTCTGGGCTGGCGTCGATCGTGACCCTTTCGGGCTGTTCCAGTATCGGTTCCGGTATTTCCGTCTCGCTCGCGAGTTCGGCGACCACCATCCAGCAAGATCAGACACTGACTATCACCGCCACTGTGGCCAATGATTCGACAAATGCGGGAGTGGCATGGAGTCTCTCCGGGCCGGGCGAGTTGACCAACATCAGCACGACTTCCGTAACCTATGGCGCTCCAACTGCCGTATCGGCTAATACCACGGCCACGGTGACGGCAACCTCCGTGGCAAACAGGAATGCGTCCACCAGTATTACCATCAACATCGAGGCCGTCTTCGAAATTACGACGTTTTCGTTTCCCGGAGGTACCCTGGGTGTCGCCTATACCGGAGAAGTCACCGCCGGTGGGGCCGCGACACCATTCACCTGGGCTCTCACATCGGGATCGCTCCCTCCCGGTTTAACCTTGACCCCCAGCACCAGCACTGCGTTTGTCACCGTTTCGGGTACGCCCACGGTTGTGGGCAGCTCCACTTTCACTCTCCAAGTCACGACTGCCGGGGGGACCTCGGTCAGCCAGACATTCAGCATAACTATTTCTCCGCCCCCGCCACTAATTGTGGTCACCGGTTCACTGATTGACGGCACCGTGGGCGCGGCTTATAGCGATACCTTGCAAGCGGCGAACGGCGTACCACCTTACACATGGAGCATTTCCACTGGCAGTTTGCCGGCGGGGCTTTCGTTAAGCACTGCTGGAGTCATTTCCGGCATTCCCACCACGTCCGGCACGTCACCCTTCACCGTAAAAGTCACGGATTCGTCCACGCCGACGCCGGAGACAGCCACCGGAAATCTGAGTCTGACCGTCAATCCCAGCACCGTGAACAACTCTAAGCTGAGTGGTAATTATGCCTTTCTGGTGACAGGCTTTGATGCCAGCGGCCATTTCACCGCGGCGGGCAGCTTTGTGGCAGATGGCGCCGGGAATATCAGCTCCGGAATTATGGACTCCAACGACCCGGCCAATCTGCAGCTCGAACAAAGCTTCAACGGCACATACATAATCGGCGGAAACGGCTTGGGAAGCATAACCTTTACTGGGACAGGACGCATGTTCGCCCTGGCCATGATGGCAGATGGAAATGCCAAGATCATCGAATTCGACTCTACTACCGGCGCGCAGGATTCCGGCGTGCTTTTGAAACAGGACACAGCGGCATTTTCCACCTCGCAGATTGTCGGAAGCTACGCTTTTGGATTCCTCGGCGCCGATCCGCAGGGAAATCGCCACGCCTTCGCGGGAGTTTTCGGTGCCGACGGGTCGGGGAACTTTACCAACGGCGTTCTGGATTCCGACGGTGTTTCGGGGATCACATCCGACGTAGCCTTTACCGGCACCTACACTGTCTCTCCCACCGGTCGTGGTACCACGGCACTCTTCATTTCTGGGCAGACGGTTAATTGCAGCTTTTACGTCGTGTCCGCAGGGGAATTGTTTGTCATCGAGATTGACGACATCGCAGGGCAGAACCGGCAAATAGTTAGTGGTTCAGTCTTGCAGCAAACTGGATCACTTACGCTCGACGGCACAAGCATTTTTGAAACAACCGCTGTGCAGAGCCTTACCGGCAGCTTTACGCCGCAGGATCAGGTTGGATTGCTTGCAACTGTTCCTACAACAGGCGGAGCCGGGACTCTTACCCTTACGGCCGACGAGAATACAGGCGGCACGCTGACCTCTCCGTCGGGGTCGGGAACTTATAGCGTGGCGGCCAACGGCAGAACAACTCTGACCAACTCAGGGCTTGCAGCTTCGGACCCGGTCCTCTATCTCGTGAGCGAGAACCAGGCGTTCATTATCGGCACGGATCCAAACGTGACCTTCGGTTTCATGGAAACGCAATCGGGGACATTTACAGACTCGTCGCTTTCCGGAACATACGGGGGCGGCTCACTTCCACCCTCGGCCGCGAGCCCTGTCAGCGAAGTTGACGCTGCCACCGCCGACGGCGCGGGAAATCTTACTTTCGTGACGGATAGCAACACTAGCGGTAGTATCAAGAACGCAAGCTCTAGCGGAACCTACTCAGTCGCAGCCAACGGCAGAGGAACGGTGACGGAGAATGCTACCACCACCGCGATCTTCTATCTGGCTTCACCGGCTGAGTTCTGGTCTCTCTCCACCGACGCAAATGCCGCTGTGGAACTGTTCCAGCAATAGAGTTATTGGGCAAGTTTGCCCGTGCGGGACCGAGGTCCGATCGTTGGTGCCGTCTGCTGGCTATTCAAGCCGGACGACAACCCACCCAACGCGAAACCCGGATCTGCCATCGAAGCAGATAGCGTATCCTAAATATAATGGCTCTACGTTGCGAAGAGTGCGGATATGAAAACAACCCGCAATTTCGCTTTTGCGGAATGTGCGGAGCGCCATTGTCACCACCTAGCCCGGCAGCGGTTGATGCTGCCGTCCCGCGTGCGGCGCAAGTTGCACCAAAAAGAGACACACCGGCCCGGCCCAACGTTACACCCCTGAGCGGGGCATCTGTTCTGGGTTTGTCGGATGAGACCGCGGCCAGAACCCCTACTTATTTGCTCGAGGATGAAGAAACTCCCAGCCATCGCGGGCGATATTTGTTGTTGATTCTGCTCATCCTAGCCGCCGCTCTCGCAGGCTGGCACTACGGGCACGAGATTCTCGCCGGGAGCGGCCATGTGACGAACCCGGCGGCGGACGACACTGGAGCGGGCGCGTTACCATCGCCGCCTCAGACAGCGGCAGGTGATCAGGCGCCCCATCCACAGACCCCTCCGGCCTCCGCGCCGCAGGCCTCGACTCCGTCGGCCGTCCCATCCCAGACAAGTGACAATGCCCAAGCGCCGCCAGTCCAGCCGGCTCAGAGTTCTGAGTCCAAGGAACCTGCTTCGTCCCTGCCAGAAACTCCCGCTCCGACTCAGCCCACGCCTGTCGTCAACTCGAGCGCGAAGACTGCGGCGGCTTCCAAGCCGTCTGCGCTCAAGCCTCAACCTTCCGCCACACCTGGAACTGCCGACGACTATCTGGTCAGTGAGGGTGAAAAGTATCTCTACGGAAATGGCGTCCCGGAGAACTGTGCGCGGGCTCGCAAAGATCTGCTGGTGGCGGCGGAACATTCCAATGCCAGAGCTCAAAGTGTTCTTGGCACTATGTACGCCACTGGCCACTGCGCCACTCGAGACCTTCCGGCTGCCTATCGCTGGTTCGCGCGGGCCCTGCACAAAGATCCAAGCAACACGCGAATCGAACAGGATTTGGAAATTCTCTGGCGGCAGATGAGCCCCACAGAAAGGCAGATCGCGCAGAGCAAGGAACAATAAAATCTTCCGGGTCCGATCTGCCTGGCATGGCTCTTTTGATCAGAACTGCCAAACCCCTCCCACGCCGACAAAATAATTGTGCTGGTGGCTCTTGCCAGTATTCACATTGAGATGCGGCACGCCCGTGTAATAATCGCGGACCTCTGCGCGCACCCGAAAACGGCGCCAAACTCTGACGTCCATTCCACCGCCAACCTGTAAGGCCCCCGTGTCATTGCCAGTCGTTTTGGGGCTCGGACCACCAAACAGCAACGAAGAACTCGGGCTGAAATACGCAAAGCCGCCCCCTAGGCTCACCCACGGAGAGATAACCGTGTCCGCCAGAAAGTTGGCTTGCAGCGATGGCGTCAGGAAGTAGGAACGATAACCCTCTGGTACAACGTTCTGGTAGAAATTCAGGTCTTCGTCGGCGTTTACCAGCAGGGGAACTTCGAAGGTGAGGGTAGTATGCCGGTGGCCAACCAAATGACGACCGTAGCTGACCTCGATGGAACCCCCGTTGCCAAAATGGACTGCTTGACCGAAGAAGTTCGTGCCCTGCACGCCCTGATCGCTGATGAAGGTGTGGCCGATCACTCCAGAGATTTCGTTTTTCTGCTGGGCAACGGACTTTGGCGGAAGAAACGCCAGCGACACTAACCCCGCGATTGCGAAATATCGCCGCGCTTTCTCGCATCTTGCGATGAAGAGGCTCAAGCCTTGAGGGTAGCATGTGCAGATTTGGGGTTGATCGTGTCTCGTTTGGTACAAGCAACGCCGGTTGTGGGTGTTTTGCAGCGCGGGGCGAGGCGCCTGCTGAATGCTAAGATAGTACGACTGCATGCCGAACCAGAAGCCCACTGTAGTCCTTTCGGATCAAGCCCTGGCCGTCGGAATTGACTCCGCGAACCCGCGCGCCAACCCGGCTCCGAAGGTTGGTTTCGTGAGCTTGGGGTGTCCCAAGAACCTCGTGGATAGCGAGGTGATGATGGGGATGTTGTCCCAGGCCGGCGCTCAGTTGATCTCCAGAGCCGAAGATGCGGACGTTATAGTGGTCAACACTTGTTCGTTCATCGCAAGCGCACAGCAAGAGTCGGTGAACACAATTTTGGAGATGGCGCGCCATAAGACCGATGGACGAGCCCGGAGGTTGGTAGTCGCTGGCTGTCTGGTCGAGCGTTTCCGCGACGAAATTCGCAAGAATATTCCAGAAGTGGATGCGGTTGTTGGCACCGGCGAGTTAGAAACAATTCTAAACGCGGCCGGAGTTGCTCCGACGCCGGCTGCGAGTTCCCCATTCAAAATCCTAACCTCGCGCGCTGAAGGTGATGCCCGTCAGGCGCAAGGGCGTTTCTCCCGCGAGTCGTGGGATAGCGCGATCTCTGACCTGCCCAACTATCTTTACGACGAAGCGACACCACGTGTTTTGGCGACCCCCCACTACACGGCGTACATCAAAATTGCAGAGGGCTGTGATCACCCGTGCAGTTTTTGCATTATTCCCCAGTTGCGGGGAAAGTTCCGTTCGCGGCGGTTCGAATCCGTGGTGGCGGAAGCAGAACGGCTCGCTCGTTCCGGTGTCCGCGAAATAACGCTCATCGGGCAAGACACGACTTGCTATGGCGAAGACTTCGGGCTGAAAGACGGTTTGGCGCTGCTGCTCGAGAAACTCGCCAGCATCGAGGACCTGCGCTGGATTCGATTTTTATATGCGTATCCCAACAAGATTACTGGGCGTCTGCTGGAGACAATTGCAGCGCACGAGAAGATTTGTTCGTACATTGACGTACCCTTGCAACATGCTTCAGCCGACGTTCTTAGGCGCATGAAGCGCGGTGGCACGGCGGATGTTTTTCTGCGGACGATTGAGAAAATGCGCCGTACCATCCCCGGCATAACCCTGCGAACGTCTTTTATCGTGGGGTTTCCCGGAGAAACAGAGGAAGACTTCGAACAGTTATGCCAGTTCGTGCGAGAAGTCGGCTTTGATTGGATGGGAGCGTTCGGGTACTCCGACCAGGAAGGCGCGGCAGCTTTTTCCAGCGGCATGAAGCTTTCTGAAGGCGAAATTGAAAGTCGCCGCAAGCATCTGATGGCGATTCAGCGCCGCATCAGCAAAAAGAAGAAGAAAGCGCTGGTAGGTCGGGAGATTGCACTGCTGCTGGAAGGGCCATCACAGGAAAGCGATCTTTTGCTGGAGGGCCGGACTCCCATGCATGCGCCCGAGATTGACGGCAAGGTCTTCATCAACGATGTCCCCGAAGGGGTCGAGACCCAGGCAGGTGAGTTTTATCGTTGCCGGATCACCGAAGCACATGACTATGATGTTGTAGCCAGGATCATGTAGAAGTCCATGGCCCGCAAGCGCCCCGCCAAGTTGCGTTGTCCCACCTGCAGGAAGCCGGTGAAGCAGGATGATAAAGAGTTTCCTTTTTGTAGCGACCGGTGCCGGTTGATTGATCTGGGGAAGTGGGCCAGCGGCGCGTATGTGATTTCCAGTCCGCTGTCGGATTCCTCGGCCGATCAAGTCGGTTCGGACAACCCCGATGAAGAATGAAGAGAGTGGGCAAGCCGAGGCGGGCGGTGGAGCGTCTCCGTGTTGCCGCTTTCATGCTCCGCTCTGGGCCACGTTAACCGCCACCTTCTTTGGCACCGGATTGCTTCGTCCGGGGCCGGGCAGTTGGGGTTCAGCCGCGACCATACTGCTATGGTGGTTGTTGAGCCGCTGGATTACGCCTGCGTCTCAACCGGCGACCGCGGTTTTGCTGGCCTTGGCAGCTGTCGCGGTTGGGATTCCCGCCGCCACGCGGGTTTCCCGGGCGACCAATTTGAAAGATCCGCAGTTTGTGGTGATCGACGAAGTCGCCGGCCAACTCGTGACCATGATTGCTGTGCCGGTGTCGTGGAAATCTGTGTTGCTCGGCTTTATACTTTTTCGAGGGTTCGACATTTTAAAACCGCCTCCGGTGCGTCAGCTCGAAGCCCTTCCGGGAGGTATTGGCATCGTAATAGATGACGTCGGCGCCGGGCTTTACGCTCTGGCAATCATGCACCTTGCGCTGTACTTCGGGCTTTTGCCGCGCTAGCCTTGGGTTATCCTGCGAGGAAGTTGAAGTCCATGGGAATTTCTGACCGGCTACTGGGCAAAAAAAACGTAAACGGCAACCCGCACATTGAGGCGGTTTATCCGCCCTCGGCCCTGCCCGGTGGAGAAGTGAGGATTGTTGGCACCGCCCTTCGCCCACTGGACCTGCGCCGGCCACGCGTGCAATTTGGGGATGTTGAGGGCTCCATCGTCATTAGCTCCGACGATTTCATCGTGGCGCGTGTGCCCGCGGGAGCCGCTTCGGGGCCGATTACCGTCTCTACGAATGGACATCAGAGCAACCCTCATCAGCTCAAAGTTGCGGCACCGATCGCCGAGAATCTGCATCCGGTGACCAATCCCGCGCTCGATGCCGAAGGCAATATCTACGTAACCTTCT
>Ga0187817_10001454_pt1 | contig 11607 bp, 8 predicted proteins | sample NC_wetland_sal_i_17_FD_132431 | JGI IMG/M metagenome (GOLD analysis project Ga0187817, IMG submission 132431) | Wetland sediment microbial communities from Neuse River Estuary, North Carolina, USA - SO4_2 | ecosystem: Environmental > Aquatic > Freshwater > Wetlands > Sediment | place: USA: North... | reverse complement strand
ATCACTCTGGTGCTCACCGTGCTAACGGGACTGCTGTACCCCGCGCTAGTCACCGGTATTGCGCAGGCGCTGTTTCACAAGCAAGCCAACGGCAGCCTCATTGAAGTGAACGGAAAAGTTGTTGGCTCAGAACTGATCGGGCAAAGATTCTCAAAGCCGGAATATTTCCAGGGACGGCCCTCCGCGGCGGGCGATGGTTACGACGCTGCCAATTCCGGAGCCTCGAACTTCGGCCCGACCAATCAGAAGCTCATCGACCGCATCAAGGCGGACGCCGAAAAATTCCGCAAAGAGAATCCGGATTTCACGGGCCCCATTCCTGCCGACCTGCTGACGGCATCGGCAAGCGGGCTGGACCCCGACCTCAGCCCGGCTTCTGCCGCCGCTCAAATTTCCCGCGTGGCCAAGGCCCGCGGTATCGCACCGGCTCAAATCCAGCAGCTCGTGGAACGCTTCACCGAGCCCCGGCAGCTCGGCTTTCTGGGCGAGCCGCGCGTCAACGTGTTGAAGCTCAATCTGGCGCTGGACTCAGCCTATCCGGCAAAGCGGTAGCGATTGGGCCGGGCACTGCCCGGCCACTACGAATTCCCGCGACAACTAGTTCGGCGCAGGCAAAGATCTTGGTAACATGCTATCGGTATGCCTACTGCGCGGCCCAGCCCCGAGGAACTCCTTCGTCGCATAGAGGCCGAAGAGCGGCAGTCCCGCCGCGGCCGCCTCAAAATCTTCCTGGGCTACGCTTCGCGCGTCGGCAAGTCCTTCCGCATGCTCGACGAAGGTCGCCGCCGCAAGCTACGCGGGCAGGATGTGGTGGTCGGCTACATTCAGGGCAAACTCGAACCTGAGGTGTCGAAATTACTCTCAAGCATTGAAGTGATCCCCGGGCTGAAGGTTCGGCTGGATGGAAGAGAAGACGAGGTGATGGACGTGGTCGCCATCCTGCGCCGAAAACCGCAAGTGTGCCTGGTGGATGAACTGGCCCGCGACAACCCGCCCGGAAGCCGCAACCCCAAGCGGTGGCAGGACGTGAAAGAGCTTCTCGACAACGGCATTACCGTGGTGACGGCCATCAATCTGCAATACATAGCCGAGCAGCAGGACGCCATCGAGAAGATCACGGGCAAACGCCCCGGCCAGACCGTGCCCGAAGCTTTCATCCGCTCGGCCGATGAGATCGTCATAGTGGATGCGCCGCCCGAGGATTTGCAGCACCGTGAAGGAGCTGACGCCGCCGATACCCGCCGGCTTTCGGAGCTGCGCGAGCTGGCGCTGCTGTTGGCAGCCGAAGTCGTCGATCAGCAGCTCCACCAGACGCTGGATCTCCGGGGGGTGGAAACCTTTTTGGGCAGCCAGGAGCGCATTCTGGTTTGCATCACACCACGCAGTAACGCCAAGCGGATGCTGGATAGCGCACATCGCAACGCGCTAAGATTTCATTGCGATCTTCTGGCGTTATATGTAAGACAGAAAGGCCTGAGCTTCGCCGACGAGGAACTGGTGGAGCAGCACCTGGCGCTGGCGCGCGAGCTGGGTGCCAAGGTGCACATTCTGGAAGCCTCCGGTTCAGCGACGGCTATTCTTGAATTTGCCCGGGCGCATGCCGTCACGCAATTGTTTGTCGGCCACAGCCTGCGGAGCCGCTGGCGCGAGCTACTCTTCGGCAATCCCTTGGACCAGTTGATCGAGGCCGCCGATACCATGGATGTCCGCATCTTCCCTCATTCGCAAACTCGCACGGCGTCATGACTCCCCCGCCATCCATACACAAAAAAGGCCGCTTCAAGATCTTCCTAGGCTACGCGGCGGGCGTCGGCAAGACGTACCAGATGCTGGAGGAGGGCCAAGAGCTGCGCCGCAAGGGCATAGACGTGGTGGTGGGCTACTTCGAGCCTCATGGCCGCAAGGACACCATCGCCCAAACGGAGGGGCTGGAAATCATCCCGCGCCGAAGAATCGAATACCGCGGCACGATCTTCGAGGAGATGGACACCGAAGCCATTCTCAGGCGCAGGCCGGAGGTCTGTCTCGTCGACGAGCTGGCGCACACCAATGTGCCTGGCTCGGAGCGGATCAAGAGGTGGCAGGATGTACAGGTGCTGCTCGAGGCGGGCATCAGCGTGCTGAGCTCGCTCAATATCCAGCACCTGGAAAGCCTTAACGATCAGGTCTGGCAGATGACCGGAGTCCGCGTGCGGGAAACCCTGCCGGATTGGGTGGTGGATCAGGCGGACGAAATTGTGGTGGTGGACGTTACCCCACGGGCGCTCCGGCACCGTCTGGAGCGGGGCGTCATCTATTCCCGGGAGAAAGCGGAAAAGGCTCTGGAGAATTTCTTCGCCGAGCACAACCTGAGCGCGCTCCGCGAGATTGTCATGCGGCATGCCGCGCACGAGATTGAAGAGAAACTGTCCGCGGAAGACGACAGATCCGCGCTGCCGGGTCTGCGGGACGCGCTCCCTTCCGCAGAACCGTCGGGCCGGCGGGAGTGCATCCTGATTTGTATCGATGAGCGGCCCTCCGCCGCTGTGTTGATCCGGCGCGGAAGAAGAGTCGCCGACTACCTTCGGGCCGAATGTCTGGCCATCTACGTCAGCCCGGATCCCACGCTTTCGCATTTGGCCCAGGAGGAGCGGGAAGCGATCGAGAAACACCTGGGGTTCGCTCGCAATCTCCGCATCGAGACCCACGTGATTGAAGGGGACGAAGTACCGGATAGCGTGGTGGAGTTCGCCCGCGCGCGCCACGCCACTCAGATCTTCATGGGCCGAAGTTTTTCTAAGGGGTGGAAACACCGGCTCTGGGGAAGCACGCTGCACCGGGCCGTCCGGCTGGCGCGGGACATGGAAATCACCATCGTGGCCGAACGGCGGCGGTAAGCGCGGCTTCGGCGCCCATCACTCCGCAAAAAACGAGAGAATGGCTTGCGAGATGCGCTCGCTGGCGTGGCCGTCGCCGTACGGGTTGTGAACGCGCGCCATTTCCTGGTAGGCGTCTGGGGAATCGAGAAGACAATTCGCTTCCTCGAGAATGCGCGGCACATCGGTTCCCACCAATCGAACCGTTCCCGCCGCTACGGCCTCCGGACGCTCGGTTTTGTCCCTCAATACCAGCACTGGTTTGCCCAACGATGGCGCCTCCTCCTGAATGCCGCCGGAATCGGTGATAATCAGGTAAGCGCGGCGCATCAGGTCAACGAACGGCACGTATTCGAGCGGCTCCGGAAGGAGAATATTCCTGCACGCGGCCAGGTGCCGGGATACCGGGTCTTGGACGTTCGGATTCGGATGGACTGGATAGACGATTTGCACATCGTTGCGTTCGGCGAGCCGTTTCAGCGCCGTGCAGATCCGGTCGAATCCCTCGCCAAAGCTCTCGCGGCGGTGAGCCGTGACCACAATGAGTTTCTTCGACTCATCAATCCTCGACCAGAGCGTGCTGTGCCGGTGGTTTTGCCAGCGCCCCTGCTCCAGGCCGTCGCGGACGTAGAGCACGGCATCGATGCCCGAATTGCCGGTAACCACGATGCAGCTTGGGTCCACTCCTTCTTCGCGCAGATTCCCCGCCGCGCCTTCCGTCGCAGCGAAGTGCAACGCAGCCAGCCGCGTCGTCACCACGCGGTTCATTTCCTCGGGGAACGGCTGCCGTAGATCACCGGTGCGCAACCCCGCTTCGACGTGCCCTACGGGCACCTTCTTATAAAACGCGGCCAGCGCGCCGCATAACGTCGTGGTCGTGTCCCCCTGCACCAGCACCATGTCCGGCGTTTCCCGATCAAGAACGGATTCCAAAGCCGAGAGGATACGCGCCGTAGATTGAAACAGACTCTGACCGGGAAGCATGAGATCCAGGTCGTGGTCGGGTGTGACCTCGAAAGTTCCGAGAACCTGGTCGAGAAGACCGCGATGCTGAGCAGTCACCGCCACCCGTACCGCAAAGTCGCAAGGCCGTGTGCGCATGTGGAGCAGCACCGGGCAAAGCTTGATCGCCTCGGGGCGGGTGCCGAACAGGAAAAGAATTCTCTTGGCCATGAGCCGGACGCTGCGCCTTACGGCTCAAAGAGGAGCCGGCAACGGGCGCTCATCGCGCGCCCGCAACCTCCGTGGTCAGATTAAACGGGATCTCGAAGACCACGTCTACATCTACCGGCGCTCCCGCGCGCGTTGCGGGCTTGAATTCCCATGACTGCAGATCCTGAATCACGGCCTGCTCGACTGCGGTGGTGCTGTGCCGGAGGAGCGCAATGTCATCCAGCCTGCCATCCCTCTTCAACACTGCTGTGATCTGCAGCCTGCGTTCCGTGCGTCCACCCGGCATCATGGCGTCGACGGGTTCATGCTTTCGATAAGGGACCGGGGATCGCACTTCGGAGTTATCACCAGGCGTCTGGTTGCGGTCCGCGAACCAGAGTATCCAGTCGCCGCCGTAGTCGGGGAAGTTCTCAATGGGAATCACCATGGTGTACACGCTGCGGCCCTGGAAGCGGCTATCGATGGCAGCCGGTATAGTTCGCGAAGAGGGCCGTAAGGGCACCGAAAAGGTTGAAACCGGAACGCTGCGCACCGTTTCGGCATAGAGAACGGTCTTCCGATTGGAGTTCCAAAAATCCGGGCTGGAAGCCGGCCGGGTTCTGGCTTCTCGAACACTCAGCCCGGGCACGGTTAGACTTCCGGAGCCGCCTCCTTCGCCGCTGGAAGGTTCTCCGATGTTCGGGGCCTTCGAGAATCGGCCTGGACGCACTCCGTCAGGCAGCTCACCCAGCCGGTCGCTGGGATGCAGGCCGGCAACAGCGACATCCACGGCGCCGTTGCCCGTGCTCGCAGTCTGCGCTATGGGCCCGTTGGGCGGCGGTGCCATGCCTTGAGAGAGTGAAGCCGTGCCGAGTCCCACCGGTAATGCAGACTGCATCTTCGCGCCGCTACTTCCGCCAACAGAAGCGTCCGGGGCATCCAGCACGGCAGCCGGGAGCGCGGAACGGGATGGCGGCGCGTCCTGAGGCGGAAGAACCAGCGCCTTCTTCAATTGCAGCGCATGAAGTCCGTTGTCTGTTTTCAGCGACGCAAGCTGCGGTACCGGTGCGTCCAGCATAGAGGCAGGAGCGCTGGAACGAACTTGTTGCACCGGCGGGGGCACAAACGCCTTGCGAGGCTTAGGAGGCTGGCTGGATTCCGGGCTGGCCGCGCGCTCCACGTCGCCCTTTGGATTCGGCGGCGAATCGTTCGGGGTGTGGGACCGCACTCCCTCGGTGGCCGGCCGTTCCAGTTTCCGCTTTACCTCGGTCGGTGGCGGCGGAGGCAAAGAAGTATTCGTTCTCACGATCAGATTCGGCAAGGGAAGGTCTTGGGGGATTAGCAATTTGGGGATCGGTCGCCAAATGAACTGCTGGCTCGAGACTGGATTTGGCGAGTCGGCGATCATGGTTTGCTTCGACAACTCCCTCCCGCGCGGCTCGGGCGAGGCGCCGATTTTCCGGGCCGACTGGACGTCCGGCAGTTTCTTTTGAAAGTTGTACCAGATGAGCTTATGGGCCTGCGGTTGGATCAGTTCCTTATACGCTGTGGCTTCCTCCACATCGTTCTGAGAGGGAAGCAGAAAAAGCAGTGCGACCACGATTCCGTGCAATCCGGCGGAGAAGACGAACGAGCGCGGCCGAAGCCCATAACCAGCTCTGCGCCACCCGGACCTGGGGGGCACTGATTGAACTCGTAGCTCCCGAGACATCCGCGACCAGCCCAATCCGCAGGATAGCAGAGTCGGCGTTGGCACCTGATGCAGGTGAATCCCTGAAAGTACTGCTCCACGCCGGAGTTTCCGGAATTCGAGCGGCCTGGGATGTTACAGTCGTAACCTCCAGGGTATTGATTCGTCCAGGGTTAGCTTTTCGCACGGCCTTCGGCTGCGGTACCATTTCATACAAAGGAATATTGATGAATCGACGACATTTTCTGATGAGTTCGCTGGCCGCCGCCGCGGTGCGCTCGAGTACGCTGGCCAGCCCCAACGACACCGTGCGCGTGGCCTGCGTGGGCGTTAGAGGGCAGGGGCAAACTCATATTGAGCGTTACCTGCCTATGCCGAATGTGGAAATCGCGGCCATCTGCGATATTGACGAGTCAGTCCTCAACCAGCGCATCAACGAAGTGGAGAAGGCAGGCAAGAAGCGGCCCGCAGCGTTCACCGACCTGCGGAAGCTGCTCGAAGACAAATCCATCGACGCGATCTCCATTGCCACGCCGAATCACAATCACACATTGCAGACGGTGTGGGCGTGCCAGGCTGGCAAGGATGTGTACGTGGAGAAGCCCTGTTCTCATGACATGTTTGAGGCGAAGCAGATCGTGGCGGCGGCGCAGAAGTACAACCGCCTGGTGCAGCACGGGACGAACTGCCGCTCGGGCATAGCGCGCGAGGCGGTGGGCAAGCTGCACGAGGGGCTGATTGGCGACGTCTACATGGCGCGCGGCACGTGCTTCAAATGGCGCGACACCATTGGCCGCAAACCGGTGGAACCGGTGCCCGCGGGAGTGCACTACGATCTGTGGCTGGGCCCCGCGCCCGAGCATCCATTCACGCGCAACCGTTTCCACTACAACTTTCACTGGTTCTGGGACTATGGCAACGGAGACCTCGGAAACCAGGGAGTCCACCAGGTGGATGTGGCGCGATGGGGCCTGGGTGTGAAGTACCCCACCAAGGTCAGCGCCATCGGCGGCCACTTCATGTTTGATGATGATCAGGAAACGCCCAACACCATCTGTTGCATGTTCGAATTCGATGACAGCGGCAAGAAGAAATTCATGACCTTCGAAGTGCGCCACTGGATAAGCAACCACGAGGGCGACATGAACGAAGGCGCGAAGGACTCGAATTCCATCGGCGCCCTTTTCTATGGCTCGAAGGGATACATGGTGGTCACCGACGAAGACCACGGAACCTACCATACGTTCCTGGGCCGGGAACAGCAGCCCGGGCCGAGGGGCAAAGAACTCGGCAACAACTGGGCCAACTTCATTGCGGCCGTGCGCAGCCGCAAGCATTCCGACCTGAACGCGCCCATCGAAGAGGGCGCCATCTCGACTACGCTGGTGCACCTGGCGAACATTTCGTACCGCCTGGGCCGCACGCTCCACTTCGATGCTGAGAGCTACTCCTGCAAAGGAGACGCCGAAGCCAACGCCATGTTTAAGCGGAACTACCGGAAGCCGTTCGTGGTGCCCGACAAGGTGTAGGCATCAAACGCGGAAATAGTCCGGACGCCAGGTCACAATCGCCTTCTTGATGTCGCGCTGCGGCAGGTCGCCGGCAAGGGCTTTCTCAACCAGCGACGGAACCTCTGCATCACAAGCAAATCGCAGGGCGATGAGCTGCGGTTCTGTCAGCTCCCCGATGCGGCCGCGCAGAGGTTCGGCGAGCAACTGCGTGAGGCGCAGACGTTCTTCGAGGCGGATCACGCGGTCCTGCGCTTTGAGGGCATACGTTCGAATTTTCACTACTGCGATCACTCCCGCTAGCGCAAGCACCAGGAACCAGCCGGCCTTCAGGCTGGGATTGTGGAACAGGTACCAGATCGCCACGATCACATTGATGCCCGCCACCGGGAGAAGGAAGAAGTGAAACGGCGGATCGAGCCGGGTGTGATTGTTAAAGTTTTGCGCTTTGTTTTCGGCCATCAGAGTCTCCTCGCGTAATGACGCATTATTCTACGAGGGGCTTGAGGGGCGCAACCTAAGGCGTCGCGCCGCGCGCGCTCAGCAGATTGGCGAAAATGCGGTACGCCCCCGGAACGCCCGCTGGCAATTCGCGAAACCAGGACAGAGCGCTGAAGATGTAGACGCCCTGGCCGTAACGAGCCACGAGCAGGCATCCCTCCTGCGGCTTGTCTCCCGGATCGTGTGTCTCGAGCAAGGCGTGATAGTGCGAATCCCACTGGGACGCGAAGTACAGCCCGCGTTCCTGAATCCAGCCTTCGAAATCGCGTTCGCTGATGTGATTGGGCGTCATCAGGACCGGATGGTCCGGCTCCAGAAACTTCACCGGCGCTTCCTCGACACTCACGCGTGCCCGGCCGATCTCGAGCGGATACGGGCCGATGTGCGCCAATTGCCCGGTTTTGCGCCCGCCGAAGGGGCCGCCTTCCGCGATGTTGTACTGGACGATCAGGGTTCCGCCGTCATGCACATATTGCAGGAGCCGATCCTGGTTGGCACGGAGATCTGCGCGCACATTGTAGGCGCGCACGCCGGTCACGATGGCGTCGAACCCTCGGAAATCGCCTTCGGCCAGATCCCGCTCCGAGAGCAGCGTGACTTCGCATCCGAGCTGGCGGAGCGCGTCCGGCAGTTGGTCGCCCGCGCCCATCACGTAGCCGATCTTGTGCGCGGTGAGCTTCACATCCGCGCGAACGAGCTTCACGGCAGCGGTGGGGAACAGGACCTGCGGCGGGATGTGCGGGTATGAGATGACGGTCATCCCCGTCGAGATATCCTGTCCGTCCACTTTCGCAACAGCATGCAGCTCAGCTTGTGTGCCGTCATGCGGCGTGATCGAAAAGCCCAGCGTCTGCTCGCCGCCCGCGTCAGGTAATTGGAAAGGCTGCGCCACCGGCTCCCCGCGCCAGTCCTCGGGCAGTTCCAGGCGCACGTTCCCCTTCATTTGTGTGTCATTGGCCTTTACTTGGATCTCGACTTTTCTGGGAGTTTCGCTCGGGAAGAATTCGACTCGTTCCGGCAAATTGACGGCTAACGCCGGGACTACCACTACGGCGCGCGTGTGCTCGCCTTCGGTGGGATCCACGTAGCGATACTGAACCGGGCGCTTGATCGCGACGCTCGTGCCGCCGAAACTGAGCAAGAACTGCGCCGTGAGAAGCGGCGGCGTATCGGCGAGCCCGATCAGCTGCTGGTCTTCGATGTCGTAGGTGTCGCCCTTGTGCGGCTTGCGAAGCCAATAGGGTTGGGAGTACGGGCAGTCCGCGGGCGCCGTCCAAGAAAAGCTCTCGGTCACTGGTTGGTTGTAGGCCAGCGGGTGCGGCGCATGATGATTGGCGCCTGCTCGGAAGGTGCCCTCAGGCGTCAAAACGGAATATCCAAGAAATTCAACCGGTGAACGTGAGCGGTTGAGCGCTGTGAGCTCCATTTCCACCGGCCGGCCGGGAACCAGTGCCCAGTGGTCAGCCGCGGCATCGAGCCAGAGGCCCGAGCACAGCGCCAGCGCCTCATCCAATTCTTCCAGCTTCCGCCGGGCCCATGGATCATCCATCGCCGCTATGAGCGGCCGCGCCTTGAGTAGCAGAGGAACGGTCTTTTCCGGCTCCTCAGGAACAAAGGTGCGCTCCGCCTCCGCCAGAATTTTTCCCGCGGCCTCGCCGCCGGGGACACGCGCCCATGTGGTATTCACGCCATCGAACGCATCGTGATCGGCCGGCTCTCCTGCGACCGTCGCCAGGAAATTCTTCGACTGCCCGCGGCGCTCCGGCGCACCCATCCCCTGGCTGCGATGCTGGCTGCGGCTGATGCCGGCAATTTCGTTGTAGGATTTGCCCAGGATCGGGTTGAATTCGCCGGTGTCCAGCTCCACAAGGTGCGGCATCGCCCGCGCTTCCTTTTCCTGTTCCGGAGTAAAGCTGAATACATTCCACATCAGCCGCTTGGCTTGCCACGGCTGGACGTAACGCAATTGATCAGGGAACCGGGTTTTGTCGGCTGCCGCCAGGAATGCCTCTTTGCCCAGAATGGCCGAGGCCTGATGCTGCCCATGGCCGTCGCGCGATGTCCCCGAGAATCGCAAAATGACGACATCCGGCCGAAATTTTCGGATCACCCACACGATGTCGGAGAGGATTTTTTCCCGGCCCCATTTGGCCAAGGCTTCATCAGCCGTTTTGGAATAACCGAAGTCAATGGCGCGCGTAAAAAACTGTTCGGCCCCGTCAATGCGGCGAGCCGCCAGCAGTTCTTGTGTCCTTATGACACCGAGCAGGTCACCTTGTTCCGGCCCGATGAGGTTCTGGCCGCCCTCGCCGCGAGTTAACGAAAGATAACCTGTCCGCATGGAGCGCCCGCGCGCATAATAGGCCAGTAGCGCCGTATTCTCATCATCCGGGTGAGCGGCGATCATCAGAACACTGCCTAGGGTGTTCAACTTACGCAGCGCCAGCTCGATCTCCGCAGTGCCGGACAGATTGCGCTGGCCATGGACGGGACGCACGATACTCCATGGAACTAGAACCAAAATTAACAGAAGGATGTGCAGGCCAGGAAACCTGGTACGAAAAATGCTCATCCAAATAATGGTAGACCAGGTTGAGCCGGGATACCGGAGGGGAATGCGATGGCTTCGACGGGGCTGATGAAAAAGCTCCGATGGGCATGGAAGCGTTGGTCTGCTCAGCCTCCTCAGATCCCTTCTGATTTAACCGTTGCTCCCGCTCCCCCGAAGATCGGTCTTGCGCTGGGCGGAGGGTTTGCTCGCGGCGTCTCTCACGTGGGGGTGCTGAAAGTCCTGGAGCGTGAAAACATTCCGATACATTGCATCGCCGGCGTGAGCGCGGGATCGATTGTCGCAGCAGCCTACGCCAGCGGAGCCGGCATCGACGAGATCGCCAAGATGGCCTGTGCCATGCGCTTTGCCGACGTCGCACGCTGGACCATTTGCCGCCTGGGGCTTATGGGAAGCGAGCGCATGGTCTCCTTTCTCAAAAGGCTGCTCAAGAAATCGCGCTTCGAAGAAATGAAAATTCCGCTGGGCGTGCTCGCCACCGATGTCGCAACCGGCGAGCCCGTGCTGTTTTATGAGAACGGCGATGTGATCCTGCCGATCCGCGCGAGCTGCTCCTACCCCGGTTTATTTCAGCCGATTCGTTACCAGGACCGCTTGCTGGTGGATGGAGCGATGAGCGTTGAAGTGCCGGCGTTGCTCGCCCGCACCATGGGCGCGACGCACGTCATTTCCGTGGCGCTGCCCATGCAAGCGCCTGAGGTGGTGCCCAGCAACATGCTGCAGGTGGTGAATCGCTGTTTCCAAATCCTGCAACATCGTGCCCAGGATACCTGGCGCCGCCACTCCGACCTGATCATCTCTCCCGACGTGTCCGGCGTGGAATGGGATGGTTTCAAGAGCGGCAGCCACATGATCCGGGCCGGCGAACTGGCCGCCGAAGTTGCGTTACCGCAAATCAAGAAGTGGCTGGAGCCCGCGGAGAGTCCTGCTCGCGGATTGAAGCCCGTGCCCACCGAACAGCTCGCCAGTTAAGCCTCAGGCGAGATTCAAAACTTCCTTCAGCGTTCCGCTCTGGTCCTGAATCTTTTGCTGCAACAGCATCAATGCGTGGATAAGCTGCTCGGGGCGCGGAGGGCAGCCCGGGACGAAGACGTCCACCGGGATCACCTGGTTGACGGGAACGAGCGCATAGTTGTTGAAGACGCCGGTGGAGGTGGCGCACGCGCCCATCGAGATCACCCACTTCGGCTCGGGCATCTGCTGATACAGATGGCGGATCACCGGGGCCATCTTCTGCGCGACGCGGCCGGCGATGATCATCAGATCCGACTGGCGGGGCGAGCCGCGAAATACCTCCGCGCCAAACCGCGCGATATCAAAGCGGGACGCGCT
>Ga0187817_10001452_pt1 | contig 11610 bp, 5 predicted proteins | sample NC_wetland_sal_i_17_FD_132431 | JGI IMG/M metagenome (GOLD analysis project Ga0187817, IMG submission 132431) | Wetland sediment microbial communities from Neuse River Estuary, North Carolina, USA - SO4_2 | ecosystem: Environmental > Aquatic > Freshwater > Wetlands > Sediment | place: USA: North... | reverse complement strand
TAGAAGAATGCAGCAGAGACAAAGAGTGAGGCCGGCCTCTTCCCAAAATCGCCCCTTCCCTTGGGGCTTAGCATCAGCTAAATCTCTTACTCGAGGCCGAGCGTCAGAATTAAATGAACAGCGCTCTCCCTCGGGGCTCACGCCAGCCGCTGCCCTGTAAGGGCAGGATCCAGTAGCCGGGGGCAACGCCCCCGGAAACCGTGAGGTGAAAACCGGTCGACCCTGAAGGGGTCGTACAAGCTCCGGCTCTGGCACCCTCGGTTGCGAAGAGGTCGCGTTCGACCCTTTCAGGGTCGAAGTCACACTCTGTCCGATTCCGGGGCCGTTGCCCCCGGCTACTTTATGAATCCCCGTCGGGGATTTTGAGCGCATCCGCCACCCCCGGTGTTCAGCAATACATGTGGGACATGCCCAGCCCCAAGAGAAAGGGCCGTCGGTTCAATTCTCGCTCGCGGGAAGGGGACGGCCAATTCAATTGCTTCTCCCAGGTGCGGACGGCCGCGGTTTTGCATGCCTCACGCCTTGACCCCCTTGTGATTTCGCAGGTACTTGGCGAGGAACTTCCCCGTAAAGGAGAGAGGGTTCTTGACCAGGCTTTCCGGAGGGCCGGCGACCACCACGTAACCTCCCGAGTCGCCCCCCTCCGGCCCTAGGTCGATGATCCAGTCAGCCGTCTTCAGGACGTCCATGTTGTGCTCGATGATGAGCACGCTGGCCCCGGCGTCGGTCAGCCTGCGAAAAGCGGCCAGCAATTTGTTGATGTCGTCGAAGTGCAAGCCGGTAGTCGGCTCGTCAAATATAAAAAGCATGTTTTCGCCCGCCTGGTGAGCAAGATGCGCCGCCAAGCGCACACGCTGGGCTTCGCCGCCCGAGAGCGTCGTGGCGGATTGCCCCAGGCGCAAATAGCCGAGCCCAACCTCATCGAGAATCCGTATCTTGTGGGTCACCTTCGGCAGGCCTGCAAAAAAAACCAGGGCCTCCTTCACCGTCATCCGCAACACTTCGTTAATATTCCTGCCCTTGTAGCGCACCTCCAGGATGGCGGGTTTATAACGGCGGCCTCCGCATTCTTCGCACACCAGTTCGACATCGGCCAGAAATTGCATCTCCACGGTGACGGTCCCGTCCCCCTGGCAAGTTTCACAGCGGCCACCCGGAATATTGAAGGAAAAGTAGCCAGGCGAATATCCGCGCTTCCGGGCTTCAGGGGTGGAAGCGAAAACGTCTCGTATGGCGTCGAACGCTTTGATGTAAGTGACGGGGTTGGACCGAGGCGTCCGCCCGAGAGGAGATTGGTCCACGAGCACCACCTCGGAAAGTTGCTGATCGCCTTCGATTCGCTCGTACTGGGCGTGCGGGGCGGGCACACCGCGGCGAGCAATCAGGGCATTGTAAAGAACGTCATGAACCAGGGTCGATTTCCCCGAGCCTGAAACGCCGCTCACGCACACCATGAGTCCCAGCGGAATGTCCACATCGATCGATTTCAAATTGTGTTCACGCGCGCCACGAATGCGCAGCCAAGACTTGCCGGGCTTGCGTCGTTCCGGGGGCACAGGAATCTCGAGCCCGCCGGACAAGTAGCGTCCGGTGAGCGATTGCGGATTGGCGCAGAGACCCGCCAAGTCGCCTTCGTACACCAGGCGGCCACCCTGTTCTCCCGCTCCCGGACCCAAGTCCAGGATCTTGTCCGACTCTCGCATCATCTCCGGATCGTGTTCGACCACCAGGACCGTGTTGCCGAGGTCGCGCAAGCTTTTCAGGATTTCAATGAGCCTGCCGGTATCGCGGGGGTGCAAGCCGATGGAGGGTTCGTCGAGCACATAAAGCGCGCCCACCAAGTTGGAGCCGAGCGCGGTGGCTAACTGAATTCGCTGCGATTCGCCGCCCGAAAGTGTGGAGGCCAAGCGATCGAGGGTCAGGTACTCCAAGCCGACCTTATAAAGGAATTTCAAGCGCGAGCGGATTTCCTCAAGCACCTTGTCAGCTACACCCTGCTGTTCGGGGGGTAGTCGAAGCTCATTGAAGAAAGGGTAAGCTTCCTGGATCGGCATGCGGCAGACTTCCGTAATGCTTTTTCCGGCCACGAGAACGTGCACGGCCTCTCGACGCAGCCGGCCGCCCTGGCAATCCGGGCAAAGCGTGTATCCGCGGTAACGGCTGAGGAAAACGCGCACGTGCAGCTTGTACTTTTTCCTCTCCAGATAATCGAAGAAGCCCCGAATGCCCGGAAAACTCTCATCACCCTCGAGCAGCCACATCCGCTCTTCCGGAGCCAGGCGAAAATAAGGAACATCCAGAGGGATCCCTCTGGCCCGTGCCGCCCGTTTCATGTCATTGTAAAGCATGCGGTAACGCGGCTTGGTCCAAGGATCCACGGCTCCCCCGGCAAGCGTTTTGTTCTTGTCCGGAATAACCAGGTTCAGGTCGAAATCAATGGTGTTGCCAAATCCCTGGCAACGGGGGCAGGCGCCGTAAGGATTATTGAATGAAAAGAGGCTTGGCTCGGGCGCCTGAAATGTGAGCTTGCACTGCTTGCACTCAAACCGCTCGCTAAAGACCAGGCGCTCAGGTGGGGAAGCGGGCTCTGCAGAAACAAACTCCAAAACCGCTTCTCCAGACTCGCGAAAACAAAGTTCGACGGAGTCAATGAGGCGCTGGCGGATCTCGGGTCCGACAGCAAGACGGTCCACAAGAACATAAACGGGGGCGGCGAAGTCGATCTCGAGCAGCGACTCCGGAGTGGCAAACTCAAAGACACGCCCTTCCTGGTAAAGCCGGTTGAACCCGTGCTGGCGTAGCGAGAACAGGCGCGGTTTGAGTGAATCGTGGGGGGCTGCAGGTACGTGCGACGAAGAACGTGGGCCTGTCATCCTGAGCGTAGCCAGGGATCTCTGCAGTTCGCGGGGGGGCACAGAGCGCGACTGCGGAGATGCTTCGCTGCGCTCAGGGTGAGGCACGACGCCATTCGGTTCGTCCGGAGACGCACCCGGATTAACCTGGAAGAGGACGTAAAAACGCCGGCCGGCTTCCATGGCGACGACCTGGTCAGCGATTTGATCCACATGATCTCGGCTTACGACTTGGCCGCATTGATAGCAGGTAGTCAAGCCGACGCGGGCAAATAATAGCCGGAGATAATCGTAGATTTCGGTGGCCGTGGCCACCGTCGAGCGAGGATTCCGCGTGGTGTTTTTTTGACGGATGGCCACGGGCGGAGCAATTCCCACCACTTCGTCAACATCCGGCTTCTCCATGCGCTCCAGGAACTGGCGGGCATAAGCGGAGAGCGATTCGATGTAGCGGCGCTGCCCCTCGGCATAGAGGGTATCGAAGGCCAGGCTGGACTTGCCCGAGCCTGAAAGGCCGGTCACTACTGTCAACCGGTTGAGGGGTATGGAACAATCGATATTCTTCAGATTGTGGACGCGCGCCCCACGCACGATTATGGAATCGGCTTCCCCATTGCCGTGGGGGTTTGTCACTGCATTGGTTTTTTGCCATGGCGCATGGCTTTGTGGCAGCAGCGTTTGACCTTGCGGTAGGGGCGCATGGCCACCCTGGGGCCCAGAGCCTTCCGGCGGCGAGCCGTGCTCCCCCACTTTGCCAGAAGATTGTAGGGGTAGGGCTTGCCCTACCCTCCCACCACCAATCTTCGGGGACGGCAAGAGAGTGTTGCCTGTTTGCTCGTGGCTTGAAGCCATGCACTTCCCCCCCACCGAGAAGGTGTACAGAATTCGGGCTTTGGCGAGGCGTGGTAGGGGTCCCGCAAACGCGGGATGGTTGTCCGGGCGGCCACAAGGGCCGCCCCTACAACCCGATATTTCCACACCCTCGACTCGTCCGCAGTTCTACAGGCGGCCCCCTAACCCACAACCCAAAACCCCTATTATAAATCGGCAGCCGAGCGGAAGCAAAACCGTTGACAAGCCCAAGAACGTCCTGATACGGTTTCACGCGAACAAAGGATTCCTATGGACAACAAATCATCCCCGATCGCTGTCAGCCGGCGCGAGTTCTTGGGAGGGCTGGCGGGAGGCGCTGTGGCCGGCATGGCGCTAGGTTGCAGCGGGCGCAAACCCGCACTTCCGGAAGGCGCACCCCACGAAGCTTTCATTGTGCCTAATTTTCATCCCGCCAGTTGCGGGTGGCTGACGACTTTTTCCAAGGAGCGTGTTTATTGCGCGAACACCTATCTCGACCATCTGGACCGAGTGCGCGACGATCCCAATTACAAGTTCGCGTTTTCCGAAGTGGATAATATGATCGCCATTATGAACTTCCAGCCAAAGCGGATCGAGGAGATCAAACAGCGGGCGAAGGAAGGCCGGGTGGAGCTGGTCAACGCCAATTTTCTGGAGATGACGGTGAATCTGGCGGGCGGCGAAGCTCTACTGAAAGAGGGAGTGGAAGGCTTGCGCTGGCAGGAACAAATAATGGGAATTCATCCCCGCCTGATGTGGGTGATCGACACTTGCGGGCTCCATGACCAGATGGCCCAGATCTCCTTGGGTCTGGGCCTGGAGGCCATGGTCTACGAGCGCATGAACAAGACCGGCAGCACCATCCACTGGATCGAGTCGCCGGATGGGTCCCGCGTACTGGCTCTGTGCCCGGATGGCTACGCTTCTTTCAGCTCGTTGTTCACCAGCAAAGATCGTTTGAGCACGGACGAGCTCGGGAAGCTCGAAGAGGAGCTGGAGGAATGGGCGAAGAAAACACCGGAAGGCGCCCCCGTGTTGGTTCTGGCTGGAAGTGGAGATTACAGCCAGGCCCCCGCGAGGAAGGAATACCCGAGAGAGTTTCTCGAGCAATGGAAGGGGGCCTTTCCGCAAACCAAAATCCATCTTGCTCTTGTCAGCGAGTACCTGGATGCAATTCTGCCGGGAATCAAATCCGGCCAAATCAAGATTCCGACCATGAAAGGCGGAACGGGTTACACCTTCGACGCATTCTGGATCGAAAACCCCCGGGTCAAAACCTCTTATCGAATGAATGAGCACGGGTTACAAGCGGCAGAGACCCTTTCCACCCTCGCCAGCCTCCATTCAGGGTTCACATACCCAACTCAAACCCTCTACGAGTCTTGGATCTTGATGCTGCTGAATATGGACCGCAACACCCTTTGGGGTTCGGCCGCCGGCATGGTTTTTGAAAGCCAGACTTCCTGGGACGTCCGCGACCGCATGGAATACGTGGAAACGAGCAATAAGAAAGTTCACGAAGCGGCGTTGATCTCGATCAGTTCGGAAGGAGAGGGGGCGGCCCTGTTCAACCCTCTCAATTGGGAGCGAAAAGATCCCGTAATCGTAGATCTGCCGGAGGGGAAGAGTCTTATGGGAGCGGTTTGCCAGGCCGCAGCGGGAGGTAAAACGCTGTGCAGTCTTCGGCTACCGTCTCTAGCCGTGGGAGGATTAGGGCTCGTAGCCAAGACGCCGGAGACATCGAAGAAAATCGACCCGCCCGAAAGCATCGAAACACGCCACTACGCGGCGCGTTTGGACTGGAAAACCGGGGCCTTGGTGAGCTTAAAGCTCAAACCCTCCGGCCGGGAGATTCTGGGTGGGCCTGCCAATGTCATCGTGGCCGAAAAGCCCAAACCGCAGAAAGATGACTACGGCGACTTTATAAGTTGGCGGCCCGACCGCAAGCGGTTGGCTTCTTCAAGTGATTTCACGCCTACGGTATCTGTCAGCAGCGGACCACTGGCCACCGTAGTGGAGGTGGCGAGCGAGTTCTACGGGGGCGGCGAGAGCCGGCGAGTGCTGCGGTTTTACAATGACTTTCCGCGCATTGATTTTGAAACGGAGGTCCAGGATATTCCCAACATCACGGTGGTGGTGGCAGAATTCCCGCTGGCAGAAGATATCGAAGATGTGCGGCGAGGTATTCCTTGCGGTTTCTCTCATGGGGCTTGGGCCAAGCCGAATCCCAATTTGGTAGGCTGGACGAAGGGCATTGTGCCGGCAGTGCGCTGGAGCCATTACAGACTGGCGAGCGGAGGAGGAGTGGCCATACTCGACCGGGGACTCACGGGCCGGGAGCTCAACGGCAGGACACCGATCATTTACCTGCTGAATGCTACGGACAAGTATTACGGATATCCCAATCCTTGGCTGAGTGGCAAAGGCCAGCACCACCTGGAATACGCTCTAGTTGCGCACGAGGAGGAATGGGATCATGCTCGAATCCCCCAGAGGGCTTGGGAATATAATTGTCCTCCAGTTCTTGTGACCGGCAGGAGAGCGATGGCGGCGAAGTCATTCATATCCACATCCAGCAATGTTATTGTGGAGGTGATCCGGCGGGAGCGCGCGGACATCGAGATGCGGCTAGTGGAGTGCCTGGGCTTGCCGAGCACGGCGGAGGTGACCCTGAACCTGCCGCACCAGGGGGCGGCCCTGACCGACCTGCGGGGCAGGAATCCCAGGCCCCTTGCAGGCAGTGGCCCTACTTACCGGTTCCCGGTGCGGCCACTTCAGATCGTGACCATCCATTTCCAAACGTCGGCGCCTGTAGAGGAGATCAAGCCGGTAACCGAGTGGGACAAATTCGTGCCGGAAGCGAAGCGCGCGGCGCTGCATGCCTACGGCAATTACAAGGGGCACCCACCCAGGGGCGACGAGCCGCAATCGTAAAGGGAGGCGCTATGAGATCTGACAACGGAATGACACGAAGGCAGTTTGTATCGGCGGCCGCAGGGCTAGCGAGTGGAATGCTCCTTCCGAGCTCAGCGTCGAGTAGCGTTCCTCGCGCCTCCATGTCGGAGAACGCCAAGAGGGAGGAGCGCCTGCTGAGCCTCGAGAAGAGCGCCTGGAAGCTCAAGCCTTTCCCCACCTCGCAAGTTCGGCTGAGGAGCGGGCCATTCAAAGAGGGCATGGAAGCCAATCGTCGCTACCTGCTGTCGTTGCCTCCTGACAGGCTCCTTCACACCTTCCGCCTCAACGCCGGCCTGCCTTCTTCGGCAATGCCTTTGGGAGGATGGGAAAAGCCCGATTGCGAGCTTCGGGGACACTTCACGGGCGGCCATTACCTTTCGGCTTGTGCGCTGATGTACGCCAGCGGCGGCGACAATGAATTGAAGGCCCGGGCGAACGGCATGGTGATGGAACTCGCCCACTGCCAGCGGGCGCATGGAGATGGGTACCTGAGCGCGTTTCCGAAAGAGTTTTTCGACCGGCTGCGCGAGGGCAAGCAAGTCTGGGCGCCATTCTACACCCTGCACAAAATCATGGCAGGCCTTGTGGACATGTACGTCCATTGCGGAAACGAACAAGCTCTCGAAGTGGTCCAAGGGATGGCCAACTGGATCGGACGCTGGACACAGCCGCTCAGCGACGAGCAGATGCAACGAGTGATGCAGACGGAGTTCGGCGGCACCAACGAAGTGCTCTATAACCTCTACGCCTTGACGGGCGACTCACACTACCTCGAATTGGGTGACCGCTTCTACCACAAGAAAGTATTCGATCCCTTGGCGGCACACCGAGATGAGTTGAAAGGTCTGCACGCGAACACGAACATCCCCAAGATGATTGGTGCCGCCCGCCGCTATGAGCTTACGGAGGAAGCTCGGTTTCACGAGATCGCTTCTTTCTTCTGGCACGAGGTGACGGGCGCGCGCGCTTATTGCACGGGGGGAACAAGCAATGAAGAGCACTGGCGCACAGACCCCGGCCAGTTGGCTGGTGAACTCGGCAAGACCACGGAAGAGTGTTGTTGCGGTTATAACATGTTGAAATTGACCCGGCACATCTTTGGCTGGACCGCCGACCCTCGCGCCATGGACTACTACGAGCGTACCCTCTTCAACAGCCGTCTCGGAACGCAGGATGCGGACGGGCTGAAGAGTTATTACTTGCCGCTTGGCAGCGACGGATATTGGAAGTCATTTCACTCGCCATGGGATTCCTTCTGGTGCTGCACGGGCACAGGCGTGGAAGAGTTTGCCAAGTTTGGAGACACAATCTACTTTCACGACGAGCAGGGGTTGTTTGTGAACCTGTTCATCGCTTCCGAGCTAGACTGGCCTGAAAAGAGCGTCCGATGGGAACAGGAAACCGACTTTCCTGAGCGGGGAAAGACCCGCTTCATCATTCGCACGGAAAAACCTGTGCAGATGGATTTGAACATTCGTATCCCTTACTGGGCAACCAGCGGCGGAAAGATCGCTTTGAACGGGGAAACTCTGCCCGCGTTTTCGAGTCCCAGCAGCTATCTGACGCTGAGCCGGACCTGGAACAGCGGCGACAGCGTGGAACTCAGCTTGCCTATGGGATTGCATTTCAACGCGCTGCCTGGTGATCCCACACTCCAAGCCGTGATGTACGGTCCGCTGGTGCTGGCCGGGCGCTTAGGGAGTGAAGATCTGGCCAAGTCTGAGATCTATTTGGGTTACGACCCCACTCCCGCCGGCAAGCCGGCGCCTGTTCCCGCGATTAACTCGGGCTCGAAAGACCCAACGCGTTGGGTGGAGCCAATCGCCAACCAGCCATTGAGTTTTCGCGTCCTGGCAGGGGACCGGCGGATTAACCTGGTTCCATTCTACAAACTGCTGGGTGAAAGGTACGCTGTCTATTGGAAAGTACAAGGGTGAAATAGGAGCTGATTCATGATGGACTTCCCCTTGCGCTACTGTCCGGACGGCTGGCAGCGACTCGAAAGGCTGCGCGGACTCTATGAAGAGCGATTGCAGGACCGGATTTGGGCCTGCATGGAAGTTCCCACAGCAGCTCTCCTGCGGTTCGCCGACCGGTATCCTGACGGCCCAACTCAGTGTCCCGACCTGAATGACCGTGTCGCCTTTTGGGATGCTCTACTGGCCGAGCGCGCCGCCCTACTCGACGACTCGGTTCCCTCAGCTTATTTGAGCGAACTCGATCAGGGCCTCTATGGTGGAATTGTGGGGGGTGAGGTGCGCTTCATGGCCCATCCCGAGAACGGCTGGATCTCTTCCATGGTCCCGCCGATCCTCAAGGAGTGGTCCGACCTCGAAAAACTCTCCATCAACCACGAGTGCGATTTCTACCAGTTCTACCTCCGCGAACTGGAACTCTTCCGCCGCGGGGCCCAAGGCAAGTTCGGCGTCAGCCACTTCATTCTCATTGACAGTCTCAATTTTGTCTTTGAGCTTTTTGGAGGCACTCGAACCTACCTCGAACTGCTCGACCATCCCGAGTACGTTCGGCAAGCGGTGGATTTCGCTTACCAGCTTAATCTGGACGTACAGCAGACATTCTTCAAAGAGATTCCCCTGCTTGCCGAGGGGACGTGCAGTAACATGGTGCAATGGATACCGGGACGCATCGTCTCCGAAAGCGTCGATCCTTTCCACATGACTGACGTTGAATATTTCGAACGCTGGGGACGGGAACCGGCGGAGCGGATCTTCGCCGCATTTGACGGCGGCGTGTTACACATCCACGGCAATGGCCGGCACCTGATCGAAGCCGTGTCGTCACTACGGGGACTCAAGGCCATTTTCTTGGGTGACGACAAAGACATTCCCACCGCCTTCTCCGTACTCCCCGCGCTCAAGCGCCGCTGCGGGGGTCAGCCGCTAGTTGTGCAGGTTGGCTTTCCGGATTTTCTGGCCGCTCTTTATTCCCACAGCCTCCCTGGCGGCATCTTGTACAAGGTTCTAGAAGTCCCCGACTCAGACACCGCAAACCGCGTAATGGATCGCGTGCGGACCTATCGCGTCTGATTCCACTGAATGCCGACCTGAAGGCCGGCGCCACGGGTCGCCTGGCGCGGGTGGCAGCCCTTGGGATGGCCCCTAGAGACTGCCCATGAAAATCATCTTTTCGGGTCCTTTAGGTTTTTGGCAAAATAGAGAGTCTACTTCAGGGTAAAGCTCCATACCCAGGCACTTTGAATGGGAGGGCGAGATGGACGGCGTAAGACGGCACCCTCGTGCAGGAAAGCCCGCTGAACCTTCGGATCTGGTCAACATACCGCGATTGATCACTGCCTATTACACGGGACGGCCGGATCCCACCCTGCCCGGGCAGCGCGTGGCGTTTGGGACGTCGGGGCATCGCGGGAGCGCCTTATCAGACTCGTTCAACGAGAGCCACATCCTGGCTATCACCCAGGCCATTTGCAGTTATCGGCAGCGGCAGGGCATCAACGGGCCGCTGTTCCTGGCCATGGATACACACGCCCTTTCGGAGCCCGCTTTTGCCTCGACGCTGGAAGTGCTTGCGGCGAACGGCGCGGAAGTGATGATCGACCAGGACGGCGGGTATACGCCGACTCCCGTCCTGTCTCACGCTATCTTGACGTACAATCGGGGGCGAAAGACGGGGCTCGCGGACGGCATTGTGATTACGCCTTCCCACAACCCTCCGGAGGACGGCGGCTTCAAATACAATCCTCCCCATGCGGGTCCCGCGGATACGGCCACCACCCACTGGGTTGAGGACCGCGCCAATGCGATATTGGCCGGCGGGCTGCGTGAAGTCTTGCAGATCCCTTATGCCAGTGCGCTGAAGGCTGCCACGACCCACAAACACGATTACGTCTCGGAGTATGTGGACGATCTTGGCAACGTTGTGGACATGGAGGCGATTCGCGCCGCCAAGCTGGCTATAGGAGTCGATCCCCTGGGCGGCGCAGGCGTAGCCTACTGGGGCCGCATTGCCGAGCGTTATGGCATCGCACTCTCGGTGTTGAACACCTCCGTCGATCCAACTTTTCGTTTCATGACTCTGGACTGGGATGGCAAAATCCGCATGGACTGCTCTTCCCCGGACGCGATGGCGGGCTTGATTGCGCTGAAAGACCGGTTTGACGTGGCCTTCGCCTGTGATACCGACCATGACCGGCACGGTATCGTGACGCGCAGCGCCGGGTTGCTGAATCCGAACCATTATTTGGCGGCGGCGATTTCTTACCTGTTTCGTCATCGAGACGGGTGGCCGTCCGAAGCCGGAGTGGGAAAAACCCTGGTGAGCAGCAGCCTGATTGATCGCGTCGCCGCTAGCCTGCGCCGGCGACTGATCGAAGTACCTGTAGGCTTTAAGTGGTTTGTGGAGGGATTGCTGGCTGGGTCGTTAGGATTCGGGGGCGAGGAAAGCGCCGGCGCTTCCTTCCTCCGCCGCCAGGGCACGGTCTGGACGACGGACAAAGACGGGATCATCCTCGGGCTGCTCGCCGCAGAAATGACGGCGTGCTCCGGCCGCGACCCGGGAGAAGTCTATCGCGAACTGACCCGGCAGTTTGGAGAATCCGTGTACGAGCGCATCGACGCCCCTGCCAGCGCAGAGCAAAAAGCGGTTCTGGAACGTTTAACGCCCCAAGAGGTTATGGTTACAGAGTTGGCGGGAGAAAAAATCGAGGCGATGCTCACCACGGCCCCCGGTAATGGAGGCCCTATCGGCGGCCTCAAGGTGGTGACGGCCCATGGGTGGTTCGCAGCGCGCCCTTCCGGTACGGAGGACGTCTACAAACTTTATGCGGAGAGTTTTCTCGGCGAAGATCACCTGCGGAGAATTCAGGAGGAAGCGCAGAGATTCATCGCCCATGCTTTCGCTTCCGCAGAAGCGACGGCGAGAGGGTAGGGGCGCAAAGCGATGCCCCCCGGCCAGCGGTGCCGCATACATCGCT
>Ga0187817_10001450_pt1 | contig 11623 bp, 10 predicted proteins | sample NC_wetland_sal_i_17_FD_132431 | JGI IMG/M metagenome (GOLD analysis project Ga0187817, IMG submission 132431) | Wetland sediment microbial communities from Neuse River Estuary, North Carolina, USA - SO4_2 | ecosystem: Environmental > Aquatic > Freshwater > Wetlands > Sediment | place: USA... | reverse complement strand
GATCCCCCGTTACCGCGACCCCCAGCCATTTCCGATGCCGGAAGGCGTGGTTTCCGTCCCCATCGAGACAAATTCCACCACCAGCGATGCCAAGATCGTACGAAATGAAGTCTTCATAGCAGGAACGGAGCCCCAGCCGAAGCAGCCCTCGCGGGGATTTCTGGGAAGGCTCTTCCATCCCCAGGGTCAACCCAGCCTGCCTCCCGCGCTTGCCCTCCCGCCCGGAGCTGCAGGGGCGCCACCGCAAAGTGGGCCGCCGCGAGCTGCGGTTAAGCCGGCGGAGGTTCCTTCAACTGCGCATAAGTCAGGTATCATAAAGAGGTTTTTGTCGATTTTTAAAGGTAAGCATTCCAAGTCGACGGCACCAGCGCCGCCTGAAAATGAAACGGCACCCCAGGAATAGATTCTGGATACGCCGCCCTAAGCGTCTCTGCCCATTGCGAGGTTTGAATATGAAAGTCGAAACAACAGATCAACCCGTGATGAAAGGGATCGTCGTTCTAATTCTCCTGCTTATGGTTGGCTTCCCCGGTGTGCACGCACTCTTCGGCTTTCAAGAGGAGCGGCCGGCATCGCCTCCGGCCACGCCCGGCCAGGAGTCCGAAACCACGGCCAAAACTCACTCGCTCAGCTTCGAGGAGCGCGCGGACATTTTCATGGCGCGTAAGTCCTATGAGGATGCTGTTGATTACTACTACCGAGCTCTGAAACAGGCCCATATGGCCAACGCCGTTCTCTGGAACAAACTCGGGATTGCCTATCAGCAGCTCCAGAATTTCTCCGCCTCGCGCAAGGCCTACAACCAGGCGATTCGCCATCAGAAGAGTTACACTGAGCCCATGAACAATATTGGAACCACCTACTTCATGGAAAAGAAGTACGGGAAGTCTGTTAAGTATTACTTGAGAGCGATCAAGCTGAACCCCGACTCGGCTTCCTATCATTTGAACCTGGGTACCTCTTTCATGCACATGAAGAAATACAAGGAGTCAGTGGACGAATACAGGACTGCCTTGACCCTGGACCCCAATATCTTCAATCAACGTTCCGCGTTTGGGACCACCATAGAGGCGCGCGGGGCCGATCCGGAATATTACTTTTATCTGGGAAAGGTTTTTGCCTCTCTGGGGCGTGCTGAGGACGCGGTGCGCAGCCTGCGCCGTGCTCTTGAGGATGGGTTCAAAGACCGAAAGAGAATCCTGGACGATCCGGACTTTATGAAAATCAGCCAGAATCCTGCTTACGTCGAACTGATGAACAACCCGCCGGTGGGGATCAAGGACTGACCGTGAACGCGAGGTATGAAGTGCGCCGCAGGCGCTTTGGAGTGCGGCAGCTTGCTGCCGCTTTCCTCAAGCGAGCTTGCTCGCGCCTCTGTGAACGGAATCGGGGGGTCCTGGAGCCCAGCTTGCTCGTGTTTCAGCAGATGGGATCGGCAAGTCCTGATGGCCAGCATGCTGGCCATCAGAAAAGCGGCAGCAAGCTGCCGCACTCCAAAGCTCGGCGCGGCGCGCCAATGCTATAATGCAGGTGCCGGATCGACTTTTGATGCGCAAAACGCTTGAATTACTCTTACTCTTGCTCGTCCCCTGGCGAGTGGCTTCTGCCTCCGAGGTACATGCCGTCCTGGTTTTTCCCTTTGAAAACCGCAGTAACCGGGCAGATCTGAATTGGGTCGCGGAAAGTTTTGCGGAAACTCTCTCCTCGCGTCTCTCGGGGCCCGGTTATTACCTATTAGAACGGGCAGAGCGCAATGTTGCCTGTGAGCAGTTGGGTATACCCTCGGACACACCGCTGACGGTGGCCAGTGAGTATAAAGTGGCTCAAACCCTGGGCGCAGATTGGGCTGTCTTGGGGAATTTCAGCGTGGAGGGCTCCGGCCTCATCGCCACCGCCCGCTTGCTGGACCTTCACCACTTAAAGCTCTCTCCACCCATCCAGGTCACCGGTGAACTGTCCGAACTGGTGGACCTTCAGACACGCTTGGTGTGGTTGTTGGAGGCTGCTCACGATCCGCACTTTACGGTTGGAACGGAAGAGGAGTTTGGCCGCAGGTTTCCTGAAGTGCGACTGGATGCTTTCGAGAGCTATATCCGGGGCGTCCTCGCCACCGACGACCCCACCCGGATTCGCTTTTTCCAGGAATCTGACCGCCTGGAACCCACTGATCACCGCGCGGCATTTGCTCTTGGCCGGCTCTATTTTGATCAGAAAGACTATGCCAGCTCGGCGAAGTGGCTCCGGAAGCTGAGCCCCGGTGACCCTCATTACCTTGATTCGCTTTTCCTCTTCGGAGTGGATGAGTTTTTTCTCGGCCATTACCCATCGTCCAAGACGGCTTTTGAAACCATCGGCAGAGAAATCCCTCTGGATGAGGTGGCGAATAATGCCGGTGTTCTGGCGGCCCGGGCGGGACGGGATGAGGAAGCCTTGGAGGATTTCGAACGTGCCCATACGAGTGATCCGACGGACGCGGACTTTTGTTTTAATCGCGGCGTGGCGCTTTGGAACCTCCGCCGATACAAGGCGGCGGCAGAATCGCTGGAAGAGACAATCCGGTTGAACGACGACGATTCTGAGGCCCACACGCTTCTCGCCGTGGTGTTGGAGAACTTGGGTGACGCAGCGGGAGAAAAGACTCAGGTCGAGTGGCTAGGCCGGCACCAGGTGGGATTGGAAGCCCGGTTATCACGGGACGTCCTGCCTCAGCCGCGCCTCAAAAAGAATTTCGACGAACGTGCCTTTCGCTTGCTTTCTTTGGCCGTGCACAACGCACTCGAAGAGCGGCTCGGAAATATGCCGGCTGACCAGCACGCGGCTGTCCATAAATCTCGCGGGAAGAGTCTTGTCAGCGAGGGCCGCTTGGCTGAAGCGGAGCGTGAACTGACGGAGGCGACCTCGCTGGCTCCCGGCGACAGCGAGGCGCACTTGAGCTTGGCGCAGATCCTGGAAGCGGAAGACAAGAACCAGGAGGCTATGGGGGAATTCCAAGCCGCACTGAAGCTTCAGGATAGCTTTGCGGGCCACCTCGGGCTGGCACGGGTCTATCTTTCCCTGAGCCGCCGTGAGCAGGCGCGCCAGGAGGGCGAGGCGGCCTTGAAGCTCAACCCGGAAAGCCGCGAGGCGCAGGAGCTTGTCGGGCATATCCCCCCGCCGTTTCCGGGAGGAAAGTAGCGGCAAGTTTCTGTAGGGGCAACCCTTGTAGTTACCCGCCATGTGGAGCGAAGCCTTCGGGCGGCGGGCTGCGGGTGGCCACAGGGGCCGTCCATACAGGGCAATTGCGGCTACCAAGGAAGGGACCTTGAGTTTGCGACGTCAATGGCTGTTGGTTGCGTTCGCTGCCCTCTTGGGGGCCGGGGGCGGTTCGCCCGCGGCGAATGACCAAACACGCCCTCGCGTGGTTGAAATCCGCTTGAACATGATGATCCACCACGTGAGCGCCGAATACGTAATGCGCGGCATAAAGTTTGCCAACGACACTCATGCGGATGCGGTCCTTCTGGAGCTCAACACGCCGGGCGGCCTCGAGAACTCGATGCGCGACATCGTCTCCGCCATCCTCAATTCGAGCGTCCCGGTCATCACGTATGTGGCGCCCAGCGGGGCAAGCGCGGCCTCCGCGGGCTTCTTCATCCTGGAAGCCGGTGACTTGGCCGTGATGGCTCCGGGGACGAATTCCGGGGCGGCCCATCCTGTGGTGCTGGGCGGCGCCGAAGTGGGCAAGACGATGGAAGCCAAAATCGAAAACGATGCAGCGGCTTACATGCGCTCGATAGCCGGCAAGCGCGGGCGCAACTCGACCCTGGCCGAGGACGCGGTCCGCAAGAGCTCGTCATACTCGGACAAGGAAGCTCTGGACGGCAAACTGATTGACGCCGTGCTCAGCACTCCCTCCGACATCTTCGCGCGATACGACGGCAAAACCATCAATAGGTTCAACGACACAACGACTACCCTGCATTTGAAAGACGCGCAGCTCGTGCCTTATTCCATGCCCAGCCTCGAGGAATTCCTTGCCTGGGTGGCAGATCCGAACATCGCTTTCATCCTGGGCGCGATCGGGTTGGCTTGCATTTATATCGAGTTTACACATCCCGGTTTGGTGGCTCCAGGGGTGGTTGGTGCCATCTGCATCATCTTGGCCATGTACGCCTTTAATCTGCTGCCCATCAATTCTATGGGTGTGCTTCTGATTCTTGTGGGAATAGGGCTGGTAGCTTTGGAAGTCAAAGTGACCTCGCATGGCATATTGGCGGGGGTCGGCATTCTCGCCTTGGTGCTGGGCGCACTCCTCCTGGTGAATTCCCCCTGGCCCCAGGCACGGATTCACTTCGCCACGGCACTCGGTGTAGCCATACCGCTGGGGATAATCATGGTCGTCCTCCTGCGCTTTGCCATCGCGGCAAAGCTGCGCAAAGCGGTGACGGGAGAGGCAGGGATGGTCGACTCCATGGGCGTGGCGAAAACTGACCTCGAGCCTTTAGGCAAAGTTCTAGTCCACGGCGAGCTCTGGGATGCGCGTGCCCGGCAGCCCATCGCCAAGGGCACGCGAGTGCGAGTTCGGGAAGTCGAGGGATTGATTCTGGTAGTCGAGCCTGTCCCGGAACCCAGGTAGTGTCCATTGTCCGGCAGCAATCGAGGAAGTTTATCGAAGTCGTAGCGGCGTTCCCGCCTCGGCGGGATAGCCATCCGGCGGCGTAAAGCCGCCCCGACAGCGAACGGCAAAAGGAGCGCAACATGGAAGCAACCTACATCGTCATTGCGGTTATCATTTTTCTGTGGATCTCGGCTTGCTTGAATGTATTGCGGGAATACGAGCGGGCGGTCACCTTCCGTTTGGGCAGGCTTCTCGCTACGGACAAAGGACCGGGGCTGATTTTCATTCTCTGGCCGATCGACAAAATCATTCGGGTGTCCTTGCGGATTATCGCCTGGGATGTGCCTACGCAAGATATTATTACAAGAGATAACGTTTCTGTGAAAGTCAATGCAGTGGTTTATTTCCGCGTGCTGAGCGCGCAAAAGGCGATCGTCGAGCTCGAGAACTACCGCTACGCCGTCGAACAATTGGCGCAGACCACTTTGCGCTCGGTGCTGGGTGAGGTGGAGTTGGATGACCTGCTTTCTCAGCGCGAAAAGCTGAACGCGCGCCTCCAGACTATCCTCGACGAGCACACGGAGCCCTGGGGCATCAAGGTGGCGAAGGTGGAAGTGAAGCAGGTAGACTTGCCTCAGGATATGCAGCGGGCGATCGCGCGCCAAGCCGAAGCGGAACGCGAGCGGCGGGCGAAGATCATCAACGCCGACGGGGAATACCAGGCTTCCGAAAAGCTATCCGAGGCCGCGCACATTCTGGCCACAGAGCCCATCACCATCACACTGCGCTACCTCCAGACTCTCGCGGAAATCGGAACCGAGAAAAATACCACGATTGTCTTTCCAATCCCTGTGGAGCTTTTGAGTGCTTTGCTGGGGAAGTTCGCCGGCCCCGCTGCCCCGAAAGGGGAAACCAAGTAACTAGAATATGAATACCAATTCCCTTCGTGACGACAAAGGGGTTTCCACCCGGCACCTTGTCCTGATTTTCTTGGCGGGAGTAGCCGTTTGCGGAATTTTCTTCTCGCTGGGATTCCTGGTGGGATACAACGAAAGGTCAGTGCGCATGGCGCCAGTCACCGAGCGCGTTTCAACCCCTGCCACGATTCCCCCGACCATCAATTCTCCCCTCGAGACCGTTCCGGTCGGGTCTGGCGCCGGAGCGCCGTCTACACCCTCTGTTCCGCCGCCACTCAAGCCCCTACAAGCTAGCGAGGCTCCTTCACCAGTCGCTGACCAGAAACCTGCAACAGCCCCGGGAACCGTGTCCCCGGTGACTGCTCCTCCCCCGTCGCCTGCAAAGGCGGACAGGGAACCCGGGGTGGACAGGGCCGCAACTTCTCCTGCCGCGGTTGGAGAAGTCGGGGGCGGATTCATGGTCCAGGTTACGGCCTTGAGGACAAAGCAAGATGCCGAAGCCGTGGCGAGAATCTTGAAAGGGCGCGGCTATCCGGTATTCCTCGTGGCGCCCGGACACAGGCATGCCAATGATAACCTGTTCCGGGTTCAGGTAGGCCCTTTTGCCTCCAGGGGAGATGCTGAAAAGATGCGCACGAAGCTCACGCAGCAAGGGTTCAAGCCCTTTATCCGGCGGTAGCACGGGACGAAGTTCGAAAATCGAAAATCGAAATTCGAAACTCGATCGAACTTCACTCGATGGCGCAATGGTCCAATGGCTCAATGACTCAATGATTCAATGAATCAATTCAAGAACTGCTTTGCCAGCGCCCTCAGCGGCTTCTTTCTTGTCGCTTGTTTCCCGAAGCTCAGTCTTCATCCCTTGGTTTGGATCGCCCCCCTCCCTCTGCTCCTCGTGTTGGCGGGCGAGACGAGTCCGTGGCGCGCCTTCGGTTGGGCGTATTTCAGCGGAGCCATCTTCCTGTCGGGTAGCTGTTACTGGTTTGTCGAAGTCACACGCCGGTACGGCGGGCTCAGTCTCGCCCTTTCTTTGACGGCGCTGCTGGCCTTTGTCGTGGTGTTCTCCGTCTTTTTCGGAGCATTCGGCTTGGCGGTCGGAGGAACGGCTCGCAGGTCGACGGCTCTCGCCCTTCTGCTAAGCCCCTTCCTTTGGGTGGCCATGGAACTGGCCCGCACGTACCTGATTACGGGGTTTCCCTGGAACCTCCTCGGTTATGCTGTGACCTTCGCCGGCTTAAGGCAGATCGCCTGTATGACGGGGGTTTACGGCCTCTCCTTCCTGGCCGCCACGACGAGCGCGCTGGGGGCATGGTCAATTCTGCGCCGGCGAGCGAGATGGCCTCGCCTGGTGCTGAGTGGTTGGGTCATGCTCCTGCTCGTTGGGAATTGGGTGCTCGAGCCGCCCGCCCCAACTCGGGGGTCAAATGTCGCCATCTTGGTGCAACCCAATGTGCCGCTGGAAGAGGAAGCGGCCACCACCTGGGCACCCTGGATCAATCCCACAAAGCTGAACCAGCTTGTGAATATGTCGTTGGATGCGCTTGCGAAGGAGAAGCGGGAAGAAGAAACTGCATCGGGCAAGGAAGGGCAGTCGCACAGCTACACTCCGCCCCTCATCATCTGGGCGGAAAACCCCGCGCCCTTCTATTTCACCCGCGATCCCGTTTTCCGCAACGCCGTGGAGGGGATGGCGCTCCAGGGCGCGGCTTACGTCGTGGTGAACACGGTGGTACCGTTTGGCGCTGGACAATCGAAGATCACGAACAGTGCCGTGGTCTTGGACCCGGAGGGGCGTGAAATCCTGCAATATGATAAAATGCATTTGGTGCCGTTTGGTGAGTACGTTCCCCCCTGGGCCTTTCCGGAAAAGATCGGAAGGATTACTAGCGAGGTGGGAAACTTCGTCCCGGGGAGCCATTACGGCGTGGCGCCAACACCGGAAGGCGCGATTGGCGTGTTCATATGCTATGAGGATATCTTCCCTCAACTGGTCAGGAGGGTTGCTTGGGCCGGCGCCCAGGTGCTGGTGAATATTTCCAATGACGCCTGGTTTGGCGACTCCGCCGCCGCCGCTCAAGAATTGGAAATGGCGAGCTTGCGGGCAATTGAGAATCGCCGCTACCTGTTGCGCGCCACTAACGACGGCATTACCGCATTGATAGACCCTTACGGACGGATTGAAAAGCAAATCGCGCGCCATCAAACGGCGGTCTTAACTGCTAACTTCAGCTACCGTCGCGGCCGGACTTTTTATACTCAGCACGGCGACGTATTCGCGTGGCTGAGCACGGCGCTGGCCGGAGCGATAATGCTTGGAGCGAGGTTGCATTAGATAGTGCTAGCCCTCTCCCCCTTGGGGGAGAGGGTGGACCGTCGCCGGCGTTTTCGCCAGCCGGGGCGGGCCGGGTGAGGGGGTGGTTGGAATTGGCAATGATCGCCGAGACCCCTAGCACCCCGTAGGAATGGCGATTTTGTGTCGCCACCGTGGCAGAGAATGGGCAGAGCGAGATTCCCCGCTCCGCTCGGAATGATAATGTAGCCAGGAGCAAACGTGATCGAGGAACTGCAAAGAGAGTACGATGACTTGAAGCGACGCGCTAACGAACTGCGGAGCTTTCTTTGACGCCCCCCAGCGCCGCAAAGAATTCGAAACCCTCGAGAAACAAATAGCCCAGCCTGATTTCTGGCAGAACCAGGAAACCTCCCAGAAAATCTTGACCGCCCGCAAGCGTTTGAGCGAGCAGATCGAAGAAGACGACAAGCTCGCTAAGCGCTTGGCCGATGTGGAGGCCTACTTCGAGTTGGCCCGCGAGGGAGAGCCGGTGGAGAAGGAGTTGGCGAGCGAACTGGAGTCACTTCGCCAGGAAATCGAGCGAATTGAGACGGAAACCCTTCTCGCCGGGGAAAACGACCACCGCAATGCCATCGTGGCGATTCACCCGGGGGCGGGGGGAACCGAGTCACAGGACTGGGCCGAGATGTTGCTCCGCATGTACAAGCGATGGGCGGAACGGCACGGCTTCGCCTTTACGCTCAATGATTATCAATCCGGGGAGGAAGCAGGGCTCAAGTCCGCCACTTTTACGGTCTCCGGCGATTACGCTTACGGCATGCTGAGTGGGGAGACGGGTGTCCACCGCCTGGTGCGCATTTCCCCCTTTGACCAGGCCGCCCGCCGCCACACCTCTTTTGCCTCGGTATTTGTCAGTCCGGAGATCGACGAAACCATCAATATCGAAATCAAGCCGGATGATCTCAAGATTGAAACCTATCGCTCAACCGGCAGAGGCGGACAGCACGTTAATACCACTGACTCCGCCGTGCGCATCACTCACATTCCCACGGGTACTGTTGCGCAATGCCAGAACGAGCGCTCGCAACACCGCAACAAAGACATGGCCATGAAATTTCTGCGCTCCAGACTCTACGAACTGGAACTGCGCAAACGGCGGGAGGCGGCGGACAAGCTCGAGGCCGCGAAAGCCGATATCGATTTTGGCAGCCAGATTCGGTCCTACGTCCTGCACCCCTATCGGCTCATCAAGGACCACCGGACGAAATTTGAAATGGGCGACACCGACCGCGTCCTCGACGGAGACATCGATCCATTTCTTAAAGCCTACCTGTTATCACGCCGCACCGTCCAGAAGCCGGGTTAGGGACGATGTAGCCCGCGCGTCCCGTCCGTTTCCGTTGTGGCGGGAGCGTCTCGCCGTTGCCAAAGGCCTGCCTCCCATGTTATAACCTTGTTGTACCGAGGAGGCAGTCATGGTTACGCAGATCCGGCGCGTGGGAAATTCACGGGGAATCATCATTCCCAAGCTGCTGTTGAGGGAAGCAGGCTTGCAAAAGGAAGCGGAAATGGTCCTGGAGCGCGGCGCCATCGTGTTGCGCAAGCCGCGGCGCAATCCCCGCGAAGGCTGGGCGGATGCCAGCCGCCGAATTGCCGAAGCCGGGGATGACAGGCTGATTTGGCCGGAGTTCGGGAACTGGGATGATGGGGGCCTAAAGTGGTGACGCGCGGCGAGGTATGGCTTGTAACGCTCGATCCCACCGTGGGCAGTGAGATCCGAAAGACCCGGCCCTGTGTGATACTCTCGCCCCCCGAGATGCACGATTACCTCCGGACTGTGATCGTGGCGCCCATGACGACAGGCGCGCGTCCCGCGCCTTACCGCATCTCCGTGACCTTTCAGGGAAAGCGGGGGCTCATTCTACTCGACCAACTGCGCGCGCTGGACAAGGTCCGGCTGGTCAAAAGGCTGGGGAAGATTACCTCGCTAGTCCTGGTCTTGACCCTCCAAACCCTCCAGGAGGTGTTTGCCTGACGCCGCTCGCCTGTATCTTTTGCCACAAGGCAGCGCTGTCCCGCGGGGTCTCTGTGAGAACTAGCCCATCATGTCATCCTGAGCGAAGCGAAGGATCTGTGCTTTCTGTTCGGTTTCGTGAAATCAAGCAAATGCAGGGATCCTTCGTCGCCTTCGGCTCCTCAGGTCGACAGTCCAACCGAGTTCTCACACAGACTCCCGCGGGGACACAATGGACTCCGCCCCAAGCGACACCTCTACGCTAGACGCAAAAACGTTGACACTTTTCCGCGGCTTATGGTACGGTCAAATGATTGTGCTAATCGCTAAAATCTCAGTAGAAGCGAAGGAGGCCTTGAGTGGCTGGGCTGTTGCAACATCATCTTTTTACATCTGAATCCGTAACCGAGGGGCATCCCGACAAACTTTGTGACCAGATTTCCGATGCGGTCTTGGATGCCGTTCTGGCTGCGGATCCGTTGGGCCGCGTGGCCTGTGAGAGCATGGCCAAAGATCAGGACGTCTACGTGGTGGGCGAGGTCACGACAAAGGCCAAGCTCGATGTCGACCCCTTGGTTCGGGAGACGATTCGCAAGATCGGGTATACCCAACCGGATGCCGGATTCTGTGCGGATACCTGCCGAATTACCTCAAACTTGACCCAACAAAGTCCCGACATTGCCCTTGGGGTAGACACGGGAGGGGCCGGCGACCAGGGACTGATGTTCGGCTATGCCTGCGACGAGACTAAAGAGTTGATGCCGTTTCCCATCATGATGGCGCACAAGCTGTGCCTGCAACTCGCGGAAGCCCGGCGCCGAGGCATTCTCGATTTTCTCCGTCCGGACGGGAAGTCTCAAGTCACCGTCGAGTACGAGGGAAGCAAACCTGTCCGCGTCGAGGCGGTGGTCGTCTCCACCCAACACTCTGATAAGGTTTCGATTGAAACGGTGCGCGAGGGCGTAAAGGAATGCATCATCAAAACAGTCATTCCCGCCCACATGCTCGACCAAAACACCAAATACCATATCAACCCTACGGGCCGGTTTGTGACCGGCGGACCGGTGGGCGACTCCGGGCTTACAGGCCGAAAAATCATTGTGGACACTTACGGTGGCACGGCACACCACGGCGGTGGGTGCTTTTCCGGCAAAGATCCCTCCAAGGTGGACCGCTCCGCTGCCTACATGGCTCGCTATATTGCCAAGAACATCGTTGCGGCAGGACTTGCCAACCGTGCTGAGGTCCAACTGGCTTACGCCATTGGAGTCGAGGATCCGGTTTCCATTATGGTAGACACTTTTGGGACCGGCAAAGTCGCCAACTGCGATCTGGAAGCGCTGGTCCGCAAACACTTCAAGCTGACTCCCAAAGGGATCATTCAATCCCTGGACCTGCTGCGCCCCGTTTACAAGAAAACTGCCGCCTACGGCCACTTTGGCCGTTCCGACCCTGATTTCACCTGGGAACGAACTGATAAAGCGGCGGTTCTACGAAAGGAGTCCGGAATATAAATGCCCACGACCCAAAAAATTGCTTGTGATGTGAAAGACCTTGAATTGGCCTCTAAGGGCAAGACCCGGATCGAGTGGGCCGGCCAATGGATGCCCGTGCTGAATCTGATCCGGAAGCGGTTCGCCGAAGAAAAGCCGCTCCAAGGCGTGAGAATTTCCGCCTGTCTTCATGTAACTACGGAAACCGGCAATCTGGCCATTACGCTTAGGGATGGGGGCGCGGACGTAGTGGTCTGCGCGTCCAACCCATTAAGCACCCAGGATGATGTGGCGGCCTCGCTGGTCCGG
>Ga0187817_10001449_pt1 | contig 11626 bp, 9 predicted proteins | sample NC_wetland_sal_i_17_FD_132431 | JGI IMG/M metagenome (GOLD analysis project Ga0187817, IMG submission 132431) | Wetland sediment microbial communities from Neuse River Estuary, North Carolina, USA - SO4_2 | ecosystem: Environmental > Aquatic > Freshwater > Wetlands > Sediment | place: USA: North... | reverse complement strand
GTTGCGTCGGCCTCCGTCTGGCCGAATTGCAGCTCAAGATCATCTGGGAAGAAATTCTGAAGCGCTTTGAATCGATCGAAGTGCTCGGGGAGCCGAAGCGGCCGTATTCGAGCTTCATTAAGGGCTACGAAACACTGCCGGTGCGGATTTCCGCGTAGCACCCGCAACAATGGCCGTTAAATTGCTCTCGCTTCGATACCAGGCCATGGGAAGCTCAACTCCAACGCGCCGCATGCGGTGCGGTAGCGCGCATTTTGAGCGGCATTTCGAGAAGCTACGAAGGCTGCCGCAGCCTCGGTGGAATTGTCCTGACAGCACCGCGCCGGCGTAAACAGGCCAAGTAGATCCTTTGGCGCTCAATTCCAGGCCGAATGCCCTATGTGGCGCCACCGCTTTGCTTTAAAAGCTGCCGCGGTGCAGCTGCCCACGCCATTCGATGAGTGGATGGGTGCAGCAGGCTTCGAGGATGGCCTCAACCTCGAAGCGCGACACATCATATTGGCAGACGATCGTCACCTCGGGAAACTCATCCTGCAGGAAATTCAGCCGACGCTCGTATTCGTGGATCTCTTCGACGCCAGGCGCCCTTGAGAAGTACCAGTCCATCTCTCCGGTGATCAAATGCGTAGGGAAGCCCTCCGAAGTCGTGCGAATAATCATCTGGCGCACAAAGGCGACCATTGCATCGGCGGAGAAATTACCAGTCTTCAAATAGGCTTCGTCTGCCGCCAATAACTGCAAAAGCCCGCTTTGCGTTACCTCGTCGAAATCGAGACCCTCGCTGGCTAGCCATTCTCTGATACGTGATCGCGAGGAGGCGCTGTGAATGTATAACGTCGGCTCGCGGCGGCGATAATGATGGAGAAAATATCGCCGAAATACTTCCCATTGTTCGATTGGATTCCGAAAATAGACGCACACATGCCGCCGCGGTTCAGCCTCCAGCTTCGAGTTGAGGCGATGCAGGGGGTAGCGCGGCTCCCCCTGGTGGCGCGTGGCGCTATTGTTTTGCTCGACGAACTTCTTCAGCTGCTCGAGTTCAAAGCGCCGGCGTCCTTGCGGGCCGATCCGATGACAATCGAGCAAGCCGTCATTGGTCCAGCGGCGTAGGGAAACCTTACTCGCGCCTAAAAAAGAGGCAGCTTCATCGAGAGTGAGCAGTTTTGTTGTCTTTTCCATCATTACCGGGTCCAGAGATACTCAGGGCTCGCTTATTACGCATCTCGCTTATCCAAATATCGGCACGCGAAGCTAAGAATGAGCAACAAGCAAACAGAAGACATAGAGTCCCATTCGAACCTAATCAATCCTTATCTTCCGCAATTTATGCCAGGGCCCACAATATCTTAACCGGCGAAAATTCTTCTCTTTCAGCGCAGCTCCCCAGCCAGATCAACTCCGTGAGTGTTCCTCGGAGAAAGGTCCTTGCAGGCCACTTCGCCGACAACTTGAACGGGCGACATTACCGGCGAGAAGGGTGGCGCATAGGCCAAGTCCATCTCGGCAACCACATCGACTGAAAGGCCCGCCCAAGTTGCGGTCGCCAGAATGTCGATGCATTTGTCGACGGCGTCGGTCCCTACCGCTTCTGCCCCGAGGATACGCCCGTCCGCTTGGTCGACGGTTAGAATGAGATCGATCGGCCGGGATTGAGGCATGTAGCGGGCGCGGCTTGGTGCTTGTGCGGCGATGCGCTTTGGATCAAAGCCGGATGCGCTTGCTTGACTGAAGCTGAGACCTGTGCGGGCCACCGCAAGGTCGAAGGTGCGGAAGATCGCGGATCCAAGCACCCCTGGGAATTGTGCATTTCCCCCGGCTACATTGATGCCGGCTACGCGCGCCTGGCGGTTGGCGACGTCGCCAAGCGGCTGCCAAACCGGCTTCTTCGACACGAAATGTTGGCTCTCGACGCAATCGCCCGCGGCATAGACGCCGTCGATGCCTGCACGCATGTGTTCATCTACCGCGATTGCCCCGGTAGTCCCGAGCGGCACGCCCGACACCACCGCGAGATCAACCCTCGGTCGAACGCCGGTTGCAGCCAGCACTGCATCGGCCTCGATCAACTCGCCATCCTGCAGCACTAGTCCGGTCGGTGTGACCTCGACGATGCGCCTGTTGGTACTCACGACTACATTGTGGAGCGCAAGATGTGCCGCCACCGCTTCGCTGACGAGGCTATCGAATGTCGGCAGAAGCCGCGGCATGGCCTCTACCAGTTCCACCTCGGCACCCAGGAATCGAAGCGTCTCGGCCATCTCAAGACCAACATAGCCGCCACCGATAATGGCCACGCGGCGCAGCGATGGGGATAGCTCACGCAGCCAGTCAGCGTCCCGGAAGGAACGCAACGCGAGGACGGGAACCGCCCCTTTGGCAAAGCGCATCGGAGGCGTAATCGGCTGGGCTCCCGTCGCGAAAATGACCTCGTCAAACCCAATTACTTCGTCCCGGGCCGCGGCAATCTCGTTGACCGTTGCTCGTCTACCCGCCAAGTCCACAGCTTCGACCCTGTGGCCAACCCTGACGTCAATGCCGTCTTGGCGAAACCGCTCGATGCCGCGCGCGATGAGGCGCTGCCGCGGGATCGCGACGGGATCCGCCAAGTGATACGGGAATCCGCAGGCGGAGTAGGATACGTCCATCTCGTCCTGAAGAACGATGATCTCGAGCTTAGGATCCCGACGCCGCGCTGTTGCAGCTGCCTTCATGCCGGCCGCAACCCCGCCGATGATCAGAATGCGCTTCATCTCCCCAACTCGGTATTGGCGGAAGAGACAATTCTCAGGCGCGCATCCACGGCGATGAGGTTCGATCCGCTGGCGATGATTGGATTGAGATCGAGCTCGGCAAGCCAGGGTGCCCGCGCGATCCACTGCGACAAGCTGGCAAGCAGATGGGCAAGCGCAGCGCGGTTCACTCCGGGACGGCCGCGCGCGCCATCGAGCAGAGCGCGGCCGCGCAGCTCGTCGAACATCGAGGCCGCCTCCTCTTCGGTAAACGGTGCGATCCGCACGGCGACGTCGTCGAGCGCTTCGATCCAGATGCCGCCGAGTCCAAACAAAACCGCTGGCCCAAAATGCGGGTCGCGGGTAGCCCCGACCACAAGCTCGAGACCGAGTGCAGCTTGGCGCTGAACCAATATCGGCCCGGGTCCGAGCCGATTTTCGAAATCGCGGACGACTTCAAGCGTCTGCGCCGCATCCGCGATGCCGATTTTCACGGCACCGGCTTCGCTCTTGTGCAGCAGCGCAGGTCGGATAGCCTTGAGGACACACGGAAAGCCAACGTCGGCCGCGGCGACAACGGCGTTCGCACCGTCAGCGATCCGCCATGTCGCGAAGCTTACACCAGCGGCCGTCAGCAGACGAAAGGTAGTCTCCGGATCAACCCATCCTTCCGCATCCGTTGTTGCAGGCATCGGCATGGGCGGACCGGCACATGGCTTGGCGTGGACCGGTAGGACTCGGGACTTCGCTACGACGCATGCGGTGCGCACGGTCCACGGGTGGCAAGGAATGCCGGCTGAGAGCAATCGCCGCCTGTTTTCCTCGGCGCCTTCTGGACCAACCCAACAGACGTGGATCGGCTTTCGGATTCCTGCGTCGCGGGCGCTCTGCTGCTCGGCGATAATGCGCATGGTGACCTCAGGCATAAGCGCGGAGCGTTGCAGTAACACCGGCACGACGGCATCGACCTCATCGCTCGCCATGAGCGCATTCAGCGTTTCACCATACATCTGCGAAAAGCGCGGCCAGTCGGTGGTGACATCGACCGGATTGCCGGCACTGCCATACGCCGGGATAGACTTACGAATCTTGGCTTGTAGCGCCTGCGAAAGCTCTGGGACGGCGAGCCCCTCGTCCTCCAGCAAATCGGTAAGCTCAACGCCAGTACCGCCGGAATTGGTGATGATCGCAATGCGGTTGCCGCACAGCGGCGGTTGACTGGCCAAGGCTGCGGCGACGTCGAGCAGACTGAGTCCGTCCCCGACCAGCCGGACTCCCGCCTGGCGCAGCGCTGCCGCCGTAATCCGATAATCGCCAGCAAGCGCGGCCGTATGGCTCGCGGCTGCACGTTGCGCGGTCTTGTTGCGGCCGGTCTTGAGCACGACCACTGGTTTGACTGACGTAACAGCGCGCACGGCCTCTAGAAACGCGGCACCGTCGCTGATCGATTCGAGCAGCATGGCGATAACGCCCGTGTCCGGATCGTTGCCGAGATAGGTGACGATCTCGGTTTCATTGAGGTCAGCTTTGTTGCCCGGCGCGATGACCTTGGCGAAGCCGATACCCTCCTCCTTCGAGCGCGAGAACGCAGCCATGCCGTAAGCGCCGCTCTGCGTGAACAACGACACGGCGCCTGCCGTGGGCAGCCCGATTCCGATCGAAGCGTTCAGCCCTGCATGGGCATTGATCACGCCAAAGCAGTTGGGGCCGATCAAACGAACACCGCCGGCTCGCGCCGCCGTGCTGATCCGATTTTGCAGGGCGCGCCCTTCATCGCCGACTTCGGCAAAGCCCCCGGTGAGGATCACGGCAGCCCTGGCGTGGGCCTGCGCACACTCTTCGATGGCATGCAAAACCGCGTCGGTTGGCACTGCGATGAGCGCGAGGTCCACTGGGTCGGGGACATCGCGTATGGTCGGGTAGACCCGACGGCCCAGGATCTCCTTCTCTCCGGGGTGAATCGGAAACAATTCTCCGGTGAAGCCGTCGAGCAAGTTGCGCATCACGAGATTGCCGAGCTTGCCGCCCTTGCTCGAAGCGCCGATCACAGCGACCCGCCGCGGATTGAACACCGCCTGGCCCCAATGCGACTTCGACGCAATATCTGTCGGAGCGATATTCATGTCGACATTTCAGTACGACCGGATTGGGCAAGAACGCGGTCGATCATCGTTCCGCAGTGACGGACGCTGCGGCGGTAGTCGAACAGCGCCTCGACATCCTCGGGTTCGAGGTGCGCCATGATGGCGGAGCACTCGAGGATGACATCCTTGAGTGGGCGGCTCGTTTCGCGGGCAACTGCCGCAGCTTCATAGACCAACCGGTGTGCACTATGCCGGCCGACGCGGGGCATGAGCGCCAACATGATCTCTTCCGACTGGACCAGACCACGACTGGCATCAAGGTTTGCCAGCATGCGCTGCTGATTGACTTCAAGATTGGCAACGAGCGAGCGGAGCAGAGCAAGCGCCTTCCCGGCCACGAGCGAGATCTGCGGCAGCGCCTGCCATTCCACTTTCCATGATCGGCCGTCGCGTTCGTGATCGTGAACGAGACTTTCGGCGATCATCGCGGCGCTGTGGCGCGCAACCCGCGCCAGCGTGCCGAGATGCTCGGACAGTTCCGGATTGCGTTTGTGCGGCATGGTGATGCTGCCGACGGTGCCGGGCACGAAGCCCTCGGCCACCTCGCCGACCTCGGAGCGTTGCAGATTATAAACTTCATGGCCGATGCGATCGGCCGTGGCGGTTATGAGGACCATCAGATTGCACCATTCGGCCAACACGTCACGGCTCGACGTCCAGGATATTTCTGGAGAGCGCAGTCCAAGCCTGGATAGGAAGCGGCTTTGAATCTCGAATGCCCGTGGTCCGAGCGACGAAAGGCTTCCGACTCCGCCGCAGAGCTGTCCGATATCCATACGCGGCGCGATTTCCGCGAGGCGTTGTCGGTGGCGGCTTATCTCGGCGCCCCAGCTCGCGGCCTTGAAACCGAAGGTGATCGGTAATCCTTGCTGGCCGTGGGTGCGTCCCGCCATGATGGTGTCGCGGTGCCGCTCAGCCAATCCGCGCAATAGCACATCGGTTTCCTTAAGATCGCGCGCGTAAATCGCGCGCGCGTCGCGCAGCGCCCCCATCATCCACGTGTCCGCGATATCTTGCACCGTCGCGCCGCAATAAAGCCATTCGCCACTACCGTCCGGGCAGCGTTTTTGCACCGCCTGGATCAAACCCTGAGTCGAATGACCGCTCGCTTCAAAACCCTGGCGGACCTCATCGAGAAAATTCGAATCCGGCCTGATTGCGCGGCAGCCTGCGGCGACCCGTGCGGCCATGTCTGCTGGAACAAGACCAAACTCCCCTTCGGTCTCAGCGAGTACCGCAAGGATTTCCAGCCATCGCGTGACGCGCGCTTCCTCCTCGAAGATTGCGCGAAGCTCCGGCGTGCCCCAGGCCCCGCCGTAGACCTGCGAGTCGATGAACTGCGTAGCCATTCAGTTACCCCCTGCCGTGCGCTCCGCCAGTGTAAGCAACCCCCTTTCGCTTGCGGCGAGCCGATCCGAAGTCGCGGCTTGCCATTGCGCATGGCCCGCAAGACAGTTACGGCATTCGTCAATCACGGCGCTTACGGCTTCGCGAGCCGCCCCACCGATTCCGGTGCGGCGTGATACGGCGACGACTGGATCGGCAGCTTCGTCCAGTTGCTGTTGCGATAGCCCGAGCGGACGTCCGATCATCGCGGTGGCGACAGCGTCGAGATCACCGTTGGCAATGCGGAAGCTGCTGCCGCCTCTGTCGATCATGTCGCGCGTGAGCCGCGCGATCAGACGATGGGCCGTTCTGAAGTCGATGCCGGCTTTTGTCATGCTCAGCTCGGCGAGATCGGTCGCGCATGCAAAGCTCGAATCGAGCGCGTGGCGCGCGCGCGAATGATCGAAAGTAAGCTCCGCGATCGATTTGCCCATGAGCTTGGCAGCTCCAGCGGCCGTGCCGAGAGCGCGCGGAACATCGCCATACGGTTGCATCCGATTGTCCATATGGCCCGTCGGAGTCCGGCCGCAGACGGCCATGGCGGTTTGCACGCCGATCAGCTGATTGGCAACTGCACGGATATATCCAAGTGCGAACGGGTTCTTCTTCTGCGGCATGATCTTGCTCGTGCGCGCGTGGGCGTCGGCGAGCTCCACGAACCCAAACTCGGCCGTGGAAAAAATCATGAGATCCTCGGCGAGCCGGTCAAGATTAACGAGGGCTGCCGTGGCGACGCCGAGGGCTTCAATTGGAAGGTCCGCCTCCCACATGGCATCGCGTGCGTGCCGGACCAGCCCGTCGAAACCAAGCAAAGCAGCCAGACGTTCGCGATCTTGCGGCAGGAGCGACCCGTTGCTGCTTCCGCAACCGGCAGGTCTTAGATTGATCCGCCCAAACAGCGCACGCGCACGATCGAGATCGCGCATCAGAGCACAACCGAAGCCAAGCAGGAAATGTGCAAACGTGGTCGGCTGGCCGGCCCGAAGGTAGGTATAATCCGGCATCAGCGAGTCGCGATGACGCTCGGCACAATCCGCAATCGCCCGACCGATCTCGATGAGTGCACCAATCATTTCAAGCAGACGCCAGCGCGTCACAACGAGGTAGCCGGTCGTGGTCGCCTCACGACGTGCCCGACCAGCGCCGAGCCATCCCGCCGCGGCTGTGCGAGCCGAGAGCCACGCCTCTCGATTGGTGTACAGGTCACCCAGTGCCGGATCGGGAACGAAGTCGCGGGGACGCGGTTGCAACTTCAGTAGAAACGAGAGCAGCGCCGCTCCTTCGTCCGCCGGAATAACACCCACCTCAATCAGCATGATAGTGTGAGCGATATCGGCAAGACCGACTCCCTCGAACAGTGCATCCTGTTGTTCGAGCTCCGCCGCAAAGGCCGTCATCACAAGGTCCGGCGCCGGCGAGGAATGAAGGCGATCGGCAACTCCCAGCACTTGATGCTGCGCGTCCGCGATCATCCGCCGCATGGCAAGCGGCTCATCCACTGACTTCAACCCCGAGAGCTTTTTCGATCTGTTCCGGCTTCCATTGACCTAAACTTTTCCGCCGCTCGACGATCGGCTGAAGCGTCTCGAACCTCAACCCGGCTCGAAGCGCTTCGAGCGCAAGGACTTCGTCCCATCGAACATTGCCGAGGCCAACGTCGTTACCGAAACGCCCCACTAGTGCTGCCTGCTGCGGCTTAAGCGGAGCTTCCCAGATCAGCCGATCAATCTTGTCACCCATGACATCTGCCATTTGATCAAGCATTTCGCCCGAGATTTCGCCCTCCTTGTCATAAATGCCGACGCCCTTACCCGACTCGCGGCCCTCGACGAGAACCCAGCTTGCGCCCCATTCCAGATCCTGCAACGCGAGATCAGCAAGCTCGCGGGCGTCCGGCTGCGCGGCTGGGTCCTTCTTCCCAACTTCCGTAATAGCGACGAGCCCCGCATCGATGGCGCAACGGATCACGTTGCGCCTGCGCACCAGAGGCAACGGCAACGTGCCGTCGGAAATTTCGACCGCGCTGAAGCCCAAGTCGCGGGCCCGCCCCATGAACACTCGGCAGTGCTGCTGAACGATCGCGACTTCGAGCAACGTGCCGCCCGGATACGTCAGAAAGCCGTGACTGGCTAGAAGCGCCAGCTTGCGCCGCAAGAGATCCCGTGGCACGGCCGCCGAGGTCCCGAAGCCGAGCTTCCAATGATCGATATACGGCCCCGAGGTCTCGATCAGATCAGCGGTCACCGCCAGACCGAGACCGGTATCGATCACCATCGTTACTCCTCTGGCGCGGGGTCGGCCGCTACGCGGCACCCAGGCGTGATCGATAACCCCTGACCAAGCAAGCTCACCCATTGCCATCGATGCCCTCAACGAGGTTTCTAAGCGCCCGCTCCACCATCGCGAGATCGGCACCCCAGGGCACAACGGCGACGTCGCCGTGCCGCTCGATGTGGAACTCCAGCAAACAGCATTTGAGGAGAGTGATTTCATTACGCTCGCCGGCAATGACACGCGGACACATTTCAACACGCCGTGGCTCGTCGCCATAATAATGGCGATGAAATTGCAGGCTTCGCTCGCAGCCGATCAACGTCCAATCTTCGCGCTGCGCCGGCCGCTCGTCGAGAAAATGCAACGGGGCGCCAAGATCCTCCAAACCTCCGGAGCGACAGGGAACGAGAAACGATTTAGCCTTCACGTGGCTGCACAGATCGCGCAGTTCGATGCGTTCCAGCTCCAGCCGGATCGGCGGCAAATCGGCGTAGCTCAGGACATGGAGCGCCAGGTCGTAGAGCTTGGGCGGCTCGGGCGGCGCGACTTCTATGACGCGCACCGTCAACGGGTCGGGCCGGTGAATGAAATTGACATGATCGTGGCGGCCCCACACCACGAGCGTGCGATCAGCGCCGACGCCGTGCTGGCGTGCCAATTCCGCCAATGCCGAACGATTGCTGCAATCGGTGTCCGGGGAGCGAACGAAGGTGCACTCGTCCGGCAAAGCCAAAACTTCCACGTCCACGATTTCCGAGAAGAACGCCTCGCTATCGCGCTTGGCGATCGCAACGACAGCCATCGCATCCGCTCGGCCGTGAAGGACGATGAATTCGGTTCGCCGATATGCCTCACGACCGAGCAGCTTCGCCATCAGAGCCTGCTCAGTGAAGACATCGTCATAAGGCTGCATGCTGACATTTCGATAGGGCAAGGGAACCAGATTGCGCTTTCCTCGATAGGAAAGGCGCGAGGTCGGTGGCATCGCAAGCGTGCTCATGACGCCTCCACTGCCTCATGCTGCCGAACGGTAAAGCGCCGCTCGCGATCATGCGGCCGCAGTTCCTTCAGGTGAATACCGAGCGGGTCGAGTCCGCGGATGGTCGAGACTACGTCGGGGTCGGGCAACGGCGCGGTCGAAAGGTCATCCGCGACGGCGAACTCGAATCCCGTGTTTTCAGAAATTTCCTCGATTGTGGTGTCGGGATAGAGTTGGCGAAGCCGCAAGCATCCTTCCTCGTTGAAATCGAATACACCGAGATCCGTGACGAGCCATTGTGGCCCGTGGCCCCGATGGCCGAGATCGGCCCTCGTGCGGCCGTCGGCGGTTCGATGGCCAAAGCTGGTGACGAAATCGCATCGCTCAACCAGCCGATAGCGGCGTCTTTCGCGCGGCGCCGGCTCGCAACGATGGGCCGTCGTCCAAAGCGTCACGCGCTGCGCGTCGCAGGAAAGGTTGCAGCCCCCGCCCCCACCCGGTAGCTTGAGCTTCATCTCTCTGTTCCCAAGCATAGTCACATTGGCGTTTCCCCAACGGTCGATCTGAAGACCCGAGAGGAACATGCGGCCCATGCGGCCGCTGGCGCCAAGGTCGAACAATTCTTCGATGTCGAGCGCGCATTCGGCGCCGCGGTCGAGGACCCAATCGTTCGAGGTCGGGGTGAGAAAGGGCGGACGCGGATTGATGCCGTAAGTTGCCCCGGCGACAAGCACCATGTTTGGGGCATGCGTCCGTTTCGCGACATGCAACGCGATCTGCACGAGTGGCGACCCGTAGCCGTGGAACACCAGCGTGCCGTCCTCAACCGTTCGGGCTAGCGCGTTGATCATGACTTCGCCGAAGCTGCAGCTGGCAGTCATGATATGCCCTCTGCGTAGAGGCGCTGCCACGCGGCCGTCCCCTCGTTCCAACTCGAGAGCCGCGCCCGCACCGCGGCACCGCCGATGCGATCGAGATACGCAGCATGGCCGGGGCAGTCGAACACGAATGGCGCGAGATATCTTTCGCGGAACGCCTCGGGCCCAGCCTTTGCAGCCTGGTAGTAGAGCGCCGTATGCGCGCGATCGTAAGCGTAGAACGGATAGCAGGCGGTTGGATGCGCACCCATCTCCTCTTCCGTCACCGCCGTCACATAGAAATAGGGCACATTCGCGCCGCCCAGCTCCTTGAGCCTTTCAGTCGAGACCAGCTTTTCGACCGTCGCGAGCACCTTACGGGACGCGCGCGCAAAGAGCAGGTCGACGACCGGTGGCCCTTCGATGCGCAAGTTACCGTGCATGTCGCCGTACTGAGCATGCAGGATCGCGACATCGGGCGCCAAGGCTGGAACCAACGTCAGTTCCTCTCCGGTAAAGGGGCAAGTCATGAGCTTATAGTCGGGATTGAGCCGCGCGATATCCGAACCCCGGATGGAACGCACAGGCAAAAAAGGCAGTCCGGATATCGCGGCTCGCAATTGCTGGACCACCGTGTAGCAGCAACTGTCTTCTACCTTGACCTCGCCAGCCTCGCAGGCACGGCGATAGTTGGGTGCCATGCCGAAATCTTGCTCGAAGCCGACATAGCTTTCGGCGCTGGCAGCAACAGCGCCACCGCCGCAGAGCAAATCGATGTCGATGCCGTGCGCGGAGCCGACCACTTTGAGGCCACGCACGCCGCGGCGCAGAATGGCGCGCACGGCCGCCATCGGTACACGGGACGACAGCCCGCCACCGACCGCGAGGCAATCGCCATCGCTGACATGCGCAACAAGACCGTCGAGATCGACGCGCTTGTCGTTCGCGGTAAAGGGCATACTCATATCGTTCATATTGCTGTCATTCCGCCATCGACCGCGAAGGCCGCTCCGGTCACGAAGCTCGCAGCGTCGGAGGCGAGGAAAACCGCCACCTCGGCGATCTCGTTCGGCTTACCGAAACGCCCGATCGGATACTTCGCCAGCCGCTTGGCTTTGATCTCGGGGCTGGTATCGGTACCTAGGATCGATCGGCCCATAAGGGTATCGGCAACGGTGCCGGGACAAATGCAGTTCACCCGGATTCCATGAGCCGAATAGTCGGCGGCCATTTGCCGCGTGAGGCTGACGACGGCGC
>Ga0187817_10001448_pt1 | contig 11627 bp, 10 predicted proteins | sample NC_wetland_sal_i_17_FD_132431 | JGI IMG/M metagenome (GOLD analysis project Ga0187817, IMG submission 132431) | Wetland sediment microbial communities from Neuse River Estuary, North Carolina, USA - SO4_2 | ecosystem: Environmental > Aquatic > Freshwater > Wetlands > Sediment | place: USA... | reverse complement strand
TCGAGCCCGGGGGATGGTTCATGCGATAGCCAAACGCAATCACCGAGAACACCAGCAGCGCCGTGATCTGGATGACGTTGATGGCGATGGCAACCGAGGTCGATCCGGTCACGCCCCGGTAGGCGATGTAAGCCACCGCAAAGGAAAACACAACGCAGACAGCCATCATGAACGCCGTGCCCGGATTGGAGGCATTCATGAAGTTTGGCCAGAGCGTCCCGGCCAGGTATCCGCACAGGATTCCCATCACCGCGACCATCACGCCCGGATATATCCAGTAGTAGAGATGCGAGCCCCAACCGATGATGAACTTGGCAAGACGGGCGTAGCGCCACGCCTTATCGTGGTTGAGGAAGGACTGCTCCGCGAAGTAGTAGGAACTGCCGGGTCCGGGATACAGCTTCGACAGTTCCGCGTAACTTACCGCGGTGGCCAGACAGAGCAGCAGGGCGACGAAGATGCCCAGCCACATCGCGGGCGCGGTAACCCCCGTGGTCGCCTGGATGAAAAAGGTGAGCCAAAGAAAGGCGCCGGGGGCGATGAGCGCCATGGCGTTCATCGTCAGTCCGGTCAAGCCTAGGGTCGGTTTCATCTCAACTGGGGCGTCAGCCGCCATACACATTCTCCTTTTGTCTCTCTCTCAGATTTGATTCATCAATTCGTGGTGCCTGGCACAACTCCGACAGGGAAGACAGCAGCAGCGCCATGGCGCCCAGCATGATCAACGTGCCCGCTATGGGATGGGCCTCCAGTGCAAACAGGCCAGCCAGCATTGCCGGAATGCCTCCCAGCAGCCCCGCAAGGTGGGTCCCTCTCCAAGTTGCTGTCAATTGGTGTTTCCTTTGCATAGCTCCTGTCGTTACTCGCGGCCGTGCGGCAGGCTACTTAGGTGCCTCGCTCGGCTCGAGCACGAACATCATCCCAACCGCCAACGTGTTCTGCCCCTTGACGAACGGATTGCTGCCTTTGCCCTCGGGGAAGACGGTCTGATTCGACCCGTCGTGCCGGTACTCCAGCCGGGTGATCAGGTGGGTTGCAATCTTCCGTTCGAGGGTCGCCGTGACCTCCTGGAAGTGGGGACCGTCTCCGTTAACGTCGAAGAATCCCGTGGTATAGCCCTGGGGGTCGTTGTAATACTCATAGCGAGCTGCGAACGCGTACTTCGGATTGAACTGGTACTTGATGTACCCCGCCGCGCCCCACCAATCTACTGGTTGGAAGGGGGCTGGCGCTTCAACGCGGCCATAGTCGCCGTTCAACTGTAACGAGAGCTTGGAAGTCCAGTTGTAGGCAACTACGGTGTCGAACACGTTGCGCCAGTGGCCGCCGTCAGCCTGAATCGCGCCTGGCCCGCCCAACCAGTTCTCGGTGACGGTCAGTTTCTTAGTGGCGTTCCAGACGAAGGCCAAACCTCCGGTCTTGCCGCTGTTGTTATAGCCGGTGCTGACGTCGTGGATTACGTCATTCCAGCCATTCACCACGAAGCCGGTCAGGGAGAATTTAGGGTTGAACGTGTATTGCGCGCGCAGGCCATAGTGGTAAAACGGGATGGCATAGTTGAACAGTATGCTGCGTGAGTAGTTCCAGTTGGCGTTGCTTTCAATGACCTCGGCACCCATGGGCGTCACGAACTTGCCGACATCAATCTGCAAACCCTTGCCGACGGGGGCGAGATAGGAAAGGTAGCCTTCCTTAAGATACTGAGCGAATCCCAGGGGGTCGTTTGCGCTGTTGACGACGTTCATGGCGTCGCCGAAGCCGAATATCACCTTGTACCCGAGGCGGTTGTCCGCGTCGGGGGTCTTCACGAGGCCCAGTTCAATCAGGTTGAGCGCAAATTGGTTGTTGCGCGCATCGAACAGCCGCAAAGTTGTGAAGTTTCCAGGAACGCCGCTTATAGCCGGAACCGTGAACCCCAACTCCGGCTTGTTGAAGTTGTAACTGTAATAGCCATCCACTAGACCGGTGACTGTGGCGCCACCTAACACGCTGGCCAGACCAGCCAGAGGATCAGGCTTCTGCGCCGCGGGTGCGGCTGCTGGCGCTTGCGCGACGGCGGGGGCCGCGGCGGTCTGGGCGTCCTCAGTTGTGTAAGCCGCCGGCTTTAGAGTGGCAGTTCCGGCCGCAGCGGCCTTGACCGCCTGCAACTCGGCACGAAGACGATCGACTTCTTTCTCCAGGTCCTCCATACGCTGCATGACGACGGCGGCATCGATCCCGGCTGCCCACGCCTGGTTGCTGGATTGTTCTGCCCCGACGCGTGTTGGGGAGCTTGGTGGAGTTGCTTCCGTTTGGGCTGCTGCTACAAGCGCGGTGGTTCCTAGTACAAGAGCAACGACAACGGCGTCAAGCCGGAGAACATTCCTCATGTGGCGTCTGTTACCTTCCCGGCCGCGATCAGCGGATAAAGAAAACGTGCGGCTCTCGTAAGGCAACCTAAAGGCGGGGATCGATCACAGTCCAATGCATTTTTTTTCTGGCGCTCATTAGGGATATTTTTAGAAATTAAATCTATAGCTGACAAAAATTAAATCTATGGGCTGGCGCCGGAATTTGGGCAGTGGTTAGGATCGCATCAGCAGACTTAAGCGGGAGCCGTGTCCTCCGTCGTGCTCGAATCCGATGTGCCTGAAAACTAACGCGTTAGCCGGACAGAGTAGAACTTAGAATGGTGGTCGGGCGGCCTTCCAAGGGAGCGAACTGGCCACGAATGTTCCCACGCCATTCAGCCCGGAAGAAGGCGACAACAGCAACGAGCGCCGCAGGGACGCGAGGGAATATCGATTCTCACCGATTCGAAAAATCGGGACATCCAATCTGGCGGGCTCATTTCGTGGATTCTTCACAAACTAGATTGCCCTCTCGGTAGCAGAGCTTGTGGAGTCCAACCCAGCTACTCCCCCACAACGGTGACCACCACCGTGCGTTCGCGTCCGCGCACATCGCACTCCAAGTGGAAGATCTGCTGCCAAGTGCCGAGCAGCAGCTTGCCGTTAGCAACCGGCACCGCCAGCGATGGCCCCAGCAGTGTTGCCTGCAGGTGCGAGTGGCCGTTGCCATCGTGCCAAGCCTGCTCGTGGCCATAACTGCGGCTGGCCGGGATGAGCTTGTCCAGAATGTCGGGCAGATCGCGCTCAAGACCGGGCTCCAACTCAATGGTGCCGATGGCAGCCGTACTGCCGACATTGAAAACCGTGGCCATGCCCGTCCGAACGCCGGAGGTGGCCACCATCTCAGCGACCTGGCCGGTCAGGTCGTGCATGTCGCCGTGGCCGCTGGTACGGATGGAAATCTGCTGCTGATAGGTCATCGTTGAGGGCGCACCGAACCAGCGCCGGGGAAAGTCACTCACGGGAGCCGGATCGTTGGCGGCGATGAAATCTCGGAGTGCTAGTGTTCCTGGTACTCGAAATCCCGGTGCATGGTGTACACGAGATGCACGGGCGCGCCGCCAACTTTTTCTTCGAAGGCGGTGTCGACGATCTGGATGCGGCCGTGGTGCTTTTCCGCCAACTTCTCGGCCTGCTCCTTGGTGTCGGCGTCCCCGCGGAAGTCGCGCCATCCTCCGGCGGGACCGGCGGGGTCGAATGCGAATACCAGAAAGCGTTTGAGGGACATAGGTACCTCGCTATCGGATCTGCAGAAGCGGATTGTAGCAGACACCGCGGCCTTTTGGCGCAGCAGCACGGTCCGTCTGGTTTTACGGTAAACTGCCGCTCTCGACGAACTCGTACACGGAGACAAGAATGGCCGACTATCGTACGTTGGAACGCCAGTTTGCTGAAGCTTTCGGGCTTGATCGCCGGCCGGTGGCCGTGATTTTCGCCCGCAGCACACCCGCAGGCGTGCGCAAGTTCAGTGGCACCGAACCCGCAGGTTGCAGCTTCTGGCGGCTGGCGGAGCAGGGCGCGGTCTTTTACACCGAGCCCGGAGACCACTACAACTGCGCCGTCGGATGTTATACCCACAGCATCACGCTGCCGGCCGAGCGCGCTTCCGAACTCGAGCAGACGCTGGCGTTCATGATGCAGCTCGGCTACATCAAGCCCGAGGACTTGACGCAGATCGCGCAGTTGCGCGAGACGCCGCGCTTTGTCATCCATGCTCCGCTGGCAGAAACGCCGGTCGCGCCCGACGTTGTGCTGTTTGCGGGCAGGCCGTCAGCCATCATGCTGCTGAACGAAGCAGCGCTGCGCGCTGGAGTGGGAACGCAGTCCGCGAATCTGGGTCGCCCGACCTGCATGGCGCTGCCCGCGGCCCTTGAGCGCGGCGCCGTCCTCAGCACCGGTTGCGTGGGCAATCGCATCTACACCGAAATCGGCGACGACGAACTGTACGCTGCGGTCCGCGGCGCCGATCTCGAACGCGTGGCTGCAGAAGCCCAGACCATCGCTAATGCCAACGCCCGCCTCGCCGAGTACCACCGCAGCCGACGTCAGCAACTGTGTCACGAAGCTGATGTAAAATTTTTGTGACTAAGTCGTCTTAGGCCGGGCGTGGGAACTTCTGAAGCGGCATCCAACTGAAAACAGGGTCTGTTCCCATGGTGGATGCTGTCGGCGTTCCCCACGGTAGGTTACCTGGACGTTACCTTAGTTATATTTACAGGTGACAGGGTCAAGACCTAGACTCGCGCGCGTAGTTAGGCAGTTCTGGGGGAGGGCTGCCGTGGGCGTCCTGAATGAAAATTCAGGGCGCTTTTAATTTTCCGCCGGCTTCTGCGCTCGGCATTCACTTGGAGGCGAACGCGGGACCCGGTAATTGCGACTTTCTCAGTGCTTGTGCATCGAAACAGAGGTGATACGATATTGCGAGCAGCGCAAGTCGCACTGATATTTCGGAGGAAAGATGGCAGGGAACGGTATTGTGGAATTGACCGACGCGAGCTTCGATAACGATGTGCTCAAGTCGGAGCAGCCGGTAATGGTGGATTTCTGGGCGGCATGGTGCGGCCCATGCAAGGCGCTGGCGCCCATTGTGGAAGAAGTGGCTACGGCATACACGGGCAAGGTCAAAGTTGGCAAGATGGACGTGGACAAGAACGTGGCCACTCCTCAGCGTTATGGTGTCCGCGGCATTCCGACGCTGCTGATCTTCAAGGGCGGTAAGGTGCAGGAACAGATCGTCGGCTACGTCCCTAAAGAGACCATCCAGAAGGCGCTCGACAAGCATATATCCAGCTGAGCCCAGCCCCGTGAGTCAGACCGTGAGCCTGGCGGAAACCGGGCTCTTTACCTTTTAGTCCCCGGATACTCCCTTCAGTTCATGGGACGAATGGCACCGGCGTAGTTGCCGACAGTCGTGGTATGACCATGACATGCGGCGCCTTGCTCTGTTGTTCGTTCTTCTGTTGCCGGCCGGATTGCGGGCCCAGCAAGCCGGCGAGCGCATCCTCGCGTTCCACAGCGACCTCACCGTGAACGCGGACAGTTCGACGGTGGTGCGCGAGACCATCACCGTGAACGCCACCGGAAATCGCATCCGCCACGGTATCTACCGGGATTTTCCTACGAGCTACCGCGATCGGCTGGGGAATCGAGTGGTCGTCGATTTCGACGTCCTCTCCGTGGAGCGCGACGGCCAGCCCGAGAGCTGGCGTTCGGAGCCGCAAATCAACGGGGTGCGCCTCTACTTCGGAGACAGGAACAGCTTCGTTCCTCGCGGACGGCACGAGTATGTATTCAGCTACCAAACCCGGCGTCAGCTTGGGTTCTTCTCCGACCATGATGAGCTCTACTGGAACGTCACCGGCAACGGCTGGATCTTTCCTATTGACGAAGCATCAGCGACGGTTTCACTGCCTGCCGCCGTTCCTCAGGACAAGATCGAGCTCGCTGGCTACACCGGACGGCAAGGTTCCCGGGAACAAGCGCTGCGCAGCGCCGTCGAGCTGGGGCCGCAAGCAGCGTTCGCGGCTACGCGTACGCTGGGCGCCGGCGAGGGGCTCACCATCGTAGTCGGGTGGCCGAAGGGTTTCGTCCATGAACCGACAGGGCCCGAGCGACTCGGCTATGTGCTCAACGACAACCGCAACCTGCTGGTTGGAGCTGCAGGCATTCTCCTGCTGATGTTGTACTACCTGATGGTGTGGCTCCGGGCAGGCCGCGATCCGCAGAAGGGCGTCATCATGCCGCGCTACGAGCCACCCGCGGGACTGTCGCCGGCCGGCATGCGTTATCTCGTGAAGATGGGCTTCGACAACAAAGTCGCTGCCGCGGCCATGCTCGACATGGCCGTCAAGAACTACGTCACCATCGGAAAAAGCGACTCGGTTTATACGCTGACCCGAGCTTCCGGCGAGAAGATCGTCCTGACGCCCGACGAGCGCCTGCTCGCCGACAAGCTGCTCGGCTCCGACAAGAGCCTGGAATTGAGCCCAGCGCATCATACCCGCGTCCAAAGCGCCATCACCGCCCTGAAGAACTCGCTCAAGACCAGCGAAGAGAAGATCTATTTCCTGACCAACAGCCGCTACCTGATACCGGGCGTGATCTTTTCTGCATTGCTGGTCGCAGCCACGGTCCTGCTGGCGCCATCCAAGGCGGCGATGATCATGAGCGCCTTCGTGTCGGTTTGGCTCACGGGATGGAGCTTCGGCGTGGTCATGCTGCTACTGATGGTAGTGACCTCTTGGAAGGCTGCCTTCTCGGGCGGCGGAGCGACAGCCGGGGGAGGCGCTGTCTTTCTGACCCTCTTCTCCGTGCCATTCCTGGCCGGAGAAGTGTTCGGGATTTCCATGTTGGCGCGCTCCAGCGGGCTCAGCACAGTCGGACTGCTGGCGCTGGTGGTGTTTCTCAACGTGCTCTTCCATCACCTGCTGAAAGCACCCACCCACGCGGGCCGCGTGCTGCTGGATCAGGTGGAGGGCTTCAAGATGTTTCTGGCTGCGGTCGATAAAGATCGTCTGGCGGCGCTGGCCGCCACCGAGCAGACTCCCGCCGTGTTTGAGAAGTATCTTCCTTATGCTGTTGCTCTCGGAGTCGAGCAGGCGTGGGCGGGACGCTTCGCCGATGTGCTGGAGCGCTCCAACTACTCGCCGGCGTGGTGCTCCGACGGCTCCTGGACTGGGGCGAATGTGGGTGTGATGGCGGGATCGCTCGCCGCCTCCATGAGCACCGCCATCGCGTCGTCAGCAGGTTCGCCGGGCAGCAGCTCAGGATTTGGCGGCGGAGGCTCATCGGGCGGCGGGGGTGGCGGAGGCGGGGGAGGCGGATGGTGATGCGTCGTCGCCAGTGTCGAAAGACCGGCAGTGTTGCCGATCGCGGCGCCGGCAAAGTGAACTTGGTGGTGGCTTGCCTGTTGGTAGCGACCTATTGGATCCTGTTGCTGCCCCTGGGACGGGCGCAATCCGACAAGTCCGACGCCGCAACGCCGGAGAAGACCAGCCGAGCGCAAGGCAAAGCTCAACGAGTATGGGATAACGAAGAAATCCAGAAGCTCAAGGGTGGTGTCAGCGTGGTGGGGAATCCTTCCAGCCACCCGCCGAGCGACAAGAATGGGAACCCATTGAAGCCGGCGGCGACCGCACGCTTACGCGTCTTGCAGCCTCCCGGCCTACGATTCAAGGCAACCACACTGGATGGCGAGGAGATCACGAGCGACTCGCTCCAGGGGAAAACCGTACTGGTACAGTTCTGGACCACCTGGTGCCCGCACTGCCGCCACGACCAGGCTCCGGTGGACAGCATCACTCGGAATTTCGAGGATAAGGGGCTGGTGGTTCTCGCCGTCAACATAGACCAGTCCAAGAACGGTCACGAACTATCTCAAGCAGAGTCCGCGGTCGTGCCCGGTGGTTCTTGCCAAGGACACTGATCTTACCGCTCTGTACTCTCAATCGGGCTTCCCGACTTACGTCCTCATTGATCGCAACGGACACGTGGTGGGAACCAAGAAGGGGGAAGCAGGAGAACAGGGGCTGCTAAATTTATTGAACCGTGCCGGGATCAACTCCGAGTGACCGCTTTAATACTTCCTCAACACTCCTATCACCCTGCCCTGCACCTGCACTGCGGCCGCTGGCACGATGACAGGCTGCATGGAGGCGTTCGAGGGTTGCAGGCGGACCTTATCCCCTTCCTTGTAGATGCGTTTGAGCGTGGATTCCGTGCCGTCCACCAGCGCCACCACGATCTCGCCGTTGCGCACCACGCTGGTTTTTTCCACCAGGATATAATCGCCGTCAAGGATAGCTTCATCCTGCATGGAGTCGCCTTTCACTTGAAGCACGAAGACTTCCTTGGAGGAGCGGGTGAAGTCGGCGAAAGAAATGGTCTCCGGGTTCTGCAGGGCTTCCACCGGACGGCCGGCGGCGATGCGTCCCAGCAGCGGTAACTCCGTGCCCACGCTGGCCGCCACCGCCATCGACTTCTTGAGCGCGCCGCGCGGCGGGAGCACGTCGATGGAGCGGCTGCGGTTGTATTCGCGCTTGAGCAATCCCTTTTTCTCCAGGTTGGTGATGTGCTTGTGCACGGTGGCCAGCGAGCTCAAGCCGGTGCCGTTGGCGATCTCTTCGAACGAAGGCGAGTTGCGGTTCTCGGCCACGAATCGGGCGATGAAGTCGTAAATTTCGCGCTGCCGCTTAGTGATGGCCATATTGCCCGCAGTATGGGCGAATATTAGGCGAAATGTCAAGAACTAGTCTGCTTCTTCGACCAAGCGTATTGATCTCCGGAATGAACTTCGGAAGTGCATGACACCTCCTGTGCATTGCTGCCCTTGTACACGGCGCAATACAATACGATTACTTCCTAAGCTCCAAGGGTCTGCCGGTGTCCATGTCTTCTGAGCTTGCCAAGCGTCTCGAACGCGCCGAAAAGGCCCTCGCAAAAGGCAAGCCCGACCTCGCCCTCGAGGATTACCTGGCGGTGCTGCGCGAGGACCCCAAGAACGACAAGCTGCGCGAGGCAGCCGCCGACCTGTGCGTCACGCTGAATCGTCCTGCGGATGCCGCCACCCTGTTGGGCCCGCTCTTTGATCGTCTGGCGACGATCGGAGACAGCCCGCGCGCCATCATTACTTTTAAGAAGATCGCCCGCATGGGCACGCCCACGGTTGAGCAATGGTTCCGCTTCGGGCAACTGGTCGAGCGCTCCAGCCGGCGGGAGGCACTGGATGCCTACGAAGCAGCGCTCAATGGCATGGCGCAAGCGGGACGCAGGCTGGAAGCGTATCCCGTGCTGCAACGAATCGTGGCGCTCGACCCCTCCGAGCAGAACTACCATCGCGAAGGCGAACTGGCGCGCGAACTGGGCGACAACAAAGCGGCGGCGGCATCGTTCTTCGAGGCAGGACGAATTGCACGGCAGGCGGGCGGTGACAGCATGTCCTGGTTCCAACAGGCCCACTCCGCCGACCCCGAGAATCTGCCGGCGGCGCTGGCTTATGCGCGCGGACTGCTGGACCGCGGCGAAGCCGCGCCTGCCCTCAGCGTGCTGGAGCGTTTTGCCGCGATCGCCGGCAGCAATCTGGAACTGGGCGAGATCTACGGCCGCGTCCTGCTGGCCGTGGGCCGGCCGAAGGCGGCAGAACCGTTCATCTGGCCCCTTTACCAGCGCGACCCCAGCCAGGTGGCCTACGTCGAGCAGTTGTTGCGGGCTTACCTGAAGAACCAGGAGCATGCCCCGGCGCTGGCGCTGGCCCAGAGGCTGGAGGCGGCGGAGCACAAGTTGGGCCGTCGCCGCGAATTCGCCAAGACCCTGAAAGAAGTTGCGGAACAGCACGCGCTCAACCTTGAGTTCCTGGAGTATCTGGTCCAAGTCTTCAACAATGCCAGCCGCGAGCACGATTACTGTAAGACGCTGCTGAAGCTTTTCGACCTTTATTACGCCGGGGGAAATTTTTTCAAGGCGGGCGATGCGCTGGATCGCGCCGCTGAGGTGGATCCCTACGAGCCCGGGCATCAGCAACGCTTGGAACGGCTGCGCGGCAGGATCGACAGCCACCTCTTCAATGCCATCGCCAACCGCTTCCAGACGGCCTCGTCGGTGCGGGAGCAGGAATCGCCGTCGACGCCAGAGGATGCCCAGACCACGGTGCTCGAGGACCTGGTATTACAGGCGGAGATCTTCCTCCAGTACTCCATGCGCTCCAAGGCGCTGGAGCGTCTGGAGCGCATCAACAAGCTGTTTCCCTACGAGGAGGAGAAGAACCAGAAGGTGCAGCAGTTGTTCCTGACCGCCGGGTTCGCGCCCAATTACAAGGGAGTGCCACGTCCGGCGGGCATGGCGCCACCGGTGCCGGCTGCCGCCGTCCCGCCGCCGCGACCGTCGCCAGTGGCGGCGAACGAAGATGCGGTGGACAACTTCGCGCGCGTCACCGAGATCACCCGCAACATCTACCGGCAGGGCAACGTGAAGAGCGTGCTGTTCACCACGGTGAACGAAGTCGGGCGCCACTGGCAGGTGAGCCGCTGCATCGCCGGGCTGTGCGCTCCCGGTAAACCGCCCTCGGCGGCGCTGGAATACTGCGCGCCCAACATACCGCAGTCGGACGTGATGGCCATCGTGAAGCTGATGGCAGCCGTATTGCCGCTGGCCGAGCAGCGTGGCGTGATCTCGCTCCCCGACGCGGCAGCATCAGCGGAACTGGCGGAGATCCGGCCAGCGGTCGCCGCCCTCGACATCCGCTCCTTGCTGGCCGTTCCCTTGATGGACGGAGAACGCATTGCCGGCATCCTGCTTCTGGAGCAATGCGGCGCACCCCGGCAGTGGCGCCAGGCCGACATCGTAGTGCTGAAGACCATCGCCGACCAGGTGGTGCAGGCCTTGCAGAACGCGCGCCTGCGCAGCCTGGTAAAGAACCTGGCGGTTACCGACGAACGCTCCGGCCTGCTGAAGCGGTCGTCCTACCTGGATGTACTGCTCTCGGAGACCCGCCGCGCGCAGCAGCACCAGTCCATGGCCACGGTGATGCTGCTCCACTTCGGCAAGGCGTCCGCGCTGGTCAAAGAGTGCGGAGAGGCAGCGGTGAAAGACATGATGCTGCAGATCGGGCAGATTGTGGCTTCGAACATCCGCCAGACCGATATGGCGGTCCGCTACGATCTGACCACCATCGCCCTGATCCTCCCCGACACCAATGCCAAGAACTCCTTCTTTGTGGCCGACAAGATGCGCACGGCGCTGGCCACGGTGAAGGTTCCGGGGACCGATCGCGCGGTCACGCTGACGGTGGGTATCGCCGAAGCGGCCATCCAGCACAGCTTCGATCCGGTGGACATCGTCACCGAAGTCATCAACCGCGCCGAAGCCGCGCTGGAGATCGCCAAAACCGAGAGCGGCAACAAGGCACATTCGATTGCCCCCAACCTGCAACCCGCCTCCGTGGCATGAAGGGCAGCGTCGCGGGTGAAGTCGGAGCAATGCGAATCGCGCCTGAATCGTTGAACTCTCTGCGCCTAATGGTGGGTGTCAAACGAAAAAGGCGAGTCGCGCGGGCTCGCCTTCAGCAAAGAACTGGTGGTCTCAGGCCGCTGCCTTGGCGGCGATGCGGAAGGTCTCCGAGGCCTCAACGTTGAATTGACGCACGGTCGGCGGGCCGGTCATCAGGTGCTGAACGTGGCTGGTCGAGCGCGGGAAGACTTCGCGATAGTAACGCTCAGCATCCTCCCGGGTCTTGAACAGGCT
>Ga0187817_10001447_pt1 | contig 11629 bp, 9 predicted proteins | sample NC_wetland_sal_i_17_FD_132431 | JGI IMG/M metagenome (GOLD analysis project Ga0187817, IMG submission 132431) | Wetland sediment microbial communities from Neuse River Estuary, North Carolina, USA - SO4_2 | ecosystem: Environmental > Aquatic > Freshwater > Wetlands > Sediment | place: USA: North... | reverse complement strand
GGTCTGCGATGGCCTCCGCCACAATGAAGCGCTTGGCGGCGATGCAGGACTGCCCGTTATTCTGCACCCGCGCCTGCACCGCCGTGGCAACAGCCGTATCCAGATCGGCCGAGGGCATCACGATGAACGGGTCGCTGCCGCCGAGTTCGAGCACGACTTTCTTGATCCGCTTGGCCGCACCCACGCCCACCTGAATACCGGCCTGCTCGCTCCCGGTCAGCGTTGCCGCCACCACGCGCGGATCGTTCAGCAGCGCGTCCACCTGGCCCGACCCGATCAGCAGTGTCTGAAACGCGCCCTCGGGAAAGCCAGCCTCCAGGAAAATGCTCTCGATGGCCAGCGCGCACTGCGGAACATTCGAGGCGTGCTTCAGCAGTCCGACATTGCCCGCCATCAGCGCCGGCGCCGCAAACCGGATCACCTGCCAGAAAGGAAAGTTCCACGGCATCACGGCCAGAATCGGCCCGATCGGCAGATAGCGGATGAAGCTCTTCTTCGCCCCCGTCTCGACCACTTCGTCGGCCAGAAAGCGCTCGGTATTTTCGGCATAGTAGCGGCAGGCGGTGGTGCACTTGACCGCTTCGGCCACGGCAGACTTGTAGGTCTTGCCCATTTCGAGCGTCATCAGATGGGCGAACTTCTCTTTGTCGCGCTCCAGAATCTCCGCCGCCTTCAGCATGCGCTTGGCTCGCACGGCAAACGGCGTCTTGCGCTCCGCCCGGAACACGCTCACGGCGAGCTGCAGCTTTCTTTCGATCTCGGCTTCGGAAAGTGGCTGAAATGTCTTAATGACTTCGCCGGTGGCAGGATTAATCGTTGCGATGGCCATGATGGTTCCTTGTCTCTCAATCTCGTGAGCCGGACGCGGGTTCTCCGCCGGCTTTCACTGTTTCCTTAATGTGATATTGGTTCCCCGCTTTGAGCGCAAATCGCAGATCGGATGAGAATCCGATGCGGTCATACCACTATACCACCGACGGCGAACACGCCTGAAAACCTCGCGGTTAACGCTTCAATTGAAACACCACGGGCTATTTCTTCGGATAGCCGACCGTCTGGGACAGAATGATCTTCTGTTGCGGGCGCAACTTCATCGCCTTGGCCAGAGCAGCGCGATCAATCGAGCCGCGGACAACAGTGGCCAAACCCTCTGACGCGCAAAACAGATAAACGTTCTGAGCGATGAACCCGGTGTCTGCGGCGGTATACAAATCGGCGTCAGGACTCGAGTCGGCCTTGGAAAGATCGGCCACGTAGACCAGATCCAGCGGCGCGGTCGCCACGAAAGACTGTGTCCCGGTCGCGGGACGAACGTCCTGCGCCAGCACCGGTTCGAGCCGGTTTCCCTTGGCGTCGTAAAGAAAGAGGCCTTCGCCCGTGGCAACGTAGATGTCCATTTCCTGCCGGTTCATCGCCGAGGGCGCAGTGCGCCTCCCGTCCGGCCGATTCACTCCAAATGCCGCCCACAGAAGATTCGAAAGAACCTGCGGCGAAAGCTTATCGGGGGCGAAGTCGCGCGTGGTCTTTCGGTCTTTGAGCACCTGCATCAGCGGACGGCCTCCGTCCATCTGCGGCTGCGGCAGAGCAACCGGTTTCAAATCCTGTGCCAGCACGCAACTGGCAGCCATGAGAACGACACCCAACATTGATTTCCGCATTACAACCTCCTGTGGGTAACCGGCCCGGTGCTCTTCCGCGAGTGCTATGGCAAAACAACGGCGTGGGTGGTGCCATCGGGGCCAGCGGCGGACTCAGCGTACTTCGTAACCACACTCTCTTCAGTGACCGAGGTCACTCATGTGCGCCTTCACCGGGTGGAGATTCACACACTCGGTGATGGTCAGAAGTTCGCGTTGGCGGTTGCAATCGCACGCGCTGACGTATATACTGCATGTATATACGTGGAGGAGGAGGCATGGGCACGGCAAGGGTCTTTCGTTCGGGGAACAGCCAGGCAGTCCGCCTGCCGAAACAATTCCGTTTCAAGAGCAAGGAAGTCGAAATCTTCCGCCGGGGCAATGAAGTTGTGTTGCGGGAAAAGTCCAACAATCTGGCACATGCCTTTGACCTGATCATCGGCTTACCCGACGACCTGGTGCTCCCCGATCGCAAAACGGATGTGCCTCAGGAACGGGAAGGCCTCTAGATGGACGCGCGATACCTGCTCGACGCGAACATCGTGATCTATATTCGTCAGAAGCGGCCGGAGTCGGTACTTCGTCGTTTCGCTCGGCTTCGGCCTGGCGAAGCTGCCATTTCGGTCATCGCATACGGCGAACTTTTGTATGGAGCGATGAAGAGTTCGCAGCGCGAATCTGCGCTGGAGCGCTTAAGCGAATTGCGCCGCGCCCTCCCCGCCCTTCCATTGCCCGAGCATGCAGCAGAGACGTACGGAACCATTCGCTCCGAACTGGAATCAAAAGGCGAAATGATCGGCAACAACGATCTCTGGATCGCCGCCCATGCCCTGGCGTCCGGGTTAACACTGGTCACGAATAACGAAAAAGAATTCCGGCGTGTGCGCGGGTTGAAGGTTCAGAACTGGGCGGCGTAGCAGACGACATTCGCAGGGCGATGACCATAGGCTCATTGCCTTGGCTAAGTCGAGCACGGATAATTCCTAAACCCGGAATCCCTGAAGCCTGAGGTCCGAAGTCGGACCCCGTTTTTCTCGCTCCTTTGGTTTACAATTGATAGTCCCCAAGCATTCATCTTCATTCCTATCAGGAGGATTCTCATGAAGCTCACCCCGGGCAAACTTGCCGGACTCAAAAAAGTCTCCAACGATCGTGGCGTCATCGCGGCCGCTGCCATGGACCAGCGCGGCTCATTGCAGAAATCGCTGGCCAAGGAAAAAGGCGGCGAAGTTACCGACCAGATGATGGAAGAATTCAAGACGCTGGTCAGCGAGGTTCTGACCCCGCACGCCACCGCCATCCTGCTCGATCCGGAGTGGGGCCTGCCCGCCTCGAAGCGCCGTGCCAAGAACGCTGGCTTGCTGCTCGCCTATGAGAAGACCGGCTACGACAAGACCGGCCCCGGCCGCCTGCCCGACCTGCTCGACGTGTGGTCGGCACGCCGCCTGAAGGAAGCCGGCGCCGATTGCGTCAAGATTCTGCTTTACTACTCGCCCAACGATCCCAAGCACGTGAACGAAATCAAGCACGCCTGGGTGGAGCGCATCGGCGACGAATGCCGCGCCAACGACATCCCCTTCTTCCTCGAATTCGTGGGTTACGAAGAGGGCGCCGACGAGAAGGGTCTGGAATACGCCAGGAAGAAACCGCACATCGTCACCGAGAGCATGCGCGAGTTCTCGAAAGACCGCTACGGCGTCGACGTGCTCAAGGTCGAAGTGCCGGTGAACATGAAGTTCGTCGAAGGCACCAAGTCGTTCGGCGGCAACAAGGCGTACACCAAGAAGGAAGCCATCGACCTGTTCCACAAAGCAGCGAATGTCGCGACCAAGCCCTTCATTTACCTGTCAGCGGGCGTGAGCAATGCCGAATTCAGCGAGACGCTGGAACTCGCCGGAGAATCCGGCGTGAAATTCAACGGCGTGCTCTGCGGCCGCGCCACCTGGAAAGACGGCATCCCCATCTACGCCAAGCACGGCGCAGCCGCCTTCCGCAAGTGGCTCGAAACCGAGGGCGTGAAGAACATCCACAATGTTAACGACAAGCTGAAGGCGGCGACGAGTTGGTACGCGATCTACGGCGTGGAGATGGTGCACGCGTAGAGAGTGTGGCGCGGGCACTCCTGCCCGCGAGATTTTGTTTGGGCGCGGGCGACTCGCCCGCGCTTTTTTCTGTTGCGGGTGCTCCATCCTGACGTAGCGTCCTTTGCGACGTTAGGGCGGGGTTTTTGACTTCCTACCCGACAGCCCCGGACGAATGCGTCCGGGGCTACGTGAATCCCGCTAAAATACCCTCATGTCCACCACTCTCATCACCGGCGCCTCCGGCGGGATCGGATACCAACTGGCCAAGCTCTTCGCCCGCGACCATCACAATCTAGTACTCGTCGCCCGCAGTGCCGACAAGCTGGCGCAAGTCGCCAACGAACTGCAAGGTCCCGGAGTCGCGGTCAAAACGATCGCCCTCGATCTCGCCTCGCCTCCCGCGCCAAAGTTTCTCTTCGACCAACTGCAGCGCGAAGGCATCGCCGTCGACATTCTCATTAACAACGCCGGCTTCGGCGCTTTCGGCGAGTTCGCGCAAATGCCCGAAGAAGAAATTCTCGGCCAGATCAGCCTCAACATCACCGCGCTCACCGAACTCACGCGATTGTTCTTGCCGGCAATGATCGCCCGCCGCTGCGGCCGCATCATGAACGTCGCTTCCACGGCCGGCTTTCAGCCGGGTCCGCTCCTGGCCGTGTACTACGCAACCAAGGCCTATGTGATTTCTTTTTCCGAAGCGATCGCCAACGAACTGCGCGACTCGGGCGTCACCGTAACCTGCTTCTGTCCTGGAGCAACGCACACCGGCTTCGCCAAACGCGCCGGCACCGAGAAGTCGCGCTTGTTCAAACAACTCGGAGGCATGAGCGCCGAGAAGGTCGCGCTCGATGGTTACCGCGCCGTGATGGAAGGCCGCACGCTGGCCATCTCCGGCGCACACAACTGGCTGGTCGCCCAATCCACCCGCTTCGCTCCGCGCAAGATGGTGACCGCCGTCTCTCGCTGGGTCGCGGAGAAGACCGAGTAGAGCCGTTGCTGGCAGCGTCTCTGCGGCATCATTCCGCTTCTCCCAAGGCACGCGAGAACAGGCGGCTCTCAGCCGATTGTGCAGATCCCGTCAAACTCCGCACCCTGCGCGCCTTTACAAATTCCTACGATCTCTTTGCAAACTTTTACTCGCTTGGATAACCTTCTCGGCGAATTCGCGAGTCCAACTGAATGACAGCGGGTTCTCTTCATTGAGTCCGCTGGAAATCGAAAGCGCCACTTCAGAAAGCTTTCGAGGGAGGTGCCACATGCTGTGCAGTCTCCCCATTCGTCGAAGCCCTTCACTCACCTTACCCTCTTTTGCCAGCCAAACAGCGCACGAGAAATGGACGGTACCGGCGGTCGTCGCTGCCGTCTTGTTTGCGATCCTCAACTGCCTCGCGCAGGGCTCTGCGCAAGACCAAAACAAAGACCAACCGCAAGCCAGCCAGCAGCCGAATTCTCAGCCGGCCCCGACGCAGGCGCCGCCAAACAACGCTGCCACGGTAACCGTTCCCGGCGGGACCAGGATTGCTCTGGTGCTCACCCAGCCGCTTCAGACTCGGTACATCCATCGCGGGGACGATATCTATGCGCAGATCAATTCCCCCGTCAGCTCCGGAAACGAAGTCGTGATCCCGGTCGGCACATTTGTTCAAGGCAAGGTCGCCAAACTTGACCGCCGAGGCGGACGCGGGGAAATTCGTCTGCAATCGATGTCGATCACGTTCCCCGACGGCTACGTCATTCCCGTCGCCGATCCCGCATTGCTGGTAACCGATGAAGGCTACGCTCTGAAAGATCCCGGCCCAAGCCGGTCTGCCACCGCATTCGTTCTGCCGTTTGCCGGGGCTGGTCTCGGCGCCTTAATAGGACACTCGGTCGGAAGTGCGCAGTCGACGCTGACCACCACGAATCCGCCCGGCTGCAATCCAGCGCTGCCGAATTGCTTCTCCTCGAGCATACCGGCCCCAGGCAGGAAGGGCATCGATACAGGAATTGGCGCAACCCTCGGCGCAGCAGCCGGTGGCATCAGCGCGCTCGTCATGCTGGTCAGTTCCCATCACTTCTACATGGATGTCGGAACGCCGGTTGAAATGACCCTGCAGCGCCCGCTCTCACTGCAGCAAAATGAGGTGACGAACGCCGTGCAGCAATCCGAGCAGCATCCCGTTGCCGAGCAAGCCGTCGCTCCTCGCCCACTGCCGCCGTCCACGCCTGCAACCTCGAGAGACCACGGCACCTGCTGGACACCCGGCACGCCGGGCACTCCTCCGACGGCGATCCCCGGGCCGCCCGGTCCCGATGGCATACCGGGACCTCCGACCATCATTCCCGGCACGCCCCCGACTTCAGGCACGCCATACCCCTGTCCGTAAAACCGACTCTCGTCCCGCTGGTCTCAGGAGTGTCGTGGCTGCTTCCTCTCGGCGAAGCAGCCACGCGGTAGAAGGTAGCTTTCACGCCTCGCCTTGACTTCTGCCTCAATGCCAAAACCCGCAACAGCCGCCCTAAGTGCGAGCGGGAGCGCGCGGGATATCTAAGAACGCACTGGAAAATTCGCCATTCTTTCCCTCATCCAATGCTAAAATGGCGAGCGGACTTCCAGTTACTCAGTGCGATACAGTTCCCTGCGCGACGATCCAGCCTCTTCGATCCGGGACCGATGTTTACGTGTGCAGGAAAGGCCCGTAAGGGCCTGGGAGTGTTTCCAGATTCGTTGAGGAGCAGGCATGGAATTCGGACCCCTGGTACAGGCAAGTGGCCCCATGGTTCGCGAGATGCAGCAGGGCCAGAGCATTGACGGGGGCCGATCCCCGGGCTCCCCGCTGTATCCCGAGTTGCCTTCCCATGATTCCGGCCTGGGCGAATACGTCCGCGTCCTGATCAAGCGCAAGTGGATCGTCATCACTTGCCTGGCGACGATCTTTTCGGTGGTCGCGATTGCGACTCTGCGGATGACGCCGATTTATGAAGCGAGCGGCTCGATTGAAGTCAACAAACCCGATGCCAGCCTGAACTTCCAGAACTCCGCCACCTTCAGCCTGGATTATTACGATCCCACGGAACTGGAGACGGAAATCAAAATCCTGCAAAGCGATCTTCTGGCGTTGCAGGTGATCCGGGAACTCAATCTCGACCGGCGTCCGGAGTTCGGCGGCAATGTCCCGCCCTCACCCTCGCTTGACCTTGCCCCCGATCCGCTGCAGGCGGACCCGGCCCGGGCTTCCGCGCTGCTTGCCGGCTTTAAGGGCAATCTTCGGGTCGCACTCAGCCCCAGCTCCCGCATCATCGAGATTCACTACCGCAGCTCCGATTCCCAGATGGCGGCCAGCGTCGTAAACACGCTGATGCAGACCTACGTAGACAACAACATTAAGTCGCGCTTCGAATCCACCATGCAGGCCTCCGACTGGCTGCAGAAACAACTGGTGGACATGCAGATGAAAGTGGAAACTTCTCAGGAAAAGCTGGTCCGCTACCAGAAAGAACACGAGATCCTCGGCATTGACGAGAAGCAGAACATCACCACCGCCAAACTCGACGAACTCAACAAGGAACTTACCGCCGCCGAAAGCGAGCGCATGGATAAGGAGGCGTTCTATCAACTGGTCCAGTCCGGGGATCCTGACGCTATCGCCTCCGCCGCCGGCAATACCGACGCGCAAGGGGCCGGTGTGCAGGCCGCCTCCCAGTTGCTGGACAGTCTGCGGTCCAGGCAGGCAGATCTGAAAATCCAGGTCGCCGATCTGAACACGCAGTTCGGTCCTGCCTATCCCAAAGTTAACCAGCTGAACAATCAGCTCAAGGAAGTGGACTCGCAGATCCAGGCGGAGATGAAGAAGATTGTGGCCAAGGTTCGCGGCCAGTACATGACTTCTCTGCAAAGAGAAAACATGCTGCGCGACGCCCTCGAGAAGCAGAAGCAGGAGGCCAACAAGCTCAACGAGAGCGCCATCGAGTACAACCTGCTCAAGCGCGACTCCGAAACCTACCGCACGCTGTACGAGGGCCTGCTGCAGAAACTCAAAGAAGCGGGGGTTTCGGCAGGATTGAAGGCGAACAACTTCCACATCGTAGACAGCGCCCGGCCGGCGACTTCTCCCGTCGAGCCAAACATTCCGCGCAATCTGGGTTTCGGATTTGCGCTCGGCCTGGCCACCGGCGTCGGCCTGGCTTTCTTGCTGGAGGGTTTGGATAACACCATCCGCACTACGGAACAGGCTCAGGCGGTCTCGGGTCTGGCGTCGCTGGGAATGATCCCTCTCGGTTCCAAGGCGGCGCGTGACGGCGCCAGCTCCAAACGATTGGTCATCGCTTCCTCGAAAGAGGCCGTGGAACTGGTGACGCAGGTGCGGCCGCAATCGCAAATGGCGGAGTCCTATCGCGCCCTCCGCACCTCGCTGCTGCTTTCGAACCTGGGAGCTCCTCCCAAGGTCATTATGGTGACCAGCGCCCTGCCCCAGGAAGGCAAGACCACAACCAGTATCAATTGCGCGGTTGTGCTGGCGCAGAAAGGTGTGCGCGTTTTGCTGGTTGACGCTGATTTGCGCCGGCCCAGCATTCACAAGACGCTGGGCATGGGACCGCGCAGCGGCCTGAGCAATGTACTGACGGGCAGCACCACGCTGGAGCAGGTCATCGCCCATCCCTCGATTCTTCCCAACCTTCACGTTCTCCCAGCCGGGACGCCCCCGCCCAATCCTGCGGAGTTGCTGGCCTCCACCAACATGCGCGACGTGTTGGTACAACTAGGAGAGCAGTACGACCACATCGTCCTGGATACGCCGCCTTCGCTGTCGGTCACCGACGCGGTCGTACTTTCGCAGCGGGCCGATGCCGTCGTGCTCGTGATCCGATCCGGGCAGACCACCAAGCAGGCTCTGCGGCGCGCGCGCGACATTCTGGCCCGCGTCAACGCCAAAGTAGTCGGGGTTCTGCTCAACGCCGTAGACCTGAGTTCTCCCGACTACTACTACTATTACGAGTATCAGGGCAAGTATTCCCGCTACTATCGGGATGAAGATTCACCCCAGCACGAAGTGGATGACGGCGCCGAAGATGTTTCTACGCCCTCATCGAGCAGCGCATAGCGGGACTTCTCCCGCCGTATGACATGAAGATTACTCTTCACACCCCCGCCCGAAAGCGGACCGTAGCCGCCGTCGTGATTGCGCTCGCAGTGCTTTACACGGGCGCGGCGGCACGCGAGTTTGTCGCGACCTGGCTGGGCGGCCGCCCCGAGCTGACGAGTTTGAAACGGGCCGCATGGCTGGACTCGGGCAACGCCGAATATCGCAACCATGTGGGGCGGTACTATGACTTCGTGGCGCGCGATCCGGCCACGGCGCTGGAGCACTACCGGGCAGCGGTGGCCCTTAACCCGCATTCTGCCAGCTTCTGGCTCGACTTGGCCGGCGCTTACCAGATCATGGGAGATACGGCGAATCAGACTGCAGCGCTGGAGCATGCCATCCACGCCGATCCCATGACTCCCGACGTGGCCTGGGATGCCGCCAACTTCTATCTGGTTCAAGGCGAAAATGAGAAAGCCCTGCGTGAATTTCGCATCGTCATGGCCAACGAAGACGACTCCTCCCTGGTCGCCATGGCCGTCCAGTTCTGCTGGCGGGTCGAGCCGGATGTAGACGCCCTTTTGCGCGCCGTGGTTCCGCCGAACGCCAATGCTTATCTTGCATTCCTTACTTTGTTCCAAAGGGACGTGGATCTTCTGCTCGGGAAGATCGGTAAGCCAGACGCCGACGTCGACGTCGCGCTCCTGACGCAGCAGATCAAGCAGGAAACCGCCGGCACTTTCAAGATATGGGATGCGCTGATACGGAGCGATCAGCCTTTCGAGAAACACTATGTCGACGACTACATCCGTTTTCTGATCCAACGCAGAGAGGTCGACCAGGCGGTCCTGGTCTGGCAGCAGGCGGCCGGCCGCTTCGGGCTTTCTTCTTATCTGCCGTCGCCGAGCAACCTGATCGTAAATGGCACTTTCAGTCTGAACGTTCTGAACGGCGGCTTCGACTGGCAGTATCAAAAGCAGTCTGGCGTCAATTTGAGGTTCGATCCCGGCAACTCTCACGTCGGGCAACGCTCGTTGTCGATCGCCTTTGACGGGTCGGGAATCAGCGACGCCGGCATCTACCAGTTGATCGCTGTGCAGCCCAACACTACCTACCAGCTCTCCGCTTTTTATCAGCGTTCAGAACTGGAGGGCGCCGGCGGCCTGCATCTGACAGTGCAAGACATGTACAGCCCGAAGATCTATTACGACAGCGATGAACTGGAAGAGGCAGGATTCTGGAAGCCGGTGGACGGAGAGTTCACCACCGGTTCCGACTGCAAACTGGTCATACTCCATGTCCGGCGGCTTCCGGCGGGCAGTCCCATCCGTGGTAAGCTCTGGATCGACGACTTTCACCTCGTCAAGAAAGCGTCGTAGCCTCTGCCCGGAAAGAACCAATTCATGGCCGCTCACAGACACAGGGAAGCTCACAAGACCAGCCGGGAAATAGATCCGCGCCTGCTGTCGGAGCAGATGGGCAAGGTTCTGCTTTACGGAACGTTTGGCGTGTTACTGTTCGGCCCCATTGCCTTCGGCGCGGTCGAACCGTGGTCCATTTTCGTCCTCGAGATCAGTTCCCTGCTTCTCGTTCTCCTCTGGTTCGCGAAACAGTGGCTCGACGGCGAATTGAACTTCCAGTGGAATCCGCTGTTCCTTCCCATGGCTGGATTTGCCATCCTGATCCTGCTTCAGATCGTCGCCCGGAGGAGCGCATACCTGCACGATACGGTCTCGGGCGCGCTGCTGTACTGCGCCTATGCCATGCTCTGCTTTCTTGCCAGTCAGACTCTGCTGCGTGCCTCCCAGGCGCGCAAGCTCGCGCTGATTTTTGTCCTCTATGGCTTCACCCTGGCGGCTTTGGCGCTGGTGCAGGGCATCGCTCCGAACGGCAAGCTGCTCTGGATGCGCCAGCCGCGGCTGGGCGGATGGATTTACGGCTCCTACGTGAATCACAATCATTACGCGGGCCTGATGGAACTGCTCATGCCCATTCCTCTGGTCCTGTCGCTCACCCACTTGGTTCACCACAAGGAGCGCATCGCGGCCGGTATCGCTGCCGCGATCATGACCGCCACTGTTTTCCTGAGCGGCTCCCGCGGCGGAATGCTGGCCATCGCGGTCGAGTTCCCGCTCCTCGCCATCATTCTCTTTCGCTACAAGAAGCGCGTCCGCGTCGCCATCAGCGTGGCAGCGTTTGCCGGCGTGCTGCTTGGCATGCTGGTCTGGCTGGGCGGCTCCCAGGTCACCCAGCGCGTCTCCAGCATCTCTACCGAAGCCCGCAGTGAGCTATCCGGCGGGATACGCCTTTCCATTGACCGCGATGCCCTGCGCATGTTCGGCCAGAAGCCCATCACCGGCTGGGGATTGAGAACCTTCCCCGTGGTTTACCCTCAATTCCGCTCGTTCTATACCAACTTCTTCGTCAATGAAGCGCACAACGATTATGCGCAGCTGCTGGTGGAGATGGGGCTGCTCGGCTTCGGCGTGATGGTCTGGTTTCTGATCGTGCTCTACCGGACCGCGCTCCGTAAGATCGGGACCTGGACCTCGGACGTGAGCGGCGCGGTCACTCTGGCCTGCATGTTAGGCTTCACCGGAATCCTGGTTCACAGCCTGGTCGACTTCAATCTGCAGATTCCCGCCAACGCGGCCCTGTTCTACGTCTTCTGCACCATCGCGGCAGCGCCGCCGCTGTTGCAGCGCGCGCGCAAACGCAAACCGGAACCTAGTGCGCCGGAGGAAGTCGTCCCCGCCTCGGAAGCTGGTTAGCTACTCTTCCTTTCGCAGGAGTCGTCAGCGCTGTCCTTCTCGCTCCGCCGGGAATGAATGTACAAGCTGTCTGC
>Ga0187817_10001445_pt1 | contig 11630 bp, 6 predicted proteins | sample NC_wetland_sal_i_17_FD_132431 | JGI IMG/M metagenome (GOLD analysis project Ga0187817, IMG submission 132431) | Wetland sediment microbial communities from Neuse River Estuary, North Carolina, USA - SO4_2 | ecosystem: Environmental > Aquatic > Freshwater > Wetlands > Sediment | place: USA: North... | reverse complement strand
TGGATTTACAGGCCCAGCTGCTGCGCGCCCTGCAGGAAAAGGAAATCAAGCCGGTAGGCTCGACCGAGCGCATCTCCATCGCGACCCGCGTGATTGCAGCCACCAATCGCGATCTGGAGACAGCGGTCCGCCAAGGCAGTTTTCGGCAAGACCTGTATTTCCGCCTGAACGTGGTGCAAATCAAGCTCCCTCCCTTGCGCGAGCGCAAGGCCGACATTCCCATGCTGGTGCACTCCTTCCTCGAGAAGTTCAGCGATCTCAATGGCGAGGGCCGAAAAATTTCCGAGGAGGCCATGGCTCGACTGATCGGCTACGACTGGCCGGGCAACGTCCGGGAACTGGAAAACGCCATCGAACGCGGCGTGGCGCTCGGCTCCGGACCGATCCTGCACGTGGGCGATCTTCCCTCGAATCTGCAATACGGGATGAGCGAGAGAATCCCGCACACCGACGAGCTGCTTCCACTCGAGGAGATGGAACGCCGGGCGATCATGCGCGCGCTCCGGGAGTCGGGAGGAGACAAACTGGCCGCCGCGCGCCTGCTGGGCATCGGCAAGACGACCCTCTATCGCAAGCTCAAGCAGTACGAGGCGCAACCGAACTCGCGCCCGAACTGACACCCTGTGGATTTTGTGCCGAGATCACCCCGGTCTTCCGCGCCTCGAAGCTCGACCCTAAAGCATCAATTCCTAGACAGGGAACCATCGCGTATCGAACCGGGAATGCACCGGCATCACTTATTCCCGCACCGCCCGCCAACCCACTGAAAAACCGGTAGGTTAACCTAATCCCTAACTTGGTCAAGAGGATGCAACAGATCGCGTATGCGGAGGGGACCGCTTCCGGCAAAGCATGCTCGCCTCAGGCGCGTGGCGCGCAGAACCGTCGAGTATGCCGTCACCGTGGTGGTGGCGCTTCTCTGCAGCTACTGGATCGTTCGGGGAAACTGGTAGATGAAGCCTGTCGAAGAGATAACAATGAGCGCGATGGCCGGCCCGCACCCACCCGCGGGCCGGTCGTCACGCGACAGCGGGTCCGCCAGCCACCCGGCCGGTCCCCTGCGCGATGCGATTCAACTCCAGGCCGAGGCGACGTTCAGCGCCGTCTTCGACTCGAGCGGGGAGGCCCTGCTGCTGGTTGACCGCGAAGGAATGATTCGCAGAGCCAATCCACGGGCCCGGGAATTGCTTCGTATCAAGAAGCACGGGAGCCTTCGCCATGAATTGAGTGATCTTTTCCCGGGATCCTCCGCCGGCCAACTGTCACGCTGGTGGGATCGAGGAGCTTCGTCCGTGCCGATCGAAGGCCTCGACGCCTCGCTTGCCAGCGGGCATCCGGTCCGGGTCACCTTGCGGGCCATCTTGCCCGATTCCGAGCACATGCTCCTGTGCATCGAGGAGGGTTCGATTGTCCAGCGCGCCGAGGCCAAATGGCGCGAAGTGGAGGCGGAACTTCGCAGCGTGCTGGACGCGGTCGAGGCCGGGGTCGTTCTGCTCGACCGATCGGGGCGGGTGCGCTTCTCGAACTTCCGGTTCGGGCAGCTCTTCGGGTTGAACGTGGGCGCGCTCGGGGTGATTTACGATTTCGCGGAGCTGGAGGACCTCCTCGCCCCGCGATTTCGCGATCCGAAGGCGTTCACCGCGCCCTGGCAGGCCTTTGCCGCCGGTGGAGGCGAGCCGGGACACGATGAAATCGAAATTACGCGCCCCGCCCGGCGCGTGATCGAGCGCTTTTTCCGTCCCGTGCTCGATCGCGAGGGCCGCTCGATCGGCTGGCTGGAGCTTTACTCCGATGTGACCGGAGAGCGGCAAATCCAGTCCAAGATGCTGCAAACCGAAAAGATGGCCGCGCTGGGCCAGCTTGTTTCCGGCATCGCGCACGAATTGAACAACCCGCTCACAGCCATCATGGGCTATGCGCAGCTCCTGCTCGGCCACGGATTGCTGCCCGGTCCGTTTTCCGAAGCGCGCAAGGTCTACAGCCAGGCCGAGCGCGCCCGGCGCATCGTCAAGAACTTGCTCTATTTCGCGCGCGAGAACCAGCCCGAGCGCACGCGCGTGGATTTGAACGAGATTGTCGAGCGAACCCTGGCGCTCCGCAGCTACGAGCTCAAGGTCGAGAATATCGCCGTCGAATTGGACCTGGCCCCGGAGCTCCCTCCGACGATGGCCGATCCCTATCAGCTTCAGCAGGTGGTACTGAATCTCCTGATCAACGCCGAGCAGTCGCTGCTCGAAGTGCGCGGCCGCGGCTGCGTTTGGATCAAGACGCGCCTGGTCCACCGGACGGAAGATCGAATCCTGCTGGAAGTCTCCGACGACGGCTGCGGCGTCTCACCGGAAATCGCCTGGCGCATCTTCGATCCATTCTTCACCACCAAACCCGCGGGCGTGGGCACGGGCCTCGGGCTGTCCATTGTGTACGGGATCGTTCATCAGCACGGCGGCGAGGTGAGCTACGAAAGCCGGCCCGGCGGCGGCGCGAGGTTCCTGGTCGAATTGCCCATCGTTCCCGTCCCCGCGGACGCACGCACGCCCGTGTCGCCGGAGAACGCAGGCCCGGCCCGCGCGGCCACCACGGGGCGCATCCTCGTGGTCGAGGATGAACCTACCGTGGCGCAATTGATCGCCGACGTCTTGCGCGAAGAGGGGCACCAGGTGGAGGCCGTGCTCGACAGCCAGGAAGGCTTGGCCAGGCTTTCCCGCAGGCACTACGACTTGGTGATTTGCGATCTGCGCATGCCCACGCTCGACGGTCCCGCCTTCTATGAGGCCCTGGTTCACACCGGGAGCCCGCTTGAGCACCGCATCATTTTCGTCACCGGAGACATGCTGGCGCCGCGCACGCAGGAGTTCCTGCGCCGGCACGGATTGCCTTACCTAGCAAAGCCATTTCTTGTCGAGGAACTGAAGCTGGCCGTGAATCGCGCGCTCGAACGCGGCCCAAACGAGAAACAAGGCGAGAAGCAAGACGAAAAACTGGCCGTAAGCGATTCGTCCCCCGGCGCCCGGAAGAGCTGAGCCCTATGGAAGCAACCGCACAACGAGCCATGATTCCCGCCACGGGCAGCGTGCTGCTCGGAATCGCGGATCCTGAGCTTGCGCAACGCCTCGTTTCCCAATTGGAGCAGTGCGCGCTGGCCGGCCCCGTGATCTCCGCCACAGGCTTCGAGCAGCTTCGCGAGCTTTCGGCGGGCCGCGTCGCGCCCAAGGTGGTTTTCGTGGACGACGAGCTGCTGCGCGGAACGCCGCGCGTCGAATCGCTGCGGCACTTCACGGCCGTCGCGTCCGTGATTTTGCTGGCCCCGCCGGAACGTCAATCCGAGGTGCTGCGGCTGGTGGCCAGCGGCGAGCTGGATTTTGTGGCGCGCGCGGGCGATTTCGTTCCGCTCGCCGCCAGCCTCGTCGAGCGCAGGCTGCGCTGGGCGGCGATGTCCAGTTCGCTGCTCGGGCCGCCCTGGGCCGAATTGTCGGGCGACCTGCGCGAAATCTTCCGCCACGAAATCAATAATCCGCTCACGGGCATTCTGGGCAACGCCGAGCTGCTGCTCGCGCGCCGCGCCCAGTTCAGCGCCGTGGATGCGCAGCGCCTGCAAACCATCGTGGACCTCGCCGTCCGCCTGCGCGAAATGGTTCGCCGCTTGAGCGACGCGTGGGAAAATCAGCCCCTGCATGCCGGCAGGCAGGCGTCGCCGGCGGGGGAAAGCCGGCCTCAGTCCCTCAAATCCGCCTGATCCACTGAATTTCTAAACACGCCCGCGCTCGCTCCTTTAGATGTGCCACACGATCCGTCCCAAGAATAGAAACCCAACGAAGAAACACGATAAGGCTATAAAGGCCGCCGACAGGATGATGCGCAACGCGAAGTCGCTCAGTGGCCCTTCCTTTATCTCCCCCTGATGTCCTTCCCGGCGTCGTTTTTCCAGATAGCGCGCCTTCGCCGTCTCGTGCCCACGCGCCGGTGCCAAGATTAGAAACATCGACACGCAGACGCAAGCAACTAGGCTCACGGTTGCGGTTTTCACGCTGCGTACGACGAGCGCGCTTAGCGTTTTGGTTTGGGACCCAAGAGTAAGGGAGGCCAGAAGCGCCGCTGCTATCCCTGAAGCAGTAATCATAGTTTTCGCGGCATCTATCCACATGCCTCGGCTATCTTCGCTGCTCCAACGCCACTGCGACGCTTCCTCATTTTTTTGCGTGGCTTTGCAGAAAACGTGGCCGAGAAACCAAGCAATGCCTAGCTCAACGAGGGACGCGAAACCGTAGAACATCCATGTCTGGAGGCTTGCGCAAATCATGATCATGCACCGGATTCTAACATGCGGAATGCGAACGGGCAGAAATGCGTTTGTCGCCTAAGTCGTTGGAAGGAATTGGGGTGGGCGATGGGATTTGAATTGGCAGGACAATACTTTAAGTCCAGTTGATTCTGTTGCCCTTCTCCCGTCGCAAGCCCGAAAACAGAGGCATTTTGCCATAGTTCTGCGGCCAAGTTGCGGCCAAAATCGAATACTCAAGACTCCCTCACGACCGACATTTAAAACACGATAGGATTGGACCCTATGGTGGTTACCCTAGTGGCAGTCACATTCATACGTGATTACTGTCACTGACTTTTTATCCACGCCAACATAGAAGCGCTGTGTCGGCAGCCCGATGCATTGCGGCACCTCGGGGGAGGAGGATTAAGGGCCCAAATGGTTGAGGCCCTTTGGCTGCGCGGGTCAACCAACAATTACCATCAATATGGGGTTGTTGTTTTACAGTATCGTACCCTACGCGATACTATGCCCACTCCTCCCACAGCTGACCTTCACATGGCGCTTGGGACCCGATTGGGTTTGCCGCCGCGCAGGGTCGAAACAAGCCTGCCGGGGCGTAGGTTCTTCAACCGCGCCGGTGTCAATAGAAAGACGATTCGAAAATATAAGGAGGCATGCGTCATGATGCGAATGTTGAGGCTGTTCTCTTTTTCTGTAACGGCGTGTCTGTTTTTCACGGTCAACGTGTCTGCCCAGCAGCAAACGGTGCAGACACTGCAACACCACGTTCGCCCTGTCGTCTCAAGTGGGCAAGCAACTCCAATCGGTCCGGTCCCTGCGGATCAAACGCTGGATATCACATTCATGTTGCCGCTGCGCAATCAGGGGGAATTGAACACCTTGCTTGAGCAGCTATCCGATCCTACCAGCCCGAATTTCCATCAGTATCTCAGCGTGGAACAATTCACGGAACGATTTGCTCCCACGGCGGAGGATTATCAGGCGGTTGTTGATTTTGCGGCCGCGCACGGCCTGACCGTGACCGACAAGCCCGTGAATCGCTTGATTGTTCCGGTAAGCGGAACGGCAGCGCAAATCGAAAACGCGCTCCATATCAATCTGAATTTCTACCAGGATCCGACGGAAAATCGGACGTTCTATTCCACAGACCGCGAGCCTTCGGTCGAATTAAGCGTTCCCATCTCACACATCGCGGGGCTCGACAACTACTCCATACCGCGCCCCCAGTATAGGAAGAGAGCCGGAGGTCCGGCAGCACTGAGCAATTCAGAGGGCTCAGTCCCTGCCGGGCTGTTGCTCGGCAGCGATCGCCGCACGGCTTATTACGGTGGAACTTCCCTTACCGGAGCCGGTCAAGCCGTAGGGCTGTTTGAACTGGACGGGTACGACGTATCCGACGTGCAGGCGTATTTCAATAATGTTGGGCAACAGCTCAGTGTGCCCGTCAATAATGTCACCCTGCTTGGCGCCAGCACGGGTTCCGATGGCGATGATACGGAACAAGTGATTGACATTATCGAGGCGGCATCGGTGGCTCCGGGCTTGTCGCAGATCCTTGTCTACATCGCACCAGGCTCTAACTTTGCAGTAGGTACGGGCGACGTGGCCATCTTCAACCGGATGGCAACGGATAACATCGCCAAGCAGATCAGCGTTTCCTGGGAATGGAATAGCGCCGACACCAGCAGTGACGATCCGATCTTCCAGGAGATGGCGGCCCAGGGACAAGGCATATTTATCGCCTCGGGTGACGATGACGCATGGGTCATAGGAGATTATGTCTATCCTGCGGAAGACGCGTATGTCACCGCTGTAGGCGGGACCAACCTGCAGCTGAATAATGGCGCATGGGCGTCCGAAATTGCGTGGGGTGACGGCAATACCTCCTGCGGCCCCGGCACCGGAAGCGGCGGCGGGATTTCCCTCGATAACATCGGCATCCCCACTTATCAACTGACTCCAGGAGTGATGACGGGCGCGAATGGAGGTTCCACCACACTGCGCAATGCTCCCGACGTCGCCGCAGAAGCGGATTGCGACAACTACTATTGTGCAAATGGCGCCTGCTCGACGAGCAGCAGCGACGCCCTCGGCGGAACCAGCCTCGCGGCGCCCACGTGGGCCGGATATATTGCGCTGGCCAATCAGCAAGCCGCATCCGCCGGCAAATCAAGCATGGGATTTCTGAATCCGATTCTCTATCAGATTGGCGTCGGCCCCCAATACAGCACCGATTTCCACGACATCACAAGCGGAGACAACGGCTTGTATTTCGCGGTAGCCGGCTATGACCTTGTAACGGGATGGGGATCTCCGAACGGCCAGAATCTCATTAATAATCTGACCGCCGCCGGGTTCACTCTCTCGAGCTCTTTGACTTCGGGCAGCCTCTCGGTCAAACCGGGCTCCTCCGTCACGACGACCATTACGGTGAATGATCGTGGCGGATTCAGCGGCAGTGTGGCACTCACGGCCTCCGGCCTGTCGAGCGGAGTGACCGCATCGTTTTCTCCGACCTCAACAACAGGAACCAGCGTACTCACGTTGAAAGCCGGCAACTCTGCACCATATGCGATGGCCGATGTGGTCGTGAGCGGATCATCGGGTTCCTTGAGTGCGTCCACGACGGTTCCTCTGACGGTTCTTGGAACAGGCTTCTCGCTCTCGTCTTCGACGGGTTCCCAGTGGGTCAATCCCGGATCGTCGAATACGGTAACGATTACCGTGAACGATCAGGGCGGATTCACGGCTGCGGTGAATTTATCCGCGTCGGGGCTGCCCAGCGGCGTGACGGCTTCTTTCAACCCTGTTTCGACCACCGGGACCAGTGTTCTCACACTGACGGCCAGCAGCAACGCCTCGCTTGGAAGCGCGAGCGTAGTCATTACGGGGACTTCGGGAGCGTTATCGGCATCCACGACCCTGTTCCTCTCGGTCGTAAACCAGGCCTTCACGGTGACGCCATCGACGCGGACTTTTAGCGTTGGTCCTTCCAATAGTCCGTCACTCGATCTATATGTGAACCCCTTGGGTGGCTTCTCCGGCACCGTCAACCTGACGGCTACCGGAGTCCCCAGCGGCATAAACTTCGAGATATACTCCCCCTCCTTGAATGTCACGTATCCGGTTAGAACAGGTACGGTTGTCATTGTTGTTCAAACCAACTCGCCGGCCACCCCGGCCCCGGGACAATACACGGTGACGGTTACGGGAACCTCCGGTTCCCTGAGTGCCAGCACAACGATGGAAATGACGGTACTGGTTCCGACGGTTACCACGTTATCCATCTCGCCAAGCGGCGGCACGCTCGTATCGGGAACGCCTTACACGCTGACAGCAACAGTCACCGCCACTTCCGGTTCGGCAACGCCCACGGGGAACGTTCAATTCAATATCGGATCGACTCCTTACCTGGTGCCTCTCAATTCGTCCGGAGTCGCCACGTATAGCGACATCGCTCCGGCCCCCGGCACGTTGTCGCTCAATGCCACCTATCTCGCTACCGCGGTATTCGGGTATAGCTATGCGGATCTGACGGAGACGGTAGTCTCCGGACTGATCATTGCCATCAATTCCGGCGGGCCGGCGGAGAGTCCGTTCGTTGCCGATGAGGACTTCACCGGCGGCGGCACGATTGACCACGCCAACACCATCAACACCAGCAACGTGACGAACCCGGCGCCGGCGGCGGTTTACCAAACGGCGCGTACCAACAACTTCGCCTACACCATCGGCGGCTTCACGGCTGGGACGAACTATCTGGTGCGTCTGCACTTCTGCGAGACGTATTTCACGGCAGCCGGGGACCGGACGTTCAACGTCAGCATCAACGGGACGCAAGTCTTGACGGATTTCGACATCTTCAAGACGGCGGGTGGGGAGAACATCGCGAACATCCAGGAGTTTCTGGCGCCCGCGAATGCGAGCGGGCAATTTGTGATCGAGTTCACCTCCGTGGTCAACCAGTCGCTGGTCAGCGGGATCGAGATTGATTCCGCACAGCCGCCCAGCGTGCAGATCGATTCGGGCTCGACGACGGCGGTGAGTCCATTCGTGGCGGACGAGGACTTCTCGGGCGGCACGACCATTGACCACGCGAACACCATCAACACGAGCAACGTGACCAATCCCGCGCCGGCAGCGGTCTACCAGACGGCGCGCGACGAGAACTTCACCTACACGATTCCGGGCTTCACGGCGGGGTCGAACCACGCGGTGCGGTTGCACTTCTGCGAGACGTACTTCACGGCGGCAGGGGACCGGGTGTTCAACGTGAGCATCAACGGCACGCAGGTGTTGACGAACTTCGACATCTTCGCGACGGCGGGTGGAGAGAACATCGCGAACATCCAAGAGTTTCTGGTGCCGGCGAATTCCAGCGGCCAATACGTAATCACGTTCACGTCGGTGACGAACAACGCGTTGATCAGCGGGATCGAAATAGACTAGCTCGTTTTCGATCCAACCTTTGTACCCGTCCCGCACCGGCAGGGTAGGCGGACCCAGCCGGTGCGGGATTTTTTTGCGCTTCGCATAAATCATACGCACACCCGCCCTGTGCGCCTGAACACTGCCAAGCGCGTCGGCGGGTCAGCCTGCTGCTTCTTTCGTGCGCAGCCGTGCGGCGGCTGCAGGGTCTACGGCTACTGGTAAGCCGCCATAGTCGTCGGATGGGTGAACATAGACTTGAGATTAAAGCTGACTGTGACCGTGGCCGCATTCCGACACATGCATTCGAGTTTGCTACTCGCGACGGGCGCATCACCCGTCGTGACGCAAGCCAAGTTGCGGCATTCCGATCCGCTCACCACGCTGAGAAGCTATGCTCACCTTATAGGCAGAGAACAGCGTGACGCGGTCGAGAAGATTGCTGCGATGATCTGGCCAATTGCGGCGGAGTTGCGGCCAGATGCGGCCAAGTCGGAAACTAAGTCACTGATTCTGAATTAGATGTTGGGGTGAGCGATGGGATTTGAAATCACCGCCCCCACTCCGCAAGTTGCTGAAAAGACTCACCGTCACTCCTCAATTTGGGCGCACTTGGGCGCAGAATTCCGCGTCCGGGCGACGCATTTCCCCCACTCGTTCGACAGCTTCTCGCTGCGAGTCACCGATCACGTGTGCGTAAGCCTCTAACGTGGTGCGCGCGTCCGCGTGTCGCATCTGCTGTTGGGCGACCTTCGGATTTGCGCCCACGTCGATCAGCAAGCTCGCGTGGCAGTGCCGGAAAGCGTGGAAGCCTGCACGCGGGATGTTCAACCTATCGAGCACAGGCCGGAGCTTCCTTTGCACAACTTCCGATGGGCGCCGGGCCTGCTCGGTCTGGGGAATCCCCAGCCTGGAAGATCGTTTGTTGCAGGTTGGCTTATCCTCATCCATCACCAGAGGGCCCTTGTCGCAGACGACCAGCGTCCTCGAGGTGTCTATAAGGTCTCGCGTATTCATTTGAGGTTGCTCCACTGCCAGTTCCGGATTTCCGGCAGGTCCTCGCCGTATTTGTCAATGTATTGCTTGTGCTCGATCAACTTGTCTTTGAGCTCCTGCTTCAGGTAGATGCCCTTCTCCCCGGTCTGCGGGAGGCGGTCGATCGTGTCCATCACAAGGTGAAAACGGTCCAGATCGTTCAGCACCGTCATGTCGAAGGGCGTGGTGATGGTGCCCTCTTCCTTGTAGCCGCGGACGTGGAAGTTGTGGTGGTTGGTGCGCCTGTAGGTCAGCCGGTGGATCAACCACGGGTAGGCATGAAAGGCGAAGATGACCGGCTTGTCCTTGGTGAAGAGCTCGTCGAAATCGGTGTCACTCAATCCGTGCGGGTGCTCGGTTTGCGGCTGCAGCTTCATGAGGTCGACGATGTTGACCAGCCGGATTTTCAGGTCGGGCAGATGCTCGCGCATAAGGGAGACGGCGGCGAGCGTCTCCAGCGTGGGCACATCGCCACAGCAGGCCATGACCACGTCGGGTGCAATGCCCTGGTCGTTGCTGGCCCACTGCCAGATGCCGACGCCCTCGGTGCAGTGCTTGACGGCAACGTCCATCGTCAGCCACTGCGGCGCCGGGTGTTTGCCCGCGATCACGACGTTGACGTAATGGCGGCTGCGCAGGCAGTGGTCCATCACCGACAGCAGGCAGTTGGCATCCGGCGGAAGGTAAACACGCACGACCTCGGCCTTCTTGTTCACGACGTGGTCGATGAAACCGGGATCCTGGTGTGTGAAGCCGTTGTGATCCTGACGCCAGACATGCGAGGCCAGCAGGTAGTTTAACGAGGCGATGTTGCGTCGCCACGGCAGGTGCGACGTGACCTTCAGCCACTTGGCGTGCTGGTTGAACATCGAATCGACGATGTGGATGAACGCCTCGTAGCAATTGAAGAGCCCATGCCGCCCGGTGAGGAGGTAGCCCTCGAGCCAGCCCTCGCATTGGTGCTCGCTCAGCATTTCCATCACGCGCCCCGTGGGAGCGAGGAATTCATCGTTCGGCACGGTCGCGGCGTCCCATTGGCGTTTGGTTACTTCAAAGAGGGCTTCCAGCCCGTTCGAGAGAGTTTCGTCAGGGCCAAAGACGCGGAAATTCCTCTGTTCAGTGTTCAGCTTCGCCACATCACGCAGGAAACACCCGAGCACATGCGTGTCGCCGATGCCGCGCACCCCAGGCGAGGGAACGTCGACCGCGTAGTCGCGGAAATCCGGCATCCGCAGGTCGCGGAGCAGAATGCCGCCGTTGGCGTGCGGATTCGCCCCCATGCGTCGTTCGCCCTTGGGTGCAAGGTCTGCGAGTTCCGCCTTGAGGCGGCCCTGGTTATCGAACAGTTCCTGCGGCCGGTAGCTCCTCAACCAGTCTTCCAACAGCTTGAGGTGTTCGGGATGGGTGGCCGGGTCAGAGAGCGGCACCTGGTGCGCACGGAAGGTGCCTTCAACCTGCAGGCCATCGACTATCTTTGGTCCTGTCCAGCCCTTGGGCGAATTGAGGACGATCATCGGCCAGCGCGGGCGCGCCAGGTTGCCGTGGACGCGGGCGTCCTGCTGAATTCTTTTGATCTGCTCCACCGCCGTGTCGAGCGCCGCGGCCATGGTTTCGTGCATCAGCTCGGGCTCGTGGCCCTCGACAAAATAGGGCGTCCACCCGTACCCACGGAGCAACTGATCTAATTCCTCGGGGGTGATACGCGCGAGGACAGCCGGGTTGGAAATCTTGTAGCCATTGAGATGCAGGATCGGCAATACCACGCCGTCGGTGACCGGATCGAGAAACTTATTGGAATGCCAGGCCGTGGCCAGCGGTCCGGTTTCCGCCTCGCCATCACCGACGACGCAGGCGACGACGAGATTGGGATTGTCGAACACCGCCC
>Ga0187817_10001444_pt1 | contig 11631 bp, 9 predicted proteins | sample NC_wetland_sal_i_17_FD_132431 | JGI IMG/M metagenome (GOLD analysis project Ga0187817, IMG submission 132431) | Wetland sediment microbial communities from Neuse River Estuary, North Carolina, USA - SO4_2 | ecosystem: Environmental > Aquatic > Freshwater > Wetlands > Sediment | place: USA: North... | reverse complement strand
GCTCCGTTTGGTCGCGGCGGCAGCAAGCGAGTTTAGCATAGCGTCGCGGGCAGATGCGGCATTCTTGGAGCGGCCCCAAGAACTGAGACAACCAGCTGTCCCTGTTTCCTCCCCTTGGAGCTTAGCTTCTTTCGGTGCAACAGGGGTTCACCTGATGAGGGAAACGCCGATGCGCGCGAAGGGCGAATCCGGTCGTGGCGCGAGCGGGAGATCCCGAATGACCCTGCGTTTCCCGGCGACCCGCGCGAGTGGGAAAAGACGCGCTATGGCCGCGCTGAACTGACCGAACTGGGAGAACGGCTGCTGGGATTGCGACCGTGGAAGGCGTAATTCAGCGCAGCGCGACGGGAAGAGAAGTCGGACTGTAAGAAGCCCGCTCCGTGCCGCTGGAGGCCGGCGCAAGAGCGCTGTGAAACTCTTTGGCCCACTTTCCCACACAGGACAGGGCCAGGCCAAGATAGGACACGGCGGCTGCCACCAGGCCGGACAGCACGTAGGGCAAGTATCCCCATTGCGCGAACTGCGAAGCCCACGCCGGTTTGTGGAGGAAAAGCATCACGGTGGCAGCAACGCCAGCCAGCCCTATCAGCAAGCTCAGCCGGCCGAATGTGAGCAGGAACCGGTACCGCTTGCGCAAGCCGTTCAAATCCGAGTGGCTTCCACTGGTCTCATTGCGGTAGCCGAGGACGAGGAGTTGTCCGTCGCGCTCGTAGCCCCCGAGGCTGACATGATCGCCCACGGCAATGCGAATTTCCGACGATGAACTGATTTCCATCCGGTGGCCATCCACGTTGACAAACGCAGCGTAGGCTTCACTGTCCGGGCACAACGAGAGGCGGACGTCCTGAACGACGCCATTCACGAGTTTGAAATGGGGCAAACCCCAGCGATTTCTCTCGGCCGGCCTGGTGTCATAGGGCGCGGCGAAGCGGGGCAGAAACTCTTCAACCGGTTCCACCTCCTCGGCCTGTGGCGCAGAGGCTGCTTCCATCAGCCGCACGGCGGTATCGGGTTCCCGCGGCGATGACAGAATGCTCTCAACAGCCGGGATGTGGACGGGTGGCTTCGGGGAGCTAACGGGCGCGCCAGGAGCGGTCTTGAGCGGAGCTTGCGCCAGCTTGTTCTCGACCTGGAATGCCGTGACGGCCTCTGAGCGCAGCTTCTGCGGGCTGTGGCCCAGATCCTCGGCCGATACAGGTGCACGGTGAGCGCTTACGTCGTGGGATACGGATTGCTGTTTGGTATCCACGCGCAGCGTCGTAGGATGGATCTTAACCGCCTCATACGCTACGCGAACGGACGAGGCTGGCGCGGGGGGCGCTGTGCTTTCGTTCCGGACACCTTCAACTGGCGCCCTCCGGACGGGCTCCTCGAACGGTGGCGGGGAGCTGAACTTGACTCGCGGAACACCTGGCTCGGGAGAGATTGCATGCTCCTCGCGGCTCGGCGCGGAAGTCGGGCTCTCAACACGGGCCTTGGCCGGAGCGTAGGCCGTGGCGCTGGAATCGCTCGCAACGTGGCCGCGGCTCGCGGGAGGCTTGACCAGACTGTAATCCAACTCCTGGGAATACGTGGAAGATCTCTTGGCTGCCAGCTCCGCATCCAGGCGGGGGAACTTTACGCGCGGTTCGCTTTCGGTTCCCTGGGAGTCAGCCGGGCCGGAAGCGTTCATCGCGCCAGGCGGCTGGCTCGCCAACGAGGAAGGTCTGGCGGGCCGATCGTGCACCGATTCAATGCGGCGGACGCACTCCTCCAGCAGACGGTTCCGGGACGCTTCGTATTCCTCTCGCGTGATGGCGCCGGAATCGCGGAGGTTCTTCAGTTTCTGGAGTTCGTTGGCAAAGCTCATTGCGTGACGACCAATCTTCGGCCCTCCCTACTTCGCGGCGCGGCTGGGTTGCTTGGCCGCCGCCACCACATCTGCCGGAGCTTTGGCTCCGGGCGGTAACCCAATTCGTTCGACGGTTTTCCTCCAGTGCTTCCAGTTCTCGGGGTTGTCGCGGATCATGCGGCTCGCCAGCCGCTTCTGCAGCGCGCAATCGTAGATGAAACTCATGAACTCCTCCGGCTCGTCCGCCTGAACGAGGTGGAATTTCGTCGCGAAGTACCGGAAAGTTTCTTCGCGGAACTGCAGGCATCCGTAATAATTCCGTCCGTCGCGATCCCGGTGAACGATCCAATCCCGGTTACCGGATTCCGCAAAGGCAAGCGCGTCGATCCACTTGCCCAAGGCTTGTCGGGACCGGTCCTCGGCCGACAAGCTCACAGGAACCCGATCGGCTGCATCCGCTGACGGGCTCCACATCATAAGAACTGCTGCGGCCAATCTTGGAGGCATTGGAGTAAGCCGGTAAAAGATACGCACAGCCATCCTCTCGACCGATTAGCCGATTATGCGCTCAGCCTGCGAAGGGGCTCAATATGTACTTAGTTATCGGAACTGTGTTAACGAAAGTGGTTAACCTACACAGTGGTTGAAAACGGTGACAGGCAGCACCGTCCACGCGCCCAGTGGCTGGGGCGTGTATGCCACGCAGCACGGCGGCTTGGGACGGTGAAGCCAGTCACCATTTTTCAACCGGCTCTTGTGTTACGCTTCCAGGTTCATGACGCAGTGGCTTCCAGGATCGTGGCGTGCGAAGCCTGCGGCCCAGCAGCCCGCCTACGCCTCCCAGCAGGATCTGACAAGCACCGTCAAACAGCTTGCTCATCTCCCTCCGCTGGTTACTCCGTGGGAAATCGAGTTTCTGAAAAGCCAGCTCGCTGAAGCGGCTCAAGGGGAGCGATTCCTGCTGCAGGGCGGTGATTGCGCGGAACAGTTTGAGGAGTGCACGGCCGAGATCATCACCAACAAGCTGAAAATCCTGTTGCAAATGAGCCTGATCCTGGTGCAGAGCAGCAACAAACCGGTCATCCGGGTGGGGCGGTTTGCGGGGCAATATGCCAAGCCACGCTCCCAGGAGTTCGAGACCCGGGAGGGAGCCGCTCTGCCCAGTTATCGAGGGGACCTGGTAAACCGCAAGGGCTTTACTGAAGCCGACAGGGCGCCCGACCCGCAACTTCTGCTGCGAGCCTACGAACGTTCGGCCTTAACGCTGAATTACATTCGCGCATTGGTCAAGGGCGGCTTCGCGGACCTGCATCATCCGGAATACTGGGATCTGGATTTCGCCCAGCACTCGCCGCTGGCAGACGAATATCACACCCGCGCGCGCCGCGTGGTGGAAGCGCTGCAGTTTATGGAGAACATCGTGGGCGCGGGAGCGGGCGAAACGGAGTGGGTGGATTTCTTCACCAGTCATGAGGGGCTGCACCTGATTTATGAGGAGGCCCAAACCCGCCCGGGACCGGAGCCCGGAACCTGGTACAACCTTTGCACTCACTTTCCGTGGATCGGAATGCGTACGGCCGATCCCAACGCGGCGCACGTGGAATACTTTCGAGGCATCGCTAACCCCATCGGTGTGAAAGTGGGGCCTGCCATGACGCCGGAAATTCTCGCCGAGTTGCTCGATCGCCTTCACCCGAACGATGAGCCGGGCCGGCTCGTGCTGATCCACCGTTTCGGCCGTGCGCGCATTGGCGAGTGCCTGCCCAGGCTGATCGAAGCCGTGCGGAGGACGGGCAGGACCGTGCTGTGGTGCTGCGACCCCATGCACGGGAACACGCGCCACACCGGCGACGGGATCAAGACGCGCCATTTTGATGAAATCCTGGGTGAGTTGGAACAGGCATTCGCCATCCACCAGGCGAGCGGCACTTGTCTGGGTGGCGTGCACTTCGAGTTGACGGGCGAAGACGTCACGGAGTGTCTGGGCGGAGCGCGGAACCTGAACGACTCAGATCTCAAGCGCGCCTACCGTTCGGAAGTCGACCCGCGCCTGAATTACGAGCAGGCGCTGGAAATGTCCATGCTCATCGCGCGGATGATCCGGCGGAGAGATCCTGCGTGCGGTGACAAACCTTCTATGGGAGGCAGACTTGTATGACGAGACATCGCAGATCCACTCGCGTCACCAGCGTGAAAGCTCTTCTTCCCGGCTCCATTGAGTTGACCAAGCTGAAGAGCGGCAATGGCCTGGAAATCGAGGTCCGAAGTCATGAGGTCCTGCTGGGCACGCTCATGCTGGGGCGTGGCAGCGTGGAGTGGTGGCCCAGCGGAAACAAAATCAACTCGCTGCGAAAGAGCTGGAAGGATTTCGCGGAAATGTTGGAAACGCACATGAGGTGAGCCCGTGCCGTCGTCCAGGAAAGTTTCGAGCGAAACTGGAGAGGTGCCTGCATCCATCGCATCCGACGTTCTCGATCTGATTGGGAACACTCCGCTAGTCGAGGTTCACGGTTTCGACACCGGCGCGTGCCGGCTGTTTCTGAAGCTGGAATGCAACAATCCGGGCGGCTCAATCAAAGACCGGATGGCGTTAGCCATGGTGACGGCCGGCGAACGGTCGGGCGATTTGCGGCCGGGCGACACCATCGTGGAAGCCACGGCGGGGAACACGGGCATCGGCCTGGCGCTGGTGGCGGCAGTCAAGGGTTACAGTCTGATTCTGGTGCTCCCCGACAAGATGTCGACGGAGAAAATCGCTCATCTGCGGGCTCTGGGCGCCGACGTTCGCATTACCCGATCCGACGTTAGCCCGGGGCATCCCGACTACTACCAGGACATGGCCGCGCGGATCACGGCAAGCACGCCGCGTGCTTATAACATCAACCAGTTTTCCAATCCCGCCAATCCAAAGGCGCATGAAGAAACCACCGGGCCGGAAATTTGGGAACAAATGGACCGCGAGGTGGATGCGATCGTCTGCGGCGTTGGTTCCGGAGGCACGATCACCGGATTGAGCCACTACTTTGCGGGAGTCGCGCCCCACTTGGAAATGATTCTGGCGGATCCGGAAGGGTCCGCCCTGGCTTCGTATGTACAAACGGGGAAACTGGGTGCTTCGGGTTCGTACGCGGTGGAAGGGATCGGTGGAAGCTGCGTACCCAAAATCGCCGACCTTTCGCGCGTTCGTGAGGCCTTCGCGATCGGCGATGCCGAGAGTTTCTCGACTGCCCGGGACCTATTGCGCAAGACCGGCATTCTGGCGGGCTCCTCGACTGGGACGCTCGTGGCGGCGGCGCTTCGCTATTGCCGGAAACAAACCGTTCGCAAACGTGTCGTGACTTTCGTCTGCGACAGCGGCAATAAATACCTGTCGAAGCTGTTTAACGATTACTGGATGATCGATCAGGGGTATCTGCAACGGCCGGCCACTGGAACCCTGCGCGATCTGCTGACGCGCCGATATGAAGAGGGCGCGGTGATCACCGTGGGTCCTGACGACCCGCTGCTGACGGCGTTTCAGCGAATGCGTATTGCAGACGTGTCCCAGGTGCCGGTGGTGGAGGAGGGCCGCGCGGTCGGGATTCTCGACGAGTCTGATCTGCTGCTGGCGGTGCACGACGACGAATCGCACTTCCGCCAGCCCGTGCGAACCGCCATGACCAGCCGTCTGGAAACGGTGCCGGCCAGCGCATCGCTCGCAGACGTGCAGCGCATTCTCGACCGCGGCCTGGTGGCGCTGGTGGTTGAGGACGGTCATTTTCTCGGCCTCATCACGCGGTCCGATCTGCTCGGACACCTGCGCCGGCGCCTGAAATAATCGATTTTATGAGCCATCGCTTCTCAACACGAGCCATCCACGCGGGCCAGGAACCGGATCCCTCAACCGGCGCCATCATGACGCCCATCTACGCGACCTCCACGTACGTTCAGCAGAGCCCCGGCGTCCACAAGGGCTACGAATATGCGCGCACGCAAAACCCGACGCGGATGGCGTACGAGCGATGTGTCGCCGATCTGGAGAGTGGCGTTCGCGGATTTGCTTTCGCCTCGGGCCTGGCCGCCACCGCGACCCTTCTCGACCTGCTGACCAGTGGGGATCACGTGATCGCGTGTGACGACCTGTACGGGGGGACGTATCGCTTGTTCGAGCGCGTGCGGCGGCGCTCCGCAGGTCTCGACTTCACGTTCATCGATTTTTCCGATCCGCGAGCGTTGGACGTGGCGCTGAATCCGCGGACGAAAATGATCTGGGTGGAGACGCCGTCGAATCCACTCTTGAAGCTGATCGATCTCCGGGCCGTAGCCGAGTTCGGCAAAGCTCATGGGGTACTGACGGTCGCGGACAACACCTTTGCCAGCCCGTACCTCCAGCGGCCCATTGAGTATGGATTCGATCTGGTGCTGCACTCGGCGACTAAGTATCTTAACGGTCACTCGGACATGGTCGGCGGCGTGGTGGTGGTTGGCGAAAATCGGGATTTGGCGGACCGGCTGGCGTTTCTCCAAAACGCCGTAGGCGCCATCAGCGGACCGTTCGACTCCTTTCTGGCTCTGCGCGGCTTGAAGACGCTGCATCTGCGCATGCAACGGCACTCGGAGAATGCGGCCGAGATTGCCCGGTGGCTGGAACGGCATCCCGGCGTCTCGCGAGTGATTTATCCGGGCTTGCAATCGCATCCGCAGCATGCCTTGGCTGCGTCGCAGATGAAGGGTTTCGGAGGTATGCTGACCGCCATTTTGCGAGGCGATCTTGATTCGACTCGCCGTTTCCTGGAGCACTGCCACCTGTTCGCGCTGGCCGAGAGTCTTGGCGGCGTGGAAAGCTTGATCGAGCACCCCGCGATCATGACCCACGCGTCGTTGCCGGCCGAGCGCCGTCAGGCGGCCGGCATCACCGACACTTTGGTCCGGCTCTCGGTGGGCGTGGAAGACGTGGACGATCTGAAGGAAGACCTCCAACGGGCATTCGCGGCGGCGGGGATCGGCTGATCACGAAAGATCGAGTCGCGTTTCCGGTCCGATCCTAAATTCGCTATCGTAAAGCCAGAATGCCGGATTGGCTAAGCGTCCACGAACCCGTCCTGGTCAACACGATTGGGCACTGCGCCGGAGCACTCATCTTCGGGATGCTGCTGTATTTCTTTCTTGTAAACTGGCGTCGCGCACGGGAAGAACACAGCAGTTTGCCCGCAGTGGCAGCTGCGCTGGCGCTGCTGTGGAATATTGGCTCTCTCATCGCATTGGCGACCGGGCCGGCCAGCGGAATGGCCGCGGACATGGTCATTGCCGCAAGTTTTTCGGTCTTGAGTCTCCTGCCCGCGGTGCTGCTGCACATCTCTCTGGGGTCGCACCACCGCACATTGTGGATGAGCGGGTACGTTCTGAGTCTCATAGCCGTCGCGCTCCACATCGGTGATTGGGTTATGCGCGCGCCGCGCCTGCATTCCGCAGCGCTATTACTGGTGACACTGGGTTTCGCATGGCTCACTCTCATTGTCGTCATCCTGGAAATGCGGCACCGAAACCGCGCGGCTATTTCCCGGTTGGCCGGTGCGATGGTGCTCTTCTTGTTTGCGATCTCGTTCGCGCACTTCGGCACCGACCACGGACACCAGCCTTGGTCGAAAGAAATAGCGTTGCATCATGCCGGCATACCGCTCGCGCTCTTTGTGCTCCTGCAAGACTATCGCTTTCTTCTCCTGGACGCCTTCTTACGATTTGTGGTCAACGCGTCGCTGGCTGCGGGCGCGCTGCTGATTGGTATCCGAATCGTCCAGTTTCCCGGTTTCGCCCGGCGTCTCCAACACCCCTTCGATGCCGGGCTTCTTTTCGCCTCGGCATGTCTGCTGCTCACACTATTCGTGTACGTTCGCAACCGTGTCCAGGGCTGGCTCACCCGGGTGATCTTTTTGCGATCGAACGTTGACGACGCATTGCAGGAGCTTCAACAATTGGCCCGTGCGAGTCACGCCGAAACCGAATACCTTCGATTCGCCGCGGAGGTCATCGCCAGGTTCGTCCGGGCGGCACGATTTGACCTGGTCGAAGAGGGCCCGTTCCAAGAGGGTGATCTGGCAACCCCAGCAGCCCGGTTGGACGCGGGAGACCGGCAACTTCCCTCATGGGTGCATGCCGTGGTCCCGTTGCGATTTTCAAAGGGCGACGCCAGATATCTGCTCCTGGGACCGCGCGATGGCGGCCGCCGTTACTTGAGCGAGGATTTTGCCGTGTTGACCCGCTTGGCAGCCAGCGTGGTGGAGCAAGTGGAACAACTTCGCGGCCTGCAACTGCAAAATCTCGTCTCACAGGCGGAACTGAAGGCGCTGCAAGCGCAGATCAACCCCCACTTTCTGTTCAATTCACTCAACACGCTTTATGGAACCATCGATCGAAATAATGCCGAAGCGCGGCGCCTGGTCCTGCATTTGTCCGATGTCTTTCGCTACCTTCTTCGCTCGGAGCGCACGTTCATTGAAATTGAGGAGGAATTGAGAATTGTCCGGTCCTACCTGGAGATTGAGAAGCTCCGGCTGGGCCCGAAACTGCAGACCGAAATTCAGGTGGATGACGCGGCTCTTCGCGCCCACATTCCCCTGCTGTCGATTCAACCGCTGGTAGAAAACGCCGTCAAGCACGGCGTGGCATCGCGGACGGGAACGGGGTTTGTGCGGCTCAGCGTCACCGCAGAATCTGACGCCATCTCTGTGTCGGTTTCGAACTCCGGAGAATGTGACACTAGAGTTCTGACCAACGTCCGTGGCGAGCGAGGCATAGGCCTGGCGAATGTGCGCCGGCGCCTGGAGTTGTGCTACGGCGATGAAACGCACTTCAAGGCGACCGCGGAGGAGGGCATCACTACGGTCGGTTTCCTGGTTCCCCTGAAACTCGCAGCGGCGATATAACGCAGGGCCATGTCCGCTCACTCCACATTCGCGACCGTTCACTTTTGCTTGCCGCCCGCCGATCTGAAATTCGTTAGCCGGTCGACCGCAGCATGCTAATAAGGATCTAAGCATCGGACCCCAATATGCCCTTGAAGACCTTGATTGTGGACGATGAGCCGATTGCCCGAAAAGTCTTGAGCGAAGAACTGGAGTCGATTGAGGACCTGGAGATCGTCGGGGAGGCCGACGACGGCGCCGCGGCCCTCGAACAGATCGCAACGCACCACCCCGATCTGGTGCTTCTGGATCTGCAGATGCCTGCGATGAGTGGGCTCGAAGTCGTACGGCGACTCAAGAACGGCGCGCACATGCCGGTGATTATCATCGTCACCGCGTATGACAAATACGCTCTGGAGGCCTTCGAGGCGGGGGCGATCGACTACCTGCTCAAACCTGTCGGCCAAGAGCGTCTCTCCGAGGCGATCGAGCGTGCAAAGCGTGTTACGGGCAGAGAAGCCGTGGAACGAATCGCGCGGCTTCAGGAAATTGGCGAAACCCCATCGGGCCCGCGGACCAGAAGAATCGTCGGAAAGCTCGGGGAAGAGTATTTCCTGCTGAGTGCAAACGAAATTTACGCCTTTCAAGCGGAAGGAGATCTGGTTTGGATCTTAACCGCGAAGAGAAAATATTTGGCGACTCAGACGCTGAAAGCGCTGGAGCAGCGCCTGGTCAACACGAGCTTTCGCCGCATTCATCGAAACGCATTGGTCAATGTCGATCACGTCAGGAAGATGAGCGCCCTGAGCAGCCAAAGATGGCTGCTCACCCTCAGCAATGATCAGGAGTTCATCGCGAGCAAGCGGCAAGCCAAGAGTGTTCGAGAATTATTGAACTGGTGAGGGCGCGCTGTTCGCCTGGTTCCTTGGCAGCATGCGTGTTGAGTTCAGGATGAAAGTCAGCTCCGACGAAACATGAATAAACGCGGCGAGCAGAGGGTTGAGCATGCCGAATGCCGCCAGCAGCACACCCAGGCTGTCCACGCCGATGGTTCCGTAGAAATTCTGCATGATGATCTTCATGCACTGCCGGGAAATGCGCATGGTTTCCACAAAATGGCCCAGGTCGCTGCCGATCAGCACCACGTCGGCGCTTTCGCGCGCGACATCCGTGCCCGAACCCATGGCTACACCGACCGTCGCTTTGGTGAGAGCCGGGGCGTCGTTGATGCCATCCCCGAGCATGGCCACCTTTCGGCCGGCTTCGATCAGTTCGGTGACCTTCTGCAACTTCTGTTCAGGCAGAAGCTCTGAGTAAACGTCGGGCACTCCCAGGTCTCGGGCCACGCGTTCCGCGACCGGCTTGGCATCGCCGGTGAGCAGCACGATTCGAAGTCCCAAGCGCTTCAACTCCGCAACGGCCGCGACGGCCTCAGTGCGAAGATGGTCTGCGATCAGGATGGTTCCCAGGAATGAGCCGCGGCGTGCGACCAGCACTTCCGTGGCGCCATCCTGGTGATTCCGGCCAGGCACCTGAATGCCGAGATCCTGCATCAACAAGCGGTTGCCCACGGCAATGCGGTCTCCGTCGACCATCGAAGTGATTCCTTTTCCTGGTGTGTAGCGGAACTCGCCGGCATCCTTCACCGTGATCGCCTGCTCTACCGCTTTGCGCACTACGGCTTTGGCCAGCGGATGCTCGGAGCGCCACTCGGCAATGGCCGCTGCTTCCAGAATGGCCTGCCTGCCGGCGCCATCTGCGGGCACAACATCGATCACTTCGGGCTGGCCAAACGTCAGAGTTCCGGTCTTGTCGAAGATGACGGTGTCCACGTGCGCCAGCAGTTCAAGAAATAAACCGCCTTTGACGATGGAGCCCGCGTGCGCGGCCCTGCCAATGGCTCCCAGGACTGCGAGCGGCGTGCCGGCTGCGATGCCGCAAGCCCCTGCCACGATGATCACTGAGATCGTGGAGCGCGCATTGTGGGTAATCAGAAACGTAAGAGCGGCGGCGCCCAGCGCGAAGTAGACAAGGTAACCGGCCAGCCGGTCCGCCGTCCGTTGGATGGGTGCACGGGAGTGTTCCGCCCGCTCAACGGCCTCGATGATTTTGCCGAAGGTTGTGTCGTGCCCCAGGCGGTCCGCGCGGATCTCTAATAGCCCGGACTGGTTTACCGTGCCCGCGTAGACGAGCGCGCCAGTGGTCTTCTCAACCGGCATGGACTCTCCCGTGATGGATGCCTGATCCACAAATGAGTGGCCCTCGAGCACCGTTCCGTCCGCCGGAATCCGGCTTCCAGGATTGATCAACAGACGATCGCCGATACTGATCTCCGCTATCGAAAGCTCCTGCACCTTGCCGTTACGGCGAACTGTTCCGCTTCGCGGTAGGAGGTTAACCAGTTGCTCAATCGCGCGGCGGCCGCGCCCGACCGTGAGGCCCTCGAGCACCTCGGCGACCAGCACAAATAGCGCGATCACCAAAGCGGTGAAGAACTCGCCGACCACCAGCGCTGCCACCAGAGCGATGGTCATGGAAAGCTCCATGGTCATGCGGCCTTCGAAGATGTTTTCGATCGCCTCTTTGAAGATGGGGTAGCCGCCGATCAGAGTCGCCGCGATGCCGATGATGCTGAAGTGCGGCAACGGCTCCCAAACACGGAACCACACGGCGGCTGCGGCCAGCGCGACCAGGACAATCCGGGCGAGATCCTGCCACTCGAGTCCGGGCGCATGTTCTTCGTGGTCCCCATGCCGGTCTCGGGCATCGGCCTCAGAGGTTCCGTCCGCGATCGCGGGTTGGGGAGTCGACGACATGGTTTGCGCCTCCTTAGGTCGCAATGCCATTACTTCATGTAGCTGTGGACAATATGGATCAGCTCTTCGGCGGCTTGCTTCTGCCGCGGCCTGGCCTTCCGGT
>Ga0187817_10001442_pt1 | contig 11634 bp, 15 predicted proteins | sample NC_wetland_sal_i_17_FD_132431 | JGI IMG/M metagenome (GOLD analysis project Ga0187817, IMG submission 132431) | Wetland sediment microbial communities from Neuse River Estuary, North Carolina, USA - SO4_2 | ecosystem: Environmental > Aquatic > Freshwater > Wetlands > Sediment | place: USA... | reverse complement strand
TCCGCATCCGCTCGACGGCCATCCGCTGAAATTTCCGTGAGTATCGCTTCCGCTTCACTTTGCAGTCCTTTCCCTGCAAAGTGTGCCCATCCCCACTGTCTCATTTCAAGGGTGCAGTCCAAACCGAAGAGTATAGAAGCGGTTCAGATGTAGCACGCGGAACGCGGGTTGGCACCGGTTCACGGTAATTTTGGAAGGGGAGTAAAGATCGAAAACAATACCGACTGGAGTTTCGAGGACTTAGAAGGAATCCAGAGGAGCATTAGGACATTGAAAAGGCCTAATGAGGAACGCAAAGGAACCCTTATTGGCCCCTCAATGGCCCCTCGTTTTCCTGTTTGCAAAATTCCAGTTTGCCCTTCATCAGTCCCTTTGTAGGCGTCGGCTTCGGCTCCAAATCGGGCGGCACGGGTGGCAAGCCGACGCTCGGCCCGGCTCAAGCGGCCCATTCAGCGACTGGGAGTCAGCGCTGTTCGGGCGAATGTGATTGAGCCTTGCAGGGATAGGTCGAGGTATCGCATAGAGTGACCAGATTCCCCTCATACTGCTCAAATTCCAGGAAGTAGCTCGCCGACGTGCCATCGCTGCGTTTAACCTCTGCCCTGACTTCCCATAACATTTTGTCCGTAAAATTGCTGCGGTCTGCCTCGAGGTACGGCGCAAAATTGACAGACACAATGTTCAACTTTCCCAGGAAATTATCCAGCTTGGCCACCGGCAAGTTCTTCAGGAACTCCTCTCTGTCGTCGGGACCATATTTTGCTCCTAAGCGCTTCATCGCGGTCACTGTTTGTGGCCCCTCTCCGGCACCATTGGCCTTGACTAACGCGGCTTTGGCGTCGAGATTGGTGGTCGCAGGACCTTCGGCATTGAACCAAGCCAGATGCCCCTGCTCGTCAAAATGGAATCCTGCAGAAAGAAACTGTCTGTTGCCAATAGGAGGGGGACAGTTTCCCTCAACAAATCCACCCGAGGCAACGCGTTGTGTTTGGACAGCCCCGGGGGGACACTTGGATCCTGGATCCGGTACGTCATAGCCTCTGGGCACGTTCCCAACCGATACGTGCAACAATCCACCAAAGGGCGAGCTCGGTTTGTCATAGTACAGATCTGTTTCGTACGTCAAAAAGTAATTCTTATTACTCAATTCCGGATAGAATGCTCGCAGGAAATTCGTGACGATGGCTAGATAGTCTGGCGTCGGCGGAGCGCTTTCCTGGGCCGACGTTACCGCGAAAGAACAAATCGCCGTCAACAACAACAGGCTGAGCACTCTTTTTCGTACAACCTCATTTAGCATTCGTGCAACTCCTAATGCAAAGGCTAGAATTGGCGGGTGGCCCGGAGGATTGTCGTTGTTGTTTGTGGGCATGACGACACGCAGGGAGAATACCACTTTTAGAAGTCCCGAGGGAGTATAGAGGGTGGGTCTTGGGTTGGCTCATGCCCACGAGGCTAAAACGTTTTTATGGCAAGCAGGATCTGCACTTCCTCACCTTTAGCTGCTACCGAAGATTACCGTTGTTGGGGACGATGCGTGCGCGTGATCTGTTTGTGCGCGAGTTCGGCAAAGTACGTGCCGCGCATGGCTTCCTGTTGATTGGGTACGTGGTGATGCCGGAGCATGTGCACTTGCTGATTAGCGAACCAAAGAAAGGAACGCCGTCCACGGTACTGCAAGTGTTGAAGCAGTGCGTTCCACGGAAGATGCGGAAAAGGAAAAGGAAATCGCCGGGTGGGGCTGCAATCGACGTTGGGATTTGGCGGAACTCAATCCTACGGTCCAGCGTCAGATGATGGGCCACTCATCCGCAAGCATGACTCGGTTGTATACGGGAGAGATACCGCTCGAAGACGTAGCAGCGTTTTCCAGAACGTTTGGGAAGCAATTGGACGATGGAAAACGACGCGGCTGTGCAAGTGCTTGATTTGAATGGAGCGGCCTATGAGAATCGAACTCACGCCTGAACCTTGGCAAGGTTCCGTACTACCATTATACTAAGGCCGCTCTGAGCCTCTATTTTTATAGCATGCCTGCACGCCAAAACCAAGCCATCCCAGTGTTTCGTGCGTGGCAAGTCTTATCTTTCAGGAAACTTGGGTCACACGGGCGGATTTCACGATAGGCGAACGCCGCTGCCGCTCTGCAAACCGCGTCGCTTTATCCTTGTCGGTATAAACCCGTCCAAACGTCTCGCCGTCCGCGTAGTTCACAGTTACCAGAAAATGATGGTGACGCCGCCGGCGGTCCTTGCCGAATTCCGACTTCTCATCCCGCACGGTCTTTCGCGGTGTTTTGCTCGCTGATTTAGCCACGGGATTTTCCTCAATCTGTACGGTTCAAGTACGTTACTATGGCAAGAATCTTTCGATTCCGCAAGTACAGCGAAAACTGTTATTTCTTCCAGTTCAAATTTGGATGAAGTTTCTTGCATTCGAGATACGCGATTCCCCGAAGTGGCCCACTGATAACGGAAACATAATCAAAAGTTTGTTCCCTGTCCACTGGTTAATCTCTGTCCGGCGACGTACCCGGCGACACTGTTCCCGCATTTTCTTGATATTTCATGAAACATTTTGGAGGGTTATGCGTCTTTACTAATGAGACTTGAGCATGCAACTTGCGGCGCAAAAGGACGCTACTATGGTTGTTATCACAAAACACCCGCCACTTCTTGAGGATCTCCGGAAACATACTCCGGAGCAATTGGCGGAACTGCGTTTTCTCTTAAACGCAGGCACGCCGGGCCGGCCTGACGTTCGTCGGCCCGGATTCTACGAACTGGATGGTACTGCAAACGTTTATTATATTTTCCGTTATCCCAGCGGTCACAAAGTATTGCTCCTTGCTGCCTGGCAAAAGGGGTTCGACCCGGTCGCGGAGATGGTGGCGTATAGCCGGACTGCGGCCTGACGGCAAATTTCAAACTGGATCACTTCCAACGAAAGACGGCGGGCCGATGGGGTCCGCCTTATTGTTTCTCCAGCTTGAGTGCTACAGAATTAATACAGTAGCGCAACCCGGTGGGATTCGGGCCATCGTCAAAAACATGCCCCAGGTGCGCGCCACAGCGGCTGCAGGTTACTTCCGTACGCAACATGCCGTGAGACGTATCCTTGGTTTCTTCCAGGACCTCCGGCTTCGCGGGATCATAGAAGCTGGGCCAGCCACAGCCTGAGTGGAACTTGGTCTCAGAACGAAACAGCTCCTGCCCACAACACACGCACTTGTAGGTCCCGGGGATATCGGTGGATTCGTATTCGCCCGTGAAAGGAGGCTCGGTCCCCTTTTGACGGGTCACGTAGTACTGGTTCGGGGAGAGCAGTTTCTGCCACTCCGCGTCTGTCTTCTGAATCTTCTCGCTCATGCTGCCCCCTGTAATTGTCCGCTATCTTCTTATCAGTATCAGATTCGGCGCATGGTCTTGACGTTTCAACCCCCGCCCCCAATGATGATTAGTACCCAGTGGTTCCGTGCAGTGGCGTACTATGGCCGAACAAACGCAAATTCAATATAAAGAGCTACGGCGAAGCCGCCGAGCAAAGATCGCAAAACCTTTGCGGGTGCGGCCTTCTGAACCTCGTGATGAGCACTTTGAGGACATGCCAATCAGCATAAATGCCTCAAAAGAAGGGATTTACTTCCACACCCGCCGTAGTAATTATTATAAGGGAATGCGTGTGTTTGTCACCTTTCCGTTCACCTCGGCGCACGACCCAATGAACTGCGAGTACGTCGCGGAAGTTGTGCGAGTGGAAACCCTTGCGAATGGGCGCTTCGGCGTTGCCCTGAACTTGAAAATGACCATGAATTACAGTTCCGGCGCACCCCCGGGTTCCGTTTCCCGGGCCTAGCATCGAAATCTTCGATTCCGAAAACTTGAAATTTGAATTGCATCTCGGTTCCCTGCTCGTGTATCTTCGCAATCTCATGACTTCTCGGGCGCATCGACACCATCATCACCACGGCTTCTCGCCGCGCCCGCTCTGGTCTGTCTAGCGCTTACAGGAATTTAAGCTCTACTCGGCCCGCTGGCGCAAATCGCCCGGCGGGTTTTTTGTTTTTAGGAGGCAGTCGTGCAACTGGCATTTGAAAAACTTGGCGGACTTATCCCAGGGATCGTGCAAGACCATGAAACGGGGGACGTGCTGATGCTGGGCTATCTAAATTCCGAAGCACTCGAGCAGACCCAACGCACGGGCGAAGTTCACTTCTTCTCTCGCTCCCGCAATCGCCTCTGGAAGAAGGGTGAAACCAGCGGGCATGTTCTCCGCGTTCGCGAAGTCCGGGTCGACTGCGATGCCGATGCCCTGCTCTTCTTGGTCGAGGCCGTCGGTCCCGGCGTATGCCACGAGGGCTACCAAAGCTGTTTCTTCCGATCCTTGGAGTCGGATGGCAGCTCCCTAGTCATCTCGGAGCGCGTATTTGTGCCCATGGACATCTACGGCAAGAAGGATGTTCAATGAGCCTCCTGAAACTCGGCATTCCCAAAGGCAGCTTGCAAGAAGCAACGGTTGACCTACTGGCCCGGGCAGGGTGGAAGGTTACACTGAGTTCACGAAGCTATGTGCCGGCCATCGACGACGCGGAAATGGATTGTTTGCTGGTGCGCGCGCAGGAAATGGCTCGCTATGTGGAGACTGGCGCGCTCGATGCCGGTATCACTGGACACGATTGGGTTCAGGAAACCGGCGCGGATGTGCTCGAACTCGCCGAATTGGTTTATGCCAAGCAGCGGCTCGCCCGCGTGAAATGGGTTCTTGCTGTACCCGAGGCTTCCGAGATCAGGACTCCGCGCGATTTGGAGGGCAAGGTGATTGCCACGGAAGTCGTGGGCATCACGAAGCAGTACCTAGCCAAACATGGTGTGCGAGCCCGCGTGGAATTCTCTTGGGGCGCTACAGAAGTGAAGGTCCCGCAACTGGCCGACGCCATCGTGGAAGTAACCGAAACCGGCTCGTCGCTGCGTGCCAACCGCTTGCGGATCATGGACACCGTGCTGGAGTCGTCTACCGTGTTTATTATGAATCGCAAATCCGCGGAAGATCCGGCCAAGCGCGAAAAAGCAGAAAATCTCGTCCTGATGCTGCAAGGCGCGATTGCGGCTGCCACCCGCGTTGGCCTGATGCTCAACGTGCGGCGCGAGGACCTGGCTACGGTTCTTGCGGTGCTGCCAGCATTGAAAAACCCCACGATTTCCGAGCTCAGCGATTCGAACTGGGTTGCGGTCAACACCATCATCGAGGAGGCCGTGGTTCGCCAGATCCTGCCGCGACTGAAGGCGGCAAAGGCGCAAGGCATCGTCGAATATCCCCTGAACAAGATCGTGCTCTGATGCGCATCCTGAAACTCACACCGCAAGTCGAAGCGGGCTTGATGAAAAGACGCGATGGACAGGATCGCGAGGCACACCGGGCGGCCGCGCGGATCGTGGCCGATGTGAAGCGCCGGGGAGACGCAGCGCTCGACCAATGGACCCACAAACTGGATGGCACAGATGTGCGGGGAAACCGCCTTTGGGTCACGCATCATGAAATTGCTGCGGCAACAAAAAGAGTGAACCGGGAGTTCCTTCGCGCGATCCGGCATGCCGCTGCGAACGTGCGGGGCGTGGCGGAAAAGCAATTGCCTCGCGAATGGTCTCTTGGCGTTGAACCTGGTGTGAATGTCTCGCAACTCATTCGTCCAATTGAGTCCGTTGGGTGCTATATTCCGGGCGGGCGTTTCGCGCTTTTCTCGACCATGATCATGACTGTCGTGCCGGCACAAGTGGCTGGCGTGAAGCGCATTTTGGTTGTTTGTCCTCGGGCAAATGACGAACTCTTGGCAGTTGCGGATGCGCTCGGGGTGACGCACTTGGCCCGAGTTGGTGGCGCGCAGGCAATTGCCGCCTTGGCCTACGGAACAAAGAGAATCACGCCAGTGGAGAAAATCTTTGGCCCCGGTAATCGCTATGTGACGGCGGCCAAACAAATTGTAAGTTTCGATTGCGCCATCGATCTTCCAGCAGGTCCAACGGAGGCAATTGTACTGGCGCGCACAGGAAATCCGCGCTGGATCGCGGCAGATATGCTGGCGCAAGCCGAGCACGCGCCGGATGCGGGGAGTTATCTCGTCACCACATCGGCGAGGCTGGCGAATCAAGTGCAAAAGGAGATCTCCGCGCAACTGGAGCTTTTGCCACACTCGAATCCCGCACGCATTTCCAGCGAACAAACTGGCGCCATTCTTTTGGCCCGCGCGTGGGACGAAGGCATCGCGTTCGTCAATCGCTTCGCTCCTGAGCATTTGTCTTTGCCGGAATGTTCGCCCGGCCTGCTCAAGAAAATTCGCTGTTCAGGCACTGTTTTTGTGGGGCACCTCAGTGCGCAACCCTTCGGCGACTACGCAAGCGGCAGCAATCACGTATTGCCGACGGGTGGTTGGGCACGGCGCCGCGGCGGCCTCTCAACCAGCGACTTAGTAAAACAGATCAGCGTGCAGACCATCAGTCCCGCCGGCTATCGGCAACTGGCGCATGATGTGCAGATCATGGCGCGTGCCGAAGGTTTGTTCGCACATGCTAACGCGGTCGAGGTGCGCAAATGAAGGTCCAGCTTCCCGTACGGAAGGCAATTCTTCTTCGCCGTACTTATGAAGCTCCCGCAGAAGGCCGCGCGGGGAAGATTCGGCTCGATTTCAACGAGAACACCACCGGCTGCAGTGCCGCGGCACGCAAGGCGCTCGCCCGGCTCACCGCTAAACAAATTGCGACTTATCCAGAGTACGAAGCGCCAACTCGAAAACTGGCTCGTTATTTCCGCGTGCGGCCAGACGAATTGCTCCTCACCAATGGTGGGGACGATGCTCTGCGCGTGTTCTTCGACACATTCGTTGAGCCGCGCACCAATGTTCTCATCTGTGAGCCTACTTTCCCGATGTACCGCTATTACGCGGAAATTTCCGGGGCCCGCGTAAAAGTGCTGCGCTATGGCTCCAATATGGAATTTCCCTTTGCCGAAGCGCTTGCTGCACTCCGCAAGCGGCCGCGGTTGTTTTTTCTCGCGAATCCCAATAACCCCACGGGCACGTCTGTCCCGAGTTCTGCGGTTCACAAACTGCTTCGGGCCGCCACGCACACCGTCGTTGTGATGGACGAAGCCTACGCCGAATTCGCGTCAGAATCCGCTGTACCCTGGATTCGTCGCTATCCTCATCTTTTCGTTGCCCGCACGTTTTCGAAAGCGGAAGGGATGGCAGGGCTGCGACTTGGCGCCGTGATTGGCCAGCGCGATTCCCTTTCCTTCGTGCGCCGCGCCATGCCGCCTTATCCCGTGAATCTGGCGGCTTTGGCTGCCGGAATAGCCGCTGTGGAGGAACGAAAAACTATTACCCGTTATGTTCGGGATGTAAAGCGACTACGCTCGTGGCTGGCTCGTGAATTGGTAAAACTTGGCGTGCGCGTATTCCCTAGCGCTGCAAATTTTCTACTCGCCGATTTTGGCAAAGCTGGACCGGTGTTTTTCAAGAAGCTGGCGCGGCACAATATCCTTGTACGCGAACGCAGTCATGACCTCGGCCCGGGTTACGCACGCATCACCATTGGCACCCAGGCCGAACTCAAAAAACTCCTGACACTTCTCGGCTCCGGCCGCTAGGACTCTTTATGCCCAGAACCGCACACATAAGGCGAGAAACCAAAGAGACACAGATTGATTTGCGCTTTAACCTCGATGGCCGCGGTAAATCCGAAATTTCTACCGGCATCCCGTTCTTCGATCACATGCTGGACTTGGTCACGCGCCACGGCGGCTTCGATCTCCGACTAAAGGCTAAGGGCGATCTCCACGTCGATCAGCACCATACTGTTGAAGACGTTGGCATCACCCTTGGTGAGGCCGTCAATACGGCACTCGGAAACAAGCGCGGCATTCTCCGTGCCGGTTATTTCCTGATGCCGATGGATGAAACGCTCGCAGCGGCAGCCATAGACTTTGGTGGCCGGGCCTTTTGCGTGGTAAAGGCGAAATTCTCAGCGCGAACGGTTGGCGGCTTCCAAACCGAACTGATCGAGGACTTTTTCCAGGGTTTCGCGCAGGCCGCCCACGCAAATGTGCACCTTCGGGTACTTTACGGACGTTCTTCCCATCATCAGGTGGAAGCCGTGTTCAAGGCGTTTGCCCGCGCACTGCGCTTTGCCGTTTCGCGAGACAAGCGACTGCGAAACGTTTTGCCCAGCACTAAGGAGCTCTTGTGATCGCCACGCTCATCGATTATGGCGCGGGAAATGTGACTTCCGTTGCGCGCGCACTACGTCGCCTGGGTGCCGAAGTCCGCACTACCAACCAACCCGAAGAACTCACTACCGCCACTTGCCTCATACTTCCCGGTGTTGGCCACTGCGCCGCTTTGCTCAGCTCACTTGATGCTCATGGGTTGCGCCACCCGCTTCTCACGGCTATTTCCCGTGGAACTCCCTTCCTCGGAATCTGCTTGGGCTTGCAAGCGCTCTATCAGAGCAGCGCCGAAGCCCCGACGCTTTCCGGCCTCGGCCTGCTACACGGGCGAGTCGATCAATTACCCCAGAACGTGAAACTGCCGCATATGGGCTGGAATCAATTGCGACTTCTCCGCGATTGCAGGCTCCTTGCTGAAATCTCCTCCGACGCTTATTTTTATTTCGCCCACTCGTACGCCGCACCTACCGACGGTCCCGCCACGGCTGCGACCTGCGAGCATGGCCGTGAGTTCACAGCGATTCTGGAAACTGAGCGCATCTTCGGCGTGCAATTCCATCCGGAGAAAAGTGGCACCGCGGGCGCCAAGTTGCTCGACAATTTCCTGAGGCTCGCGGCATGAGTCTTGCGCATCGCATCATTCCCTGCCTCGATACCGATGGTTCACGCGTCGTGAAAGGCGTGCATTTCGAAGGACTGCGCGACGCTGGCGATCCCGTGGAACTTGCCGCGCGCTACAACGACGAAGGCGCAGATGAACTCGTTGTGCTTGATATCGCCGCCGCCCGCGACAATCGCCCCACGTTTCTAGAGACCATCCGCCGCGTCGCCGAGCAACTTAGCATTCCTCTTTCTGCCGGGGGTGGTATCCGTTCGCTGGAAGATGCCCGCTCCGTCGTGCGCGCGGGAGCGGATAAGGTTACGCTGAACACCGCGGCCGTCGAGCGTCCCGAACTGATCAGTGAACTTTCGCACGAATTCGGGGCGCAAGCGGTGGTGCTGGCGATTGATGCCAAGCGCGAAAACGAATTTTGGCACGTTCGCGTGCGCGGCGGCCGCATCGCCACCGACTGGAATGCATTGGACTGGGCCCAACGTGGCGTGGAGATGGGCGCGGGGGAAATTCTGCTCACTTCAGTCGATCGCGACGGCACGCAGTCCGGTTTTGATATCGCGCTCACTGCCACCATTAGTCGCGGGGTCTGTGTGCCTGTCATTGCGTCTGGTGGCGCGAAGCTGCCGAAACACTTTTTTGAGGTGTTCACCGAAGGCGCGGCCGACGCGGCGCTCGCGGCCTCCATCTTCCACGACCAGGTGCAATCCATTCGCGCACTGAAATCGTTTCTGCAATCCCATGGTGTCGAGGTAAGGCTCCCGTGTTGATTCCTTGCATCGACTTACAGGGTGGCCAAGCCGTGCAGCTCGTCCACGGGCGCAAACGCGAACTCGCTGTCGTAGATGTGCTGGGTCTGCTCGAACGGTTTTCGCGCTACGAGTGGCTACACGTCATCGATCTCGACGCCGCCATGCGTAAAGGCCACAACAATGTGCTCGTTCGTCAACTCTGTGTCAAAGCGCGCCGCAAATATAAGATGAAGGTTCGTGTGGGGGGAGGAATTCGTACCGTGCGCCGCGCAGAAAGTTTGAAGAACCTTGGGGTGCAGCAGGTGATTATCGGAAGCGCCGCGTTTCGGAGAGGCCGCCCGAACCTGCCCTTTTTGAAGAAACTCGCGTCGCGCCTCGGCAAGAAACATATCCTCATTGCCTTGGATACAGCGAGAGGACGAGTGGTCACGCATGGCTGGCGCACGGCGCTGTCCGTAGAACCCGCCGATGTACTTGGAACACTTGCGCCTTATTGCGGGGGCTTTCTCTGCACCGATGTGGACCGCGAAGGCACCATGACCGGCGTAAATCTGGAGTGGTTCCGGGCTCTGCGCGCAGCCACGAAGCTCCCGATCGTCGCCGCTGGCGGCATTTCGACAACACGCGAAATCCGCGCCCTTCAGAAGATCGGCATGGACTCCGCCGTGGGCATGGCCCTCTACAAAAACCGCGTCGCCTGAAACCCGCCGTTATCTCCGCAAATGCTTTTCGCCACCGGGCACCTGCAGTACGATAGTGTTTCAACAGTGAGGTTTCTATGCTAGTCACCTTCCGCCCGTGCGGCCCCAAAGATCACAAAGCGCTGCTGAAGCTGATTGTCGCGTACTACCGCTTCGACAAAATTCCGTACAACTTGAACTCGCTCAGCCGGGGTCTGGATACCCTCCTGCGTAATCTTTCGCTCGGTCAGGCCTGGCTGATGGAGAATCATAAAAAGCCTGTGGGGTACACCCTGCTGACCTATAACTTCGATTTGGAATATGGGGGCGTGGAGGGAATGATCACGGAGGTGTACGTGGAAAAGCGCTTCCGGAATCACGGTGTAGGCACTTTGGCGCTCTATGAAGTGGAGGATTTTTGCAGGGAGCGCGGCATTCGCACCGTCGAATTACAAGTGTTAAACCACAACAAACACGCTGAGAAGTTTTATCGCAAGGCCGGCTTCCGCATTCTGCCACGAAAGGTGATGCTCATGCAGGTGCGTCCCGAGGAGAAGAGGCCGCCGCGACGCCCTATCGTAAATAGGCATCCGTAATATATTGCTGAACCATGCGCTGCGTGTTGAAGAATGAACCGTTGATGGCAATGGCATGCTGCATGACGGAGAGGTAGCGGTTCCGGTCCTCGTAAAACATCGGCAGGATCACGCTTTCCAGCTTTGAATACAGACTCTCGGCATCCAACGCGTTGTCCGCCACGGTTTCGGGTGAAGGGTCGCGGCGATGCGATTCTCCGATGGACCAGCCGGTCACGCCTTCGATGTGGCCCTCGACCCACCAGCCGTCCAGGATACTCAAGCTGGGTACTCCATTCAGCGCGGCCTTCATGCCGCTGGTACCGGAAGCCTCCAGAGGATATTGCGGGGTATTCAGCCATAAATCGCCGCCGGAAGTAAGCTTCCCGCCAAGATCCAGGTTGTAGTCGTCTAGAAAGACGATGTTCACGGCTTTCTTCAAAGCTTTCTTGGCTTTGAAGATGCGCCGAATAATATCTTTTCCACCACCGTCTTTGGGATGGGCTTTACCGGCAAAGACAATTTGGAAATTGCCCACATTTTTGGCGATGCGCCGCAAACGATCCAAGTCGCTCAGAATCAAGTCGGCGCGTTTGTAGCCTGTGGCACGGCGCGCAAATCCGATCGTAAACGCCTCGGGGTCCAGCTTCAGTCCAGTCTTTTTTCGCACCGCCTCCAAAAGGTCGTGTTTCGCCAGTAAATGCGCGGCCCATACCTCTTCCGGCGGAAGCCCTAGAGCACCGCGAAGGCTGTAATTGTCCTCGCGCCACGACGGAATGTGGCGGTCGAATAAATCG
>Ga0187817_10001441_pt1 | contig 11638 bp, 6 predicted proteins | sample NC_wetland_sal_i_17_FD_132431 | JGI IMG/M metagenome (GOLD analysis project Ga0187817, IMG submission 132431) | Wetland sediment microbial communities from Neuse River Estuary, North Carolina, USA - SO4_2 | ecosystem: Environmental > Aquatic > Freshwater > Wetlands > Sediment | place: USA: North... | reverse complement strand
TCCTCGATTTCGCGGGCTTCTTTGGAGCGCGGGTCGGTCTCGGCGTGGCCCGTGGCAAGGGAATCCCAGGAGCAACCCGTGAGCAGATGGACTCGCTCGCCAGTGACGTGTTTCACGAGCTGACCGAGCACGCGGAACGGGCCGCCGCCGCCATCATGCTCGAGCCTGCCGATCCCGGCGTGACGTCTTACATCAACACGATGGATGAGGCCATGGGATGGGTGCGGCGCATCGCGAGTCCGGCATTCAGCGTTATGCTCGACACCTACCAACTCGCCGCGTCGGAGCTGTCCATCGAGCACGGCATCCGCGCCGCCTGCGGGCAGGCGCGTCACATTCACCTGTACGACCCCAGCCGCTGGCCTCCCGGCGTGCGCGCCGAAACCAGCCGCCTCGACTGGCCGCGCATCTTCGACCTCCTGCGGGAAACTAGCTTTCACGGCTCCGCCTCGGTGGTCCTGGTGCCGGAGGGGGATCCCGCGCCGGCCGCGGGCAAAACGGCGTCGTTTTTACGCCGCGCCTTGACGGAATGAAGAGACAGGAATCGCCAAAGACTTCGCGTGGAAAATTCGCTCCGAGGCAGGCATAGCTCCGCAGAGAAAAAAGGCGGGCGCGGGATGACGGATTTGGGTAGTGTGCGCCCGCCACATTAACACGCACTCTGTGGAATAGTGCGCTCGCCGTCCCAAACGTTTCAGCCGCACCGCGCAGCCCCGTGGCCTGTCGCAGTGAGCTCTTTAGCATGACGCAACCGCTCCTTTTGGTCGCGGCTCATTTCGGCCTTAGCTGAGCCGCGACCGAAGGAAGCGGTACCAACGCTCTGGCTTCGACAGGCCACTAGTGCCGTCACCAATCCGTAAGACGCCGCGCGGAAGCGCGGCGGCAGCCCTGAAGGGCTGACCCCACTAAGATTTATGCGCCTGCTCCGGGCAGATCGAGGTCCGCCGGAGCGATGCGGCGGCCCGTGCGATACGCTTCCAGGGCCATTTGCACCGGGCGAGTCGCTGAAATGCCAGCTTGCAGCCCGGCATTCGGTTGGGCATCGCCCGTGATGGCGTCCAGAAAGTTCCGGGTGTGAGCCCGCTCCAGATTTTCCGAGGAGCGAACCACTTCCGGCGGCCCGTTCCGCGGCGTGAACGTGTATCCGTCACGAGCCAGTTCCAGCAGGCCGTCCGTTCCCTCGAACAGCACACTGGGACGATCGTCGCGAATCGAAAGCACGGACGATTCAAAGCTCAAGTTCCAGTCGCGGTATTCGATCAGCGCGCTGGTGGTGTCCGGATTTCGCCGGCCATCCTTGAGCACATAGATTCCGCCGGCGGCCGAAGCAAACTGCGGCGCATCATCGTTGAGCATCCACTGCGCTACATCGGCCCAGTGCGTGAGAATGTCGGCGAGCAACCCGCCGCCGTACTCCGGGAAGTACCTCCAGGAATCATAGCGAACGGCTTCATATGGGATGCGCGGCGCCGGCCCGAGGAAACGTTCCCAGTCCAGGCCAGGGGGCTTCGGGGTGGGCGGGATCTGGCGGCGTTGCCACGGAAAGTTATGCCACACGCACCGCGCGTAAATGACTTTGCCAAGCCGCCCGCGCTCGAAGATTTCTTGCTTGGCGCGCCCATAGTGCGCTCCACTGCGTTGCTGCGTGCCGCACTGAAGAACCCGACCGCTCCTTTCCACCGCCTTGGCGAGCCCGGTCCGCTCCGGCCATCGATGCACCGTCGGCTTCTCGAGATACACATGCTTCCTCGCGTCCAAGGCCGCGGTCGCGAGCAAGTTGTGCAGATGGTCGGGCGGGGCGATGATCACCGCGTCAACCCCGGCAAGCGCCAGCGCCTCTTCATGCGCCACCACCTGCTTCACGGAGCCAGGAGCCTGGAGAGCGGTTACGGCACGATTGCGCTGGACGTCGTAGACATCGCAAATGGCTGCCAACTCCGCGCGGCTGTCACTGAGCAGGGCGGCTGCTACTTCGCGGCCGCGGCGGCCGGAGCCGATGAGCGCCACGCCGATCTTCGAATTGGCTCCGGCAACCCGGCGGTACGAAGCAGCCGTCAACGCTGTGCCGGTAGTCCCCCGCAGCATTTCCCGACGTGTGAATGAGGCCATGAGACTCTAAGATATTCTATTGCCGATTCGAGGCGGGGAGCGAATCCAGCTACACGCCAAAAACCCTTCGGATATACTCGCGATCCGGCCCGAGCGCCGCGGTGTTGCCCGGCGTGGGACCACCGCCTTCTTCGACGATCAGCCAGCCCGCCCAGCCGGTTCTCTTGACAGCGCGAGCGAGATCCTGGAAATCGAAATCCCCTTGACCCAGCGGAACCTGCCCGCCCTCGCTGGATCCGCGAAACGTCTTGAGGTGCACGCCGAGAATCCGCGCGGAGTGCCGCTCCAGGAACTCGGCCGGATTGCCCCCACCCAGGTAGCCGTGTCCCGCGTCCACCAGGAAGTCCACCAGTTCGGCGCTCGTTGCGCCGGCGAGGGCTTCCATCTCCGCGTTGTGATTGGCAAACTCCGGATTGTGATTGTGGTAAGCAAGGCGCAGCCCGTTCTCATGGCAGGTCTTGGCGAGCGCTTCCAGCTTCGCGGCCTTGGCGCGCAGCGCTTCGGGCTCGAACTTGCCAGCCGGCGAGAGACCTGCGGCGCTCATGACGATGCACTCAGCGCCCAATGCCGCGACCCCTTGCGTCACGCCCGGAAACACATCCGGCCGCGCTTCCAAGACGGACATGTGCGCGCCAATGAAGCGAATGCCCGTTTGTTCGATTTGGTCGCGCGCCTCCCGGCTCCGGGCGAACTGGCCGCGCACAAACCGCACGTTGCATTCAAAACCTGCATAACCGAGTTCCTTCATCTTGCCGAGGGCGCTTAACAATGCTGCAAAATCACCTGCCGTCAGGACGAACCCATTCGCCTGGCATCCGGCTCTGGGTGCGGCTTTGGCCTGAGCGAAGAGTGCGGCCGGCGCTCCGGCTGCTATTAAGAAGTGGCGTCGAGAAATCATCCGAAGTATTGGTGAAGCGCGGCCATCGCGGGCCGGATGGCCTGTTCGCCGGGTTTCGATCCATCCTCCCGCTCTTCTTCCGCCAACACCCAGCCTTGCCAACCGGCCCTCTTTAAAGTCGCGGCTACCTGCCGCAAGGGAAAGTCCCCGGATCCGAGGGGCACCTGCCGGCCCTCCCGGAAGTCGCGCAAGTGCAGGCCGATGATGCGCCGGTGCGCGTCTTCCAGGAACGCAGGCACGTCGGCGCCTCCCTGGAACGCATGCCCTGCGTCCAACAGGAAATGCGTCAACGCCGGATCGGTACGGCGCAACAATCCCTGCATCTCCCAAGCCGCGTTGCCAAATTCCTTGTCGTGGTTGTGATAGGCGAGCGTCAAGCCGGACTTTCTGGCGAACATTCCCGCGTGATCCAGAGCCGTCGCCTTATCGGCCAACTCGGCCTCGGTCGACGCGGGGGCGCCGCTCAGGATCAGCCGCTGCGCTCCCAGAGCGGCGCCCGTCTTCACGACCCTTTCGTACAGCTCCGCCGGCGCAATGTGCGTCCGCGCGTCGTACTTCGACAGAAAAATGTGAACGCCAAAAAACTGCAGTCCGGTCGATTCGATCGTGTGTCGCGCTGCGTCCTGGGATTGCAAATTGCGAAAGCCGGTTTCGAAGCCTGCGAATCCGAGTTCGCGGATCTTCTGCAGCACCGCAACCAGCGAGTCGAACCGCTGCGGATCAACCTGCCAGGCATTGGTTTGGCATCCCAGCGTGATATGCGCCGCAGCCGGCGCCAAGAAAGGCGCTCCCATTCCCAGCAGCAGAGCTCGGCGAGCCAGCATGGCGAACCAACAGAGTATCACGCCATTCAAATGGCTCCATGGTGGAAAAAACAGCCTCGGGCACTCCGAGGCGCTGGGCCGCTACGCCCAAATGATCCCGAGCGAAGCCCTGACAAAAGGCATGATGGAGCGGGAGACGGGAATCGAACCCGCAACCAACAGCTTGGAAGGCTGTGACTCTACCATTGAGTTACTCCCGCCCTTTGGCTTCAGTAGCTTACAGCACGTCAAACGGTGCTCGGAAGCCCCGAGGCCCAACCGTCGATATCATAGCAGGTCGAAAAGCAGCCTGCCGGTCGCGAGATAATGGAACCAGAGAACCAGAGCTGAAACTGGTCCTTGAATTGCACGACGGATTCAAAGGAAACCCTTGTATTTTATGCGTGTTCGGATTCTTGAGTGCCTCGGCCTGGTGGCGGCTGTGCTGTTGGCGGGATGCTCCGGCAAAGGCACCGTCACAGCCGGGTCCGCGCCTGAGGCGCCCGTCACCGTGGCAACCGTGGTCCAGCGGACTGCGCCGGTGGATGTGCAGGTGATCGGCAACGTAGAAGCGTACGAAACCATCTCGGTGAAGAGCCAGGTTGGCGGAATTCTCGAGAGCGTCTTCATCCAGGAAGGCGATTTCGTGAAGAAGGGTGGCCAGCTTTTCACCATCGATCCCCGCCCGTACGATGCGGCAGTGAAGCAAGCCGAGGCGAACCTGCTGCACGACAACGCCGCCTTGCAGCAGGCCGAAGCCAACCTCCGGCGGGATATCGCGCAGGAGAAGTTCTCGCGCACACAAGCCCAGCGCTATGCCCATTTGTATGACAAAAACGTCGTCGCGAAACAGGAAGCCGAGCAGTTCGCGACCGACGCCGACGCGAAGGAAGAGACCGTCATGGCGGATCGCGCCGCCATCGAAACCGCGAAAGCGGCCGCGGCGGCAGACGAAGCCGCGCTGGACAGCGCCAAGGTCCAGCTGAGCTACACGCGGATCGATTCGCCCATCGACGGACGCACCGGGAACCTGAACGTCAAACAGGGCAATGTGGTCAGAGCCAACGACGTCGAACTGATCACCATCAACCGGCTGGAGCCGATCTATGTGACCTTCGCCATCCCGGAGGACCGCCTGGCCGACGTCCGCGCGGCCATGGCTGAGGGCCGCAAACTTCCGGTGATGGCGAATCCCGGGAAGGACGATAACAGCGGCTGGGAAACCGGAGAGCTCACCTTCATCGATAACGCGGTGGATCCCACAACCGGCGCCATCAAGTTAAAAGGAACCTTTCCGAACAAGAACCACAGGTTGTGGCCCGGCAAATTCGTGCGTGTGGTCCTGCGGTTGGCAACGGTCGAGGACGCGCTGCTGGTGCCCACGCAGGCGGTGCAGACCGGCCAGGACGGTGATTATGTTTTCGTGGTCAAGGCGGACAAGACCGTGGAATCCCGCCCTGTGGTGGCCGGAGTTCGTGTAGATACCGAACAGGTGATTGAGAAGGGCCTGCGGGCCGGAGAGACCGTGGTAACCGAAGGGCACGTCCGGCTGGTCTCAGGGACGCGGGTGAGGATCAAGAGTCCGGCACCCTCCAGCAAGCCGTAGCCGGGCCGAAAGGAGACGCCCATTTCCGACATTTTCATTCGCCGGCCGGTGGCCACCGCTCTGGTGATGCTGGCCATCGTGCTGTTCGGATTTGTAGCCTACCGTTTCCTGCCCGTCAGCGATCTGCCCAACGTGGACTTTCCGACGCTGGTGGTGAACGCCAATCTGCCGGGCGCCAGCTCGGAGACCATGGCATCCGCAGTGGCGACACCGCTGGAGCGCCAGTTCTCCACCATCCCCGGTCTCGATTCGATGATCTCCTCGAGCGCTCTGGGAGTCACGTCGATCACTCTGCAATTCGTCTTAGACCGCAACCTGGATGGCGCGGCCACGGACGTGCAGACGGCCATCACGCAGGCGAGCCCGCTGCTGCCGCCGGGCATGCCCAGCCCGCCCTATTTTCGCAAGGTGAATCCGGCCGACCAGCCGATTTTGTACATCGCGGTGGCCTCGCCCACTCTGCCCATGTGGGAAGTGGACGAATACGCCGAAACCATCATGGCGCAGCGCATCTCGATGGTGAACGGTGTGGCGCAGGTCCTGGTGCAGGGCGCGCAAAAATATGCCGTCCACGCGCAGGTGGACCCGCAGCTCATGGCCGCCAAGCAAATCGGGATCAATGAGGTGGAAGACGCTCTGCGGAACTGGAATGTGCTGCTGCCCACGGGCACTCTCTGGGGGCCGCACAATGCTTACGTGGTGCTGTCGAACGGGCAGCTCGACCGGGCCGCTCAATACCTGCCCATGATTGTGGCCTATCGCAATGGCGCGCCCGTGCGGCTCTCGGATATCGGGAAGGCGATCGACAGCGTCGAGGACGACAAGACGGCATCCTGGCACTACCACAAAATCCGGGGCGCACGCCGCGCCATCTCGCTCCAGGTGCAGCGCCAGCCGGGCACGAATACGGTAGAGGTAGCCGACGCGGTCAAAGCACTGCTGCCGGCGTTCCGCGCGCAGATCCCGTCGTCGGTCGATATGTCGATCGTCTACGATCGCTCCCAGCTCATCAAGGAAGGTTTCAAGGATGTCCAGTTCACCATGCTGCTGACCCTGGGGCTGGTCATCATGGTCATTTTCCTGTTCCTGCGCAATATCTTCGCCACCACCATCCCCAGCCTGGCACTGCCGTTTTCCATCGTGGGCACGTTCGCCGTCATGTATCTGATGGATTTCAGCCTGGATCAGCTTTCCATGATGGCGCTCATCCTGTGCATCGGGTTCGTGGTGGATGACGCCATTGTGATGCTGGAAAACATCGTGCGCCACATGGAACACGGCGCGCGCCCCATGGAGGCGGCTTTTGCCGGCTCCAAAGAAATCGGATTCACCATTATTTCGATGACCCTTTCGCTGGCGGCGGTCTTCATCCCGGTACTCTTCATGGGTGGGATTCTCGGCCGCCTGTTCCGCGAGTTTGCGGTCACCATCGTGGTGGCGATTCTGATCTCCGGCTTTGTCTCGATTTCCCTGACGCCGATGCTGTGCAGCCGTTTTCTGCGCCCGCATTCCGCAGCCGAGCACGGGCGCTTGTACCAGGCGACGCAGCGGTTTTTGGACGGCATGTTGCACCTCTATGAGATCACGTTGCGCCAGGTGCTGGGTCATCGTCCCGCGGTGATGGGCGCTTTCGTCCTGATCCTGGCGGCGAGCCTGTACCTGTTTATCAAGATTCCGAAGGGCTTCATTCCGGAGCAGGACACCGATTCAATCTTCACCATCGTCGAGGGCGCGCAAGGCACGTCCTTCGACCAAATGAAGCAGTACCAGCAGGCCGTGGCACGGCTGGCCATCGAAGACCCGAATATTCAGGAGTTCAATTCGACGGTCGGTGGTAGTTTCGCGGGATTGGCGGGGCCGAACTTTGGCCGCATGTTCTTTCACCTCGTACCGCGCGCCAGGCGTGAATTGGATGTGAATCACGTGATGGCGGAGTTGCGCCCGAAACTCGGGCAGTTCCCGGGCGTCCGCGTCTTTATGCAGAATCCGCCCACGATTCGCATCGGCGGCCAGCTCACCAAGAGCCTGTATCAATTCACCCTGCAGAGTCCCGACACCCGGGAATTGTACCAGCAGGCGCCCATCGTGGAGCGGGAAGTGGCGCGCCTGCCCGGTCTCCGCGATGTCACCAGCGATCTGCTGATCAAGAACCCGCAGGTCAACATCGTGGTGGATCGGGATAAAGCCGCCGCGCTCAAGCTGAACGTCAATCAAGTGGAAAACGCACTGTATGACGCGTTCGGCTTGCGTTGGGTGTCCACCATCTACGCTCCCACCAATCAGTACCGCGTGCTGATGGAACTGCTTCCTAAATACCAGGCTTACTCGGACACGATGTCGTTGCTCTACCTGCGTTCCGGGGACGGAAAACTGGTGCCCTTGGATACCGTGGCCAAGGTGGTCAAAGACACCGGACCGCAGAGCGTGAACCACTACGGACAGTTCCCCTCGGTCACGGTCTCCTTCAACCTGGTGCCTGGGTATTCACTGGGCGATGCCGTGAGCCAGATTCGCGAGATTGCCTCGCAGGTGTTGTCACCGGCCATCACCACCACTTTCCAGGGAAGCGCAAAAGCATTCGAAGATTCGCTCAAGAACCTGACGTTGCTGCTGGTGGTCGCCATCATGGTGGTGTACATCGTGCTGGGCATCCTGTACGAAAGTTTCATCCACCCGCTGACCATTCTGTCCGGACTGCCGTCGGCCGGTTTCGGCGCTTTGCTGACTCTATATCTCTTCCACATCGACCTCAATATTTACGCGTTTGTCGGGCTGATTATGCTGATCGGCATCGTGAAGAAGAACGCCATCATGCAGATCGACTTCGCCCTGGCTGCCGAGCGACTGGAGGGGATGAAGCCGATGGACGCGATCTACAAGGGATGCCTTATCCGCTTCCGGCCCATCATGATGACGACCATGGCGGCGCTGCTGGGCGCGCTGCCGATCGCGGCAGGATACGGAGCAGGCGGCGAGGCCCGGCGCCCATTAGGTCTGTGCGTGGTGGGCGGCCTGCTGTTCTCTCAGTTGGTGACGCTTTATCTCACACCGGTCATCTACACCTACCTGGCCGCGCTGGGCGCGCGGCGCAGCAAACCGAGAGAGCCGAAGAGGCCGCGCGTATCGCAGCCGGAACCCGCCCACGTGTAGTGAAAGGATCAAGAGACGCTTTTGTCCTCAGGACAGGAGACGATGGCATAGCGAGGGAGTTATACTCTAACCGTCTAGGAATAACCTCTTGCTGATCTGACGCCCGAGATCAAATCCTGGATGTGCCGTCGGGAGTGGCCTATGCAATGTTCGCAGTGTCAGGCCGAAATCCTCGACAATTCCGCTTTTTGCAGTCAGTGCGGCACGCCCACCCGTTCATCCGGCGACGCTGTCACCCGAACCATAATCTTCGCCCGCGGAGGTGAACTTGCCTCAGGCGACATGCTGGCTCACAGATACAAGATTCTCGAAATGGTGGGCCGTGGCGGCATGGGGATTGTTTACAAGGCCGAGGACACCAAGCTTCACCGGTACGTAGCTTTGAAGTCACTGCCGCCAGAGCTACTGCGCAGCGAAGAGTCAAGAGAACGATTCTTGATTGAGGCGCGCGCCGCGGCTGCGCTTTCCCATCCGAACATCTGCACGATTCACGAGATCTACGACCAGGAGGAACCACCGTTCATCGAGATGGAGTATGTGGAGGGGCGCAGCCTGCGGGCGCGGATCAAGGACCGGCCGCTGGAGGTTGGCGAGGCGGTGGACATTGCGATCCAGGTGGCCGATGCGCTCGAGGAAGCGCATCAGCATGGGATCGTGCACCGGGACGTCAAGAGCGCCAACATTCTGGTGACCGACAAGGGCCAGGCAAAGGTAACCGACTTCGGGCTGGCGAAGGTAAAGGGGGAAACGCTGCACACACGAGAAGGGACAACGCTGGGGACCGCAGCCTACATGTCGCCGGAGCAGGCGCAGGGAGAAGTTGTGGATCAACGCACGGATGTCTGGTCGCTGGGGGTGGTGCTTTACGAGATGCTGAGCGGGCAACTGCCGTTCGCCGGCGAGTGGGACGCGGCAATTCTCTACTCGGTGGTGCACGCCCAGCCCAAGCCACTGAAGGACGCGGGCATTCCGGCGGAGCTGAGCGCGATCGCGAGCCGGGCTTTGCAGAAGAGTCTCACAACGCGCTACAGCTCGGCGGCGGCGATGAGCCGGGATCTGAAAAGGTATCGAGACAGTGTGAAGGCGCAGGAGTGGATCGGCTTGGGATCGCGAGCCGTTCTCCCCGCCGTTCGAAGGCTGACGGTCGCGGTTCCCCTGGTGGTGTGCGTGTTGGCTCTCTGCGCGGCGGCGATATGGCTCGGTTACCGGCAGAGCAGGATCCGGTGGGCCAAGGAACAGCTGGTTCCGGAGGTCGAGCAGCTGATCCTAGCACGGGAACCCGGGTTTGCGAACTACACGAAAGCTTACCGGCTGGCGGTCGAGGCGGAACGGTACGTTCCGGAGGATGCGGCGCTGAAGGGCGCCCTGGGAAAGTGTGCAATGAGCATCTCCATCAAGACCGTGCCGCCGGGAGCGACGGTCCGCATGAGGCACCTGTTCAGCGCCGACGCGCAATGGCGCCCGCTGGGCGTCACACCCATCGAGAAGATGCGGCTGCCTGCAGGATTGTTCTGGTGGAAGTTCGAAAAACAGGGCTTCGAAACGGTCTTCGCCATGGCCCCCACATTCCGCCTGGATATGACCTCCAGGAACTATCTGGTTCCGTCCGATCTCTCGCGAGTCCTGGATCCTGTGGGCAAGATTCCGCCGGGAATGACGCGGGTTCTCGGGGCCACGACGGCCGCCGGGCAGCTCGAAGATTTCTTCATTGATAAGTATGAGGTCACCAACAGGCAGTTTAAAGAATTCGTCGGCAACGGAGGCTATCGCGAGCGCAAGTACTGGGCACAAGCATTCGCAAAAGAGGGCAGGAATCTGAGTTGGGACGAGGCCATGGCAGAGTTCCGCGACCAGACGGGCAGACCTGGACCGGCCACCTGGCAGGCGGGGGATTTCCCGGCGGGACAAGCCGACTATCCGGTTGGCGGCGTGAGCTGGTATGAGGCCGCGGCATATGCCGCGTACGTGGGCAAGAGTCTGCCGACGCTGTGGCATTGGGCACTCGCAGCAGGTCAAGCGACACCGTTGTGGGAGGAAGGCTGGCTCGCCTATGTGAGCAACTTCAAGGGCGAAGGGACAGCTCCGATTGGCAGTTACCCGAGTATGACCGCGTACGGGGCCTTCGACATGGCAGGGAACGTAAGGGAGTGGTGCTGGAATGAGACCGGCGAAGGGAGAATCCTGCGCGGAGGAGCGTGGAACGATGCCGCCTATATGGCTACGTACATCAGCCAGTCACCGGCCTTTGACCGCTCGCCCAAAAACGGTTTCCGCGGCGCGATCTACCGCGATGTGACCAGGATCCCCGCCAAGGCGTTTGAGCCCTACGAGATCGTGAGCACCGACTTTCCCAACTACAGGAAGCAGAAGCCGGTTCCCGATCCGGTTTTCAAGGTCTACAAGGAACAGTTCTCCTACGACAAGATCGAGCTGAACCCTCACGTCGAGTGGCGCAATGAGAGTTCCGCCGACTGGGTACAAGAAAAAGTGATTGTGGACGCGGCGTACAGTAATGAGAAGCTGCCGATCTACCTTTTCCTTCCCAAGGGAGGCCGCCCGCCCTACCAGGCCGTCATCTACTTTCCCGGAGCGGGTTCGGCTTCCCACCCGTCTAGCAAGGACTTGGAACGGTACCGGGAATTCGATTGGTTCCTTTCCTTTATCGTCAAGAATGGCCGTGCGGTCCTCTATCCCATTTACAAAGGAACCTTCGAGCGCGGAGATTCCACCTCGACGTTGCTTGCCGGCGGGGCGCCAACCCGTCAGTGCACGGATTACAACATTCAGTTGGTCAAGGATCTCCGGAGGTCGATCGATTATATCGAGACTCGCCCGGACATCGACAGCAAGAAACTGGCCTATCTGGGCTACAGTTGGGGCGCGAGGATAGCTCCGATGAACCTCGCATTAGAGGACCGTCTAGGCACGGGTGTCCTGGTGGTGGGAGGCCTGCGGGCGAAGGAGCGTCCGGAAGTGCAGCCGTTCAATTACGTAGCGCGTGTGAGGATGCCGATCCTGATGTTGAACGGCAGGTACGACATGACGTTTCCCTACGAAGCGTCGGCCAAGCCG
>Ga0187817_10001440_pt1 | contig 11639 bp, 7 predicted proteins | sample NC_wetland_sal_i_17_FD_132431 | JGI IMG/M metagenome (GOLD analysis project Ga0187817, IMG submission 132431) | Wetland sediment microbial communities from Neuse River Estuary, North Carolina, USA - SO4_2 | ecosystem: Environmental > Aquatic > Freshwater > Wetlands > Sediment | place: USA: North... | reverse complement strand
TATTCGGACCGTCCGCCCTATGCAGGAACGGGCTACTCCGGCGGATACAGGAGCTCTGCGAATCGGCCGAGTTCGTCTTATAACGGGGCGTACGGCGGCAATCGTTCCTACGGCACTTATGGTGGCAATCGCTCCTATGGCGCGTACGGCGGCAATGGATCCTACACCCCGCCGTCCTACAATCGCGGATACTACGCGCCACGCTCCTACAGTTCTGCTCCCCGTGGATATTCGGCGCCACGTTCCTATTCCGCACCGCGCAGCTACGGCAGCTACGGAGGAGGCGGTGGCAGTTATCACGGCGGTGGTGGTGGCGGTGGTGGCTTCCACGGCGGTGGAGGTGGCGGACACGGTGGTGGAGGCGGCGGTCACCACTAATCAACTTTCCTGACCAACCCCTGGCCCGCTTCAGATTTTTTGGAGCGGGCCTTTTTCATTGTGGTGCCTCTTACGCGACCTTGATGTGGCATCGCACAACTCTTGTGCTTCTTCCGTGTTAAACATAAGGAAGTCGGGCTTCCGGGTCACGTTTCCCAACCAGCCGGGGGCGTATTGTTTGCGAGATGTTCGGCCCGGCGCCACGCAACTTTCCCATCGTCATTGCTCGATCAATCTTTCGTGACGTTGTGAAAGCCTCAGGAGAGAGAAGTCATTATGAAGACACGTGCGCAGCACTGGCTGACGGTGCTCAGCCTTGCATTTGCGTTTTTCCTGATCGCTCCTAATCGCGCGCTCGCTGATGGCGATGATCCCCCCAGCCGAGTTGCTCGTTTAAGTTACACAAATGGCCAAGTCTCCTTCAGCCCTTCTGGTACCGATGATTGGGTGGCCGCCGTCCTTAATCGGCCGTTGACCACTGGCGACAAACTGTGGACGGACCAGGATAGCCGGGCGGAACTACACGTGGGCTCTGCTTCGATTCGGCTCGGCGACCAGACCGGATTTTCCTTTCTGAATCTGGATGACCGCATGATGCAAATTCGCATGACCGAAGGGACCATGAATCTTCGCGTGCGGCGTCTGGACCAGGAAGAAGCCATCGAAGTCGATACTCCGAATCTTGCTTTCACCGTTCTGCGCCCGGGGCGCTATCGCATTAACGTCAACGAGGCTGGAGACACAACGATCATCAGCGTTCGCGATGGTGATGGCGATGTGACCGGCGGCGGGTCTTCCTATAGGGTTCATCCGGGGCAGCAGGGAATTTTCACGGGCACGGATTCGTTGAACGCCGATATCGAGCCGCTTCCTGACTTGGACAGTTTCGATTCCTGGTGCGATGAACGGGATCTGCGCGAGGATCACTCCGTTGCCCGCCGCTACGTTTCCGACGATGTGATTGGCTACGAGGATTTGGATGATTACGGTGGCTGGAGGCCGGTTCCGCAGTACGGCACGGTGTGGTTTCCGCATGTAGCCGTAGTGGGCTGGGCGCCCTACCGGTACGGCCATTGGGTCTGGATTTCTCCCTGGGGCTGGACGTGGGTCGATGACGCGCCATGGGGATTTGCGCCATTCCACTACGGACGCTGGGTAGTTGTGGGCGGGGCGTGGGGCTGGGTGCCGTGTCCGCCGCCGGTCGTTGCCGTGGCGTATGTTCGACCGGTGTACGCGCCTGCATTGGTGGCGTGGGTGGGTGGACCGCACTTCGCCGCAGGCATTGCGTTTGGCGGAGGATTCGCCGCAGGAGTGAATGTGGGTTGGTTCCCACTCGGACCGCGTGAAGTGTTCGTACCGTCGTATCCGGTGAGCCGAACTTACGTGAACAACGTAAACATTTCGAATACCACGGTGAATCAGACGGTGATCAACAACTACTACAACACGACGATCGTGAACAAGAACGTTACCGTCAACAACGTGCATTACATGAATCAAGGCGTTCCGGGCGCGGTGACTGCGACGACCGGGCACGCTTTCACATCGGCGCAGCCGATCGGGCGCAACTTGGTGGCGGTGAATCATCAGCAAATTGTTGCAGCTCCCGCGATAGTGCACGCTCCGGCCGTGGTGCCACCGAAGCAGGCTGTGCTTGGCGCAGGAGCGGTGAGCAATTATCGTCCGCCTGCAACCATTCAGAATCGCGCCGTGGTGGCCAAGACCACTCCGCCACCGCCGCCGCCTTCGTTTGCCGTCAGGCAGGCGGCCATTGAGAAGAATCAGGGCAGACCAATTTCCACGGCGCAAGAGCATCAACTTCAGCCGCTGCAATCGCACGCCGTAGCCAACGTTCGAGTGGCGCCACCGGCGAATCCGGGTACTCCGCATTACACCAACCTCAACCAACAGGGCATTAAGGCCAACAACGCACCGGGGCCACTCAATACGAATCGACCGAACAACACGATGGGCCAAACGAACACGCCTGGCAATCAAGCGGCAAATACGCGCATGTACAATGATCGGCCCCCGTCATCCCGTCCCAATGGCGGGAACGTGAATCCGCAACTCGAGCAGAAACACCAGCAGCAGATTCAGCAACTGCAGCAGAAACAAGACGTGCAGTACCAGAAACTGCAGCAAAAACAGAATCAGGAACAAGCCAAACTGCAACAACAGAAGCTCGATGAAGCTAAACAGCAGCAGTTACAGCAGCAGCATCAGCAGCAGCTAGAACAACTACAACAGAAGCAGCAGCAGGAACAACAAAGCCTGAAACAGAAGCAGGAAGCGGAGCACGCCAAGGCTTACAAAGAGCCGGCGGCTAAGCCGGAAAACAACAAGGAGAAAGCGCACAAATAATTCCCGCGTGTTTGCGGCAGCACGGCAGAGGAATCTGCTTTTTTTGTGAGAAGCAGATTCCTCGCTGCGCTCGGAATGACAATTTACAAGGCTTACAGGCACCGCCTTCGGGATGACAAGACGGGACTATTTGCGCAACCGGTGTGATATCTTCATCTCAGTTCCCATATGCCTACGACTACTCCGTCCTGTGAATTATTCCGTCGCGTCATGGGCAGTTTTCCTACGGGTATTACCGTGCTGACGGTAGAGCGCGAACCCGGTCAGGTTCACGGCATGACCGCAAATTCGCTCACCTCGGTTTCTCTGGATCCTTTGTTGATTCTGGTGTGCATCGACCACGACGCGCGGCTGCTCACCTATGTGAGCGAACAGCGGCGGTTCGGGGTGAACATCCTGAAGGACACGCAGCAGCAAATCTCTGAACATTTTGCCAAGCCGCTGCAAGATCCGGCCGAAGAGGCGCTGCTCGGCGTGCGCTTTCGATGGACGGCCACCGGGATTCCACTGCTCGAGGATGCGCTGGCGCATCTCGGCTGTAATGTTGTGGCGCATTATGTATCTGGCGACCACACGATTTTTGTGGCCGAGGTGGAAAGCCTGGAATTGAAAGAGGGTGAGCCGCTGCTCTATCACCGCGGGAAATACCGTGCGCTGCACGCGTAATGGAAAGGCCGCAGGGCTCGAAGACTCGCCCTGCGCTACGTTTAGCGTTCGGAGCTGCCGCTGGAACGCGCCGCTTCCGCCGGATCTTCCTTGCGGTGGCTCTTTACTTCGCGCAACGCATAGATCGGCTTATTTTGCGATTCGTAGTAGGTTCGTGAACTAATCTCGCCCAGCAGTCCCATGGAAATAAACTGGATGCCGCTTAAGAAAAGCACGGTGGCGAGCAACAGCAGTGGGCCGTGCGCCGCGATCACGTCGATGTTGAAGAGCAATTTCTGCACGACGAGGAAGGCGCCAATCGAAAATCCGGCGCCAGTTCCGGCCAAGCCCAACAAGCCGAAGAACTGCAGTGGACGCGTGGAATAATCGAGCAGGAACTTCACCATCATCAGGTCGAAGAACACGCGAATGGTGCGCCCAATTCCGTAATTGGACTTGCCACTCTTGCGATCCGGGTTGGAAATCGGCACTTCGGCGATGCGCGCTCCCGTGGAACTGGCGAGCGCGGGGATGAAGCGATGCAGCTCGCCGTACAGTTGAATCTCGGAAAGGATTTCTTTGCGATAGGCCTTGAAGGTGGTGCCGAAATCGTGGAGTTCGAGTCCGGAAAGTTTGGCCATCATCCAGTTGGCCACGCGGCTGGGCAGGCGGCGCATGAGCCAATGGTCGCGACGATTGGCTCTCCAGCCACTCACGAGGTCGAATCCTTCCTCAATCTTCTCGAGGAAACGCGGGATTTCTTCGGGATCGTGCTGCAAATCGCCGTCCATGGAAATCACGATTTCGCCGCGTGCAAAATCGAATCCGGCCTTCAGCGCCGGAGTCTGACCGAAATTTCTGCGGAGGCGCACCACGTTGACGCGGCGGTCGTGTTCGTAAATCTCCGAAAGCACGCGGTAGGAATTGTCTTTGCTGCCGTCATCCACGAACACCATTTCGTAAGGCTCGCCAATGGAGTCCATCACCTCGGTGATTTTCATGTACAAAGTTGGGATGTTTTCCTGTTCGTTGAAAAAAGGGACAACGATGGAATAGTGGATGGGTGTATCGCTTCTCATACGACGAATTCCCGCGCCTTTCTAATGCCTTTTCCCTGGTAAAGATGCCGCTTCGGGTGACCCCTGTTGGATGTTGGCCCGACGCGTCCCCATCCGCGGATTCAGGCCACTTCCCCCATCAATTGATAGCTTATCAGGCGAATAGCCTGTATGGCGACAAGTTTTCTGATCCGCGGGTCGGTCAGGATGGCCAGCTCCGATTGGCGCGATTCCTGGAGGCGCGTGTCCGAACGGCGCAGCTCTTCATCGGAGTAGCCCGGGTGGCACATCAATTCGGTGGTGCCGTCGGGCAGGTTTTTCAGCAGCGCTTCCACTCCTTCACGAGTCATCACGCCGGTTTGCGCGATTCCGCAAAAGTGGTCAGTGGTTACCAGCCCAGCACGGTCCGCCATTTCGCGGGCATCGCGAGCCAGCAGCTTCAAGCCGCGGGCCTGCACTCCCTGTTTCAGCACGACGCGGGTCTTGTGCTGACCACCGGAAGCCAGCAAGGCGCGCAGCTTCGAGGCTTCGTGCGAGATGCGGATGGCGCGGATGTTGTGCTGCTTGGCCAAGCGCAGCGCAATCTGAAACAAACCCGGCAACATCTGCACATGCTTGTGGCCATCGAGATGGGTGGGGGTAATTCCGGCATCTCGAATTCTGCGGATCTGGGCATCCCACTCCCTTTCTACCTCGTTCAGTTGCAGGCTCCGGCTGGCGATTCGGAGGATGAGCGTCTCCGGACCACCTTCGAATTCCCCCGAAGTGTTCAAGAGTCCTCGCACTTGTCCGGGATTCGCAGTGGGTGCGCCGTTGCTCAGATTGAGATGCACGCCGACCCCCAGCTCCGGATTTGAGCGCACTACGGCAAGGGCGGATTCGAAGGCCCGACCATTGGCGAGCAGGGAGGTGCTGGTCACCAGCCCCTTACGATGGGCTTCGGCGATGCCGCGATTGACGCCCTCGCTCCAGCCCAGGTCGTCGGCGTTCACGATCAGATTCTTCACGTGGCGAAATGCTCCTGTCCGCAGGGACAGCTACTCTTTCGATGGTGCACTTGCTTTCGTACCATTGACCGCGATTCCTTCTAAACTTTAGCATGACCAGCTAGAGGCCAAGATGTCTGTTAACTTGCGCGAATTGAAGCAAGTAGGGGCAAAGTACCGCGAAAAACGGCGCGGCCGGCGCATGAATTCGCGTGTGCAGGTTCGCCTGGAGTGGAATGGGGAAGACGGCAAACGCCACTTGCTGGAGACATGCACGCGTATCGTGAATCCGTACGGCTGCATGGTGGTGCTGAGTGATTCGCTGGAATTGGAACAGCGTCTTGCGCTCACGAATCTTGCTACACGGGCCAGTAATGCCGCAGTGGTCGTCTGGAAAGGCAATGAACAGCCGGAGGGCTGGGAATACGGCGTCGAACTGATCGCGCCGGATATGGATTTCTGGGGGCTGGAACTGTGACATCTTTGCCAAAAGCCAATGTGATGGTGTCGAAACCAGACGTCGCGGCGGGCAAACCCGGTTTAGCCGCGCCGACACCTCCGTCGACAGCAGCGCAGGTGAAGCGCAGCGCCAACACTGCGCGCCCGCAGACGAACGAAGAGCGACGGCGAGCGCAACGCGTGCTGCTGCGCATGCCCATCTTGATCCATTTGCCAGGCAAGGCCAAGCCGATTGAGGGCTTCACTCATACGGTGAGCGCCAGCGGGGCAATGATTATTTTGGCGCAGGGATTATCGCAGGGCACCAAGCTTGCGCTGGAGAATCCCAAGACGCAGAAAAAGGTGGAAGCGCACGTGGTGCGTCCACCGCAGATGAACCCGGAAGGCTCGCTGGTGCCGGTAGAGTTCACTGCGCCTTCGCCGCAGTTCTGGAATATTTTCTTCCCGCCGACGACACAATAAAAGCGCGAGTCGAATGTGCCCTCGACTCATTGGACAATCAATGTGAGCGTGGTCGTATGGGTGGTTGAGCCGGACACACCCGTTACGGTGATGGTGTAGGTTCCCGCCGTGGTACCTGAAGCAGGTGGGGTCCCGCCTCCTGAACTGCCACTCCCACTGCCGCCTCCTCCGCACCCGTGTACTGCCAATGCGGTGGCAAGAACGAACAACAAGAATGCACCCACCCTGGCGTATCGAATCGGGAATGGTCGTCGAAGGTGAAGCGCCAAAAAACACAATATTGCGCAGAGAGCTGAGGCTTGCAATATGGCGAGAATCGGCAGCAGCGGAGGCAAAGGATTACCGACCATAAGGGAACTGCGCGCGGTAGTCGATACGGTGACCGCCGCGAGGCCGGTTCCGGTTGTTACCCCGAAGGATGAGGGATCAACGGCACAAGTTGTTGCCGGTGCCGCCAGAGAGCAGGAAAGTTTAACTGTCCCGGTGTATCCATTCAGAGGTGCGACGGCCACAGCGTTGGCGTATGTCGCTACCTGTCCCGCCGGCACCGTTTGGGAAGTCGTGCCTTGAGAGCTAAGACTGAAATCGGCAATCAAATTTAAGGAGACTGCAGAAGAATCGGACGCAGTGTAGTTGCCATCGCCAAGATAATGGGCGACAAAGTTGTATTGCCCCGGAGAGAGGTTGTTGAGAGCAAAGACTTCGTACGCCTGGACTGTGCCAGGAGACGAGGTCTGGGGTGACACCGGATCTGTAAACAACGTGGTGGAACCCGAAGTCAGACTCACGAACCCTCCAGGAGGATTACCACTTCCTGTGGCATTCACAGTAACGGTGAGCTGCGGAAGCGGTGTTTGTTGGACGGTCAGCGTAGTTGTGGTTGCTACGGGAGTAATTGTGAAGTTGACCGGTGCGCTCGCGCTGTAGCCAAAACTGTTGTCTCCGCTGTACGTCGCGGTGGCGGAGTTCACTCCGGCGGGAACCTGAATGGCCGTGGTCAGAGCGTTTCCCTTTGAATCTACGTTTGCTTTCCCAAGGCTTGGGCCGATATTGCCCCCAAAACTCACATAAGACGTCGGCGTTCCGTATCCCGATTGCCAGGCGACTTGCGCCTGAAAATAGATCGGTGTCCCGTACGGACCACTGGTAAAGGGAACAAGATTTCCACCCGAACCGGTCCAAACGGACAGAGTAGTCGTGGTGCTTTCCGGCTGAATATTCACTTGGACTGGCGGAGTGGAATCGCTTGGGGCGTAGGTGCCATCCCCAACATAATGCGCATTGACCTGGTAGTATCCGCCGGGCAGCAAGTGAGTCACACCGGTAAATGTTCCTTGGGAATTGAGAGTGAATATATCCGCGGTGTCGTCTCCTACGAAATTCCCCTGTGGATAGCCGTTTTGCGTGAGCCAAACCGAACCGCTGGGCGTGCCGGTGCCGGTGTTGGGAGCGACGCTGACCGTCACGTTCAAGGGAGAGCCATGCACCGCCGTACTAGGGCTGATTGAGAAGGTGGTGCTGGTGGGAGTGAAACTAACGGTGTCCCATTGATTGATCAGATTGGTGACATTCACTGAGCCCAGTCCGGTCGCTTCGTCATATCCCTTAGCCGCCTGATACGTAGCGCTGGCCGTCCCATAATTTGTTTCGCCCGGTACCGCGTTATTTCCGGCGGTTACGTCGTTAAAGACACAGCTGCTCGCCGGAAGGGTCGAACTCGAAGCGTTGCACTGCGAGAGATTTTCGGCGGCGGCCAAACGGTACAGCACAAAATTCGGCTGCCCCAAGCGGACCAGATGCTTTTGCCCGACGAGCGCCATAATACCTGCGAACGCCGGCGTCGCGGCAGAGGTGCCTGCTGCCTCAGCAAAGCTGATTTCGCCCTGCGCGTTTGGAACGCAAGATCCTCGAAGACAGATCAAATAAGGGTCGTGACTCGCCGCTGCCAGTGCAACGTCGGGAACCAGTCGGGCGTTCCCGGTTGGAATCCCGGTGACTCCCGTCTGCCACGGGGGCTGCTGGAAAAACGTGCTGGCTCCGCCTCCACCAGCCCAAAGGCTCGCTACCGTACATCCAGTCTGGCCAGCCGCACAGCTTTGATTCCAGGCGTTCTCGGGAATGTAGGAGATGGCGGATTCGAGCGTGGACTGCGCGTTCGTGGTCTTCCAATAAGTAGTGGGATTCGCATTGTCATTGAACATCGTTCCGCCCACGGCTACGGTGTAGGGCGTCGCAGCCAGAACATTGACCGAGAGCCCCTGGGTGGACGTCGTATCGGTCGGCTCATCGCAGCCCGCAGAACCGGAATCTCCCGCAGCGACCACATAGGTGATGCCTTGAGTGGCCGCTTGTTCCGCGAGGCTCGAGATTCCGGCTGCCTCCGCGCTTGTCGCATTTCCTTCGCAGCGCGAGAAGCTCTCGCTCATGACGTCGGCGAGGTTGTTGTCGACGATGTACAGGGCCGAGAGATCGGCGCCGTCCGTAGTTGCGGTGGATTGCGAAACCACCAGGTTCACTGATGCCGTCGGCGCTATCGCTCCAGCCCACGTCGTGTCTAATACCGCTTCTGCTTCCTCGTCTCCGCCTAAATCCCCCGGATCGGTTCCATTGACAGTAACTTGCGGCGGATACGCGTCATCGCCAGTGTAGGAGTGGAAGTACGCGACATCTTGCACGTCGATGTTGCAACGACCCACCACGGCAATTCTGGCGGATGTTGCTATGGTCATTGGATTGAAATTGTAGATCGTGTAGTAATCACCCGGAACTAGAGCATGCGCGCCCGTACTCGAAGTGAATTGCGGCTTGCTGCCCGCGAGTACTTTGGCGGTAGCCACCGTTTCCGAAAGATGGATCTGCGGTCGTTTATGAAGATTGTGCAGGGTTAAGACTCCGCTGACTACCGGCGCAAGGGCCGCGGGAATGGTGGGATTGGCTGCGTTGGCCCAATGGTCTTCGCCGTTAACGCTGTACTTGTGGATGGACGTTTCAAAAGCGCGCTCGACGGATGCGGCGGTGCCCGAGAATTCAATGAAAGTCCGGCCTTGACTGACGTGAATGTTGCCGAACCCGTTCTGTTGTAGCCAGGCCTTGACTATTTCCAGATCGGAATCCGCCGGCCCAAATTGCTGTCCAAACTGGGCCGGCGTCGACCAATGCTTGTAATCCGGAGAAGTCTGCTGGGGATCTCTTGCCAGCACAAGCAGAATGCGGTTCAGTGGCAAGTCCGGCGGCGCTGCGCCACGATCAAATTCGGGGCGCGCTAAGGGATGCACGTTGCCACTCAATGTGACGCGAACGGCGTTGTCCACTGGCGCCACTATGCGTGCAGGTGTCTGCGCGAAGGTGAAAGTGGGATTCAGGGCAAGAAGGAGAAGGAAGAAGAAAAGAGGCTTGCGCACACCACCACGTGTAGCGTTCATAGCCCATCCGGCCTGCAGGAATTTTTTTGTCTGCGGAGAGATCCGTGAATCAGACGAAGCTTAACAGGATGCAGCGCTGATGTCTATAGAGCTACGTCACGCACAGATTACCGATTGGAACGGGTCAGCCGGGCGAAGTCTGGTACAGGCGAAAACAGAAAGACAAAAACAAACGGCCCGCCTCGGAAGGCGGGTCCTACAAAAGCTAAGGGCGCCTCAACCTTGGCGAGGCGCCCTTAGTGGAACTGACTGGTTTCCGGTTATTGGACCGTGATGCTCGTGGTTCCAGCGGATTTGGTGTAGTTCACGTCACCACTATAGTTGGCGCCGATGGTCCGCGTGCCTGCCCCACCACCGCCCCCACCACCACTGCCACCGCCGCAGCCGGCAACCACGCCAACGAGCAGCGCCACTGCCAGCAGCCCGGCGCAGGCGTAGGCGCGCCGACGTGTCTGAGGAATAAAGCGCATGCCCAGCAAGAAGAGCAGCAGGCTTAAAAGTGCAACGAGCGCGGGAATGCGAGGAATGGCAGGTGTGCCGGGCTTTGTGGTCGGCGGAGGATACAGGGAGGAAATCGCCGCGGTTAACGTAGCGGTACAGTACGCTGGGTTGGTGCCGCTTGCTGTGGAGGTTGGGCCCGTTGGAGTGCACGTGGGCGTTCCGATGACCGAACCGTTGTTTGTAAACTGCACCGTACCCGTCGGACCATTGCCAAAACTTTGCGTATTTACCACCGCCGTCAGAGTTACGCTGGTTCCCGACGTGATGGAGGTAGCACTACTGGAGACGGTGACCGATGTAGATGCTTGAGTGACGGTGACGTTGAGCGTGTTGCTCGAACTTGAAGCGGTGTAGTTCGGATCCCCGCCGTATGTGGCGGTGATCGCGTGGGTGCCCGCATTCAAGAGAATGGGCTGATCTTCGGCGAATCCTTGATTATTCAGGTTGGTCTGATTAGTGGCCGTGCCGTTATTCAGAAAGTCTTTGAGTGCTTGTCCATTGTCAAGCAGTGTGACCGTTCCTGTTGGGCAAGGGAAGGACGGTTTTGTGTTCGGCGGCTGGAAAGCACACTGGGTTCCGTTCGAACCAGTCACAACGATTTGCAGAATGTATCCGGTTGCCACACCGTATTGAAAATTCTGCGCACTGGTTGTCGGGTTCGAGTTGGGAATATTACCTGGACCCAGACTGACAAAGTAGACGGTCAACTTACTCGGCTGATTTGCTCCACTGACCGCCAGGGCCACGGGCGTTGATGTGCTTGCGGCTAGCGTCGCATCGCCACCGTATGTGCCCTGCACAGCTGCCGTATCCGGCGGCAACAGGTTTGTGGAGACGGATGCACTTCCACTGCTGTTCAGTGTAAATGGGCCAAATGAGCCCAGCACGTTGGGTGGGGTGCTACTGTCTAGAGCGATCAACGAAACGGCCTCGGCACTCGGTGTAGTCGTGGGTGCGGGAGAAACGGCAATGGTAGCGGTGAATGCCGTGCCTGAGGGTGAGCCGCCGCTCGGGCTACTAAGAGTTGTCGTGGTTGCCGTGCGGGTTGCGGAGGCCCACTTCGCCAGCAAATTGGTGACGTTAATGGAACCGAGTCCAGTGGCCAAGTCATATCCGGTTCCGGACTGAAACGCGGGCTGTCCGTTGTCGAGGTTGGAGCACTTCGGCGTTGTGCCCGCGCCGCAAACCAACACGCCATAGGATGAGGTTGATCCCGTGGTATTGCTGCAATTCGGCGTACCGGCGTCGCAAGCCACGGAGTTGTTACCTTTGTTGACGTCATTGAAAATGCATCCGGTGGCGGGGGCGACCGGTGTGCCAGTGGAACCGTTAGCGGTCGACGTGACACACTTGCCGGTCGTGTA
>Ga0187817_10001437_pt1 | contig 11641 bp, 11 predicted proteins | sample NC_wetland_sal_i_17_FD_132431 | JGI IMG/M metagenome (GOLD analysis project Ga0187817, IMG submission 132431) | Wetland sediment microbial communities from Neuse River Estuary, North Carolina, USA - SO4_2 | ecosystem: Environmental > Aquatic > Freshwater > Wetlands > Sediment | place: USA... | reverse complement strand
TAGGTGTACAGGAAGCCAAAGACCTACTAAGGAAAAACTGCATAGAAAAACTACCGCTCCTTGATGAGCGGGGAAATGTAAAGGGATTGATAACAAGTAAGGATATCATAAATGCTGGAAATTATCCACATGCCTCTAAGGACAAGAAGGGAAGGCCCTTGGTAGGGGCAGCAGTAGGAGTAAAGGGAGATTTTATGGAAAGAACAGAAGCATTGCTTGATGCTGGCACAGACGTGATTGTAGTTGATATTGCTCATGGTCATAGTGATAATGCACTCAATACAATACGATTAATCAAGAAAGCATTTCCAAACTGTGAACTTATTGCAGGAAATGTTGCAACGGCTCATGGAGCTGAAGACCTTATAAAAGCAGGTGTTGATGCGATAAAAGTCGGAGTAGGCTCTGGTTCAATATGTATTACAAGAGTGATTACTGGCTCTGGTGTACCGCAACTCACGGCTGTGGTAGACTGTGCCCAAGTCGGCAAAAAATATGGTATTCCAATAATTTCTGATGGTGGAGTTAGAAATTCAGGCGATGCAACAAAGGCACTAGCAGCAGGCGCATCTACTGTAATGGTAGGAAGTTTGCTTGGAGGAACCGATGAAAGCCCAGGTTCGTATGTCATGAAAAATGGCAAACGATACAAGATCTACCGGGGAATGGCTTCCTTTTATGCTGCACTTGGTAGGAAGACAAAGGAAACAGGTACAGTAGCTATCAGTGAAGATCTTAACGACTACGTAGCTGAGGGCGTTGAAGCAATGGTTCCGTACAAGGGCACTGTTGTAGATATAATAAAACAACTTACTGGTGGCATACGATCAGGTCTGAGCTATTGTGGTGCAAACACAATACCGCAAATGCAACAAAATGCAGAGTTTATAAAAATGTCAACTGCCGGCTACGCAGAAAGTCAGCCTCATGACGTAGAATTGATGTAATTCACTTTTAAATATAGTATAACATCTAGTTTTGATCAGTGCTAACAAAAAGAACTGCAATAGGAATTGGCATAGGGGCGCTTGGAATTGTATTGGGATCTTTCTTCTTGATAGAATCAATCATATCAAATGTTAATACCGTAAACGATATTGTTGATGTTGCTAAAAGCGATGTGTTTCAATTTAATGCACAGAAACATTTTCATGAATTACTTAATGTTACAGGAAGTTCTTTTCATGTAACCCTGCAGACACCATCTAACGGATTACAAGTAGACAAAGATTTTCAAAATGAGGTAAGCTTTGATTGGTATAGCCTTCAAGATGGGAGACATTTTATCAACATAACAAATACGGGTAATTCGACCTTACATGTTACTGGACAATTACAGGCTCTTCAGAATCCATTGATCTTCATGTCTCATCTAATTGTAATATCGTCAGGAATTCTAATAGTTGGAATCAGTGCCGCCTTTTCAGTTAGAAAGCCTAGAGGCTTTTAGTCAAGCTCGGCCCTTGGATAAGAGCCAAGAATCTTTAGAAAGACCGTATTTGGTTTGATTTTTTCAAGGGCATCTTGGATATTTCTATCATTTTGGTTTCCCTCAAAATCAACATAAAAGTTGTATTCCCACGGCGTGGCTTTTGTAGGGCGAGATTCAATTTTTGTAAGATTTATCTTATTCATGTGGAATTTTTCAAGTACACTATAAAGCGCTCCTGGAACGTGTTTTATTGAAAAAATTATATACGTCTTGTCCTTTGACGTTCTTTCTTGTTTTCTATTTGAGAGAACCAAGAATCTGGTATAATTGTTAATGTTATCTTCTATTCCTTCCTTTATGATGGGGACTTTATAGATTTCAGCTGCTCTTCTACTTGCTATGCATGATATGTTATCCTTTTTCAGCTCTAGGAGAATCTTGACACTCCCCGCTGTATCATAAGTAGGTATGGCTTTGAGATGATGTTCCTGAATAAATTTTCTGCACTGACCTAGTGCTTGTGGATGCGAATAGACAGTATCAATTTTTCCAAGGTCTTGAAAACCAATGAGGCAATGCTTTATCCTGTGATAAATCTCTCCTGTCACATTAAGCTTGGTTGTCAATAACAAGTCATTACTCTCTCCTACTATGCCCTCAAGAGAATTTTCAACAGGCAGTACTGCAAAGTCTGATTTGCCACTCTCTGTAGACTCTAAAACTTCATGAAATGTAGAATATGGAATTGTCTCAATCAAATCTTTAAAAAAGGTCATGGCAGCAGCTTCACTATATGCTCCATGTTCTCCTTGGAATGCTACTTTAAGCATATTTTTAGTTGGAATCGAATTTTATAAAATCGCCGTTTCCGAATTTAGTTGATAGTTTTCTCTCTTCTATATAGCCACAATCCACGCATTTTACATTGCTGCCAAGCGGTACTATCTTGCCAGCACATTTGTTGCATGTTGAGAACAAGACTCCAAGTTCTGGTTCTCCAATTGTGGCATGAATTACACCATTTAGCAAATTGATTACCTTGGCCATCACAATATCACTTACTCTTACAAGAATTCTCTTCTTTGCACCTCTTGCTTGACAAATAACTTCAAGACCAGAGTGGGCAGGCTTGCCATTTATGTACAATATGTTTATTGCAAACATGTTATTCATCAACGCCGATATGTTACCTACTATTACATCGCCTTTTCTTGGAACTGCAGGTGTTTTGATCTCATTAATTTTGGCTACTCGGTTTATTTTATCAAATTCTGGCATGCCTACTACTGATGACCTTATAGAATGTCCATCATCAAATGTATTCTGACCAGTCTCAAATTCCTCAATTATTGCAATTTTGTCTCCTGGAAGAGCTTGTTTACTAGACAATAGTGTGAAGTGAGGTTCCGATGATTATAATTGTTTATGCCTAGAGATCTAAAATCTTTTACATGTAAATGATATCTAAAGCCAATGGGGAACCTGAAGAAAACTATCTATGTTTTCCTTTTTCAATATCTTGATCAATGCATTGGCCTGAGGGGTAGACAAGACGGGCTTGTGAAAATGATTATCAGTTGAAATTCTTGGACAAGCTACTTGTATGAAGGAATCTATTCCTTTCAAATTACGAAGCTTATCATCTGTTATGTCGGTCAGAGCAAAGAGCTGAACCTTTTTTCCTAGACTTTCTAGCTCTTTTTTGAATTTGAGAGCAGTAGTCTTTGAGAACTGACCCTCCTTTAGACCGACAATAATTCCAAATGATTCAGACTCGGCTGCCTTGTATACGGAAAGTATGGCCTTTTTCTGGAGTTTTTGAGCAAATTCGGTGACCTCTCTTATCTCGTTAAAATATGGATCAAGAACATATGTTGGCCTGTTTGTAGATAACGCAATTCCAGATGCATGAAAATTACTTTGACCTAAGAATACATTGGCATCCACATTGTATCTTGTTTCCATTACAGGATAAAACTCGCATCCAAAGACCTGTCCGTCATTTAGTTGACCTTTTCCCTTTCCTATCATGACTTTAACTCCACCTTCCTCAAGTATGCCTTTTACTTTGTCTACCTCATGGAGATGTTGGCTATCTGTAACTAGCGACACTGTTTTTCCTCTAAACTCTTCAGCACATTTCTTTGCTATATTTTCAAATGAAATATTATCAAATGCGTCCACTAGAACTATGCTGTCTCCAAAACTAGTGGAATTTATGGTGTGGCCTATGTGGAAGAGAATCTCTGCACCTAGTACCTTGGCTCCATTTGTATTCATGTCACACGTTCCAAAACAACTGTCTGCAAGAACATAAGCTGGAATACCATAGATTTGCATTATCTTGGATGCAGTTTCTTGTATTTTTGGCAAAATTCCATCCGGTCCATTCAAAGCTACTGACACAGGCTTTCTTCTCTGAATTTCATCAAAGATCCTCTCTTCATCTATTACTATCAATCGTTATCTAGGATTATTTTTTTAATTTAAATCAAACGAATACACGCACAATATTTAATATCGTAGATCTTCAAGAGCAACTAATGTCTATAGCGTTTGTATTACTTAATGCAGAATTAGGAGCAGAAAATGAATTGCTCAACCAAGTAAAGTCTATTGAACATGTCAAGTATGTGTATGTTCTTTATGGTGCCTACGACCTAGTAGTTAAGATAGAAGCTCCCGATAGTGAGACGTTAAAAAAGACCATCTCAGGTCAGATAAGACAACTCAAAAATGTGCGTTCAACTCTTACTATGACAGTTATAGAATGAAACAAAGCATACTTCACGTTGGTTTTGACGACACAGATTCCAGAAATGGAATGTGCACGACATTTCTTGCCTACAAAATTGTAGAGTATCTTAGAAAGGAAAAAGTCAAGTTCCTGGATTATCCATATTTGATTAGATTCAATCCAAATATTCCATGGAAGACCAGAGGTAACGGTGCAGTAGCACTCAAAATCCAAACCAAGACCCCCAATTTAATCAAGAAAGGCATAATAGATTTTATAAAAAGATATTCTGCTATACGAGACGGAGCAAATCCGGGGCTTGTTTTTTACGAAAATAATAAAATCCCAAAAGAATTTTCTGATTTTGGCAAGATGGCACTATGTACTCTTGTAAACAGAAATAAGGCAAAGGAATTTGCAATACAAAATAATATTGAGACATTCTATCTTGGAAATGGCCAAGGATTGGTAGGTGCAATAGGCGCCATAGGTTACAACTTTCGTGATCATACCTTTGAATTGATTTCATATAGGCATAAATCAAATTTTGGAAAGAAGAGGCTGATCTTCAAAGACAGTGTAAAGAAAATGCAAGAAATAACTTTTCCAAAAACATTCAACAACTATGATGATTCTAAAAATCGCATTCTCATAGCTCCCCATGGTCCCGATCCGGTCTTTTTTGGAGTACGTGGTGAAGATGTACCAACTGTTGTTAGAGGAGCATCTCTTGTAAAATCACCGGAAACGTTCTCTGGATACATGGTTTTTCGTTCAAATCAGGGAACAGGTGATCATTTACAAAACGAACTAGATGTTAACAACCTTAAACCCTTTTCTTCAGGATACATGGTTGGTCATGTAGTCGAAACGCCTAAAATTAAGATGGGCGGTCATGTAATGTTTGCAATCTCAAAATCTGGTAAAAAAGCAAATTGTGCTGTCTATAAACCAACAGGTCTTACAGGTATTGCATCAAGTTTAATCAAAGGAGATCTGATAAGAATTGGTGGGGGAATAAGAAAAGCCTCGAAAACCCATGACAGGGTACTTAATGTAGAATTCATAGACGTTATCGAACTTGCAAAAAATTCGGTACTGGTGAATCCTTTCTGTACTAGATGTATGAAACATATGAAATCAAGAGGAAAAGGTCAAGGCTACAAATGTGAAAAATGTGGCCGAACATCAAAAAATAAAATATCCAAAAAAATCCCACGTAAGATAAAAGACCAACTTTATCTGCCTGTTCCATCCGCTCACAGACATCTGACAAGACCACTGCAAAGAATTTCTAGATTCAACACAAAAATTGAATTTGATAACTCGAAGAAATGGTTTTGTAATCCTATCTAAATTTTTTTGAAGGATAGCGGGGAGTAGATTTGAACTACTGACTTGCGGGTTTCTCATCCAGATTGATTATGAGCCCGCCGGGATGACTTAGCCCAAAGTCTGGCTTCCCCACCCCGCTAAATGAAAAGAGGTCTCAGGGTGATATATACGCTTTATCTGATTTTAGAAATAATTAATAGGATTTCAAAAGTGTCAGATCCGTGGACAAAAGAACCAGAATTATAGCAATAGCTGCTGCAGTAGCTTTTTCAATTATTATTCTTACATCTCCTTCCAACTCTATTGTAATTCCTCCACCGACTACAAGCCCTACTGGAACAGATGCAGTACAAATTGTTGCAACAAACTTGCAAAAGCCATGGTCCATGAGTTTTGGTGGCAATAAAATATTCTTTACAGAAAAAGTAGGAAAAATAAGAGTAATTGATAATGGTACACTTGTAAATGAATCAGTAGCCGATCTTCGAGTTGCGGATATTACAGATGCAGGATTGCTTGGAATAACACTACATCCAGATTTTGAGAACAATCATTTCATCTATGTATATTATACATACCAAGAAGGCAACAATCTTTGGAATAAGGTACTAAGAATTACCGAGTCCAATGATAAAATGGTAGATTCAAAAGTGATTTTGGACAAAATACCTGGAGCAGAATTTGATGATGGAGGAGTAATAAAATTTGGACCTGACAAAAAACTATACATTGGCACGGGAGATGCTACGGATCAAAACTCTACCCAAGATCTGAAGTCTCTTGCCGGTAAGATTCTGAGACTAAATGATGATGGCTCAATCCCACAGGACAACCCCTTTCCAAACTCACCGGTTTATTCTTATGGACACAGGAATCCTCAAGGGCTTGCTTGGGATGATAAAGGAAATTTGTATGAGACAGAGGAAGGACCAACAAGAAATGATGAGATAAACCTAATCAAACCTGGACAAAATTATGGTTGGCCTAACCAAGAATGTTCTGGCTCACAGCAATATCAAGCAGCATTGGTTTGCTATAATGTAAGCATTGGACCTGCTGGAATTACTTATTATTCAACCGGCAAACTTGATATAAAAAACAGTCTTATCTTATCTACACTGCTTGGGCACAGTCTTTACCAACTGCCTGTTCAGAATGGTACCATACTTGAACAAAAAATCATATTGGATGGAGTAGGAAGAATTAGGGATGTCAGCGAAGGTCCAGATGGGTACCTATACATTCTTACATCAAACACAGATGGCATGGGGTTTCCCGATCAAAATGACGACAAACTTTTGAGGATTGTAAAATAAATTGACTGATTCATCTATCAAGAAATTTCATGAAAAGAGCAGGGATGAGAGAATAAAGATAGTGAAATCCTTTGCCGGTCTTTCTAAAGAGGACGTTGAAATCCTCAAGAGCAATGGCGGAATCTCGTTTGATGAAGCAAACCATATGGTGGAAAACGTAATTGGTATCTTATCATTTCCCCTTGGCATTGCAACTAATTTCAAGATAAATGGAAAGGATTACCTCATTCCAATGGTGATTGAAGAATCATCAGTTGTTGCCGCTGCGTCCAAGGCAGCAAAGTTAGCAAGGAAATATGGCGGTTTTACCATGGAGTCAGATGAGTCATACAGCATAGGGCAAGTTCAGGTAGTGGATGTGAATGTCAAGTTGGCAATTCCAAAAGTGATGAGAGCCTCAGATAAGATACTTGAGCTTGCCAACTCAAAAAGTAAAACTTTGTCCAAGATGGGCAAGGGTGCAAAGGAGATAACATGCAAGGAACTGAAAACAAAATCCGAAACTATGTTGATAGTTGAGATACTCATTGACACAGGAGATGCAATGGGCGCAAATGTGACCAATACAATGTGTGAAGGAATTGCTCCGTTGATAGAAGAGATTACCGGTGGAAGGACACTTCTTAGAATTTTATCAAACTATTCCACAAGGAGGCTAGTCAGAGGCAAAGCTATTTTTGATAAGGAAGAGATAGGCGGAGAACAAGTTGTTGACAATATTATACTTGCATATGAATTTGCAGCAAATGATCCGTATAGGGCAGTTACTCATAATAAAGGAGTAATGAATGGAATAATTGCAGTTGCAAACTCTACGGGACAGGATACTAGAGCAATCGAAGCTGCATCGCATGCTTATGCATCAAAAAGTGGCAAGTATACCTCTTTGACAAGGTGGCAAAAAAACAAACAAGGTAATCTGGTAGGTGAAATTGAAATACCGATGCCTGTTGGAATTGTTGGCGGAATAGTAAATGTACATCCTATGATTAAGGTATGCACAAAGATTCTCGGTGTAAAATCTGCAAAGGAATTGGGGTGTATCATTGGTGCGGTTGGTCTTGCTCAAAACTTTAGTGCAATAAGAGCTCTTGCCTCAGAAGGAATACAAAAAGGCCACATGAAACTTCATGCAAAAAACATAGCAATAAGCGCCGGTGTGCCGAAAAGTAATCTAAATGAGGTAGTAGCAAGCATGGTAAAAGACGGTAATGTATCAGTTACCCGAGCCAAAGAAATCCTCAAGGAACTATAGCGACTAGATATATATCCAAAAGGCTTGGTAGGACTACGTTGGCCAAGGTAAAATTTGCAGTACCAAAAGGTAGCATTGAAGAATCTACATTTAAGATATTAGAGAAATCTTGGACCAGGGTAGTTCGAAGAGAAAGAACCTATCGAATAATGTTAGATGACCCAGAGATTTCAGTTAAGATGCTACGTCCGCAAGAGATTCCAAACTTGGTAAGCGACGGTCTGTATGATGTTGGAATAACAGGCAGAGACTGGGTTGGCGAAACAAAATCTGACGTGAAGATTCTTCTTGATTTGGAATATGGACGAATAAAACTTGTAATTGCAATCCCAGATTCTTACAGTTTCAAATCTCTTGATGAAATGATACTTGCCTATGCAAAGAAGAAGAAAATTCTAAGAATATCTTCAGAATATCTTACAACTGCCGCTAAATTTATCACACAATGTAAAAACTACAAGAAACTTTACGGCTCAAAGCAACCTCTAATTGTTACACCATGGCTAAGATTGGGTTCTAACAAGAATGTGCAGATATTTCTCTCCTTTGGGGCAACAGAGGCAAAACCGCCAGAGGATGTAGATGCTATAATGGATGTAACTGAGACAGGTACTACACTTACACAAAATCAACTGAAAATAGTAGATACAGTGCTGGAATCAACTGCTGTCTTGATCGCAAACAAGACATCACTTAAGGACAAGGTTAAGCGCGAAAAGATTTACGATATAGTAACCATGTTGCATGGCGCAGTTGAGGGTAAGAAACACTTACACCTATTCCTAAACGTAAAGGAAGAAAATATACAAAAATTACTTGAAGAGCTACCGTCTCTTAAACGTCCTACCATAAGCCCACTAAGCGAGAAGGGCTGGTATGGCATAAACACCGTGATTCCAAAATCGGAATTTCACAAACTAATCCCAAAACTAAGGAAGATAGCCCAGGGCTTAGTTGTACACGAACCAAAACAGATTCTCGCACTTGAGGAGATAAAGCGTGACGAGGAAAATTGATGAGAGTCATAACTGTTCAAAACATAGATTCTATTCTAGAATCTCTGAGGCCTCAGCCTAATAAAGAACTAAAGAAGAAAGTAATCTCTATCATCTCTGATGTACAAAGAAGAAAGGACAAGGCGTTACGGTACTATGAAAGAAGATTTAACAAGATAAACCTGAAATCATTTCAAGTAACTCAAACTGAGATAAAAACTGCTTACAAACAAGTCTCAAGAGACCAGGTTGAAGCAATAAAACTTGCAAAGAAGAGACTTGAAAGATCTGAGAATGCAATAAAAAAACAACTGCAAAATGTTTCAATCTTAGCTGATGGAATCAAGATAAACAAAATTTTTTCTCCTTTAGATAGTATAGCATGCTATATTCCAGGTGGCAAGGCGCGCTACCCTAGTACTGTAATAATGTCAGTCATACCTGCCAAAGTAGCAGGAGTAAAAAAAATAGTAGCAGTATCTCCAGCAGATCAAAAAGGCAAGATTGATCCTCTCACACTTGTAGCAGCTGATATCTGTGGAGTCAACGAGTTTTACAAAATAAGCGGTGCTCAGGCAATAGCAGCACTTGCATACGGTACACAGTCAATTCCAAAAGTAGACAAGATAGTTGGTCCAGGAGGAATGTTTGTGACACTAGCAAAATCTATTCTCAGTGATATTGTTTCAATTGATATGATTGCAGGCCCCACAGAACTTGCAATTATTGCTGATTTGTCAGCAGATCCTAATTATGTTGCAGTTGATCTGATCTCACAAGCAGAACATAGTATTGATACCATGTGTTGTCTGATAACAACATCTATGTCGTTAAAGGATCAAGTGATAAAATCTCTCAAAAAAAGAATTAATCTTATATCAAGAGCTAGCATAGTAAAAGAAAGTCTTCAAAATAATGGATTTATTGCTATCTGTAAAACGGAGGCTCAAATGATAGACCTTGTAAACAAACTTGCTCCTGAACACTTGGAGATCATAACTAGAGACTCGCAGAAGACAGCTAAAAAAATAAATTCTGCAGGTCTTGTGCTTGTGGGACGCAACACTCCATCTTCGGCAAGTGATTACCTCTTGGGTTCTAACCATATTCTACCAACTAACGGATTTGGAAAATCAAGAGGCTCTCTTGGAGTACTAGATTACTTGAAGCTGCAGACTAGAATCGAGGCATCTAAGATATCGCTTGAGAAGATCTCAAAATATATGAAAGCCTTTACTGATGCAGAAGGACTTCCAAATCACTACGAGGCAGTGAGGAGTAGATTATGAGAAAAAGTTGGTTTGAAAAAAAGATAGAAAATCTATCTAAGCTTAGCGGATACAAAAAACCAATCAAGTATTCAAACGTAATCAAGCTTGACTCTAATGAAAATTATGCAGTTGACTCTTCCATCTTTCAAGATCTGATGAACCAAATCCGAGAAAAGATGGATGTGAGGGAATACCCACTAGGCGGAACAGATAGGCTGATTGTAGCACTCTCAAACTACACAAAAATGCCAAAGGAGATGATAGGCGTTGGCAATGGCTCAGACCAAATAATTGATCTGATTCTTGGAAATCTGGCCTCAAAGGAAACTAGGATTTTGACATCTGACCCAACTTTTGGCTTTTTTGAAGAAAGATGTAAACTGTATGCCATACCAACAACTAGGATTCAATTCAATGAAGAAATGAATTTGTGCCTTGAAGATTTTATCACAAACTCCAAGAAGGCTGATATCTTGTATCTAGACTCCCCAAACAATCCAACTGGATTTCAGTTTCAAAGAAAACAGCTTGAAAAATTGATCCAGTCATTTAATGGGCTTGTAATCATAGACGAGGCATATGTCGAATTTGCAGGCTATTCTATTGCTAGCATGACAAAAAAGATGAGCAATCTAATTGTACTGAGAACACTTTCAAAATCATTTGGGCTTGCAGGGTTACGAATTGGTTATTTTATAGCTAACAAGAAAACTGTAGATGTATTTTCTCGAGTTATTCAGTATCCCTACCCGCTCAATACTGTCGCAATAGAAGCAGGAATTCTGGCCTTGAAACGCTCAAAATATTTTACAGATGCGGCAGACTTTGTGAAAAAGGAGCGTACTCGCATAATTGAGAAACTTCAAGAGATGAAAGTTTTCAAGGTCTTTGATTCTGAGGCAAACTTTGTTCTGTTTGCAGCAGATGGGGCAAGCCAGCGAATTCACAAGGCGCTCATAGAGCAAGGCATAGTGATAAAGAATTTGGGAAAGGTAGGCAAACATGATGGATGTCTCAGAGTTACTGTTGGTACTCAAGAAATGAATTCAAGATTTCTCACTGCAATACGTGATTTGTTGAATTGACCCTAAAAAAAATCAATGATGGCATCTATGTAGATGCACAAAAAATCGACAAGATCAAAAATTTAGACGCAATAATATTTGACTGTGATGGAGTACTAATTGATGTTTCAAATTCATATGATCTTGCAATAAAAAAAACAGTAGACTTTGTAGCAAATAAAATCGCCTCAATAAACAAACAGTTATCAGTCACAACAGAAATGATAGACAGCTTC
>Ga0187817_10001436_pt1 | contig 11643 bp, 11 predicted proteins | sample NC_wetland_sal_i_17_FD_132431 | JGI IMG/M metagenome (GOLD analysis project Ga0187817, IMG submission 132431) | Wetland sediment microbial communities from Neuse River Estuary, North Carolina, USA - SO4_2 | ecosystem: Environmental > Aquatic > Freshwater > Wetlands > Sediment | place: USA... | reverse complement strand
CGGGCCTGGACCGACCCCCGCTATCGTGACCTGCTGCTGTCGGACGGGAATGCGGCCGCGGCGCAGGCCGGCTTCGACAGGCTGAGCTACCAGCTGCGGGTGGTGGCCAACACCAACCAGACGCACAACGTCATCGTCTGCACGCTGTGCTCCTGCTACCCGGTGTCGCTGCTCGGGCCCTCGCCGGGCTGGTACAAGAGTTTCGCCTACCGGTCACGGACGGTCCGCGAACCCCGGGCGGTGCTGGCCGAGTTCGGCGTGACGCTGCCGGACAGCGTGCGGATCTCGGTCTGGGACTCGACGTCGGAGGCCCGGTACATGGTGCTGCCGGCGCGTCCGGCCGGAACCGGCGGGCTCGAGGCCGGCCAGCTGGCCGCCCTGGTGACCAGGAGCGGGCTCATCGGGACGGCGCTGGTATAGCGGCGAGCGTGCGGACCGCGGCTCGGAGCACGTCCGGCGGCTGCGTGAAGGCCAGGCGCACGGAGCTGGCCCCTCCGTTGCTCGCCCCTGCATTGCTAGCACTGAGCAGGCGGCCGGGGACCACGGCGACGCCCTGCCTGAGCGCAGCCTGGGCGAACGCGCTGCTGTCGGCCTCGCCGGGCAGCCGCGCCCACAGGCACGGCCCGCCGGCCGGCTCGGGCCAGGTCCAGCAGGGCAGGCTGGCTCGGAGCGCCCCGGCCAGAGCGTCGTACCGGGCCCGCAGCCACTCGCCGCGCCATTTGACGATGTCTTCGTGCGGCCCGCGCAGCAGCGCCGCCACCGTCGCCTGCTGGAAGGCGGTACTGCCCTGGTCGGTGGCGGCCTTGGCCGCGGCCAGCCGGGCAATCAGGCCGTCGCTGGCCGTGATCCAGCCGGTGCGCAGGCCGCCCCAGTAGAGCTTGGACAGCGACCCGATGCTAACCAGGTTGGGCCTTGGGGGGTGGTCCGGGCCGAGCGCGGCCAGCGGCGGGATACGGGGCCCGTCGCGGAGCGGCAGCTCGGCCAGGGTCATGTCGTCGACGAACAGTGTGTCCGGATGCGCGGCGGCGATCCTGGCCACGCGGTGCCGGGCCCCGGTCGGCATGACCAGGCCGGTGGGGTTGTGGTGGGTCGGGATCAGGTAGACCATGGCTGGGCGGTGCGTGCGGACCACGTGCTCCAGCCGCTCCGGGTCCAGGCCCTCGCCGGCCGGCATCCCGATCACCGCCGCGCCCGCCCGGTGCAGCGCGTCCAGCACGCCCGGGAACGTCGGGTCTTCGACCGCCACCGGCTGGCCGGCCAGGACCTCCGAGCGGATCAGCAGGTCTAGAGCCTGCTGGCCGCCGGTCGTCACGAGCACCTGTGACGGGCCGGCGGGCAGCCCGAGGCGTTCGGTCAGATGGCTGGCGATGGCGGCGCGCAGGGCCGGCAGCCCGTACGGGAAGTAGCCGGAGGTTCTGGTCAGGGCGTCGAGTTCGGCTCGGTCAAGGAGGGTTTCCGGGTCGGTCAGCGCCGCCGCCACCTGCGGCGCGCAGTCCACCGCGGCGAGGCTGAGATCCGCCTCGACCACGGCCTCTTCGAGCAGGCCGGCGAAGAAGCCATTGGCGCGGTGTACGGCGGCCGGGGTGGTGCGGTGCGGGACGATGCGAGTGCCCGCACCCTGACGGCTTTCGGCCATCCCCTCGTCGCGCAGCACCTGGTAGGCGGCGGCCACCGTGTTCCTGCTCACCGACAGAGCGGCGGCCAGGTCGCGTTCGGCGGGCAGCCGGAGCCCGGCGGGCAGTTCGCCGGTGTCGGCCAGGCGCGCGATCCGGGTCGCGAGCAGCCGGTACAGCGGGCCGTCCGCGGCAGGCCAGCGACCGAGCAGGTCGGTCAGGGCCAGCGCGCCGATGCCGGATGGCGGCCAGGCGGGCGGGGTCACGGCGACGCGAGCCGGAGCGAGCTGGCCAGGGCCCGCAGCGCGGGCAGCGGATCGGGGCCGAGGACCTGGACGGCCACGTGGTCCGCGCCAGCGTCCAGGTGCGCGGTGACGCCGCGGCCGAGCGCTGCCGCGTCGCCGTGCACGACCAGTGCGTCGATCAGCGCGTCGCTGCCGCCATCGGCGAAGTCGGCGTCCGTCCAGCCGAGCCGGCGCAGGTTGCTGAGGTAGTTGGTCATGCCGAGGTAGGGGTTCTGTACGCGCGGCCTGCCGATGGCGCGGGCCCGCTCGGGGTCCGCCTCGAGGACCATCTTCTGTTCCGGGGCGAGCAGTGGTCCCGGGCCGAGGATCTGCCGGGCCCGGCGGGTGTGCTCCGGCGTGACGAGGTAGGGATGGGCGCCCGCCGTCCGGTCGGCGGCGAGCTTGAGGACCCGCGGGCCGAGGGCGGCCAGCGCCCGTCCTTCGGCCGGGATCTTGAGGTCGTCGAGTTCGTCGAGGTAGCTGACGAGCTTGGCGTAGGGCTGCTGGTACTCCCGGGTGGCCTCGGGGTGCCCGATGCCCAGGCCGAGCAAGAAGCGGCCCGGGTGCCGGGCCGTGATCCGGTGATAGTCGGCGCCGATCGTCGCCGCGTCATCCTTCCACACGTTGACGATCCCGGTGGCCACGGCGATGTGGTCCGTGGCGTCAAGGAGGTTCTCGACCACGCCGAGGTCGCCGCCGGGGGAGCCGCCGACCCAGATCGCCCCGTAACCCAGCGCCTCGGCCTCCGCTACCACCTCCGGGGTGAGCCCCGACGGGTGCCGCCAAATACCGATCCTGCCCAGTTCGATGCCCATGCCTCGAACAGCCCGGCCGGGCCGCTTTTCATTCCGCCTCCGCGGTGCCTTGACGAGGCTACAGGGGTCAGCGATGAGCGAGACGGTGCTGCGGGCCCGCGGGCTGAGCAAGACGTTCGGCCGGGGCGAGGGCCTGGTCCAGGCGGTGGACGGCTTGCCGCAGGGCTCAGGATTCTGCCCATCCGGGGCGGCGTTCAGCCCGGATGGCACGCTCCTGGCCGTCGGCGACGAGAACGGCAACATCTGCATCCGAAGCACCGGCTGGCTCATCTGCGCAGCCGAGGTCCCAGAGGCAGCGTCAGACGCGCGCTTTCCCGGCGCCGAGTGCAGGCATCACCCGCCTGGGTGATGACACCTTTTCTCTTCTGACTCGCATAGACAAACCAAGATCTACATAGGTAGATTCCCTCCATGGGATCGCGTACTGAGTTCTCGCCCCAGACGCTGTCGGTGCTGGCGGCGTTGTGCGGGCAGCCGTCGGCGTGGCAGCACGGGTACGCGCTGGCCCGGCAGACCGGGCTGAAGTCCGGCACGCTGTACCCGATCTTGATCCGGCTGGCCGATCGGGGCCTGGTCGAGGCGTGCTGGGAGGAGGAGCCCGTACCGGGCCGGCCGCGCCGACACCTGTACCGGCTCACCGCTGACGGCCTGGCCAGTGCCACGACGGCGCTCGCTGAGGCGGACCTGGCTGCTAGCGAGGCGCGTCGGGCCGCGAGCCCGCGACGCGGGCGCAATGTCGCGGCGCCCGCGGTGCCATGAGCTGGCTGAGCCAGGCCTCGGCCGCGGCCGGGCGGGCCGCGGTCCGGGTGGTGCCGGACGCGCGGCGGGACTGGGCCGAGGCGGTCTGGGCCGAAGCACACGAGGTGCCGGCGGGCTGGCGGCGGCTGGCCTGGCGGGCGGGCGGGCTGGGGCTGGTAGCGAAGGAGGCGCAGATGGTGCGCAGGATCGGCATCGCGTTGCTGTTCGCGGTGGCGGCGGGGGCGGCGGCCTGGGGAGCCTGGCCAGGCTCCCCAGTCAGCCATGGCGCCGCGGTCCAGGGCGGTATCATCATCACGCTGACACTGCTGGTCGGCCTGCCGCTGCTGACCCGCTCGCTGCTCGGGCCGCCCGACAGCCGGGCGGCCCGGTGGCTCCGGGCCGGCTTCTATGCGGCCGTCCTGGCCACGATGCCGGCCCAGGCCGCCATCGGGCTGTTCGTCGGCGCGGTTCCGCGATCGGGTATCGACCGGCATATCTTCGACGTCGTCCAGGGCCCGGGGGTGCCGGGTAGCTCATCCGGCGGTCCAGACTGGGGGGGCGAGATAGGGATCCTGTTCCTCACGGCCTGCTACGTGGCGGTGGTCCTCGCGCTGACCGCGCGGCGCACCCCGGTGGCCCCGGCCACGCTGGCCATCGGCGCCGCAACGGGCCTGGTCCTGGGCGTCGTGATGTACGCGGTGGCACCGCTCGGGCTCAACGTCAAGTACCCATACAGGCCATGGCTGCACGGCTCCGCGGCTGATACGGTCGGGACCCTGGCCTGGATCCTGCTGTTCGGCGCGCCGCTGATCGCCGGCGCGATAGCGGGGCGGCGCTGCTATGTCCCGGACGACCCCGGCGAGGCCGGCGTCGCCCGGGCCTGGCAGGGCTTCGCCGCTGGGCTGGTGTCCGGCGGCGTCGGCGCCCTGTTCGTCACCGTTCTCGGCAGTGGCTCGGTGGCGCTGCTGGTCAAGTCGGCCTGGGTGCGGGACTGGCTTTATCGCGGGCACCACGTGACCGCCTCCGCCGTCTACGGCCGTGAGCTCTTCGCGAGCCAGAACGTGACGGCTTACTTCTTCCTCCTTGTCGCCTTCCCGTTCATCGGGCTGGTCCTGGGCTTGACCGGCGCGGGGATCGCCAACGTGAACGGCAGCAGCCGGGCCGGGAGCGGTGCGACTGATGCTCCCTGCCCGGCGGGATTGGGCCGAGGCGACGTCAGGCCGACGCTGGAGAACTGACCGCGTTGCGGAGCGGCTGAGCGCTCAGCCGCCGACCCGGGTGCCGCAGTTCGCGCAGAAGCGGGCCCCGCCGGGCAGCTCGGTGCCGCACTCCGCGCAGTGCGTCACGGCGGGCGCGAGCCCCTGGCCGCAGCTCATGCAGAACCTCGCGCCAGCCGGGTTCGCGGCCTGGCAGGACGCGCACACCGCTCCGGCCGCGGCCTGCTGGGCCGGAGGCTCGGGCTGAGGTGCGGCCTGAGCCGGGGGAGCCTGCTGCGGACTCTGCTGACCGCCTGGAGGCGGCTGGGGAGCGCCGCCCTGCGGCTGGCCGCCTGGTCCGTACGGCACCCCGTACTGGGCCGCCGCTCGCTGCGCGGCCTCTGCCTGCTGCGCCTGCATGGCCTGCGCCTGCTGGGCGCCGAATGCGCTGGCCAGCCCGAATCCGGCGCCGAGGAACGCGCCTTCGGTCCCGGCGCCGCCCTTGGCCAGGCCCTGCCCGGCACCGAGCGCCATCTCGCCCGCGGCGTAGTTCTGGAAGCCGCCCGCCAGCTGCGAGTAGCTGGTGTCCTTGGCCAGCTGCTTGAGCTGCTGCTCGTCCTCGGGGGAGAGGTTGATGTCGAAGTTGCCCATCCGGGTCAGCTGGACGCCATAAGCAGCGAGCTGACCGTTGCCGGCGTCGATGGTGTTCTGCTCGATCTCCGCCGAGTACGCCATCAGGCCGAGGATGGGCCACCCGTTGCGGATGATCTGTGTGGTGACGTGCGTCCGCAGCACCTTGAGCAGCTGGTCGCTGACCCAGGCCGCGATCCGCTCGTTGTCGGTGACGTCGACCGTGGCGGTCAGGTTGGTCACCAGCCGCGCCGGATCGGCCACGCGCAGCGCGTAATCCCCGAACACCCGCAGGGTCACGACCAGCCCGGTCCGCGGGTCCTGGACGTCGTCCACCCGGCCGCCGAACTTGAAGCCGGTGTACTCGCGGGTGCCGACGAAGTACAGCTCGGCCCGGTAGGCGTTCCCGCCGCTGACGTGGTCGATGATCGCCCCGAGCCCAGGCAGCTCGTTGGCGTCGATCTGGTGCCGGCCAGGGCCCAGGGTCTGCACGACCTGGCCCGTGTTGACGAACATCGCCATCTCGTCCGCATTGACGATCGCGCGCGTGTAGCGGCGGATTGTGATGTCCGGCCATTTGAAGACGATCTGACCTTTGCGGTCATCAGGTACGGCGATGAACTCCCGCCCGAGCAGTGCCATGGCAGAACCATACCCGCTGCCGAACCTTGAGGCATGAGGCTGCTTGATCGGGATATTCAGGTTGTCCAAAATCCCGCGATGGTTCCGGCCGCTGCCTCGCAGCGGCCGTTATCTGGACAACCCTCACTCGTCAAAGCTCTCTTCCCTGCTATCTTCCGAGCGTGGAAATGATCCAGTGCCAGTGGTGCCAGGCCCAGAACCAGCCGGGCACCACCAGTTGCCAGACCTGCGGCGCGCCGCTCGACGAGCGGGACAAGGTCAGTGACTCCGGCTGGCGGGAGGCACCCCGGCTGCGCGACATGACCGAGTTCCGGTTCTCCGGCAGTACCTGCCAGGTCGAGGGCGAGCTCGTCCCGGTGGCGGAGATAGCCCTCCATCCGCAGGATGGCGTGTACTTCGAGCATCACGTGCTGCTGTGGAAGGACGAGACGGTGCCGCTCTCGTCGCTCAACACCGGCGGCGGGATGAAGCGCACGGTCGGCGGCATGCCGCACATCGTGACGGTGGCGAACGGCCCGGGCCGGATCGCGTTCTCCCGGGACGCGCCGGGCGAGCTCGTGGTGCTGCCGCTGCACCCTGGCATGGAACTGGACGCCCGGGAGCACGCCTTCCTGGTCGCCTCCCACAGCGTCCAGTACTCCTTCGTGCGCATCAAAGGGCTGGTCAACCTGCTGCACGGCGGGAACGGCATGTACGTGGACCGCTTCGTCACGACCGGCTACCCCGGCATGCTGATGCTGCACGGGAACGGCAACGTGCTCGAGCGGACCCTGCGGCCAGGTGAGAAGATCCTGGTCGAGCCGGGCGGTTTCCTTTACAAGGACTCGACGGTGCAGATGCAGGCCGCGCAGATGCCGCTGAAGACGGGGTTTATGCGACAGGGCATGTACCTGGCCGAGATGACCGGCCCCGGCCGGGTCGGCATCCAGTCGATGTATGTCCACCACCACGCCGACTGAGGCCCAAAGAGACACGGCATGAATACCTATATATGCCGGTACTGCCGGCAGCCGAGTGACCCGAGCTCACCGACCTGCCCGCTCTGCGGGGCGCCGGTCGACATCCGATCCTCGATCAGCGATTCCGGGTGGGTCGAGCAGCCCCCGATCAAGGACATGGCCCGGCTCCAGTTCGGCCAGTCGCACGTCCAGATCGCCGGCACCACCGTCCCGGTCGCGGAGTTCAACCTCGGGTCGAACGACTGGATCTACTTCTCCCACCACGTGCTGCTGTGGACCGAGCCGCAGACCCGGCTGACCAACATGCCGATGCGCGGCGCCTGGAACCGCAAGCTGGCCGGGCTGCCGCTGGTCATGGTCGAGGGCCGCGGCCCCGGGCACATAGCGCTGTCCGACAACCACGCGGGCGAGGTCGTGGCCCTGCCCCTGCAGCACAACCAGCAGATCTGGGTCCGTGAGCACCGCTTCCTGACCGCGACGGGGAACGTTAACTACAGCTGGCATCCCACCGGCATCTGGTACACCACCGGGAGCGGGGATGACCAGGAGACCCACTACCCGATGGGCCAGTACGGTGACACCTTCGGCGCGACCGGAGGACCCGGGCTGCTGCTGCTGCACTCGCCGGGCAACACCTTCATTCGCGACCTGCAGCCCGACCAGAGCCTGCTGATCCAGCCGAGCGCCCTGCTGTACCGGGACGTCTCGGTCCGGATGTCCCTGCACCTGGAATACCCGCGGAACATGGGCTTCGCCTACTGGCACAGCCGGTGGAGCTACCGCAGCATCTGGCTCAGGATCTACGGCCCGGGCCGGGTCGCGGTGCAGTCCATCTACTCCCCGCCGGAAGACACCGAGATGATCACCAGCCACTCCTATGCGACTACCCACCACTGGTAACAGTAGTCACGGCGTGAGCGAAGGACGGGAGCCGAGCGCGGCCACGTCCGGCAGTGTGGTCGACCGGTAGGTCTGGTCGAACGCCGCCACTCGGCGCCCCCGCGACGATCACCTGCACCCGTCCGTGATCCCCGGTATACGGGGGCAAACCCCACCCCAAACAGGGGTGGAAGCCGCGTTCCCGCCCGCGCGCCAGGTCCATAGCGTGAAGGTCAGATGCACGTGGACGTGCCCGCCGCACGGGGGCCGGGCACGCTGCCGCACTGACAAGGGAGGCATCTCATGATCGAGGCACGCGGCCTGGTCAAGCGCTACGGCTGCACCACCGCCGTGGACAACCTCAGCTTCGACGTCCGGCCCGGCACGGTGACCGGGTTCCTCGGTCCGAACGGCGCCGGGAAGTCCACCACGATGCGGATGATCCTGGGCCTGGACCGGCCGGACGCGGGGACGGCCCGGGTCAACGGCAAAAGCTACCGCGAGCTGCGCTGGCCGCTGCGCGAAGTCGGCGCGCTGCTAGAGGCCAAGGCGTTCCACTCCGGGCGTTCGGCCCGGGCCCACCTGACCGCGCTGGCGGTGAGCAACGGCATCTCGCGCCGACGGGTCAACGACGTGCTGGAGATCACCGGCATGGGCAAGGCCGCGGACCGGCGCGCGGGCAAGTTCTCCCTGGGCATGGCCCAGCGGCTGGGCATCGCCGCCGCGCTGCTCGGCGACCCGGCCGTGCTGCTGCTCGACGAGCCGGTCAACGGCCTGGACCCGGAGGGCATCCGCTGGATCCGCGCCCTGCTGAAGAACCTGGCCGCGCACGGCCGCACCGTGCTCGTCTCCAGCCACCTGATCAGCGAGGTCGCGCAGACCGCGGACCAGCTGATCGTGATCGGCCAGGGCCGGCTGCTGGCCCAGACCACCGTCGCGGAGCTCTCGGCCCGCAGCAGCTCGCTGGAGGAGGCGTTCTTCCAGCTCACCGACGGCAGCACCGAATACTCGAGTACCTACATGCCTGACGACAAACTGAGGAGCGTGTCATGACCGCCGCGACGCTCGACCGCGCCGCTGACGCCAGGACCGAAGGGCACTACGGCTTCCGCACCGTGGCCCAGATGGAATGGCTGAAGCTGCGCAGCGTCCGCTCGACCTGGTGGACCCTGTTCGTCTTCGCGGCCGGCATGATCGGCCTGGCCATCCTGGTCATGAGCCACCAGCACTGGGCCACCATGTCGGCGGCCGACCGCGCCTCGTTCGACCCGACCAATGACAGCTACGCCGGGCTGGCCATCGGCCAGCTTGCCATCGGTGTCCTCGGCGTGCTGGCGGTGACCAGCGAGTTCTCTTCCGGCATGATCCGCGCCACGTTCGCCGCGGCCCCGCGCCGCCCGCTGGTGCTGGCGGCCAAGGCGGCCATCGTCGCGACGGTGACGCTGGTGGCGGGGGAGATCCTGGCCTTCGTCGCGTTCGGGGTCGGCGAGGTGGTGCTCAAGAGCCCGGCTGCGCACGCCAGCCTCAGCCAGCCGGGCGTGCTGCGCGCGGTGCTGATGGCCGGCGCCTACCCGGCCCTGATCGGGCTCATCGGCCTCGGCCTGGGCGCGCTCATCCGGCACACGGCGGGCGCCATCAGCGCCGTGGTCGGGGTGCTGTTCGTGCTGCCGCTGATCCTGGTCCCGCTCGGGACCTCGGTCCAGAACGCGGCCGGGCAGTTCATGCCGATGCTGATCGCGGAGAACTCGCTGACCGCGGTCAAGCCGGTGGCGCACAGCCTGTCGCCTGGCGTCGGCTTCGCCCTGCTGTGCGGGTACGCGGCGGCCGCGCTGGCCGCGGGCGGCTGGGCCCTGGCCCGGCGCGACGCGTGACCGCGGGCCTGCGCGGGAGACAATAAGGTCCATGGACGAGGACATCCGGCGGGTGGCGGGCACCGTCCTGGGTGCCCTGTTCACCCGCCGGACCGTCCGCGAGCTGCTGTACTGCGGCGTCGGCGGGGTGGCCGGGGTGGCCGGGTTCTGCATCACCGTCGTGATGCTCGCCTTCGGCCTGACCATTTCCGTGTCGGTCCTCGGCACCGTGATCGGGTTGCTGCTGCTTACCCTGGCGCTGCGGGTCAGCCGACGGCTGGGCGCGCTGCACCGCCGCCTGGCCTCCTGGCTACTGGGCTACCGGGTCGACGCGCCGCCGAAGTTCCAGCCCGGCACCGGCATCCTCGGCCGGCTCGACAAACGGCTGCGGGACCGGGCCGCCTGGCGGACCATCTCCTACAGCCTGATCAAGCTGCCCGTCGCGGCCGTGCAGCTGTATACGGCCACGGCCGCGGTCCTCGGCCTGATAGACCTTACCTTTCCGGTCGACTGGGTACTGTTCCGGCACCATCCCACGGGCCCGGCGAGCCCGATGGTGGCCTTTAACCCGGTTCCGTTCGGTGGAAATTTCCGGATCTACGGCTGGCCGGGCACCTTCCTCCCCGCCCTGGTCGGCGCGGCATGCGTGCTCGGGGCGACCTGGCTGGCCCGGGCCATCAACGCGGGTGACCGCCGGCTGGTCCGCGCCCTGCTCGGGCCGAGCAGCATGGCCGAGCGGGTCAGCGAGCTGGAGCGGACCCGGACGCTGGCGGTGGAGGATTCGGCCGCGGCGCTGCGGCGGGTCGAGCGGGACCTGCACGATGGCGCACAGATGCGGCTGGCCGCGCTGGCCATGAACCTCGGCATGGCGCGGGAGAAGCTGGGCGACGACTACACCAGCCCCGACAACGCGACGGTGCGCGAGCTGATCGACGCCGCGCACCGCAACGCGGTGGACGCGCTCGCCGACCTGCGCGACCTGGCCCGCGGCATCCACCCGCCCGCGCTCGACAACGGCCTGCCCAGCGCCCTGGCCACCCTGGCCGCCAGCAGCGCGATCCCCGCGTCGGTCACCGCCGACATCAGGACCCGGCCCGCTCCGGCCATCGAGACGATCGCCTACTTCTGCGCGGCTGAACTGATTGCCAACGCGACCAAGCACAGTTACGCGAATCAGATCACGGTCAATATTTTTATCGAACGGACCGGCGTGCTCCGCCTCGAGGTCACCGACGACGGCATCGGCGGGGCGGACGCGACCGCCGGTAGCGGCCTGACCGGGCTGGCGCAGCGGGTGTCCACGGTGGACGGGCACCTGGAGATGTCCAGCCCGCCGGGCGGCCCGACCACGGTAACCGTCAAGCTGCCGCTGAAGGCCTGAGGGAGCATCAATGCGTGTGGTGATCGCCGAGGACGCCGCGCTGCTGCGGGAGGGGCTGACCCGCCTGCTCCAGGACCGCGGCCATTCGGTGTGCGCGGCGGTGATCGACGGCGATGCGCTGCTGGCCGCGGTGGCCGAACATCAGCCCGACGTGGCGGTGGTCGACATCCGGATGCCGCCCACCCACACCGACGAGGGACTGCGCGCCGCGCTGGCCATGCGCAAGGCCTTTCCCGGCACCGGGGTGTTGATGTTCTCCCAGTACATCGAGACGTCCTACACCGCGCAGCTGCTCGAGGGGGGCGCCGCCGGCGTCGGCTACCTGCTCAAGGACCGGGTGGCCAACGTGGCCGAGTTCGCCGCGGCGCTGGAGCGGGTGGCGGGCGGTGGCACTGCCCTGGATCCCGAGGTGGTCAGCCAGCTGTTCCGGGCCAGCCGGCAGCGCGGCGGGCTGGCTACGCTCACCCCGCGGGAGCGCCAGGTACTGGCTCTGATGGCCGAAGGCCGGTCGAACTCGGCGATCGCTACCGAACTTGTGGTCTCCGGCGGGGCAGTCGAGAAGCACGTGGCCAGCATCTTCACCAAGCTCGGCCTGCCGCCGGACGAGAGCGACAACCGCCGCGTCCTCGCCGTCCTCCACTACCTCGGCTCCCCGG
>Ga0187817_10001435_pt1 | contig 11645 bp, 4 predicted proteins | sample NC_wetland_sal_i_17_FD_132431 | JGI IMG/M metagenome (GOLD analysis project Ga0187817, IMG submission 132431) | Wetland sediment microbial communities from Neuse River Estuary, North Carolina, USA - SO4_2 | ecosystem: Environmental > Aquatic > Freshwater > Wetlands > Sediment | place: USA: North... | reverse complement strand
TTCGTTGCAATCGTCCTAATTTCCAGTCTTGCATTTTTCAGGACGCTGAGCGCGTTGGTTCGTTACTCCTTGCACAACGAATCCAGTTCGCACATCGTCCTTATTCCGTTGATCGCTGTGTTCCTGCTCTATACAAAAAGGCAAACCGTATTTTCAATCACCCGGACGTGCACGGGTTCAGGAGTTGGCCTGGCGCTCGGCGGGCTGATTCTCTATGGGCTGGCGAATCGAGGATTCTTACTACACGATGGGAATTGGGCTCTGTCCGTGGAGACATTTTCGGTGATCCTTGTGTGGCTGGGAGGATTTCTTCTTTGCTACGGATCCGTTGCGTTACGAGCGGGAGCCTTCCCGCTACTCTTTCTTCTCCTAATGGTTCCACTCCCGGATGCGATCTTGGATCGACTTATTCGTGCGCTGCAGGAAGGTTCCACGGAAATTGCGTATCTCATATTCCAGGCGGTGGGCACTCCCGTCCTGCGGCAGGGGTTCCTCCTTTCCGTCCCAGGGATCACGATCGAAGTAGCGAAGGAATGCAGCAGCATTCGTTCCAGTACCGCGCTATTTATTACCTGCCTCCTTGCGGCTCACTTGTACCTCCAGACAGGGTGGAAAAAGTTACTGTTGGCCCTTCTGAGCATCCCGCTTTCCGTTATCAAGAACGGCATACGAATCGCGACTTTGACGTTACTGAGCATTTACGTGGACCCTGGATTCTTGACGGGCAGGCTGCACCGTGGAGGAGGGTTTGTTTTTTTCCTAGTGGCGATGCTTCTTCTCTGGCCCGTGGTTGTGATACTGAAGAAGACGGAAAAACCTCAGAGTTCTGCGAATACCGCTTGACCTGGCCCGGTTTTCGGTCCAGTCACATCTTTGCGGTTCGCCAAATCCAAAGTTGCCTGCGCTGATTACGACACGGCTCTGAATTAGAACGTGTGCCGGTATTCGAGCCGGACGATGTGCTTGTACCAATCGTCGCGAGTGAGCGCCTGGCCGAAGCCCACGTAGAACGAATCATGGAGGCCAATGCCGGTGCGAATGCCGGCTTTCAGGTTGACGATGTTCATTCCGCCCACCTCTTTGTCCCCCTCGACGACACCATCGACGATAGGTTGCGTCTGAAATCCATTTATGACGTGCCAGCCGAACAGTTCGACGACCGGCGTGATCGTGAAATTGTTTCCGCGATAGAGCTTGTAGCTTGGCCCGAGCCCGTAGAAGAAAATATCACCTGCAAATCCTTCGGAGCCGGCCGTCGGAACTCCCGCCGATCCTCCGATCGGATGCCAGTCGCCCACCTGGCCTTCAAGAGTCCACCTGTCCGTGAACCTGTGATACGCAAGTATGGAAGGTTCAACGCTGTAATGATTCGTCCCCAAGCCCTTCGACGCATCGCCTGAGGGGAAATAGCTCTTGAACTGAAGTGTAAGGTACGTGCCCTCGGACACCACGGCGGCATACTTGATTCCCGCTGTTACGTCGCTGATCCCAGACTGGTTCGCGAAACCAGGAAATGGAGGTATGCTTTGAAAACCCTGCGGTTGGAGCCAGCGGATGGGGACTTCGACAAACGCCGAAAAGCGGCGCTGAGGCGAGTATTCAGCGTTCATGTAGAGCTGTTGGTAGTTTAAGGCAGTCGGTACACCGGGCCCAGGTCCAGGGGCATTCAGATCTTGAGCCGGGCCGGACAACATGCGATAGCATGCACACTTCGCGTAGAAGAACTCCGCGCGATCAGGAAACCGATCCTCGAAGGCATCGTCGAAACGAATTCGAACTTCCGACTGGACAATAGGATTGTCTATATAGCCGACCATGCTGCCGGGAATCTCCGGCTTGGGTTTCGATGTCTGTTCGGAGGGTTGGGCCTTCCTGGTATTCGATTGTGCCGACGCCGATGAACCGCCAGATTCCTTCGCGCCACTGGAAATGAGGGCTCCATTTTGCATATAGCCAGGATCCTTGTCCTGCGCGGCGGCCATGAGGGGGATAAGAATGAAAAGGAATAGGTGCGCGCGTCTCATTCGTCGCTCCTTTGCCTGGAAGTTTCCGCCTCTTTACCTTGATTCTTCCGCTGATGCAACTCTTTTTGCAGCTCGCGGTAAGACCTCGTAAGATTACTTCGATCGGGCTCCGCTATATCCGGAAGCACGCTCACCAGGCTGGTAAGGGCCACTTCAGCGTACCCGAAATTGCCTGATTGAATGCTCTCGCGGGCGAACTCCTCGTATTGATCGGCCAGATGCTTATTTAGAACATGCAGCTCGGGGTGCCCCGAGGGTCCCAGCAAGAGGTGGAGCATGTGAGCTTTGGCGCGTTCCCTCTCGAGCGAGGGTGCCGGCGTGGCCAGTTCCTCGAAAAGGTCGACAGCTTGGTGACTGGCTCGTCTCGCTTGAGACTTGTTGTCTTGATAAAAATATAGCAACGCCAGGTTATTGTAAAACTGGGCGAGCTCAAGTCTGTATTCCCAGCGATCCGGAGTCATTTTCAGCAGCCCTTCCTGAATTCGGACTGCACGTTCCAAGAGGGACTGTGCTTTTGAGAGCTGCCCCTCTTCTCTCAGCACGTTCCCGAGGTCGTTGCAAACTCGGGCCAACTCATGAGACGGCGAATCCCCCGAGACGTCGGTTTGCGAGGTTTCTTTCCTCCCCACCAATGGTTCGAGGAGTTGAATGGCATCGCCAAAGTCGGATTCTGAGGCTTTCAGGTCTTTGCCATCGTAACGTAGAATCCCGCGATTGTAGTAAGTCCGGGCCAACTCTTGTTGGTACTGCGCGTTCTGTGGAAACTCGCCGTGCAGTTCCTGTTGCAAGGGCAAGGCGTTGTCGTATTCCTTCTCTGCGTCGGAGCGCTTGTACGGTGTGTTCGGCTTTTTTTCCAACCATTGACGAAGCGTTTCACCCAGCCAGTTGTGAGCGTAGGCCAATGCCTGTCGATACTCAGCAATTTGGGGACTTTTCTGGTGCAGTTTCTCGAACTCACCGATGGCGTCCTTGTACTGCGTCACCGCATCTGGATACTTTTCCAGCAGGCGATTGATGTCGCCCAATTTGGAATGCACCATAGCGGTTTCCATCTGGAATTCCGGGTTGCTTGCTTGTTGCTTGGCCAGATAGCCGGAGTAGAAAACTTCGGCCTTCTCGAGCAATTCCCTGCGGAACTGCTCGAATTGCGGAACATCTGCAGACTCGCGGGCTTGATCGCGCCCTGCGGAGGACAAACTCTCATCCACAGCTTTCATGGCCAATTGCAAATTGGTTTCGGCTCGGCGCGTTTCTCTCCACGCAAAGTAGGTTAGAAACAACGCTCCGCAGAGCAGCACTGCCAGCACACCCACTGCCAGCCGGGCGCGCGCAAGCTTGCGCTTTCGCTGCGTTTCGCGTTCGGCCTCGACACGATCCCGCTCCTTCTTGCTGCGATCCAGAAAACCCATCGCGCGGTCAAAATAAGGGTTGTAGCGCTCGGCCCACGCCTTCGTGGGTTGGTCCTTACTCTTCCATTTCAGACCGAGCTCGAGTTCCGGATTGCGCCAAAGTCCGGCCGTACCTTCGTCAAACCACAAGGCCGCCTGCGAAAGGCGAGCGTATATGCCGGCGGAAGCTCGTTCTTCGTCGGCCCAACGGATGAGCCGGGACCAGCAGCGCATCAGGCTTTCATGGGATAGGTCGATAATTGAGCTGCCGTTGAGGGACACGGCCGTTGGCGGCATCAGAAAGCTCCGGCTGGGCTTCCTAAAAATCTGAATGATCTCAATTAGGGCGGCTTCGGGGACTTCGCAGATGGCAGCCAGTTCCTGAACCGAAGTCGGCCGTCTAATGCCGCGCTGATCGGTGAAGGTATCTGTGAGAGCCTTGAACATGTGCTCGACGATCCGGCGCTTCGCCTGGGAGTCAGCTTCCTGATAAGCCTCTTCCGCATGAATGGACATGGCCTCGCGCAAGGTTCCAACGGCTTCGTAATCGGCGATATCCATTGCTTGCCCGGGGCGGTGATGTTGTCGCCAGTGATCCCAGGTCCGCATTAAGGTGTGCTGCAGCACCGGCAGTTGGTCGTGATCGATCCCCACTTCGTTCAGCAAACGTGGAACGAGCCGTGGAGCAATTTCTCCGCCAGCCACGGCTACCGGGCCGACGATGGCCGATCGGAGTTCGTCGCGGGTCATGCGCGGGACAAGGTACTGGCCGGCGTTAATCGCTTCGGGGAGGCCCGGAAACTCAATGCAGTCGCCGACGAAGTCCGAGCGCATGGTGAGCACGATGTAAATCGATACCTCGGTCTGCTGGGCTGCCGCGAGCAAAAGCTTGACGAAGGCCACGGCATCGTCGTCCGAATTTTTGATCTGACGGGTTCGCCGGAAGCGGAACAGTTCTTCGAATTGATCGACGATCACGAGGACATTGTCGCGGGACGGAAGCGCTGCCTGACGCACTGCCGCCACCAAACCCAGACTGCTGCGGCGCAGCGTCGCTTCCAGGAGCACACGGTTCGTAGTGGCAAGCTCTCCCGCCGTTCCAAGCACATCGGGGGCATCCAAAGATGCAGCCAGGTGACCGATGGGATTCTCACCGGGACGGAAAGTAGCCACTCGCCAGCTCGAGCCGGCATTGACCATGAATCCACCTTGAAGAGCAGGGATCAGTCCGGAGCGAACCAAAGACGACTTGCCGCTGCCCGAAGTGCCAACGACCGACAAGAGGCGGCTGGAGCGCAGGCGCCGCAAAAGTTCATCAATCTCTTTTTCTCGGCCGAAAAAGAGGTGCTCTTCCTCAGGCTCAAACGGGCGAAGACCAGGAAAAGGGTTCAGTAAGGCTTCGGGGCTCATCAACCTTGACCTATCTCCATCAGGATCTCAGACGAGATATGAAAGGCTGCAGAGGAGCAGGCGAAAAGCCGTCAAATTGGGGGATGACCAAGGCCTCATGCGTTCGAAAGCGCTCTTTCTCCTCCGTTTTTGGGGGAACCAAGGAAACTGCGACGATCGGCCCTGGCTTTGTGCGGCCGTACCCGGCGCTTTTCTGGAACTCACGCAGTTTCCGGCGCAGCCAACATTCGCTGGCCCCTCCGTGTAAGATCAGCGCGGCATCACACGTGCGGAGATTTTCGTCATGGTAATCGCGAATTTCCGCTTCGTCACCTGTGAATGCAGGATGTAGCACCTCAAATCCTTGCTCGAATAGATAGTCCGCCCACGGGGCGACCTGGTTTGCGTCTCGCTGATCGTAAACAAGGTAGAGTTGAGAAGCAGTACGTGCTCCAGCCGCAATTCGCTCCGCGGTAGTGCTGAGAGACCCCTTCAGGCGCTCGTGGATGAGGGTCCTTAGATCCTCGACCGAGGTCTCGAGTAAATCTGCGCCCTTTTGAATTCCCGGATCGGTTCGAAGCTGTTCGATGACCCGGCGTTGTCTCTCGTCGGTGACCACTAAGCCGGAAGGCAGCCACAACAGGCGTGAAAAGGCGCCTTGCTCACCCCTTGCGATGGCAAGCTCGTTCTGGATTTCCAATATGGATTTCTCGCTCGCCTCGGGCACAAGGCCATAGCTCTTGCCCACCAAATGAATCGATAACCGGCATCGAGCCAGATCCTCGCGAATGGCCTCCCTTAATTCCGATACAACTAGTGGCAAAGCGCGGGTGGGAAGTACCGTGTAACCGTGCTGCTGGAGGTCTCGCCGAAGCGTTTCACGCTGCTCCCTCAAGTCGGAGGTAACCTCGGCAAGAAAGATTGCTTCGGTCTGAGCCGCGGGGGCCGGGGTGCTGGGCGCCTGGGGAGCCTCAAGAATTTCGAGCATGCAGCATATGTCATGCGCCAAGTCGTCGAGCCGGAGCCAGAAATCCCTTTGAGCTTCGGAACCGAAGACTTCGTTCAGCTCATAGACTCTCCCGGAATCCGGGTCAACCTTAAAGAATTGATAGCCGATGAAAGTCTGTAGTTCGGGCGGATGCAACTCCAGGGGCACGGGTGTTTTCAGCACCTTGAATATGCGGGCCTTATCGCGGAAACGGACGCCGCCCTGCTCTTCGGCTGCTTTCCAGAACTCCGAAAGTTCCTTGCGGGTCCACTCGGACTTCACGTAGCGGGGCGAAACGACCGAGACGAGAGCAGCGACACGGTGGAGCTGGTCCACAAGCACGTCGCCAATGACATCATTGCCATTGAGCTTAGGGTCCCGCCAGATTTCGGGCCGTTTGCCCAGAAGTTGCGCCAATCGAATCTCGAGGGCGCGATGCAGATTCGTAACCCATCCTTTGCCGCCTTCAATCAGCTCGACATTGTCAAGGTGGGCGTAGCTGATGAAGGCGTCCTTTTCGAAATTCATTTCATGCTCCCTCTACATTTACCGAGATCGGACTCCCACGGAGGCGGCATGGGACGAAGATATCATCGCCCCCTCGTCTGCCGCGACAGCGTGGTTTACAAATCCCCCATGATCGGATGTCCCGAAGCCTAGGCGACATCATGCGGGACAGGCCGCTCATCCGCGTTTCGCACCTTGCTACGCCGCAAAACATACATGGGAAAACTGCCGTATCCCTTGGCCATTGGCGTCTGGCCGACATAGTCGCAATGAAACTCCCTTACTTGCTCGGCCTTCGCCAGTGCGGCAAAATTTTGACTGACGTAGATCGCGCCCGGAGGCGTGATCGGCTCGATGCGCGCCGCGCGGCTCACGTGCGCTCCGACGTAACCTATGCGGGCCGTCACCGGATCGATGCACGCGTAAGCAGGGCCGGCATGAAGCCCCATGCGAAGCGCCATTTCGGATTCTAATCCCTTTGCAAACCAGTCCGTAGTGGAGACGCGATCGGACAGTTCCAGCGCGAACTGGCCGGCATCCCGGACCTTCGAGAAGACGAAATATAAGGCGTCGCCCCAAGTATTGCAATTTATAGGGGCGTGCGAAGTGGCCGACAAGAGCTGACCGACGAGCCCCCAAAAATGGCGCACGAAGAGCGGAACTTGCAATTCGGAGAGTCTGCTGAAGCCTTTGGCGTCCGCAAAGAGCATGCTGACGATTTCCGGGGAAAATTCCGATTGGCTCTTAGGCGCCGGTTTTGGCCGGGGCGGTACGACCGGCTCCGAAGTCAGTTCCGGGCAATCGCGCCGGAGAATCTCCGCAAGATCAATGATCTCAACCCGATTGCCAAAACTTCTCCATCGCTCGACGGTGCTCGCGGTCCCATAAGGCCCGTCGCCGGGCTTCATATCCCAAACCGTCAGGAAGGCGAGCTCGACGCCAAGCTGCTCCGCTCGTTCGCAGGCCGATCCGTGGAGGATCCTGTTGGCGTAGTCGTAGACGATGCTGCCGCCGAACAATCTTTCCCGAGAAACGATTTGAACGTTCGGGTCTCTCGCCAGGACACGATCGAAGCGCAAGCGCCAGTCGGTGCCGGGTATGATGTCCACGCAGTCGGTGACAAAATCAGCGCGATTGTATGGCAGGCTGACATTGATTTCTCCCTGGAGTTCGAGCATCGCCTCGTGGAACAAGATATCGGACCCGCACGCGGCGGAAGCGTACCCGAAGCCCGCATCCAGACTCTTCAGCCGCTCGCGAATCGCCGCAGAGACTGCGGGCTCGAGTTTTGCGGGAAAGCGAGGCCAGGGGCGTCCCGGCTGATCGATCATATGACCGACAAAAACCGCTACCCGCGGGATCCGAAACCAACGCCGGACTCGTTCCTCATCCGCGCCAAGAGCCTTCGCCAGAACACGAGCCTGGCGGAACGAAGTTTGCCGATCTCCCCAGGCCTTGCCGGCAAGTTGCATTGCTTTTTCGTAGTTCTCGCCGGCCTGAACCAAATTTCCCAGGATCAGAGCGGCTTCCCCTTGTGTTGCGAGGAGCCAATAGAGGTCGGAGCGGTTTAGGTTCGAGTCATCCAAGTCGCGCTCGCAGATTTTTTGAATCTCTCGCGCGAGCTCTTCGGCTCGAGACTTTTCGCCGAGCAGTACGGCCATCGTCGCCGCGTTGATTCCACTGTAGTATTTGCCGGTGAGCTTATAAGCCTCGGCGTAGTACGCGTAGGCATGGGCGAGATGCGATTTTTCCATGCCGGGGTCGCAGGCCGCCAGAGCGATGCTCTTGTGCGTGCGAGCAAGCAATGCCAGGGTCTCCTCGTCCCGGAAGCCGTCGTCGTACAAGCGCCCCAGTTCAACATTTGCGATCTCGACCGCGCCGCTGCGGGCGAGTGCCAGAGCGTGAAGCTGGCGAAGACGAACGTCCTGCCCAAAATGGCCCAACCCTTCAGAAGCGACGTCGTACGCAATCAGTGGTTCTCCGACGCGCAGCAGCCGTTCCGCTAAGGCGCGATAAATTGGCGCCGGGAGATCCTTTTTGAAATCGCGTGTGGCCCAAAACGAAAGTATTGCTGCCTTATCCTGAGTTGCGAAGCCTGCTTCGATTGATTCTGGCTCGATAAACTTACTTACTTGCGCAGTCAAAGCTCCGTTGGTATGGAAAGCTTTCCCTGATGGAGCCTCGATGCGATAGCCTATGCCCAATAGGGCCTTAATGGCTTCCATCGCGCTCAGGCGGTCATAGCTCTTCTCGGATTCCGGCAAGTCGTCGTAGGGGACGAGACTGGGGTGCTCTTTGCGGGCATCATCTCGCTGGAGACCAAATTTCCATCCCTCCGCAATCCGCCTGTGTGCCCAGAGGTCATGAGTATTGCGCGCCAGAAGCTCCGTCAATTCATCGATGTCCTTTGGAAGCTTTGTTAGGGACGTGTCAATCGGCTTCGGTTTATAGGTCATGGAAATTCTGTCGCTAGGCTACCTGCTGCATCGCGCATCATCAATCACTTCCGCTGAAAGGCGGCACGGGCCCAATGCGCTAGCGGTCAATGGCATCATCATAGAAAGCACTTCTACTGTGTCCTAGTCTTTTTTGTCATTATGAAATCTTTCAGGGCCGCCAATGTCGACTCGCCCAAGTCCTGCGTCACGACGGTCGTCGGGCGTACAGCACTGCCATCACGATTCCCTTGTTGGGGTTAAGCTAACTCATTCGGCCATGCATCGGGTAGCCGAAACTGAGTAGGTTGCGTTTGCGGGTCAGAGGAGACTGACCAGCCCGAGGATTTGTACATGTTCCAAGGACAGAGTCTACATGTTGACCGGACCGGGATTCGCAAGAAGTGAGGGTCGTCCCTTGGTATAGGTGTTGACGTATTAAGTTCCACGATTCCAATGACATGAAGAGCACTGACTCGGAGGGGGCCACCGTCTTTGTCGACTTGGTTGCCGCCCTTTGAGCTGAAGCAATACGATCAGGTAGCGGCCGGGCCTTTGAATTGGGATATCCAGAAAAAAGAGGAGCGCCCGGTGCCGCAGGTCAGTCATAGTACTGTCCACTGGGACGGGTCAATGCCTGTCCCAAGTATGTACTTCTGTCCAGTAGTTTTGATCATCTCTGCTGCTCGACAATTTAACTGTTCCCCAGTAAAGTGATGCCCCCAAGATCGCTCAGGGGGAGCGGTGCGGCAGCCACGTAATCCAAAATACGGCTGAGCCGATTTGAGCGGCTGCAACCGCACTCAGTTCGCGAATCGTCCGGACTTTCGATTGACGGCATTGGGGCGCAACGCTTAGATAACCCTTGGATGATGAGCACATCATCAATCGCTCAAGATCTGGAACTCGAAATTAAGCGTTTGGCTCTTTCAGCGACATTCGGCACAGGAAAAATGACAGACGAATCAAATTGCTCTGGCTCCGGCTCAAGACTTTCACCTCGGAGCGACTAAGTTGCGCAGATGAAGAAAACATTCTCATTCATTTGTTTCCTGTTGCTGGCGGCGTCCGCGACCCACGCACAGGTCGCGAACCAGCATCTCACCATCAGTCCAAACGGGAAATATTTCTACAACTCCATTACCGGCGAACCTGTTTTCATAACGGGAGAGGATGGATTTCTTCTCTCGCTCGAACTCGCGTCTAATGCCGATGTAAATACCTACCTTTCCACCAGAGCATCACAAGGCTTCAACGCTGTTTGGCTGGGGGTGACAGATCGGTTTGACCAGAACAGCGCACCGAACGATGCAAGCGGGCTCGCACCGTTCACAGGCGCATGGTTTGTGGGGCCAAATGCGGCGTACTGGGCGCATCAAGATTACGTCATACAGTTGGCGCAATCCTATGGCATCACTGTGTTCTTGCACCCTTCCTTTATCGGGGACAGGGATGGCAGTGCGTACGATGCGCCAGAATGGGCCGCTAGTTCCGTAGCCACGATTCAAGCCTATGCAACTTTTATCGGTCAGCGTTATGCTGGTTATAACAACATCGTCTATGTGTTGGGTGGAGACCACGACCCAACGAACACGACGTATCAGCCGAAACTAGTAGCCTTCGGTGCGGCACTCGCGGCGGCAGACCCGAATCACATAATCACCATCGAGAACTGTGAGGGCTGCTCGACGAATCTCAGCACGAGCACCTATACGGCCAGCACGCTTCCGCCTTGGATAGGTGCAAATTGGGCCTACGTGTCGCAAACAGACATAGTTTCGGTGTGTAATGCGGCGTACAACAGCAGTCCATTTCTCCCGCCTCTTGAGGGTGAGGATTATTATGAATTGGAGCACTCCCCTCCCATTACGGCCTTACAGGTTCGCACAGAAGGCTATCAGGAAGTCTTGAGCGGTTGCTACGGCGGCCGTGTATTCGGCAACGGTCCCATCTGGGCGTTCGATGCCACGAATGAAGGAAACTCATCCATTACTTGGCAGAGCCAGTTAACTTCCGGGGGCTCTCTCGGCCAACAGTACATGGGTTACCTGATGAATTCACGCGAGCACTGGCTCATGGTTCCTGATATCTCGCACACCTATCTGACGATGGGGTTCGGCTCAGGCGTGACAGAATCTGTTCTGTCGCGCACGTCCGATGGGCAGACGATGATTGCCTATATTCCGAACGGCAACGCGACGACCGTCACGATTAACATGGCCGGAATCTCATCATCTTCTTCGACAGCCAATGCCAATTGGTTTAACCCGCTGACGGCTGCTGTGACATTTATCGGTTCCTTTGCTAACACTGGCGCGAAGACCTTCACCCCCCCGGACGACAATGACTGGGTGTTAGTCATTGACGATGCTTCTGCTAATTTGGGTGCGCCCGGGGCAGAACCACTCTCAAACCCACTCCCTGCAATCGCATCTCTGAATCCATCGACGATTGCCGCCGGCGGACCGCAATTCACTTTGACCGTTACTGGCGGCGGGTTTGTGCAGGGTTCGGTGGTGAATTTCAATGGTGCGGCGGAGATGACGGCGTTCGTCAACGCGGGGCAATTGACGGCCACCATCCCGGCCGCCGCTATCCTCAACGCCGGGAATGCCAACGTGACCGTGACCAATCCGGTTCCGGGCGGTGGTACGACGTCAAACTTCGTGTTCGTAATTTCAGGCTCGACGAATCCGGCGCCCACACTGACCTCGATTGCGCCCACAAGCGGGACGGCAGGAGGTGCGGCCTTTGCATTGACCCTGACGGGTACGGGCTTTGTGAGCGGCGCCACAGTGAACTTCGGGACGAACCCGGCGATTACACCGGCGTCCATCAGCAGCACGCAGATCGTGACGACGATTCCGGCGGGAGAAATCACGACGGCGGGGACGGTGAATGTGACGGTGACGAA
>Ga0187817_10001432_pt1 | contig 11658 bp, 8 predicted proteins | sample NC_wetland_sal_i_17_FD_132431 | JGI IMG/M metagenome (GOLD analysis project Ga0187817, IMG submission 132431) | Wetland sediment microbial communities from Neuse River Estuary, North Carolina, USA - SO4_2 | ecosystem: Environmental > Aquatic > Freshwater > Wetlands > Sediment | place: USA: North... | reverse complement strand
GTGGGGATTACGGATACGTACGTTTCACCGCTGACGCGCGCTTGCCAAGAGACGTTTCTTGCTTCCATAGATACCGTTAACTTCGGAGCGTCTTACGCAGCGCCGATCGCGCTGATTAACGCGATGCTGACCGCGATTGGCGAATACCGGCGACCACGGACAATGGAAATCGTGCACGAATTGGATGAGGAGCAGCGAAAAGGCGCGCGGTGGTACAGCGCCTGAAGACAAAATTCGAGCCACTGGTTCTTGCAATCTGATTTAAATGGCTTCCACTATTATGGGGATTGTGAATAAACGGCGTTTGGGACTGTCGATTGCTGTTGGGGTCTATCTCCTTGTCTTCTTCCCAACTCTGCGAGCCCAGACGGGAGCAACGAAGGAGGTCCCGCTCCTCACTACCCCAAAACCTCCTGATGTTCCCCAGAATTGGAAGCAGCTTGTCGGTATTTACACGCGGGAGGACACTCACGAGTCCTTCACTCTTCTAGAGCGGAATCAACACCTGTATTGGGTTAACTCGCAAAAGTCGGATGACGAAGTTTCTGAAGCAAATAACACCGTTTGGATTGGCGTGGGGGGAGGGAGACGTATTGGGCTAACGGAAGACCGCGCCTCCAATGGATCAGTCACGGAGTTGTTCTACCTGAATGAGGTTTACACGCGGGCCGACGCTGGTTCCGACCCAACGCATTTCTATCACATCACACTCACGAAACCTCTCGAACAAGTGCGCAGCGTAGCACTGGCCGTAAAGCCACCGACGGAGACCGGGCACTTTCGCAAGCCGGAGCTCGTCGAGTTGGTGACTCTTGACCCCACGATCCACCTCGACATCCGGTACGCACAGTCCAATAATTTTCTTTCGACGCCGGTATACACGCAAGCCCGCGCCTTCATGCAACGGCCGGCGGCGGAAGCCTTGCTGCGTGTACAGCGCAAATTGCAGCCGCTGGGTTACGGGCTGTTGATCCACGACGCCTACCGGCCCTGGTATGTCACCAAGATTTTCTGGGACGCGACACCGCCGGAAGGAAAAATCTTCGTGGCTGATCCGAAGAAAGGCTCACGGCATAATCGTGGCTGCGCCGTGGACCTAACGCTCTACGACCTGGCGACCGGACAGCCTATCGAAATGCCGGGGCTGTATGACGAAATGTCTCCCCGATCATCCCCTGATTTTCCGGGGGGCACATCGCTGCAGCGCTGGAACCGAGACCTATTGCGCCGCGCGATGGAAAGCGAAGGATTCACCGTGAATGAAGACGAATGGTGGCACTTCGACTCCCAGGAATGGAAGCACTATCCCATCCTCAATGTGGCTTTTGAGGATTTGGGGCCCAGTTCCCTGCGCCAATGATTGCGATGAGGCTGGAGGACTCATGCCTGGGCGTGGCCTTGTCCTCCTTGCGGTCTACTGGATCCAAACTGTTGCCGGATGTGTAGGTCCTTCGTCGATTGTCTGGGCCCCAGAAAAAAGGTATCGCAATCCGGACACCAATGAGGGCGCAAATTGAGGAGTTTGCAGACTACCTTAACTGAAACACCGGCTCGTTTGACGCGGTACACACCTGAACTCCTGCACACAGGGCATGCTCGCTCTTTGGTGATTCGCTGGAACATCATGATAAAAAAATCCCCCCCGCGTCTCTTTCTCTTAATTCCCGTGGGAATTCACGTGCACATAGACGCCGGAGTGCACGTTATTGAGCAAACACAGGCGAGGATTCCCATAATCCCCGCACCAATCGGCGCAGATAGACCAATCCCAACGAGCGATTTCGAGAGTGCAGCGGTCCAGAAGCCAAAAGCTGGAAACAAGATGCGGGAAATGATTGCGCTCGAAGTGATGGATGAAATTGTGGAGTTTGTGGTTGGGCGTGTCCCGGTTGCATCGGCGGTTGTTTCCAACAGGATGGGGAGCAGGGATCTTGCCGAGTTGGGGTTCTTATGGCCGCAAATTGGTGCGGGTAACGCAAGGAGGCGGGGTAGGCCGAATCGTTCCGTGATCCGTGAACGGGGGCAGAGTAAAACTGCACTCGGGGGTACGGCTTTCCTGCGCGGGTGAATCGCCCTGATGCCGGGCCAGGCGCGAAACACTTCCGCGAGAAAAGAAATCCAGCGCAATTCGAAACGTCTCTTCACTCTTCCTCCCATGGAAGACACAAGTACGTTCAAGGTCAAAGCAAACTGTTGGGCTAGGCGGGAGGCACACATTTTGACGTAAAGGAGGCTTGGAGGGCTACAAGAATTTTCCACAGGGGCGAAATGGCACTTAAAATGGGGCGCCGGGTCATAGTTATCTTCGCCACCTATTCGCCCTTAATGGCTGCCGTTCATGCGGTCTCTCTTTGAATCCAGGCTGGTGCTGCTTGTAGGTCTGCTGATTTCCTTAGTCGCGTTTTTGTCCGAAGCAAAGTCACTTGTGAGGCCAGCGGGTACGACTGCGGGCGTTTAGGGCACACGGAAGTGCTGAATTATTTTAAGTTTGCCTCGACAGGTAATTCTGCGACCGCCGCCCCATCTTTCCGTGGGTCCGAAGCCCCATAGTTTACGCCAGTTGCAAAATCGCGGAGCACTGCTTGGCCACCCCCCATGGCGGAGGAAAACGCTCCCATCAACTGGATCTTGTGACCTTTCGCAGCCAGTTCTTCACGTACCTTCCCAGAAAAGCGGTTTTCCATCTGGAGGTCGCAACCTTCGAAGGTGCGCTTTGTGAATCGTGGCGCCTCCAGCGCAGCCTGGATGTTCATCTTGAAGTCAACGAGGTTGGCGAGGAACTGAGCGTGGGCTTGGGACTGATTCCAACCGCCCATTATTCCGAAAGCTATGCGAGTGTCGCCCTTCTGGGCGAAGGCCGGAATGATCGTGTGTAGCGGACGCTTTCTTCCGGCGAGCGCGTTCGGCGAATTGGGATCCAAGTTGAAGAGGGCACCCCGGTTCTGAAGAGCAAAGCCCGTCCCCGGTGCCACAATGCCAGAACCAAATTCGGCGTAGTTACTTTGAATCAGAGAAACCATATTGCCTTCGCGGTCGACGACGGTGAGATAGGTGGTATCGCTGGCACCGGGGAGCGTACCAGTGGCTACCTCACAATTAGCATGGTCAGGATCGATCAACTTCGCGCGCTCCGCAGCCCGGTCTTTAGACAGGAGGGTGTTCACGGGAAGCGTCTGTCCACGAGGGTCTCCGATGTATTTCACCAGGTCCGCGTACGCCAACTTTTTGGCCTCGATCATGGCGTGGAGAGCGTTGGCCGAGCCGAAGCCGTAGTTTTTTTGGCCGAGGGGAAAGGTTTCCATCATGTTCAGCATGAGGAGGGCGGCGAGTCCCTGTCCGTTCGGAGGGAGTTCGTAGACGGTCCAATCACGGTAGGTTGTGGAGAGCGGCTCTACCCATTCGGCGGAAAATTCGGCGAGATCCTGCGCGGTCATTACCCCGCCGTGCCGCTTGATGGTTTCGAGGACACGCTTGCCGATCTCGCCCTTGTAATAAGCGTCGCGACCGTGGGCTGCGATTTGTTGCAGAGACCAGGCCAGATCCGGATTGCGGAAGATGTCACCGACCTTGGGCGGACGATCGTTGGGCAAGTACAGTTTGGTGGCTTCGTTATCGCCGTGAAGATAATCGGTTTCCGTGGCCCAATATAGGGCAACCCATTCGGTCACGGGGTAGCCGTTTTGTGCTGTTCGAATTGCCGGTTCAAGATCCTGCGCCAGTTTCTTTCGGCCGAATTTGTCGGCCAGCTTTTGCCAGCCTTCCACAGCCCCGGGAACAGTAATGGCATTCACACCTGTTTGCGGCATCTCGCGGAGGCCTTGTTTATGGAGCATTTCAATAGTGAGTGCCTTGGGAGCCCATCCGCTGGCGTTCAATCCATACAACTTGTTCGCTTTCGCATCATAGACAATTGCGAAGAGGTCGCCGCCGATGCCGTTCATCATCGGTGACACAACACCCATCATGGCGTTTGTGGCGATGGCGGCATCGACCGCATTGCCCCCCGATTCCAGGATGCTGACACCCGCCTGGGCAGCCAGGGGCGATTCGGCGGCGACAATGCCGTTTTGTGAGATCACCATCGATCGTGTTTGTGAGCGATCTTGCGCGATGATCATGCCCGTCCCTGCGAACAATACGGCCGCGAGAAGGGCCGTAGCTTTTGCGAAACTGAATTGTCCCACTGGATGATTCCTCCTTTGAGGAAAGCGCGCGCTTTCTCGTAAAATTCAGCAATCGTTTGTGCACTTTACCGCGGGGACATACGTGCTGCAAGCCGCGCGTCCGAGGTCGCCCCGAGTGCTTCCCTGCTCTGATTATTTTCTGGTGGTTCAAGTCTGCAGCCCAACGTTAGCCGTTATTCAAATTGGTTTCTATACGAAGCGTTCTCAGGATTGCGCCGTGTATTGCGGAATCCTTCAGCCGCCGTTTTGCGAGTATGCGTTTTTAACAGGTTCAGGCGAAGAGCTGATTGGTACGCCAAGAGATTGCCAGGCTTGAGGATCTCGCCCTTTGGTACTAACTCATTCTTCCGATAGAATGCTGTCGTGCCTGAGCAAATTCCTGGTTCAGCAAAATCTCCGTCAGCGGAGCAGTTGCGTGCTCGTTTGGAATCGCTGCTGGTGGCTCGTAATTCCGACCCTTTCGGCATTCTAGGACCTCATCCTCTTGAATCACCTGAAGGACGGCTCTGGGCGGTACGATTCTTTCAACCGCGAGCGACGGAAGCACAAGTGTTGGTCTTACGCCGACCTGATGGGTCTTCGCCTCAAGGGGGTGCTCCCGAAACCCTTCCAATGCGCAAGCTTCGTCCGGAGGGATTGTTTGAAGCGATTCTGCCCGGAGTTGGCGAACTGGCGCCTGCGCCTTCGAGTTATCGCATTCGTTTTCGCACGGAATATGAGGAGACCATCGAATCCTTCGATACTTACGCCTTCCCGTTCCTTCTGACCGAGTTCGACCTCTACCTGATGGGCGAAGGGCGTCACTATGACGCGTATGAAAAGCTAGGGGCGCATCTGAAAGCCGTTGACGGGGTTACCGGGGTGCACTTTGCGGTGTGGGCGCCAAATGCGCGGCGTGCGAGCGTGGTGGGCGACTTTAATCACTGGGACGGCCGCGTGAATCCAATGCGGTTTCGCGGGTCGTCCGGTATCTGGGAGTTATTCATTCCAGAACTTGGCGAAGGCGCGATCTACAAATTTGAAATTGTTGGCCACAATGATGTTGTTTTGCCTCTTAAAGCCGATCCTTATGCGTTTTCGTCGGAACTTCGTCCAAACAACGGCTCCGTCGTGGCTCGAATCGACAAGCATCACTGGGGCGATTCGGGATGGATGAATGCCCGGCCACAGAAAAACTGGCTGGAATCACCGATCAGCGTGTACGAAGTTCATTTGGGGTCGTGGCGGCGCATTCCTGAAGAACGCAATCGCTGGTTAAGTTACAGGGAGTTGGCTGACCAGTTGATTCCGTACGTCAAGGATCTCGGCTATACGCATATCGAACTCTTGCCGATAATGGAGCACCCGTACGATGGATCGTGGGGCTACCAAACGCTGGGTTATTTTGCCGCCACGAGCAGGTTTGGTTCGCCCACGGACTTTATGGAATTCGTGGATCGCTGCCACCAAGCTGGCCTTGGAGTCTTTCTGGACTGGACGCCGGCGCACTTCCCGCGCGACGCGCACGGTCTGGCACTTTTCGACGGGACGCATCTATATGAACATGAAGATCCCCGGCAGGGATCGCATCCGGACTGGGGCACGCTGGTTTACAACTACGGGCGGAATGAGGTTCAAAACTATTTAATTTCGAATGCGCTCTTCTGGTTGGACAAGTATCACATCGACGGGTTACGCGTGGATGCGGTCGCCTCCATGTTGTACCTGGATTATTCGCGTAAAGCGGGAGAATGGATTCCTAACAGGTATGGTGGACGCGAGAACCTGGATGCCATCGATTTCTTTAAGAGACTGAACGAGGTGGCCCACCAACGATTTCCCGGAATTCTAACCGTTGCGGAAGAATCCACGGCGTGGCCCAGTGTCTCGCGCCCGACTTACCTGGGCGGCTTGGGCTTCAGCCTGAAGTGGAATATGGGGTGGATGAACGACACGCTGCATTATTTCTCCAAAGATCCGGTGTTCCGGCGGTACGAGCACAACCGATTGACCTTTTCCTTGCTTTACGCCTTCAGCGAGAATTTTATTCTGCCGTTCTCGCATGACGAAGTGGTGCATGGAAAGAATTCACTACTGCACAAAATGCCCGGCGATATGTGGCAGCAGTTCGCGAATCTCCGGCTCCTGTTTGCGTACCAATTCGCACATCCAGGAAAAAAGCTAGCGTTCATGGGCCAGGAGTTCGCGCAGCGGCACGAATGGAGCGAAGCGCGAAGCCTGGACTGGCATTTGCTTGATTACGAATCGCACCGCGGAGTGCAATGCCTTATACGGGATTTGAATAAGACCCTCGCTGCAGAACCAGCACTGCATCAGGTAGATTTCGATTGGCAGGGGTTTGAATGGCTGGACGCCAACGATTCCGACAATAGCGTTTTTTCGTTCATGCGCCGGGGCAAAAATCCGGACGACATGGTCCTGGTTGTGCTTAATGCGACTCCGGTGGTGCGTTACGGCTACCGGATTGGCGTGCCGCGCGCGGGGCATTTTGACGAGATCCTGAACACGGATGCGCTCATCTACGGTGGATCGAATGTGGGGAATCTGGGTGGGATGAATACCAGCGAGCACGCGTGGATGGGCCGCAGTTACTCACTGTCCCTCACCTTACCACCGCTTGCGGCCGTTTTTTTGAAGTGGCGGCCAGCCTGAGCACGCCTGACGAAGGGAATTCCTGAGCCCGCAGACGCCGTTGGGATTGGCAGATTAGCTGTCCTGCGGTTACTTCAAGTAGATATTCGCAACCTCGCTCACAATGGTGGCCGGCTTGGAATCATTGTCATCGAGGTTGGTCATGACGATGACGGTCAGGCGAGCGTCGAGGTAGCGCGCGATGCTCATTGTGAACCCCTGCCAGGCGCCGTCATGGGCCACGATATGCTGTCCATTTTCGGTCTTCACATCCCAGCCAAATCCGTAGGGATAAGTGCTTCCGTTATTCAGCCTGACGGGGGTCCAAATAGTGTCGAGGGAGGACTGTTTCACGAGTTTTGTGGTGTACAAGGCGGCATCCCATTTCGCAAGGTCCAGAACATTCGTATAGAGAGCGCCATCTGCAGTTGTGTTTAAGGTCGGGGAGACCCACTCCTGGTTCTTTAGCTCACCTTTCACAAGACGGTAGCCGCTGCTCCGGTGAGGCACGATGTCGGCCTCGCTGATGATTCGGGTCGAGTTCATTCCCAATGGTTTGAAAATCCGCTCTTGGAGAAAATCACCATAGAACTCTCCGGTGACGCGGTGAATGATGATCCCGAGAAGTGCGTAGCCCGTATTGCTGTAACTCCATTTTTCGCCAGGGGCAAAGTCCATCGGCATTTTCGCGTACGCCTTCACCAATTCTTCTTCCGTGTAATCCTTGCGAAAATCGATCACGCCTTTGCCCATCGGACCCTCATCACCGGCATAGTCAGAAATGCCCGAAGTGTGCGTGAGCAATTGCCTGATAGTGACCCGCTTCCAAGCTCTGGGTGACTCTGGAATGTATTTTGTAACTTTGTCGTCCAAGCCGATCTTGCCCTCTTCGACGAGCATCATGATTGCCATCGAGGTGAACTGCTTTCCGACCGACCCGGTCTGAAAAATGGTGGCAGGTGTATCAGGAACGTCCAGTTCGACGTTCGCCAGTCCATAGCCGGCGGCCTTGACAATCTTTCCGTCGCGACAAACAGCCAGGCTGATTCCCGGAATCTGCTGTGCCTTTCTTTGGGCTTCCACAGCTGCATCCACCTGGGGCGATTTTGTCTCGTCGCTCGAGGTCTGAGCTAAAGCTGTGCCGATGCTGAACAATAGGAGAGCAATCACCCCGCCAGTGAGCTTCGCCACGGATTCTCCTCCGTATGAGTTTTCACGAGCGCCAGAATTCTACTACGAGGAAACACCCTTGCAGGGGGGGAAAATGCCCAGGAACCGATGCTACGAGGCGCAGCCCGGCTTAATGCGGTAGTGATTTCGTGCAACCCTACGCTTTGCGCTAGACTCTATATCCTTAGAGCTCTATGACTCTAATGGAGGAGTATGGTTGTGCCTTCCCCTAACAACTTATTGAAGCAATTTACCCTGCTGGGAAGTGTATTCCTGTTTGCGAGCGCCCTCACTTGCTATGCACAGGATCCAGGTCCACTGCCAACACCTCCAGCATCCCGCACGCAAGTTCCGGCTCAACGGCCGCCTCAGCAGCAACAGCAACAACAACAGCAGGATCAGACCTACCACACCGCGGCTCCGCCGGCACACATTCACTCGCCGGGGGACAATCCCATCACCAAAGATCCACCTTCCATTCCGGTGGAGGAAATCATCAAACGTTTTGCCGAGCGGGAAGCCGAGTTCAAACAGGAGCGCGACAACTACACCTACACGCAGGATTTCGCGATCCAGACCATCGATGACGATGATCGTCCCGACGGCGAATACCGGATGACGAGTGACATCATCTTTACCCCGGACGGCAAGCGATTTGAAAAGGTCACTTACGCGCCCGCGAATACGCTCCAGCGCATCATGCTCAGCGAGCAGGACCTTGATGACGTGCGGAACGTCCAGCCGTTTGTGCTCAACACGACGGAACTGCCGAAGTACAACGTGACATATGTGGGGCGGCAACAGGTCGATGAATTGTCCACTTATGTGTTCGACGTTGCCCCCAAAGTGATTGAGAAAAAACAGCGGTACTTTCAAGGGCGTGTGTGGGTGGACGACAAAGATATGCAGATTGTGATGACCGACGGAAAAGCCGTCCCGGACATCATCTCGAAGGGCAACGAGAACGTGTTCCCGCGTTTTCGAACTTATCGGGAAAACATCGAAAAGGGGTATTGGTTCCCCGTGTATACAAGGGCAGACGATTACCTGCATTTCCGAAGCGGGGACGTACATATTCGAATGACGATTCGCTACTCGAACTATAAGAGGTATGGCAGCACGGTGAAGATTGGGACGGCACGGGAAGTGAAATAGAGGGTTGTCTTTCCGTTGCCCGTTTCAGCCAATTTCGTTCACTCTTCGTCTTAATTCAGGTATTCTGAGATTGTTGGTTCAGTCTTCGAAGGTAGTTTCCTTTCTGCGATTCCGCTCGACGCCCAGCGCAGTGGGGCTGAGCCGCCTGTACGTGGTGCCAGTTGTGCTTTTCGCAAATGTCGAGGAGGTTAAGACACACACTCTGACCAGTTGAAGGCACACTGTTCAAGGGTGATTAGAAGCTGAGGGTGTACGTGTTTATGGATGAAAGATCGACACGGAAGATCGCCATGTCCCGCGCTTCGTGCCGGGCATGGCTTATCCTGCGGTGCTTGCCAGGTTGCACCATGCTGCTGGTCTTTTGGGCGCTGCTGTTTGTGGGGCGCGCGTCGGCAACTTGCGAATACATTCCGGCGGGTAAATCGTTCTGGATCCGCCTGCTCGATCCTGTCGCTTCCTATAGTTCAAAGCCTGGGGCTTCCGTCCGGGCAGTCTTGATTCAATCGCCAGAATGCGGGTCCACACCTGTCTTCTCCGCTGGTCTGGAAGTCGACGGCGAAGTTGTGTCCGTCCGCAAAGTCGGGTTGGGCTTCATTCATGACACCGCTTCGTTGGAAATCCAGTTCAATCGGCTGGTGACATCCAACGGCGAGATTCTTCCGATATCCGCCCAGGTGGTGGAGATCGACAACGCCCGAGAAATTGCGCGAAAAGGAGTGATTCACGGCATTCGATCCACGGATACGCCCCAAGGGCGCATCACCAGCGGCCTGATCCACCTGCCCACCTATAACCCGTATGGGGATATGACCCTGGTGGTTTATCGCTCGCTAAGCATCTTGCCGGAGCCTGAAATCTACCTCCCTCCCGGCACGGACCTGAGGCTGCAGCTGAGTGTGCCGCTTTACGTTGCGAATCAACCGGAGCTTCCTCCCGTGTCGTTTCAGCTGGACGAAATCGAGCGGGGCGATATTGAACAGCTGCTTCAGAGTGTGCCGGTGCGCACCACGACGCGATATGGGAAGGACGCGGATTTAGTCAACATGCTGTTCCTGGGCTCACAGCAGCAAATGCAGGATGCTTTTACCGCGGCTGGCTGGCTTCCCGGCGACCCAAATTCCTCGCATGCCTTCTTTAAACAGTTCTCGGCATTCCTGACATTCACAAACTATCCAACGATGCCGGTCTCCCACCAGCTCTTGAATGGACGGTCACAGGATTTCACGTGGCAGAAAAGCTTTGATAGCTACGGGAAGAGGGAACATGTGCGGGTGTGGAGTCAGCCACATACGGTTCTGGACGAGCAAGCATGGCTCAGCGCCTATACCCGCGAGACCAGCGCCGCGCTCTCTGTCCGGTATCACAAGTTCATCCATCATATCGACCGCAACCTCGATGAAGGCGTCAATATGCTGGTGCGGGATCTCACTCTGTCCGGATGCGTTGATTCGGTCTATTTGCTGCCTCGGCCGGACGTGGACCAGTCCATGGTGAACTCGACCGGCGACGAGATGCGCACTGACGGAATGCTAACCGTCGTACAGCTAAGGGATTGCAACCGGCCGTCCATCGAGTACACGCGGGCCAACCCTTTAATCCCCATTCGGCCACGGTCCAGAGTCCTCCGGTATTTCCGGAATGAAGTGCTGCTCTATAAGAGCGACGTAATCCGTGGCAACATCATATATGGAGCGTTCGATCTTTGCCGCATAGGCATCCACTCTTTCCGCCACCGTCACGACGGGTCGGCGGACGACTCCGACGACGGGCTCCCTCTCTTCCCTGCCTCGCCGCAGAGCCTTTTTCCTCAACTGGAATTGGGTGAAATTCCCCTCGGCCGCTAGTACTCCCTTGATTTAACAGGCAATTTAGCTTTGGCGGGAACTTTTCTGCTCCCCTCTCCGTACCTATAGCCAAAGGAGCTCTCCCATGAATCATGTGTCTCGAGGTTTCGTCGGGTTTGCCGGTTCAATGCTGTTTATCGCCTACGCGTTCTGTCCTCCCGCCACTGTGGCACAGACTTCCTCCAAGTCCGACCAATGGATCCATGTTCGGGTGGAAAGCAAAGACGATAAGGGGGAGACCGTCCGGGTGAACGTGCCCATCGAAATGGCGGAGAAGGTTCTTCCCGCAATCAATCACGAGAATCTGCAAGGTGGCAAGGTACGAATCAACGACGCCCACCTCAACGACGTAGATTTGCGCACGCTGCTGGATGCCGTGCGCTCGTCCAAAGACGGCGAGTATGTGACCGTGCAGGGAAATGAAGACAACGTGCGAATTGCCAAGAATGGCGGGTATCTGTACATCCATGTCACGGAAAAAAAATCCGGGGAGAAGGCTGCGAAACACACGGAAAGTAAGGAAAACACCCTGAAGGCAGAGAACGCCAAAGAATCTAAAGTGGAAATCAAAATTCCCATGAAGGTCGTGGACGCGCTTTTCTCTGCGGGGAAAGATGAGCTGGATGTGGTAGCGGCGTTGCGCGCACTTTCTTCGAATGGGGACACCGAACTGG
>Ga0187817_10001431_pt1 | contig 11662 bp, 12 predicted proteins | sample NC_wetland_sal_i_17_FD_132431 | JGI IMG/M metagenome (GOLD analysis project Ga0187817, IMG submission 132431) | Wetland sediment microbial communities from Neuse River Estuary, North Carolina, USA - SO4_2 | ecosystem: Environmental > Aquatic > Freshwater > Wetlands > Sediment | place: USA... | reverse complement strand
GGATTATTGGTTTTATAGGTTCTGTCTGTTCGTATTTTGCGTATGTTACAGAGTCTAAAGTGGCGTCGCGGGTTCGAGTCCCGCCCGGCTCACCAACCTTTTCAAATGTAAACAATCGCGTTCCAATATCGCCTGGCTCACTGGTCCGTTGTAGAATGCACGGAACCCACTTCGACTGGAAAGGAAGCAAGGCGATGAAATACGCGACTATTTTCGTGTTTGTGAGTGCGATTTTGGCTCTGGCCCCACAACCGGCGCAGGCCCAGATCAACGTTTCCGGCTATGAGGTGTTCCTTGGCGTACCCTGCACGATCAACAACGAATCGGTGACGTGCGGTGTTCAGTTTGCCGGCTGGACCGGCGGCGGCGGCCCTATGGCTGACGGCTGGACGAGATTTCCTGGAAATGAGCAAGGATTATGGACCGCCAATATCAATTATTCCGGTAAGGCCGGATTTGGAAGCACCGTCACATTGGTGGGCGGCAGTTGGGAGCTGCTCTTGAAAAAAAGCCCGGTCTTAAAAGGGACGGTCTCGAGCGGAAGCGTGGTATGGCCGGCTCAGGGTACCGATGCCGGTTGCGGAACGAACGTGGCAACACTTACTGCAGCGCTAGCGGTGAAAGGCGGCGGGGCAGCTAGCTTTGCTGGTTGCCTCCATGACCTGCCTGCCCTGAGCGTGATTCCGCCGCAGATTTGGGGAACTTTCATGGGTCTGCCTTAATCCTCGGCGAGATGTCGGGGGGCGTCACAGGGCCGCTGACGGCGTGCCAGTGGACAGCGAGTAGTCCTCAATGTAGCAACCCAGGCCATAACCCTGGCGAAGGTGTTCCACTCGCTTTACCGTGACATGGCATTGCAGTCGCATGTAAGATTCTGAAAAGCCTAATCTCTCCCCGGGGATGACGATCTCACATTGCAGACGCTCGCCCGTTTTGAACGGCTCGCTGGTGATGCAATAGAGTCCTTCGCTGCTGAGGTTTTCCGTGGTGCTCTCCAGCGATGACGTTCCCGCCGGCGGGAACAGACGCACCGGCCAATGCACTGCTACCCGCTTGCGTTTCCGGCGATCACCAGATGAGGCCATGGCGCGAAGTTGGCCGATCCGTTACGACAGGAAAGAGGCTGCTCGTTTTTTCGGACCCTCGAGCAGTTCCCTTATAGTATCAGCGAAGGCGTCCGCTCGAAAGGGTTTTCGCAGAAAGGCGTACTCGCAGGGCATGTCCGTCAATTCGGCGGGTGCCGCGTCGGGCACAAAAAGGGCGGCGCGGATCTGGGGATAGACGAGCTGCAACCGAGCCACGAATTCACTGGTGCTGTTCTTGTCCGCAATCGCTTTCGTCACTACCAGGTGGATGGGCGCACGGTACCGATGACAGGCTCGCCACGCCTCCCCTCGGCTACCGGCTTCCAGAACACTGTAGCCAAAACAGCGTAGAAGGAAGGCCACCGCTACGAGAAGGGCTGGGTCATTTTCAATCAGGAGGATGGTTTCCATGGGCACCTTCTTCTTAGCAAAGGAAAAAGCCCGTGCCGGGGGTGTCGCCTTTATCGGCGAATCGAGTGCTATGTGAACGTCGTACAAGTGCGGCCTGCTGAAGTAGCGAGCAGCCAATGTTATCACAATACCGGCAGGTTTCAGAGTGATAGCAGAATGAGGGCCGCTTCGTTGTACTAGTACCCGCGACTGAGTTCAATCCTAAGACAGTGCCTGGCACGTTACGCGCAGCACATGAATGAGGGCTTCCGGAGAGGCGTCGGACCAGAGGAGCGGGCCGTCCTCGCCGCCGTCTCCATCTGGGCTTCGGTCTCGCGGACATATTCGAGATACGCTCCCAGAGTGTCCCGGTGCGACTGTACGGTTTCCGCCGCCTGTGCCATTGAAGTCCGAGAAATCTCAGTATAAAACCCGCTTTTGGATTGACAGGAATATCAGATAAGATTATCCTTTATCTTAAGGCAATTTCACCGAGAGAAATTTCGGACCTCGACGTGGAAGTGCTTTCCTTCTGACGGGGGAACGGAAGACCTTCGGTCAAACGCCGCTGCACAGTTTTGAAATCGCGTCATGCTGCAGCGGCTGCATTGTTGGTCAGAAACCCGACTCCAGGACGAGCGCCAACATCGAGACCCAGCAAAAGACTGCGGAAGCAGGGCACGCCAGAGGTGTGCCTGCGCGAGCGCGAAGAGCCGCGCCACGAATTTGAGTTCAGTGAAAAGCAATAGATATAGAAAGGAAGGCAACTAGTCATGGCCGTAACTGCGAATGCTATCGCCCAAGTCAGCCGGGCTGAGGAGGTTCCGCGAGCGGAACTGGCACGTCCAAGTGCATTGAGAGCACTGCGACGAGTCGCCATCCTCGGGGCCGGTACTATGGGGACGCGCATCGCCGCGCACTTTGCTAACGCGGGGGTGCCCTCATTACTCTTGAGCAGAACGACACCCAACGAACCCAACCGGTCCTCCACCGCCGTGAAATCCATCCAAACCGCGGCCAAACAGAAGCCGGGGGCTTTTTTTGCTGAGGACGCCATCCGGCTCATCAAGCCCGGTAATTACGACGACCACCTCAAGGACATCGCGGAATGCGACTGGGTTATCGAAACGGTTGCCGAGAATCTCGACATAAAGCGCGACTTGTGGAAGCGGGTGGAAGCGGTAGCAAAACCGGGCACCATTCTCTCCACGTCGACTAGCGGAATTCCATTAGCCAAGATCTCGGAAGGCTTCTCGCCTCAGTTCCGCCGCAACTTCCTGGGCACGCACTTTTTCAATCCGCCTCGATATCTGCACCTGCTGGAAGTGATTCCCGGGCCGGAGACGGATCCCGAGGTGATGGCTTTCGTTCAGGAATATGGCGACCGCCGGCTGGGCAAAGGCGTTGTGTTGTGCAAAGACATTTCGAACTTCATTGCCAACCGCGTGGGCTGCTTCTTCGGCGCGACGGTGAGCAAAATCGCCTGGGAAGATGGCTATACCGTGGAGGAAGCGGACGCGCTTACGGGTCCCGTGATCGGGTTGCCCAATAGCGCCAGCTTCCGGATGCTGGATCTGGTCGGGATGGACGTGTGGGGCGAGGTGAGTCCCAATCTTTACGAAGTCAACAAGGGCACCCAGTGGTGCGAGCGCTTCAAGCTGCCGGAGTTCGAAAAACAGATGCTGGAGCACAAGTGGCTCGGCGAGAAAACGGGCCAGGGCTTCTACAAGCGTGTAGTTCAGGGCGAAGAGAAGCAGATTTGGGTTCTCGACTTGCATACGATGGAATATCATCCCGCGCAGAAGCCCAAATTCCCGTCGGTGGAAGCGGCCAACGTCATTGAGGACATTCCGGAGCGCATCAAGGCGCTGATCTCCTCCGACGACCGGGCCGGCCGTTTCCTGTGGAAGCTGTTCAGTGATTACTTCCTGTATTCGGCGGAGATGATACCCGAAATCTCCGACCGCATCGTGGAGATTGATCGCGGCATCCGCTGGGGCTATGGCCACAAGATGGGGCCGTTTGAACTCTGGGATGCTCTTGGTTTCCAGGACATTGCGCGCCGGCTACAGAAAGAAGGCCGGGTGCTGCCGAAGAACATCCAGCAGATGGTCGACAATGGAGTCACTTCGCTCTATCGGTGGGCCGAAGGAGACCGCCCGCACGCGCAGTACTTCGACGTCCTCGCGATGGAGCACAAACCGATTGACGTCCGTCCCGGGACGCTGATGCTGGCGGATATCAAGCGCGCGCGCGGCGTGGTCAAGAAGAATGCCGGCGCCTCGCTAGTAGATGTCGGCGATGGCGTATTGTGCTGCGAGTTCCACAGCAAGATGAACTCGATCGGCGAAGACATCATCAGCATGCTGTATGCGGGCCTCGAAGAAACCAAGAAGAATTTCGCGGCGATGATCATCGCCAACGACGGCGAAAACTTCTGCGTCGGCGCCAACCTGGTACCGATCCTGCTCGCTGCGCAAGAGGGCGAATGGGACGAGCTGAACGAAGCCGTGAATCGCTTCCAGCAAGTCAACATGGCCCTGAAGTATGCGCACAAGCCCGTGGTTTCGGCACCGTTCGCGCGAACCCTGGGCGGCGGCTGCGAAATCGTGCTGCACACCATTCCGCAGGCTTCGGCCGAACTCTATATGGGCCAGGTCGAACTCGGCGTGGGGTTGATTCCGGCGGCCGGCGGCTGCAAGGAATTGACGCTCCGGCTGAAGGACGCTCGCAAGGTGTTCGAGCTGATCGGCATGGCGAAAGTTTCCATGAGCGCCGAGGAGGCCAAGAACCTGGGCCTGCTCGACCGCAGCGTTCCGATCACCATGAATCCGGAGCGGCTCATCGCCGATGCCAAGGCGCTGGCGTTAACCCTCGCGCCGCACTACGTTCCCGGCGTTCCGCGCACCGACGTCAAGGTTGGTGGTGACGCCGCGTACGCCCTGCTGAAGCTGGGTGTCTGGAGTTTCCAGCAAGGCCACTACATCACCGAATATGACGCCGTCATCGGCGAGAAGCTGGCTTACGTGCTGGCTGGAGGCCGCCTGGTTGGCGAACAGTTGGTTTCTGAACAGTACTTATTGGATCTGGAACGCGAAGCGTTCCTGAGCCTGTGCGGCAATGTGAAGACGCAAGAACGCATGGCGCACATGCTGAAGACGGGCAAACCCCTGCGCAATTAAGGCGGGAGGGAGCCATCAGGCAAAAGGAGATTTTATATGGAAGCCGTCGTTATTGATTGTCTTCGCACCGCCATTGGAAAGGCGCCAAGAGGCACGCTGCGCAACACCCGGCCCGACGATCTGGCCGCGTTCGTGGTGCAGGCGCTGCTGAAGAAATATCCTCAGGTCCAGCCGGAGGAAATCGAAGACTTCATCCTCGGGTGTGCGTTTCCCGAGGGCGAAGCCGGAATGAACATGGCCCGGGCCGTGGTTCTTCGCGCGGGACTTCCGAATACGGTTCCCGCCATGACCATCAACCGCTTCTGCTCGTCGGGGCTGCAGGCCATTGCCCTGGCGGCGGAGCGCATCCGCGCGGGCTCGGCGGAGCTGATTCTCGCCGGAGGCACCGAGTCCATGAGCATGATCCCGATGGGCGGGAATAAGCTCGCACCCAATCCCTGGGTGGTGGATACCCTGCCGGAAGCCTACATGGGGATGGGGCTCACTGCCGAGTGCTTGCGCAACAAGTTCGGTATCACGCGTGAAGATGCCGACCTGTTCGCCTTGCGCAGCCACCAGAAAGCCGTTGCCGCGCAGGCTGCCGGCAAATTCGACGAGGAAATCGTCCCGGTGGAGGTGGAAAGCACTGTATTTAACGGGAAGCCGAAGCGCGTGTCCACGGTCTTTGCCAAGGACGAGGGGCCGCGCGCGGACACCAATCTTGAAGCCCTCGCGAAACTCAAACCGGCTTTTGCGACCGACGGTATATCTACGGCCGGCAATTCGTCGCAAACCAGCGATGGCGCTGCGGCCGCCATTGTTATGTCCGAGCGCAAAGCCAAGGAACTCGGGCTGAAACCGATGGTCCGTTTCGTCAGCTACGCGGTCGGGGCCGTTCCGCCGGAGATCATGGGTATCGGTCCCACAGTCGCGATTCCCAAAGCGCTGAAGCTCGCCGGACTGAAACTCGACGACATCAGCGTAATCGAATTGAATGAAGCCTTCGCGGCTCAATCGCTCGCCGTCGTTCGCGAGGCTGGTCTTGATCCGGAAAAGGTCAACCTGAACGGCGGCGCTGTTGCTCTCGGCCACCCGCTCGGCTGCACCGGCGCCAAGCTGACTGCAACTATCCTCCGCGAAATGAAGCGGCGCAATTCGAAGTACGGCATGGTGTCGATGTGCATCGGCGGCGGCCAAGGCGCAGCCGGCATTTTCGAGAATCTCCAGAAGGTGCCAGGTTTCAGGTGTCAGGTGCCAGCAGACTGCCGTTTGCTGAAACCTGACACCTGGGACTAGGCTCGATACCACCCAGGACTGGATATGAAGTGTTTTCTTGCCTCGCTCCTTTGCGTGGTCGTTCCACTGTCGGTATTCGCTGGCGACGACGCGTACAAGGTTACTTACGATGGCGGTTCGGTCTCCGGTCTCAAGACCGGAAGCGGCCTGAAGCTATACATCGACTCCGGCCAAATTCGTTTAGTAAGTAACAAAACGGATCTTGTAACAATTCCCGCCTCAGCGGTGACAGAAATCAGCTACGGGCAGGATGTGCACCGGCGAGTGGGGGCGGCGATCGGCCTCGCGGTCGTTTCGTTTGGCATCGGAGCACTCATGGCGTTGACCAAGTCTAAGAAACACTACGTCGGGCTGACGTGGGCTAACGGTGACCAAAAGGGTGGTCTGGCCATGCAGTGCGATAAGAAGGACTATCGTGGCGTACTGACCGGACTTGAAGGAATAACCGGCAAGACCGCTGTCAATTCGGAGGCCATGAGCGTCAAGAACTGAACGCGGCCTCAGGTGCTTTGCTGACACCTGGAACCTGAAACCTGAAACCTAACACCTGATCTTATGAAAATCATCGTTTCCATCAAAGAGGTCCCCGTCCGGGATTCCCAGCTTCGCATCGCCGCTGACGGGCGCTGGATCGAGGATGGCGATCTCAGTTATGAAATGAACGAGCCGGATGCTTACGCGCTCGAAGAGGCTCTGCAGTTGAAGGAGAAGCATGGCGGCGAAGTAATCGCGCTATGCGCCGGCCCGCCAAGTGCAGCTCGAACCATTCGCGAGGCGCTGGCCAAGGGCGCGGACCGTGCGCTGCACATTGAAGACGAGCACATTTCATCGTGGGACACGCTGGGCCTCGCGCGGCTGCTGGCAAAAGCCGTTGCTCCGGAGAAGCCGGACCTGATCCTGACGGGCTTGCAGTCGGATGATCTGGGCTACGGGCAGACCGGCGTTGTGCTGGCTGAGATTCTCGGCCTTCCGCACGCGACCATCATCATGGCTGCGGAGGTGCTCAACGGAACCATTCGCGTGAAGCGCGAACTCGAGAGCGGCTGGTTCCAGAACATCGAGATGCCGCTGCCGGCGGTGCTCACCATCCAGTCCGGCATCAATAAGCTGCGATATGCCACGTTGATGGGGATCAAGAAAGCGAAGACCAAGGAACTCAGGGCGCTGGCCGCGAGCGATCTCGGGGTGGCGGCGTCGTCCACGGCCACCATCGAACGCATCTACTCTCCACAGAAAGTGAAGCAGACCCAGTTGCTCACTGGTAGCACGCGTGAGGCGGCGGCCAAGCTGATTGAGAAGCTGAGATTCGAGGTGCGAGTCCTATGAGCGAGACCGTTCTGGTGATTATGGAACAGCGGGGCGGAGTCTGGACCCGCATGTCGTTCGAGACGCTGGTGGCGGGCCAGCGGCTTGCCGCCGAGATGGGGAAGACGGTGTCGGCGGCCGTACCCGGGCGTGGCATTGACGCGCTTGCCAATGAAGTTGCGTCGAAAAAACTCGAACGCGTGTATGCCGTCGAGCACGAGTTGCTCAACGACTACACGGCAGACGGATTTACGGCCGCGCTCGAACAACTCATCCGGCAGGTGCAGCCATCGATCGTGCTGTTCCCGCACACTTATCAAGTCCGTGACTTCGCGCCCAAGCTGGCCACGCGGTTCAACCAGGCGCTGATCAGCGACGTGATCCGCATTCGCAATGAGAACGGGCCCGTCTTCGTCCGGCAGCTTTTTCAGGGCAAGCTGAACGCCGATGTGAAGCCCGGCGGACCGGCGCCATACTTCGTCTCTATCCAGGGTGGCGCGTTCAACGCGGAGTCGCTTGAGGCCGGTACGGCCCAGGTGGACAAGTTCGTTCCCAATCTGAATGCCGCCGAGATTCGCCAGCGCCCCCAGTCGCCCTTCCGCGAATCTACCGGCGCGGTGGACCTGACGGCCGCGGAGATCATCGTCGCAGTCGGCCGCGGCATCAAGGAGAAGGACAACATCCCGATCGTGGAGGAACTCGCCAAAGCCTTGGGCGGGGAACTGGCGGCAACGCGCCCGGTCTGCGACAGCGGCTGGCTGCCCATCGAGCGCCAGGTGGGAAGCTCCGGGCAGACGGTTTCGCCGAAGGTCTACATCGCGGTCGGAATATCGGGCGCGATCCAGCACCAGCTTGGCATGAAGGGCAGCAAGACCATCGTGGCCATCAACAAAGATGCCAACGCGCCGATTTTCGAGATTGCGGATTACGGCATCGTCGGCGATCTGTTTGAGGTGGTGCCGGCGATGGTGAAAGAAGTCGAGTCGGCGGTAGCGGCGCGAGCGTGAAGCGGGAAGGAAACTATGCCTGAGAACGAGACCCAGTTTGGAAACCAAGACCTCCAAGAGTTAGTGGAGTGCGCAGGGCGAGCTCTCAAGTCCGAGGAGCGCTACTTGACGGCCTGCGCACTCGCGCACGGCTGGGTCCATGGCTGGGTTGGAATCCGTGCCAACGTCAACGAACACTACCTACAGTCGGTCATCTGGCGTGCCTTGATGTCTTCTTTTCCGTGGAGGCCCGAAGTCGAATCTGCCGGGCGGCATGACCTTGCGTTCTACGATGGCGAGTCAAGTAAGCTCGTGGCTATCGCTGAACTAAAGGGGTGGTGGTCACGGGACGGAAAATCCGAGATACCGGGTATGCTCAAAAACATTTCAGATCTGGCGACCAAAAATGTACCCGGCGTGATGCTTATCGTCACCCAGCACGCAAAAGGCGAAAAAGCAAAAGAAAACTTGAAGGTGCTCGCCAACGAATTGGGAGTGGACCAGGACAAATTCGTGACCTATGCTTTCGACACCTACCCGGTTCCGGATGACGATCGCCCTCAGGAATTTGCCGTCATTGGTTTCCTGGTGCCAGGCAAGGCGCTGCCACCCTCGGCCCTGACTTAGCGGCGCGGTAGGGCCGGAAAGCTTCCGGAGCGCCGCCGGAACTTCAGTTGCTTGGAGGCGTTATGAACGTCCCACTCACCCCTGTACGTTTTCTCCGCTATGCTCAAGAGCAGTTTCCCTCTCAGCCGGCCGTCGTGTGCGGCGAGGAGCGGTTCACATACGCGCAATTTGCCGAACGCGTCGGTCTTCTGGCGGGCGCGTTGCGCGAGTCCGGCCTGAAGGCAGGCGAGCGTGTCGCGTTCCTCAGTCCCAATTGCCACCGCTTGCTCGAAGCCTATTACGGCGTGCTCGAAGCAGGGGCCGTCCTGCTTCCGTTGAACATCCGGCTGGCCCCGCACGAGCTGGCCTACATTCTGAATGACGCCGGAGCCACGGTGCTCTTCCTGGACCAGGCGTTTGTCCCGCTGGTGGATTCGTTCCGCAAGAGCACTGACACGGTGCGGAGTTTCTTCCTGCTCAACGGGACGCCGCATGCGAGCTGGCTGTCCTCGGAGAATTACGAAGACCTGCTGGCGTCCGCGCAGCCGTACTCGACCGGCATCATGCAATTTGACGAGAACGCGCTGGCGGAACTTTTTTACACCAGCGGAACCAGCGCCAGTCCCAAGGGCGTGATGCTGACTCATCGCAACGTGTATCTCCACGCGATAGACGTCGCGCTGGGCTTCGGTGTCCCGCCCGAGGACGTCCACCTGCATACCATTCCTCTGTTTCACGCCAACGGCTGGGGAGCCGCACACTTCATTACCGTTATGGGCGGTAAGCACGTAATGATTCGCAGCTTCGACCCGCTGGAAGTGCTGCGCCTGATCGCGCACGAGCGCGTCCAATCCTGTTTCGTTGTTCCCATCATGGCGCAGGCAGTGATCCACGCACCGCAGCGCCACGAATACGATTTGAGCAGCTTGAAGTGGATGGTGATTGGCGGCTCGGCGTCTTCCCCCACCCTGGTGCGCGAAGTGAAAGAAAAGCTGGGCTGCGATTGCTTCTCAGGATACGGCATGACCGAGACCGCACCGGTGCTGGCTATTTCGCGCGAGAGGGCCGGCACTCAATCCAAGGGACAACAGCATTACGAGCGTCAGGCCATGACCGGCTATGCCATCCCCGGCGTGGAGATGCGGGTCGTGGATGCAACCGACTCCGATGTGCCGCGCGATGGACGAACCATTGGCGAGATCATCACCCGTGCCGACGGCGTGATGGAAGGGTACTGGAAACAGGAGCAAACGACCTCGGACGTAATGCGTGGCGGCTGGCTTCACACCGGAGACATGGCCACCATGGACGCCCAGGGATATACCTTGATTGTCGACCGCAAGAAGGACATCATCATCAGCGGCGGAGAAAACATTTCGTCGCTCGAAATCGAGAAGACGCTGGTGGCCCATCCCAGCGTTTACGATGCCGCCGTTGTTCCTGTCCCGGACGAGAAATGGGGTGAGGTTCCCAAGGCATTTGTCGTGCTCAAGCCGGGCGAACAGGCGACGGAGCCCGAACTGCTCGAGTTCTGCCGTGCCCACATGGCGCACTACAAGACGCCGCGCTCGGTGGAATTCGTTGCGGCCTTGCCCAAGAACGCGACCGGGAAAACGCTGAAGAGGGAGCTACGGAAGAAACCGACGGCTCAGGCGGAAGGCATGCAACAAGCGGTGGAAGCGTGAGACAAGGTTCGTCAAAAGCGGATCTGCTTTAGCACATCGGCGGGCACCCGCTCACGCAGGCGCGGGTATTTCTCAATCAAGCGAGCAATGTCCAAAATGTCCTTCTGGCGTTTCGTCGGGCGGCGCTCAGGATCGCTCGCGGCCCAAATCTTTCCTTGCAACAGATCGTCCAGAGAGGCAACTGGCAACTCCACGCCGAGGACTTCGCGCCTTTCGGCCCGATCCGGGAAATCCAGGTATCGTGTGTCCGTCTGAATCTGCACGCGCAGTTGCGAGTTAAGAGTCGTAACGTTGAGACTGTGCGGCAACGCCTCGACCCCAAACTGTGCGGTCAACAGTGGTTTTATACGCTCCAGGTCACTGGCCGCGATCACCAGGTCGAGATCCAAGCTGACCAGCGGCTCTACATACGCGTTCACCGCTTGACCGCCGATCACGCAGTACTTCATCTTGTGCTCGTTGAGTAGTTGAATCAGCGATTCGAGCAAATTGGCGCGATCCACGGTAACGGCTTTCCAGAATTCGAGCGCTTGCATCGCGTGCTCTGTTGCAATTGTATCCAGTTCCTTAAAGTTTCGTTAAAAATCTTGCGCAGACGAAGGGCTCCGGCGATACTGTTGCGGGAGGTTTATCCGTCAATGATCGCCTATAGCCGAGGTTCCCAAGCCCTCGCTGGTGCGGCTTCGCTGAAGCACCGTATGCCGGCGGTCGGAGACTGCTTCCCGCTTCTGGATATAGCTCAGAGGGTAGAGCAACAGCCTGAGGAGCTGTGGGTCGCGGGTTCGAATCCCGCTAGCCAACCGTGGTGCTGCTCGAAACAGCATCGTCTAATCACGCAGTGAACCGGGCTCCGCTTCTGCCGGCCTGATCCGGTTCTCTTCGGAGATCCGGAATGGTAGCGGCATCGATTTCGAGGCCCTGAGTCTCCCCTGAAACTGCTCGAACGTACGCCGGGCGACGTCTTTGTGCACCCGTGCCACGCGTGCTCTAGAGGAGGCCCGCCAAAGAAGTTGTGGGGCGGAGCCCGGCGAACTGTTTCATTTTGCATTCAACAACAAGAGAAGGAGGAATACCTATGCAACTCGTTCGGCGCATTCTGGTCGGTGACCAGGAGCGCGTATTGCTCATTCGTAAGGGGCGCTTCGAGC